>Ga0210086_1001191_pt1 | contig 13774 bp, 12 predicted proteins | sample China_Galinas_PW_3_FD_184867 | JGI IMG/M metagenome (GOLD analysis project Ga0210086, IMG submission 184867) | Wetland microbial communities from San Francisco Bay, California, USA, that impact long-term carbon sequestration - China_Galinas_PWB_D2... | ecosystem: Environmental > Aquatic > Marine... | reverse complement strand
CCCGCCGCTGCCACTACGAGCACGCCGTTGTCATTGGCATAATTGACCGCAAGTTGAAAAAAGTTTTTCTCATTTGGGGTGGGGAACAAGTATCGCAGACTAAGGTTGCAGATTTCAGCACCGTGATCCACCGCCCACATCAGACCCACGGCTGCTTCATCGGGTGAGCCCTGCGAGAATTCGTCCACCACGCGCACCGGGAGAACGTTCGCCCCCCATGAGACGCCCGCAACACCGAATGCGTTGTTTCCTTGTGCAGCGGCAATACCTGCGACGTGTGTTCCGTGCCCAACCACGTCGCTTGTATTCGTCATGAAATCGCAGGGAAATCCGAGGCAGTCGTTGTCATCAAAGCAGTTCAAGCCATTGAACGGCCCACCGCTGCACTTTGTCCCGTCGTTAATGTTCGCGCCAACAAGCAACCGATCGTCCAAGTCGGGATGTGGTCCCACGCCCGAGTCAATAATTGCAATTGTGACGGTTCCTGGCCGGCCGGTGTGCAGTGCCCAGGCCTCGGGCGCATCAATATCCGCATCCACAGTGCCGCGTTCACCAAATGGTCCGTAGGCCTGACGCGTGTTGTGCATTCCGTATTGGCGCGAGAATTCCGTGTCGTTGGGGATAAACTGTGCGATGCCCCCGATGGTGCTGACGCTCGCGGATTCGATGTCGCCACCGACTGCCTGAAGTTCGATCGCCATCTGTATCGTGTCCGTGCCGTGTGGCACATGGCCCACATAGTAGCGATCCAAACCGTGTTTCGCCGCAATCTCCGGATGGGCAAAGGGCAGAGGGTACGCACGTCGGAATCGTTGGATATTCCATCGCGCCAGTGTCTGCTGTACGTTCGCTTGCAGGGCAGATTGGGGCGGCAAACTGCCACGGCCAGTGCCCGCCCTCCTCGTACGTTTGAGCCGCTTGGCCGCTTCGTCGGACACTTTTACGAGGATTTGGTCGGAGCGCGGGCCGCCGAGCACATCATATGGGACGGCACGTTTTGGCTGCGCGTTGCGTGCTTGCCCCCACGCCGCGGAAACTGAAACCGCCACGACGGCAAGAGTCCACACAGAGAATGGTCGAAACGCCCCCCGATGCCACATGCTGAATGAGCCCTCACCCCGATTGCTCGGTCTTCCACCCCTCAACAAAAACGCCGCAGTGCCCGGTACCGGGCCGTTGTCCATGCAGGGACTTCGTGCCACGTGCGCGTTTTGCACCTCCGAGGCGTCCTTTCGATCTTAGGAATACGAGTCAGCTGGTTCAACCCCGATAATGGGGTATCTGCGCAGCGATAATGGTTTTTTCCATCCCCAAGGGGCGGGAATCGGAAAATGGGACGGGAATCTGCGGTGTCGCGGGGACAAAGATCGGAGGCGGAGTCGGTGTCTATTTCCCGAGCGCCTGGCTGCGTTTCCACGCGGCGAGAAACGCATTCTTCAAATGATCGAAAACATGGGTCTCAGCCATTGACTCTAACGCTGCCTGCGTGGTGCCGCCGGGCGAGGTGACTTTTTGACGCAGGACCTCAGGCGGTTCGCCTGATTCGAGCATCATCCGGGCTGCCCCCAAACAGGCCTGCTTGGCCAGGATATCGGACTGTTGTAGCGACAGGCCCGCCTCGACGCCGGCCGCCGTGAGGGCCTCGACGAAGTAGTAGAAATACGCCGGGCCCGACCCCGATACGGCGGTCACCGCATCCATATGCGATTCATCCTGAATCACGATGGATCGCCCGCCTGCGTCGAAGAGTCGCTGTGCCCGAAGCAGATCGACCTCCTGCGCGTGCTTCCCCTTACAAATGCCGGTCATGCCCGCTCCCACGTGTACCGGCAGGTTGGGCATGGTGCGCACCACTCTGGCGTTGACGTTGGGAAAATGCGCCTCGATCGACGCCGTCGATACGCCGGCCATGATGGATACAATCAGGTGATTGTCCCGTACCAAGTCGGCGAATCCGCGACAAACCTCGTCGTATTGCTGCGGTTTGACCGCGAGGACGATAATGTAGCTGTTTTCCGCAAGGTGGCGGTTGTCGTCGGTGACCGCGATGTGGAAGCGTTTTGCGAATACTTCGCGTCTTGCCACTGCGGGGTCGGAGGCGATCAGCCGATCGTCAAAGATCACCGTGTTTCGCAAGATGCCGTGTACGATTCCTTCAGCGGCGTTTCCGGCACCGATGACACCGATCTCATATTGCGTGGTCATGGCGCAGTCCTCATCATCATGGCTCCAACTGGCCCCGGGCGGGCAGTACCCAATGCAGCGGTCAGCTCGCCCTCGATCCCAAGCCCAATCCAGTACACTATCGACACACCTCTGCGAACCTCTGAGGAAATCGGGCTTTCTGGACCTTGGGGCGGCGTTTGGGGGCGTTGCCGATCAGCCGTTCTTGGGACGGAAGGTCTGTTTCGACCCAATCATGAGGTCCGAATCCTCGGTCGTCTCCGGATCGATCCGATCGGAAAGGCGGTGCAGCGTTCGCTCCTACCGCGTGGCATGCGCTACACGGTTTGGCGTTTGGCCTGAACGGTCACCAACAAGAAGGACCGATCGACAATCAAAGGCGCGCGTTCGCAACGCATTTGACACCCGATCGATCCTGCAGAATCGACACGATGCAGAAAGGAAAAACCGAGGGCGGCGCTATTCACGCAATGAAAAGACGCCCGCCAACTGTTCGTGCACTTCCACGGTATTGCGGACGATCAGGAATCGGCGTTGAAAGACATGAATCGAGCCGCGTCCCGTACCGACGTTGTCTATGGTCCACGAGTCCGGTTCAATGCTAGCCGCAATGATGTCTCTCAATTGGTCGATGCGCTGCTCAATTTCTGTTTCGTCCTCTTCCAGATCATCGGAATTGCTGCCGCCGCTCCCGCTGAAAATGCTCTGTCCGGTACCGCCGCCCTTGCCGCTACGAGCCGCTTTGTCCAGGTCGACCACCGGCGCACTCCGACCGAAGTCCGGACTGGCGAAGAGAATGTCCATCACCTGATACACGCGTGTATACAACTTGCGATCCAGGTCTGCCTTGGTCGAAACGGTAAGCCGATTGTCCATCCCATGAAAGGTGACGCCCCCCGCGGTTGACAATTGGTCCACCAACTCGACCATCACATCTCCCACCGTGATACCGCGAAGGCTCATGGTTACGGGGGAATCGCGGTCTATGCCCTCGTTTTGCAGTGCATTCCAGCGAAACAGGATGTTGACATTCCCTTCCCCCTGATCCCTCAACCACTCCACCACGTCCTCCAGGGGGGATTCGTCCCAATCGACCTCCGCCACGCGTTTTCGAAGCAGATCGCGGGCGGAACCGGTGGCAAGAGTCGTGCGTACCTTGGCAAGGGCGGCCTTCGAGGTTTGCCCGCCCTCATCGGATTCCCTGCCCAAGGGGGACTGCGCGCTTGCACTTAAGGTTCCTGCAAGGACGGCCGCAAAACTGATTGCGAGCATTCGATTCTTCATGACTCTGGCTCTCCGTTCCTTTTCACTCGGCATGGTTCGCCGCGCCACAATTCAAGGCACCCCATTCATCGGTCCGGTTGGCGAGTAGGCCAAGCACTGACCATCCAACCCCGATAAGTATACCCCCTCAATCCCGCCCAGGCCACCCCGGGACGCAAACAATGGTATCAAGATTGCATCTTGGCGACGCGTGCGGCGAAAACGCCCGCTACGCTAAGGACTGACATTCCCTGCCGCGAAGGCCAGGGCGCTTATCGGTCCTCGGACGGGATTCCTTGCGGCCGTGTGGACATCGTGCACCATTTCCAACAACGTTTTCTCGGCCAGATCTGAGCAGAAGGTATAGGTCTGCTCGCGTACCGTCAGGGCGGCTACGGTGACTTCCCCGACTCGCCGGACATAGATGTCCGAGTCGCCCAAAGCCGAGACACTGTCAGGGCGAAATTCGGGGATACGCGCGGATGAGAATACGGACAGGGCGACACTTCGTACCGGGTCGCGATAAAGCACATGGGCCGCCGGCCGACCGGAGATCGGACAAACGTCCGCACCCAAACACGTGAAGCCCGATGCCGAATAGTCCGGTGCGATCACGGAAACTCCGAGCCTCTCGGTCAGTTGCATGGCCATCGTCTTACGGTCGCGCGAGAGTGTAGGGTCGTGGTGGTTCTGCCACCGATCCCGGACACATTGCAGATGCGTGTTCGCGGCTTCCCTACACGTTCGCGCCGCCATCAGGGTCAGTGTGCCGGATTCAACGGGCGTCCAGTTCTGCCACGCGAACACCGCAAACAGCAATGCGGCAGCTACCGCGAGCGGCACAAGCCAGGGGGACGTACGTCGCGGCTCTGACGCGTGGCCCGCCGAGTGGGGCGGTTTGTCTGGATCGTCAGCGATGACCGTTTGCGATTCTGCCCGAAGTGCCCGCAAAATACGTGGCGTAAGATACTCGGGAGCGCGGTGATCGGCCCAGAGGCCTTCCAGGGCCGAGCGCAAGGCCGCAACCTCATCCACACGGACCGCACAGTCTCGGCACAAGTTGAGGTGCTCGAGCGCTTCGAGATTCAGTTGCAGGTCTAATTCGCCATCTGCGAATGCACCGGCGTATTTTTGGAATTGTCGACAATTCATACGCTTTTCTCGCCCCGGCATTTTCGGTCGTGTACAAAACCACGAAGGCGGCGGCAGAGAAACTGCCGTGCGCGATAAAGCCGGCTCATGACCGTTCCGATCGGGCATCCGCATACGTCGGCGATCTCGCGATAAGTCAGCCGGTCAATCGCCCATAGCAGCAGCACAGTCTGGTGCTCAACCTGCAGTTCCTGGACGGCATGCTTGAGTTCCTCGTCGAAATGATCCCAATTCAAGTCTTCAGCCGTAAGCGGCTCCAGCAACGGGTCCGCAACCTCGTGTACCAGATCGTCAAAGTTCAAGTCCTCCGCCAGCGTGGGCTCGCGCCGCCGCCGACCTCGGCTTGAGTAGAAAACGTTACACTGGATGCGCATGAGCCACGGGCGCGCACCATACTCGCGCAGCTCAAAGTTGGCAAAACCGCGAAAAGCGCGAACATAGGTCTCCTGAACCAAATCGTCCGCCTCGGCCGGATCACGCACCAGCGTGCGTGCGAGTCCGTGCAGCCGTTCAAGGTGCGGTAATGTCAACTGCTCGAATCGAGCCCTTTCATTTGCATCCATCCGCTACTTGCCACCTCCGGAGGGCGGTGCCATTTCGGTCATGATCGCTCCTTCACGTTAAACGATCTGTGAACATAGGGTATTCCCGAATCACGGAAACTGCAAAGAATTCGCCCATTCTCCGGATCGCGGCTTGTCTCGGGAGGCCCAGGCACCCTAAAACGAAGCTGGCCTCTTTGCGGAAAGCCGGCAAAGAAGAGCCCGCGTCCGCTGTTTTCGGACTTTGTCCGCAAGCCTATAGAGTAGAGTGTGAACGTCAGTATCCGGGGAAACCTGCAATACGGATGAAGCAGATCAGACGGATGGTGCGACGGGGCGAGAAGGAACCGGCTGCTCCATTCCCCGGCCGAGACGGGTTGCACCGGTAAGTACGGCATCCGCGGGGCAATTCGTGAATTCAGCCACCTGTGAAAGGTTTGATTGTGCCTCGGTGAGCCACTGCGCGCGCCGCGCGTGAAACCGTGCGATATTCACGACAAGAACCGTGGCCAGCATCTGGACGAGTCCGAAGCCCAGCATTCCGGCCAGAACGACACGAGACCAGTGAATCGCGATGTATCCTTCGATGACCCGGGTGGATATACCGTCACCGATTAACCAAATCAGAAGAGGCACACAGACTGCGACAGCCACGAAAAAGCCCGGGAGTGAAAAAGCCTTGTCAAGCACGGCTGCAATGTAGCTGCGCGGTTCGCACCGGTGCTGGACGAGACGGTGCAAATGGTCGGCTACGACGCCGGCGGAAAGAAGCGTCACCGCGACGCTTCCCAGGACCGCACAGAACAGCAACCTGTAGATCATTCCCTCTTCAACACCGCCCCATCGAACCCAGGTTTCCAGTGGATGAAGGGCCAGCAGCACCATGACCACCAGGCAGGTGATCGACGCAGCATGAAACAACTTCGCCGGCCGCCACATCAGACTCATGTGAAAAATCGTATGTAAGAAACGCAGCCCGTCACGCCACACGTGTAGCTTGGACTCGCCGATCCGCTCCTCATAGGCCATCGGGCGTTCGACGAGTTTCAGGTCGGCGTCCATCAGCACGCGCGCACTCATGGCCGGTGTGAAGTGCAAACCGTCCGGCAGGGGATAGAGCCGCTCCAGCGTATCGCTGCGGATGACGCGCATGCCGCTTGCCGTGTCGGATACGACTTTGTTGCTCAGGGTCGAGAGAATGGCGGCGTATGTTCGGTTTCCCACTCGGCGGATCCAGGGCATTTTGCTGCCGGGACCCATGCGCGATCCGATGGCCACCGCTGCATTCTCCTTGACGAGGGCCTTGCACAAGTCTGCGAAGAAGTTCGGGTCGCAAGTGCCGTCCGCGTCGAGAAACCCGACAATTCCGCCCGACCCCGCGCGGAACCCCTCCTTGATGGCAGCGCCGTATCCCCGGTTGCGCTCGAATTCGATGAGTGTTACATCGCTGAAGTCGCTTGCGATTTCTGCCGTGCGATCCGTCGATCCGTCACTGACCACGACGATTTCAACGACGCTCACCGGACTACGAGCGATGATCGCGGAACGCGCCTCGAGACAGCGATGTATCGTGGATCCGATCGCGTCTTCTTCGTTGTACGCGGGTATAACAATCGTCAATTTCATGAGCTAGTTCCCATAATCATGTCGGAGGGGAGGGCCGGCGGCTTGAAAAGATTCGTGATCGGGTTGTACCGACTTCACCGCTTCGAAGGGTTCGCCGATAGGACCGATAACGGTAACGATCGGCCCCGACATAGTTCGGATGCGCGCATCGCCGTCTTGGAGTGCCGTTTTGCAAGCAGGATTCGAAACAGCAGGGCTCTCGATGACATCACCCATCCCGGCCGATCCGTCATTAGCTTTGGATCAGGGTGCGGCAGCCGGATCGCTCGTGCGCGGCCTTCGCGTTCCCGCGGCCTGCTTGGCGTTATTCGCGGCGCTCACCTGTTTGCCGGGACGAACCGCGATCGCGCCGCGCATCTCATCAGATTACTGCTATCAGCTACTTGCCGCCGACCGCCTGTACGACGGGCTCGGCTTGACGTCGCTGCAACCCGTGGCGCCGCTTCAGCCCTGGGAATGGCATTATGATTGGGGATTTCTGTCGCAGTGGCCGGTCGGCTATTCGCTTGCCGTCTGGGCATGTCGGCGTCTTACGGGTCTGGCAACTTTGCCGGTTTGCCAGGGCATCAGTGTGGCCGCCTGTACGTTGGCGCTTGTCGGGTGGTTCCTTTGGGTACGCCGCATGTCGCCGCGCGGGATAGCCGGTACCCTTCTCGCCCTTGTCGCCGCCGGCTGCTCCGTCACCGTCGGCTCGCTGATCAATCCTTCCACCGATGTCATCGTGACGGCAGCCATTCCCTGGATACTCTATCTCGTCAATTCCGTACGGTCGCCGGTTTCCAACGGTCGGGCCGGTGTGCCGGCGCACGGGTGCCACACGGATGAAAATGGATGTGTCTCGTCATCCCTTGATCTTCAACACGCCGGGCACGGCCATGTAACGTCCTGGCTTTTTCTGGCTGGGCTGGTGGCGGGGGGGCTATTCTGGATTCGATACGCCGCCGTTTTCGTGGTCGCAGGAGTCATCCTCCATCTACTGAGCGGACGCTGGTACGGAAAACCTAGGCGGCCCAGCGAGATCTTGGCCTTCGCGTTCGGCGCTATGGTGCCCATCGCGATTCTGATTGTCACCAACCGAGTGATGGCGAACGGATCGGTGCAAGCGCAGATGAATCTGGGGCACACGGTCGGATTCCATTTCACACGTGCCATGGTTTTGACCGCCTGGCTCAAGTTCACCGCGTTCGGGTTCTACGATCACCTGCGGATCAGCCAGTGGTTTTTCTGTCTCTGGCCCGCGGTCGTTCTTTTGGTGTTTGTTTTCGGATTCCGCAGGCGATTGCCGGCCGGCCGATACGCTCAGGCCGAAACCGCACGATCCGGCTGGTGGCTCAGCGCGTGTGTGGTGGCCGGGCTTTTCGTACTACTCATCGGCGCCACGTCTGTTTTCGGCGACAAGTTCAACTACGTCGGTCTGGAGCGGTACTACCAGCCCGTCAAGCCGCTCTACTTTGTGCTGTTCGGGTCACCGGTTCTCTGGTGGATTGACACACGCCGTTCCTCATTGATTCACGCGATGTTGAGGACGCGTCGTATCTGTCAGGCCGTTTCTTGCCTGGTCCTGCTGGTAGCTTGCTCCTGGCTGGTTCGGCACGAATGGCCCACGACGTATCGGCGATGGCTCGCCGACGACCGCGAACGCACACCGTCAGGTTGGTGGGCGCGATGCTTTACTCCGGGGGCCTCAATACTGTATACGTGGCTTGACCTGCACCGCGACGACAGCCTTGTTGTGGTCAGCAACTTCCATGAGTACCTGGCCTACGAAACAGGTCTGCCGACCGTTCCGATTCCCCGTGACCGCCACACGTTGGATGGCTGGGTGTCACGGATCAGCGCGGCCCGAGGCATACGTGAGCCTCGTGTTATTTTCGTTTTGGACAGGGACAACAGATGGCGCGACTACTGGCAGCCGGAACCCTCGCACGTGGTTGAGAAGTTCGCGTTGGAGCAGATATCCGATTGCGGGGACCTGCAAGGCGGGTGTATCTACCGGTACGACGGTTTCGTGCCGGGTTGAAGCCGGAAAACATGCTCGCCTGGGAATGGGGCGTACTTCGCGCGTACACCACTACCTACGGGCTAACGCAGTCGCCCAGACAAACGCAGAGCATAGCTCAACGGATTTCATGAAAGACAAGTTCGTCGGTGGCGGTATCGAGCGTGGCCACGGATTTGGGGCGGGCGCGGAACAGTGCGCCGGGGTTGATCACGCGTACGCCGTTGATTGATTCATCCCGCGCTACGTGCGTATGACCGTGCAAAATGTAGTCGACGTCCAGCGCGAAGGGACTGTCGGCGAAACCCCGTTCGTGGCCGTGAAAAACCGCTATCCGCTTGCCATCGAGCGTAATTTGGGTCGGAACCGCTGACGGAGGGCGAATTCCGGCTCCCTCTAGATACGGTTCCAGTTGGCGCTGCCCAGAGTCCATATTGCCCCACACGAAGGTTACAGGACGGCCCACAAGTTCATCGAAAACCGCCTGACCGCCCACGTCGCCGCAATGAATAACGTGCTGTACGCCCAACCGGTCAAGCAGGACCATCGCGGTGCGCACGATCTCGTGTTGATCGTGTGAGTCAGAGATGATCCCAATGAGCACCCGTCATTCCCCTTTCGTCTGCGACAACCATACATCGCCTGCGAGATCTTGATGCGTCTTGCGACGGTCGCCTGTCATGGTTGGCCCTGCTGACGGACCGCGTCGTCAGGCTCCGACGATCGAAGTCTGATGATCATACACGGATTACCGCCTCGGCTTCCACCCCCAGTATAATTTCGGGAGATCCCAGATGATATCGCCGTGGCGAAAGTCGTGGTCGGTGACCAATTCGTCCGTCGTGCAATTCGAGACACGCCCGTCAAGGTAGACGAGATTCGCGTAGTCGCCGTGGAATTCGCCGGGACGAGCGCCCCGCCAATCACGCTGGTACATGGTGGCCACGTCCCGCGGGGTGCCGCACGGTGAGTTTGGGGATATGTCGAACATGAACACGGTGTTGGAATAGTTACGGAACTGGCTGGCGCGCAGCGGTCGATTGTCTAGGTCGTGAAAGTCCGGCGTGTCCTTGCTTGGGCTCCTTTTCGATCCGAGTCCGTCGAGGACCGCATTCATGCCATAGTGATATTGGTTTTGCTCTGTCCGAAACGCCGGTGTACGTTGTTTGGACGGACATATCCATACGTGCAATGCAGGAAACTCCTTGATCTGTTTGTCTATGCGTTCGATGTCCTTATAAGGCGGGAACCCCAAGTATTTGGGCAGGGTATTGTACCACGCCCCCGGGTTCGTGGATTCGCCGCCTGACCCCTCCATCGGGAGATAGTCCAGAAAGTCCTGCCGGTACATCAATTCTGCCTTGCCAAATTGACCGAGGTTGTTGGCGCACTGAATTCTGCGCAGCTTTTCGCGGGCGTGCCGAACGGAAGGCAGCAACATGGCCAACAGCAAAGCAAAGATGCCGATCACGATCAGAACTTCCACGAGCGATACGCCGTGGCGGGCGAAAATGCGTCGAGGGACTTGCCTTGTGTTCATGGTTCAACTGTCTCCTTCCGGAATACCGCGATGTGCACCAATCAATACAGAGACAGGACCGCGCGGCGGCATCATAACAGTGTACACGTATTCATGAAAGTCAATCACGAAAGGGATTTCGAATTTTGCGTGAATGGGGAATGCGGCGCAGCGGCGCAATGGCCCAACGAAGTTCAGTTAACGTGTAACGACAGACCCTGGAAGCACACTTCGCGTATCAGTCCGGCATATACGCGTGTGATGTGGCCTTGGGAAAGGAAAGTCCGTACCGCATTCATGTTGGAGGTGCGGAAAGACGTTTCTTTGTGCAACCGCTAGATCGATCATCTCGAGAACGGATAACCGCCATTGGGAGGTGTAACCGCTTGGCGGAGAAGTAGTTGATTCACTCGTAGAAACCCGCTTTTTGGCGAAATCACCCCCTCTGGCGCTAGCGCCAGGGCCGGTTTTCGGGCCGTTTTTGGCTTTTTACGAGAGAATCAAGTAGTTACACACAAGCGGGTTCAACACGATACGCCGCGGCGTCAACTGTTCTCTTTCTGAATGGAGCGGCTCATTTGATCGAATACCTCGTAGAGCGCATCGTCAATGAGTGCGCCTTGCACGACCAGTTCGACGGCAAGACCCTCCGTGGCACTGGGGATGGCCACGCGCACCAAAACCGACCGGCCCGGATCGATGATCTCGACACCTGGGTAGGGGCCGATCGGCGCTGGCGAGGGGGTCGGCAAGGGCATGGCTTGGCCATCCTCCCGTCCCGCGATGTGCCCCCGCACCAATTCCCGGCATACCGAACCCGGATCGACTCCGCTCGTCACCACGAATCGGCGCACAGCCACCACCACGGTTCCGCCGTTGGGGAGGTTTTTACCAAACGGCTGGATTTCACCGTTGATCTCGAACATTGTATCGTAGGGCATAAACCTCTTCGGCACCCTGAATGACAACTGCCAGGGCGATATGATCACTCGAGGGCCGAGCCGATCCGCGGCCCGACTTCGGGAAAGGGAGGCAGCAAGTGTCAACGCGATGAGGAGGTAGAAGGCCGCACAGAAGAGCGCCCGCCTGGCGGACCCGGGTTTTGTTGTCGAGTAGACAGCCGATTCCATGTCGGATGCATGCTAGCGCACGGCGACGAGGTTCACAACCTGCTCCTGCGGGAACAGCGCCAGGGTATAGGCCTTTCGTGTCCAAGACGGCACCGCCGCCGCTTCGATTACGTCTCGAATCCATTCGGTCCAAGAATTCACAATCCGACCGCCCGGAAGGCGGTGACATGCCTTTCAGGTGAAGACCGATTGTCCGATCCTCAGGGAAAATCGGGAGGTCGGTTCGCCTCAAGGTCACTCGAATCCGAGATCTCGGATTCTCGCCTATAAGAGCCAAATATACAGTTGCACGTTAAGAACCTCGTGTGAACATCTTTGATGGTCCAGGTTTGATCGTCGCGGGACTTGCCCTATACTGCGCGTCGCGTCGTCCTGGTGGCGGGACCTGAACCTGGGAGCGGAGGCTATTCAGTAGTGGTGGAATCCAGCCCCGGTGCTCGCTTGCGGATCTTGGGCGCGTAGGCTTCCGGGCCTGATGCGTGCGATTGGGCGGACGGTCATGTGGACGTTTTCTCGGCCGGACGCTTTCGGTTGTAGGCAGGCCTTTCCGGGATTGGTGTCCGGGGTCTAGTGTGATGGAATAGAAAGCCGCTTGGCCCATCGGGATTGGCGAAACGAACGCGCTTTTGACGCGCCGGTCTGCCATAGGATCCCGGGTCCGCCGTGCGCTGGTATCGCTTATCCTTCGTATGTTCTTTGGAGAATCACCGGTGCAGATTAATTTGACGGCACGGCACGTCGAGGTCACTGACGATGTACGGTCGTACATCGAACAGAAAATCGAGAAGCTTCCTCGATTCTACGATCGGATACACGAGATCGACGTAGTGCTGGATGCAGAGTCCGAGCAGTTTTCAGTCGAGATGATTGTGCGTACGGACCGTCGCCACACGATTGTCGTTCGTGAAACGGGTCCGGACACATTTGCGCTCGTGGATGTTCTGATGGACAAATTGGAGCGGCAGCTGACCAAGCACAAAGAGAAGAATCGCAATCACAAGCATGATGGTCGTAGCGATATCGAGACAGCCTGATTCGCGATGAGAACGAAAACCTTGAGTAGGTATGCCACGCTGCCGAATCAGGTCGTCACGGGGGAGCCCTGGCGATGGATGTAGGTGTTCTAATGAAGCTATCTGAGTTGATTCACAAGCCGTCAATCGTACCGGAACTCGAGGCCACGGACCGCAACGGCGTCATTCGGTGTCTGGTGCAGTCACTTGCCGATCACGGCGCGATCGACGCGGAGCCCGTGGACGCCATCGTGCGCGCCGCGATTACGCGTGAGCGCCAGGGTAGTACCGGTTTCGGCAAAGGGGTGGCCGTGCCCCATGTCAAACACTCCTCGATCACGAAGATGACGGCAACCATCGGGCGGTCCAGTCACGGTGTCGACTTCGCGGCGCTGGACCGCGCTCCGGTGTATATCATTGTGATGCTCCTCAGCCCGGCGGAGGCACCTGAGGAGCACCTAGCTGCGATGGAGCGAATCTTTCGTTATCTTCAACGAGAGAAGTTTCGGCGTTTTCTGCGCCAGGCCGATTCCCAAGAGGCGATCATCGATCTAATCGATGAAGTCGACGAGCTACAGGATGACTAGGAGCCGGCGTCTGGAAGCGGAAACTTGAGCCTTTTGACATGCGGAGACGGACAGACCGGTTCAGCTGACGGGACGTCGCGAGCATCGCGTGACGTCACGATTCCCAACAAGGAAGGGCTTCACGCGCGGCCCGTGATGACCTTCGTCGATCTGGCACAAAAGTGTCAAGCCAGCGTGTCCGTCGTCAATCTCAGCAAGCGAGGTGAAGAGGTCGACGGCAAGAGTGCGATGCAGATGATGCTTCTTGAGGCGACGCAGGGAAGCGTGCTCCGGATTACGGCGAGAGGCGTGGACGCCGCCGAGGCGGTTGCCGCGCTGGCGGCATTGGTGGAAGCCGGTTTCAAGACCGATTCACCCCAGCAGCCCGACGGATGACTCCGCATGGTGGTCGAGGGTCGGGTCGCACGTTGGGCGCAGTGCCCTGTACCGGTTTTGCGAGCGCCGCCTTCACGGTTGGAACACGCTTACGCCGCCCACCGTTTTCGAACGACTGATCGATCGCATGAACATTTTACGCGGCATTGCGGTAACTCCCGGCGTGGCCATCGGCGAGGCGGTGATCCTCGAAGCGGCCGAATACCGCATTCCGCACCGGATGGTGGCGTCGGCTGAAATCGAGGTTGAGCTTGCGCGCCTACAAGAGGCCTTTGCGGATTCGATCGAGGACGTCGAGAAACAAGCGAATTGGCTGAACGCACACCTTGGTCGGGACGCCGCGCAAGTATTCGAATGGCACATCGGCGTTCTTAGGGACGCGCA
>Ga0210086_1001189_pt1 | contig 13782 bp, 10 predicted proteins | sample China_Galinas_PW_3_FD_184867 | JGI IMG/M metagenome (GOLD analysis project Ga0210086, IMG submission 184867) | Wetland microbial communities from San Francisco Bay, California, USA, that impact long-term carbon sequestration - China_Galinas_PWB_D2... | ecosystem: Environmental > Aquatic > Marine... | reverse complement strand
CGCGGTTCGAGTGCTGCGAGCCGGTGCCGATCAAGGGAATCGTGGCCTATGACGCCGAGTCGCGACTGGCGCTGGTCGCGGTGGACGCGCCTGACGCCGGCGTGTACCCGGCGCCCGTTGGGGACAAGCTGCCCGAGCCCGGCTCGGAGGTGGAGTACCGCAGCAACCTCCCGATCTCGATCGAGAGCTTCGTCGGCAACGTGATCAACCAGTACACGGTGCTGAGCGTCCGGGAGTGGCCCGGGCGCGGTGTGCTGCTTCGACTCGACGGTGACACCTCCCTGTTCCCGGACGGCGCCGTCGTGACGGGCGACGAGGGAAACGTGGTTGCGATCGCGACGGGGTGGGCGGGGTCCGCTCGGACGTTCGCTGCGCCGCTCGCGCCGCTGCTCTCGATGCCGCGCACCGAGCCCGTTTCGCTGGAGCAGTTTTCGGCCCGCGAGCGGGACGATTTCGAGGAGGCGGCTCGCCTCGAATTCGACGCTTCCATGATGCGCAAAGGCGGCGACCTCGACGGTGCGATCGAGGCCGCCAAGCGCGCCGTCGAACTCGACCCACGGCGCTGGTACGCGTGGTTCACGCTCGGGGTGGCGTACGACGAGACGGGGCACCCGAACGACGCCCTCCGCTGCCCCGCACAATCCATCGTCGTCGAGCCGAACTGGAGCGAGTCGCGGTACAGCGTCGGGCTGGTCTACCTCAAGCGGGACGACTACCACAACGCGATCAAGGCGTTCAGGAAGGCGCTCGAGATCGAGGAGCACATCGAGGCCGAGGCGATGCTCGGCGTGGCGCTGCTCTACAACGGCGAGTCGGACGAGGCGATCCCGCACATGCGGAACGCCGTTCGTCGCGATCCCGATCGATTGAGCTACTACATCAACCTCGACAGCGCGCTCACTCAGGCGGGCCGCGACGACGAGCTCGCCGACCTGTGGCGCGGGCTGACCGAGGCCGACCCCGACGAGCCCGAGGGGTGGTTCCGGCTCGGCACCGCACTGTTCGACCGGGAGGCGCCCGCGGAGGCACTGCCGGCATTCGACCACGCAACGGAGCTTGGGTACGACGATCCACAGCTCCCGATCTACCGGGCGATATGTCTGGGTATGACCGGACACACCCGTGACGCGCTCGCAGTGCTTGACGCGGCCGGGCAGGAAACAAGGCAACTCCCGATATTCGCTGGCCTGCGAGAGTTCCTTGCGAAGGAAGCGGCGAAGGAGGAGTAAGCCGCGTCGGCGGCGTACCGCACCGGGTCCCCGTAGAATGGACGCGGACGCCCTCCCCCGCCGCTCGCGGCGCGGGGAAGATGCGAGGACCGAGCGATGCCGTACTACGTCAAGATGGGGACGCTGCCGAGGAAGCGTCACGTGCAGTTTCGGCGCCCGGACGGCGCGTTGTACTCCGAGGAGGTGTTCGGGACCGAGGGGTTCGACGGGCCGACGGCCACGATGTACCACATCCACCCGCCGACGCAGGTGTACGGGTGGGAGACGCTGTACGGGACCAAGCCCGAGTACGTCGAGACGACGGTGATGCGGATGCGCCACCTCGTCTCTTCGCGGATGAAGAAGGCCGGCGACCCGGTGACCGGGCGGGTGGTCATCCTCGGCAACGCCGACATCGAGATGAGCCTGTGCAACCCCGACGAGACGATGGAGTACCACTACAAGAACGGACAGGGCGACGAGTGCCTGTTCATCCATTACGGTACCGGGACCGTGCGCACGTTCATGGGCACGCTGCGCTTCAAGCCCAAGGACTACATCGTCATCCCCAAGGGCATCATCTACCACATGAGCTTCGACGAGCGCCCGGGCGACGGGTCGGACGACGGGGCGTTCGGCGGGCACTCGAAAGAGGAGGTGCCCTACGGCAAGTTCGTGTGCTTCGAGATCTGCAACGTCTCGCACTTCCTGCCGCCGAAGCGGTACGTGTCGAAGAAGACGAGCCAGTTCCTCGAGCACGCGCCGTACTGCGAGCGTGACCTCGAGGTCCCGTTCGCCGACGACGACCACCCGCTGTACACGGACGAGTCGGGCGAGTTCGAGGTGCGGATCAAGGCCCGCGACTGCGTGCACCGCTACACGTACCACTACCACCCGTGCGACATCGTGGGGTGGGACGGGTGCTACTACCCGTACATCTTCAACGCCGACGACTTTGCGCCGATCACGGGCAAGCTGCACCAGCCGCCGCCGGTGCACCAGACGTTCGAGGGGCAGAACTTCGTGATCTGCTCGTTCTGCCCGAGGGTGCTCGACTGGCACCCCGAGGCGATCCCGGTCCCGTACAACCACTCGAACCTCGACTCCGACGAGGTCTTGTACTACGTCGAGGGCAACTACAAGGCCCGCAAGGGCATCGAGGTCGGGTCGATCTCACTGCACCCGCAGGGCATCCCGCACGGCCCGCACCCCGGCACCATCCTCAAGAGCCTCGGGGCGACGTTCACCAACGAGCTGGCCGTGATGTGCGACACGTTCCGCCCGCTGCACCCGACCAAGCCCGCGCTCGAGATCGACGACCCCCACTACCCGGCGAGTTGGGAGGGCGAGCACTTCCCCGGCGCCGACGGGAAGGTGAACGGGAAGATGACGCCGCCCGACCCCGCGGCCGCACGGGAGGGCAGGTCCATCCCAGTGTGGGACTGAGTCGGCGTTCGGGGATCGGCATTCGGCATCCGCAAAGGAATGCGTCTCCGGCGCACGGGGGCACGCCGTACCCGCGCCACGGGCCTGCCGCGAGGTGTCGCTGTCTCTTCACGGTTGCCGATTGCCGCATGCCGAATACCGTTTCTTACTACACTCCGCCCATGTCTGTCACCTTCCACGAGCACACGTTGCCCAACGGGCTGACCATCGTCGCCGAGGTGGACCCGGACGCCGTGTCTTCGGGCGTCGGCTTCTTCGTCCGCACCGGGGCGCGCGACGAAGCCACGCCGGTCATGGGCGTCAGCCACTTCCTCGAGCACATGATGTTCAAAGGGACCGAGACCATCTCGGCCGACGACCTGAACCGCATGTTCGACGAGCTCGGCGCCCGCAACAACGCCTACACCAGCCACGAGCTGACCTGCTTCTACGCGCACGTGCTGCCGGAGAAGCTCGGCGAGGCGACCGACCTCGTCGGGCGGATGATGCGCCCGGCCCTGCGCGACGACGACTTCACCACCGAGAAGGGCGTTATCCTCGAAGAGATCGCCATGTACAAGGACAACCCGTTCTGGGTCCTGTACGAGGCGTGCGGCGAACACCACTACGCCGCCCACCCGATGGCCCACCGCGTGCTGGGCACCGAGGAGTCGGTCACGGGTCTCACCAGCGCACAGATGCGGGCGTACTTCGGCGAGCGGTACGCGCCCGACAACACGACCGTCGCGCTGGCCGGGCGGCTCGACTTCGAGCAGATGTGCGCGCGGATCGAGTCGGTCTGCGGCGGGTGGGGCGCGTCGGGGACCAAGACCGAGCGCGTCGCGCCCAAGGCGGGCGCACCGGCGTTCGAACTGCACGACGAGCGGATCAACCGCGTGTACATGCTGGCGCTCGCTCCCGCGCCCGGCATCGAGGACGACCGGCGGTACGCGGCCCAACTGCTTGCGATGTTGCTGGGCGACCCCGGGAACTCGCGTCTGCACTGGGCGCTGATCGAGCCGGGGCTGGCCGAGGAGGCGCAGGCCGCGTACGACCCGCACGACGGGTTCGGGCAGTTCTTCGTCTACGCGTCGGGCGAGCCGGAGCGTGCCGGGCAGATCAAGGCCGCCCTCGACGCCGAGATCGCTTCACTCACCGAAGCGATCGACGACGACGGGCTGGAGCGTCTGCGTTCGAAGCTGGCGACGGCCGTGATGCTCGGGGGCGAGCGTCCGGGCGACCGCATGCAGCGCCTCGGGCGGCAGTGGACCTATATGCGCGAGTACCGCACGCTCGACGAGGAACTCGAGCGGATCAACGCGGTCACGGTCGACGACGTGCGGGCGCTGCTCGCCGACTTCCCGTTCGAGCCGCGGACGATGGGAACGCTGGGGCCCTGACCGCTCATCAGGATTCGGGCGCCCCGTACCACTGACCTGTCTTCAGGTCAGTGTCCTCGTGGGAGGACGGAAGATCAGAAGCACTGACCCGAAGACGGGTCAGTGGCACGAAGGTGTACACCTACTCCGCTTCGAGCGCCCGTCGGGCAGCCGCGACGGCTTCGTTCACCCGGTCCGGCGACGTCCCGCCGAGGGCCGAGCGCCGGGCGAGCACGGCTTCGGTGGTCAGGCACGCGAACACGTCGTCCTCGATCTGCGGGGCGACCGATCGGAGCAGGTCGAGCGGCAGTTCCTCGATCGGCGAGTCCTGCTCGATCGCGAGGCGGACGATGCGCCCGACCAGTTCGTGGGCTTCGCGGAACGGCACGCCCTTGTCCACGAGATAGTCGGCCAGGTCGGTCGCGTTGGTGTGCCCGGCCGCACTCGCGGTTCGCGCACGCTCGCGGTTGATCCCGAGCCCGCGGAGGGTCCGCTCGCACATCCGCAGGCAGAGCGAGAGCTGCCCGTCGGCCGCGAACAGCGGCTCCTTGTCCTCCTGCATGTCCTTGTTGTACGCGAGGGGTAGCCCCTTGAGCGTCGTGAGCAGCGACTGGTGGGCCGCCGTGATGCGCCCGCACTTGCCGCGGACGAGTTCGAGCGCGTCGGGGTTCTTCTTCTGCGGCATCAGCGACGAGCCGCTGGTGACCGCGTCATCGAGCGTGACCAGCCCGGACGCCGCCGAGTTGTAGATGATCAGATCCTCGGCCAGGCGCGAGAGGTGGACGGTGCACAGCGCGTACGCGCCGAGCACCTCGGCGACACCGTCGCGGTCGGAAACGGCGTCGAGGCTGTTGGTTGCGGCGCGGGCGAAGCCGAGACGCTGCGCCAGTGCCTCGCGGTCGATGTTGAGCGTCGTGCCGGCGAGCGCGGCGCACCCGAGCGGGCACTCGTCCGCCCGCGCCACCGCGTCGCGCAGGCGGGCCGCGTCGCGGGCGAGCATCGCCTCGTACGCCAGGCACCAGTGCCCGAAGACGATCGGCTGGGCCGGCTGGAGGTGGGTGTAGGCCGGGAAGGCGGTGTCGGCGTGGCGCTCGGCGAGGTCGATGAGCGTCGCCCGGAGCGCCCGCAGTTCGCCGAGCCGCCCCCCCACCGCTTCGCGCAGCCACATCCGCAGCCCGGTCGCGACCTGGTCGTTGCGCGACCGCCCGGTGTGGAGCTTCTTGCCGAGGTCGCCGACCTTCGCGATCAGGCGTTGCTCGACCCACGAGTGCACGTCCTCGGCCCCCGAGTCGAGCGGCGGGGCGGGTAACGCCTCGGCCTCGGCACCGACCTCGCGCAGCGCATCCTCCAGCTTCGTGCGCTCGTCGGCGGTGATGACCCCCGCCTCGACCAGGGCGTGCGACCACGCAACCGACAGCTCGATGTCGTGTTCGACCAGTGCCCAGTCGAACGCGAGCGAGTCGTTGAAGCGGCGGAACAGCTCGTCGGGCGCGCCCTCGAAGCGCCCGCCCCACATCGCGCCGGGCTTGGCCTCTCCCTCGCTCACGCCGGCGTGCCCTCCTTGATGATCGGGTCGGCGACCGGTTTCAGCTCGGGCGCGTTGACAGCACCGGTGCGCGGCGTGACGACCGGCAGCGCCGCGTCTTCGCGCGCCGTCCCGCCCAGCGTCAGCCCATTGAACCCGGCGATCCGCTCGGCGAGGCTGAACAGGCGGATGAACCCCTCGGCGTGCTTCTGGTTGTACACCTCGTCGGCGCCGAACGTCGCGAACGTCTCGGAGTACAGGCTCAGCGGCGAGCGACGCTTGACCGCCGTCGCCTGACCCTTGAACAGGCGGACGACGACCTCGCCGGTGAGACGCTGGGCGATGGTCTCGGCGGCGGCGCTGAGCGTGTCGCGCAGCATCGTGAACCAACGCCCCTCGTAAACGAGCTTGGCGAAGCGCAGCCCCAGCTCGTGGCGGAACTGGTTGGTCTCGCGGTCGAGCGTGAGCTCCTCGATGCCGCGGAGTCCCTCGACGATGACGGTGCCGCCGGGTGTCTCGTAGAGCCCGCGGCTCTTCATGCCGACCACGCGGTTCTCGACGAGATCCACGCGTCCGACGCCGTGCCGTCCGGCGATGAAGTTGAGCTTGGCGACGAGCTCGTGCCCGGCGAGCTGCTCGCCGTTGACCGCGACCGGGCGTCCGGAGCGGAACTCGATCGCGACGTCCTCGGGCTCGTCGGGCGCCTCGCGCGGATCGGCGGTGAGCTGCCACGCGTCATCGGGCGGCGCGTTCCACGGGTCCTCGATCAGCCCACCCTCGTGGGAGATGTGCCAGAGGTTGCGGTCGCGGCTGTAGATCTTGGTGAGGCTCGAGGTGCAGGGGATGTCGCGTTCGGCGAGGTACGCGAGGAGCTGCTCGCGCGAACGCAGGTCCCACTCACGCCACGGGGCGATGATCTCGAGGTCGGGCCCGAGTGCGGCAAACGCGGCCTCGAAACGCACCTGGTCGTTGCCCTTGCCGGTGCACCCGTGGGCGACGGCGTCGGCACCGACCTTGCGGGCGACCTCGACCTGGGCCTTGGCGATGCACGGGCGGGCGATCGATGTGCCGAGCAGGTAGCGTCCCTCGTAGATCGCGCCGGTGATCAGCGTCGGAAAGACGTAGTTCTCGATGAAGTCACGGCGGAGATCGACGACGTGGCATTCGCTGGCGCCGGTTACCTTGGCCTTCTCTTCGACGCCGTCGAGCTCCTCAGCGCCCTGCCCGACGTCGGCGACCATCGCGACAACCTCGCACCCGATGTTCTCGACGAGCCACGGGACGATGGCGGAGGTGTCGAGCCCGCCCGAGTACGCCAGTACGACTTTCTTTGCCATCTCACACTCCGTTCGCGGGTGTCTCCCGCGTGCTTGTTCGTTCCGCTTGTGACCGCGAGCTCCGTCCGGCTTCGGCGGATCAGTTCAGGCGTCGGGACGCGGTGGGTTCCAGCGTCGGTGCTGGAGCGTCCTGGTTCGGGATAAACGTGGTTCCGTGTGGTTCGTCGGGGGTGGCGCCCGAATCCGCGGACTCGATGAGAGCGACGAGCGCGTCGGGCTCGCGCCACGACGCGACGACCGCGGGTGCGCCGAGTCGCTCGGCGGCGGACGCCGCGGCACGGACCTTCGGTCCCATCCCGCCGGTGACGACACCGTCCGCGATCAGTGATTCGACGGTGCCGGTGTCGATCAGAGGGATGAGCGCCCCGTCGGCGTCGAGCACGCCGGGCACGTCGGTCAGCAGGGCGAGCCCCGCGGCGTGGAGCGCCAGCGCGACACCGATCGCCGCGTCGTCTGCGTTGACGTTGAGCAGCCCGTCGGCATCGGCCCCGATCGAGGCGACGACCGGCGTAAACCCCGCGCCGAGCAGCGTCGTGAGTGTCGCGTCGGCGCCGCCGCTGACGCGACCGACGCGCCCGAGGTCGGGCTCGGTGATGCGTTCACACTCGAGCCCGGCGTCGTAGAGGCGCAGCCCGAGCGCGGGGACGCCGCGGGCGCGCATCTCGGTGACCAGCGAGGCGTTGACCTCTCCGCCGAGGACGCCGGCGACGATCGGCATGTCGTGCTCTGGGGTGACGCGGAGCCCGTCGATCCGCGAGCCTGTGCGTCCGAGCGCGTCGAGCAGCCGGTCCACCGACGTGCCGCCGCCGTGGACGACGACGAGTGGGCGCGAGCGGGCGACGCTGCGCAGCGCATCCCACAGCGCCGGGCGCGCGGACGCGTCGTCGAGCAGCGCCCCGCCGACCTTGATGACCCAGGGACGGATCACGCGCGGGCCCCTTCCCGCGGGGCAAGCAACCCGTCCGTCTCGTCGAACCCGAAGCGGATATTGAGGCACTGGACCGCCTGCCCGGCGGCGCCCTTGACCAGGTTGTCGATCGCGCTGGTGACGATGAGATGCCCGGTCTCGTCGGCGGCCAGCGAGATGTCGCAGAAGTTGGTGCGTGCGACGCCGCCGACGCTCACCCAGGCGCCGGGCCCGAGCAGGCGGACGAACGGCTCGTGGTCGTACGCGGACGCGAACGCGCTTCGTGCGTCGGCCTCCGTCGTGCCGTCGGGCAGTTCGATGTGGATGGTGGCGACGATGCCGCGCTCGAACGGCGCGACGTGCGGCGTGAACACGACGTCGGTGCCGGCGTACTCGACGATCTCCGGCGTGTGCCGGTGGGTGAACACGCCGTAGGGGCGCAGCGAGACCTCACAGAACAGGTTGTCGCGTTTGGCGCCGCGTCCGGCGCCGCTGACGGCACTGACCGCGTCGATGATCGGACGCGAGCCAACCAGCCCCGCGTCCACCAGCGGCGCCAGCCCGAGGATCGACGCGGTCGGGTAACACCCCGGTACAGCGATCAGGTCGGCGCCGCGGATCGCGTCGCGGTTGCGCTCGCACAAGCCGTACGCCGCCTCGTCGAGCAGCACCGGGTTCGCGTGCTCGAACCCGTACCACGCCGGGTACGCCCCGGGGTCACCAAGGCGGAACGCGCCGGACAGGTCGAGCACCGGCGTGAGCTCGAACAGCTCGGCGGCAAGGGAGGCGCTTGCCTCGTGCGGCGTGGCGAGGAAGACCGCGTCCGGGTCGAGGGCAGCGACCGCGTCGGGAGAGTACGGTTCGAGCGCAAGATCGACCACGCCGCGCAGACGCGGGAACAGCGCCTCGATCGGCTCGGGCTCGGTGCGCCCTTGCGAGCCGAAGAGCCCGACGAGGTCGGCGTGCGGGTGGCGCGCGAGCAACTCGACCAGCTCGCCGCCGGTGTATCCGCTGGCCCCGATGACAACGACGCGGGTCACGCCAGCCCCGCCAGCTTCTTGACGGTGCGGAGCAGCGAGGAGGCGCGTGCGGCCGATTTGGTCGCGATGAAGATGGTGTCGTCGCCGGCAACGGTGCCGAGCACGCCGGCGGGCGGGGTGCGGTCGAGCTCGACCGCGACGCTCTGCGCCTGCCCGGGCCCGGTCTTGAGGACGACAAGGGTACCGCCGAGTTGGGCGCGGATGACGAAGCTGCGCAGGGAGCGCCCGAGGGAAGCCGAGGTCTCGTCCTGCGGCGGCGTCATGCCGGGGATGACCACGTACCCGCGGGGCCCCTTGGCGACGCCGAGCTCGCGGAGATCGCGGGAGACGGTCGCCTGGGTGGCGTCCACCCCGCGCCGGGCGAGGGAACGGATCAGCTCATCCTGGCTGGCGATGGGCCCCTGGGAGAGGATGTCCACGATCATCTGCTGCCGTCGTGCTCGTTCGCTCATGGCCGATGATTATTCACTGTATGCATGAACAGTCAAGGGCCCGGACAGGAGGATCGCCCGGACGGATGGGGGTTTCCGCGCGCCGGGGCCCCATACGATCCGGCGTGGATGTTCTCAGACAAGCCGCGGACCTGGCAGAGGCGGGCGAGCCGTTCGTCCTCGTCACCGTCATCGACTGCAAGGGCTCGACCCCCCGCGACCCCGGGGCGAAGATGCTCTGGCGCCCGGGAGCGGGGCTCACCGGGACGGTCGGGGGCGGGCAGTTCGAGCACCTGGTGATCGGGTCGGCCGAGCGCCACCTCGCGGAGCGGACCTGCGGGACCGAGCACTTCGTGTTGGGGGCCGAGGCCGAGCAGTGCTGCGGTGGGGTGATGGACGTGTTCTTCGAGTATCACGGGGCGCGGCAGCGGCTGGTGGTGTTCGGGGCCGGGCACGTGGCGCGGGAGCTGGCGCGGGTGCTCGACCCCGCGTCGCTCGAGCTGGTCGTTGTCGATGACCGCGACGAGTGGAACACGCCGGAGCGGTTCGCCGGCGCGCGCCGGATCGGCGACTTCTCCGAGGGTGTGCGGGTCGCCCAGGAGCACCCCGAGGCGACGCTGGCGTGCGTGATGACCTGCTCGCACGAGACCGACTTCGAGATCCTGCGCGAGCTGCTCACCGCCCCGCCCGCGTTCGTCGGGCTGATCGGAAGCAAGACCAAGCGGGCGAGCCTGTTCGGGCGGCTGATTGCCAGCGGCGTGGACGAGGGCGCGGTCGAGCGGGTCCACTGCCCGATCGGGCTTGGCGACATGGGCAAGGCGCCGGGGCTGGTCGCGGTCTCGATCGGTGGGCAGGTGCTGCTGGAGGCGAAGAAGCTTGGCACGCTGTGAGGTGGTGGTGCTCGCTGCGGGGCGTGGCACGCGCATGGGCACGCCGAAGGCGCTGATGCGCATCGCGGGCGGGGTGTGGTGGCGCCGGCAGTTCGACGCGATCGCGGCGTTGGGCTACGGGCAGCTCTGGGCGGTGTCGCCGCGCGTGCGCACGGAACTGGAGAAGGCGGGGAACGGGCCGCGCGCGGTCGAGGTTGACAACGGCGCGCCGATGTTCGCCAGCGTGTGGGCGGGGCTGCGCGAGTTACGGGGCGACCCGCCGGGCGGCGTGTTCGTGCTGCCGGTGGACGTACCGGCGCCGTCGGCGGAGGTCTGGCGGGCGCTGAGTGCTCAGAACGCGCCGACCGTTCCCGTCTGCGGCGGGCGCGGCGGGCACCCGGTCTGGCTGCCGTGGGCGTGGCTTGAGCGGAGGATCGACCTCGACACCTACGACCCGGACGCGCGGCTCGACGAGTTGACACGCGACGGTCGCACGGAGGTTGCGGTCGAGGACAAGGCGGTCGTGACCAACCTCAACACGCCGGATGACGTTGATCGCTGGCTGGATCGTTCGTGCCACTGACCTGTCTTCAGGTCAGTGTCTTTGGTAGAACTGGAAGAAGATGAAGCACTGACCCGAAGACGGAGTCAGTGGCACGGTCAGTTCGCAAGCCCGATCGTCTTGAGCGATTCCGAAATCTCACCGAGGATGGCCGGGTCGTCGATGGTCGCCGGCGTGTCGTAGGGCTGCGAGTCGGCGATCTTGCGCATCACCGCGCGCAGGATCTTCCCCGAGCGCGTCTTCGGCAGCCGTTTGACGACGACCGCCTTCTTGAACGCGGCGACCGGACCCATCCGCTCGCGGACGCGCTCGACCAGCTCGGCGACAACCTCGGCTTCCGGTCGGTCGTGCCCGCTCTTGAGCACGACCATGCCGATGGGCACCTCGCCCTTGAGCGGGTCGGCAACGCCCATGACGGCGCACTCGGCGACGTCGGGGTGCTCGGCGAGGATCTCTTCCATGCCTCCGGTCGAGAGGCGGTGCCCGGCGACGTTGATGATGTCATCGACGCGGCTCATGACGTAGATGTACCCGTCGTCGTCCTTGAGCCCGGCGTCCGAGGTCTCGTAGTAGCCGGGGAACTTGGTGAGGTACGAGCGGATGTAGCCCTCGTCGTTGTGGAAGAGTGTGGGGAGCGAGCCGGGCGGGAGGGGGAGGCGGGCGACGATGTTGCCGATCTCGCCGGGTGCCACCTCGTTGCAGTTCTCGTCGACGATGCGGATGTCCCATCCGGGGACGCCGCGGGCGAGCGATCCGGGCTTGATGGGCAGGAGCCCGAGCCCGGCGCAGTTGCAGGCCATGGGCCAGCCCGACTCGGTCTGCCACCAGTGGTCGATCACGGGGACGCCGAGGAAATTGCCGGCCCACTCGAGGGTGTCGGGGTCGCAGCGTTCGCCGGCGAGGAAGAGGTACTTGAAGCCGGACAGGTCGTACTTCCTGGTGTACTCGGCGTCGGGGTCCTCGCGTTTAATGGCGCGGAAGGCGGTGGGCGCGGTGAAGAGGACCTTGACGTTGTACGTGGAGATGATGCGCCAGAACGCGCCAGGGTCGGGCGTGCCGACGGGCTTGCCCTCGTAGAGGACGGTCGTGCAGCCGGCGAGCAGCGGTCCGTAGACGATGTACGAGTGACCGACGGCCCAGCCGATGTCCGATGCGGCCCAGTAGACGTCGCCCGGGTCGGTGTCGTAGACGGCTTTCATGGTCCAGTGCAGGGCGACGGCGTGCCCGCCGTTGTCGCGCACGACGCCCTTGGGCACGCCTGTCGTGCCCGAGGTGTAGAGGATGTAGAGCGGGTCGGTCGCCTCGACCTCGACGCAGTCGGCAGGCTCGACGCCCTCGGTCGCGTCGGACCACCACACGTCGCGCCCCTCGACCATCGTCGCCTCGGACTGCGGACGCGGCAGGATCACGCAGTGATCCACCTTGTGCGAGGCGATCTCCATCGCCTCGTCGAGCAGTGGCTTGTACTCGACCACCCGCCCGGGCTCGAGCCCGCACGAGGCCGAGACGATGAGCTTCGGCTCCGCGTCGTCGATGCGAGTGGCCAGCTCCTTTGGCGCGAACCCGCCGAAGACAACCGAGTGGACCGCGCCGAGGCGTGCGCAGGCGAGCATGGCGATGACCGACTCGGGCACCATCGGCATGTAGATCACAACACGGTCGCCCTTGCCCAGCCCGAGGCGCTTGAGGGCGCCGGCGAACAGGGCGACCTCGTCGCGCAGCTCGCGGTACGTGAAGGTCCGGCTGTTGTCGGTCATGGCCGAGTCGTAGATCAGGGCGATCTGGTCGGCGCGTCCGGCGGCGACGTGCCGGTCGAGGGCGTTGTGGCAGGTGTTGAGCCGTCCGCCGGTGAACCAGCGGTAGAGCGGCGCGTCGGTGTCGTCGAGCACGCGGTCCCAGCGCCGGAACCAGTCGATGCCCTCTGCAGCCTCGGCCCAGAACCCCTCGGGGTCGGCGAGCGATCGCGCGTGCTGAGCGTCCAGGTTCGACGAGATGGTCTGGGTCATGCCCCACTCCTTTCCGGGCGCCCATCGACACGGGGCGGGTCGGGGGCAACTATAGGGATATTGGAGTCACTATTCTGCTTTGGAGGGCATGATGTCGTACCTGGACCGGTTCGTTTCGCTGGGTGTGGTGGCGGTGGTGTGTTCGGGGGCGTGGGCGGAGGACTACCGGGCGTCGCTGCTGGCCGACGCCGACGGGCGTGCCGGTCGCGACGGGAGCTTCTTCATCGAGAACGCCGACGGGTCGGCGAAGCTGAAGCTGGGCGGGTACATGCAGTTCCGGTACTACGCGAACGTGCGCGGGGACGACGCGAGCGAGCGCGTCACCAACGGATTCGTCTCGGAGCGCACACGGCTGGTCGTCGCGGGGAACCTGGACGAGCGGACGAGCTTCCTGTTTCTGAACTGCGCGGGACCGAGCGGCTCGTTCGTCGTTCTCGACGCGTGGGTCAAGGAGGATCTTGGCGACGGGTGGGCGGTCTCGGCCGGGCAGTTCAAGCTGCCGTTCCTCCGCGAGTGGCTGGTGTCGGAGCGGTACATCCTCGCGGTCGAGCGGTCGATCCTGAGCGGGGCGTGCTCGTCGATCTACTCGCAGGGGCTGCAGCTGCACTACACGGGTGAGAGCGTGCGAGCGAACATCGCGTACTCGGACGGGCTGCGGGCGGCGAACACCGACTTCACGGCGCCGATCGAGGCGGACTGGGCGCTGACGGGGCGCGTCGAGTGGCTGCTCGACGGGTCGTGGGGGCAGTTCAAGGACATTACGAGCCTCGGCAACACCGAGCGGGGGCTGATGGTGGGCGTCGCGGGGCACGTGCAGGGCGAGACCGACTCGCTGTTCGGGCTGGCGATGGACTCGCTGGCGCAGGCGACGGTGGACGTGTCGTACGAGGCGGAGGACTGGAGCATCGAGGCGGGCGGGGTGACACGTCACATCGAGCTGTCGGGGGGTGGCGACATCACGGACTTCGCCGCGTCGGTGCAGGGCGGGGTGTTCGTGAGCGAGAACGTCGAGCTCGTCGGGCGCGCGACGGTGCTGATCCCGGACCCGGACGCGGCGGCGGACGACCCGTTCCCGGCGTTCACGGCGGGGGGG
>Ga0210086_1001187_pt1 | contig 13790 bp, 11 predicted proteins | sample China_Galinas_PW_3_FD_184867 | JGI IMG/M metagenome (GOLD analysis project Ga0210086, IMG submission 184867) | Wetland microbial communities from San Francisco Bay, California, USA, that impact long-term carbon sequestration - China_Galinas_PWB_D2... | ecosystem: Environmental > Aquatic > Marine... | reverse complement strand
CGTCGCGCTCGCGGTCTTGGGGAACGCGATCACCTCGCGGATCCCCGGCCGGCCGAGCACGAGCGCAAGCACGCGGTCGAGTCCCATCGCGAATCCACCGTGCGGCGGGGCACCATAGCTGAGCGCTTGGAGCAGGAAGCCGAACTTGCGCTGGACCTCTTCCTCGCCGAGCCCGAGGAACTCGAACAACCGCTGCTGCACGTCCTGGCGGTGGATTCGAATGCTACCCGAGCCGAGCTCCCAGCCGTTGAGCACGAGGTCGTAGGCCTGTGACTTGACGCTTCCGGGATCGGCCGCGAAGTCGACGTCCCAGTCGGCCGGCGCGGTGAACGGGTGGTGCGACGGCTCGAACCGCTGGCGGTCCTCGCTCCACTCGAACAGCGGGAACTCGCGGACCCAAGCGAATCGGAACTCCTTCGGATCCGTGAGCTCGAGCAGGCGCGCGAGGTGATTGCGCATCTCGCCGAGCACGCGATGAACCACCGGTTCCCGGTCGGCCGCGAACAGCAGGAGGTCGCCCGGTTCGGCTGACGTGGCGGCTACCAGTTCGCTGCCGACATCGCCGGCGAGGAACTTGGCAACCGGTCCGACGAAGCCGCCGTCGGCGTCGCACTTGACCCACGCGATGCCCTTGCCGCCGTATTCCTGGGCGACATCACTGAACCCGTCGATCTGCTTGCGGGTCAGCTTGCCGCCGTCCGGAACCCGAATCGCCTTGACGATTCCGCCGGAATCCAAGGCGCCCGTGAACACTCGGAACCCGGTCTTCGCGGCCACTTCCGCGACATCGACGAGCTCGAGCCCGAACCGCAGGTCGGGCTTGTCGCTGCCGTATCGGCTCATCGCGTCGGCATGGAGCAGCCGCGGGAACGGGCGCTCGATCGTGACCCCGAGGCACTTCTGGAACGCGTGGACGATGACGGCCTCGAACACGTCGAAGACGTCTTCTTCGGTCACGAAGCTCATCTCGAGATCGAGCTGCGTGAACTCGGGCTGGCGATCGGCGCGCAGGTCCTCGTCGCGGAAGCAGCGGGCGATCTGGAAGTAGCGGTCGACACCGGCCACCATCAGGATCTGCTTGAAGATCTGCGGGCTCTGCGGCAGCGCATAGAAGCTGCCGTGCTGCAGCCGGCTCGGCACGAGGTAGTCGCGCGCGCCCTCGGGCGTGGCCTTGGTCAGGATCGGTGTCTCGACGTCGACGAAGTCGAGCTCGATCAGCTTCTCGCGCATCGCGTGCAGCATCCGCGAACGCAGCTCGAGCGCCTCGAGCATCGGCCGGCGGCGGATGTCGAGGAAGCGGTACTTCATCCGCAGGTCCTGCGAAGGCTCGTTCTGATCGAGGATCTCGAACGGCGGAGTCTGGGCGCGTGCGAGCACTTCGATCGCCTCGGCGAAGACCTCGATCGCGCCGGTCGCACGGTTGGGGTTGATCTGCGAGGCCTCACGGAGGCGGACGACGCCGCGCACGCTGACCACGTCCTCGGCCTTGAGCGCACCAGCCAGGTCCAACACGCCCGTGTCACCGCCGCCGAACTCGGGATCCACCGTGACCTGCGTGATCCCGTAGCGGTCGCGTAGGTCGATGAAGAAGATCCCGCCATGGTCGCGACGATTCGCGACCCAGCCGTTGAGCACGACCGTGATCCCGTCGTCCTCGACGCGGAGGTCGCCACAGCTGTGGGTTCTCTTCCAACTGGCTTCGGTGGAGCTGGACATGGATGCTAAGTTGTGTGTTGGAGAAAGCCTCAGGATACCGGCGACGTCCCCAGTTCCCACGACATTGCTACTGACGAACACGAACCCTGACAGGCCGTTGAAGAAGCCATCCCGTGCCCGTCAGTGTCGGGAGCAGGCCGGATGACCAAGTCGATGGCGCTCGCCCGGGCGTGCCTTGTGCCGGCGCTCGTCGCTGTGTTGTTCCACTCGCCGGTTCTGGCCGGCGGCTTCCTGTCCGACGACTTCCTCTACAACGCGTTCTGCAACACGAGCGGGGCGCCGGCGGTCGTCGACTGGCATCGTGTGTTCTCCGACTTCACGAGTCCCTGGCTCGGATGGGAAGGCGGGCTCTACCGGCCCTTGATCACGCTGTCCCTCGCGCTCGACATGGCGATCGGCGGCGGCAACCCGTTCTGGTTCCACCTGACGAACCTGCTCGCGCACGCGGTCGCGACCTTCGGGTGCGCGTGGCTGTGCGGGCGGATGTTCGCGAACCGGGCATGGCTGGCCGCCACCGTCGGCGGACTCGTGTTCGCCCTGCATCCGATCGCCGTCGAGCCGGTCACGTGGATCTCGGCGCGAACGTCCGTGATCGAGGTCGCGGCCCGCAACCTGTGCCTGGCCGCGTTCATCGAGCACCTCGTGACGCGGAACCGGAAGTGGCTCCTGGCGAGCCTGGTGCTCGCATGGCTCGCACTGTCGGCCAAGGAGTCTGCGGTCATCCTGCCGGTGTCGCTCCTGGCCGTCGACTTGCTCTACGGACCGGCGGACGTGCGCACGACCGTCCGCCGCCAAGCATGCTTCGCCCCGATGTGGCTGGCGTACGCGCTCGTGCGCTTCTTCTTCGTCGGCTCGCTGCTCGGCCCGCCCGGCGAGCCCGGTGCCCCCGGGTTCTTCGCGACTGCGCCGGCCAAGCTCGTCGCGGTGCTCGCGCCGTTCGCCAGCTACTCCATCGCGATCGCGATCGTCCCGTGGCTCGGCCTGGTGCTCGGTGTCAGTCGCCGGAACGCGGTGAAGGTCGGCTTGTTGGCGGCCTGGCTGGTCCTGAGCTTCGCGCCGGCGGCCGGGGTCCCGGTCGGGCCGCTGCTCGGCGGCAGCCGAACGCTCTACGGCGCGGTCGTCGTGCTCGCTATCTTCGTCGCGTTGCTCGTGAGCGAATCGAACGGGATCTGGCGCTTGTCCGCGATCGCGACGTCCGTCGCCGCGCTGTTGGTCGTCCTCGGGGTGCAATCGTGGCGGCGCCGCGCCGACTTCTTCGCCGCGTTCCAGGAGGTCGAACAGGTTCAGCACGGGCTCTTGGACCTGGCCAAGGACGCGACGCCCGAGCATCCGCTGGCAATCGTCCAAGCTCCGGCCAACACCGGCGGCGTCCCGACGTTGCGCGCGGACGCACTGTTCACGCTCGCCGAACAACCCTACGCCGATGTCGACACGCCGGTGCTGGGGCTGACCTTCGTCGGGCAGAGGATCCACGACTCACGGAGCCTGTATCTCGACGTGACGCCGTTGCGCGCGATGATGCAGTTTGGCGCGCGATTGCTCTACTGGGAGCCGAACGCCGAGAGGTTCCGGATCGAGTCCGGGATCGCGCCGATCGCCAGAACCGTCCTTCACGCCGATGACAAGGGCGAGTTCCGGTTCCCGGGCGGCGCGACGTCCCCGTACGCGTTCGAGGTCGTCGAGGTCGTGTTCCAAGGCAAGGTCGCCGGCGCGACGCTACAGTGGTTCGGACCGCACCCGAGCCCCGCTGCCTGGACGACGCACGCGCTCGACCACGGGCGGTTCGCCGAGGGCCGGACCGTGTTTCGAGCCGAGCTCGCCAAGAGCTTCACGCTGCTCGCCCACCATGCGTTCGGCGGGATCGGGGGCTTCCGCGTGACTCCCGAGACCGACGGCGCACGCGTGGTCGAAATCCGCGTCCTCGGCCGCGAACCACGGCTCACGCTCGGCGCTCGACTCGCCGGCAAACCGATCTCGCTCGCGAAGCCCGACCTGCGGGCCCCGAGCGTCGGTTCGGACCTGAAGCTGATCCTCCTCGGGCCGCACGCAGGGCACTCGCAACCGGTGACGCAGGGACAGCCGGTCGTGCTCGGTCGCGAGATGCGGCGCAAGCTCAAGGGCGCGCTGAGCTTCTCGCGCCAGCGGCGGATCTACTACTACTTCGAGACCGTGGGCGGTGACCCGACCATGCGCTCCGACGTCGACTGGTTCACGGCGGAGCGCGAACGGTGACCGGCGAGCGCATCGACGGCTGGCGTACCGACGTGGTCGTGATCGCGTTGCTGGCGACGACGACATACCTGCTGCTCGGGCAGGACGTGTTCTTCAAGGCCGATGGGCACCACCTCGTCCAGAGGCTCATCGACGGGAACGCCCACTCCCCCCACCACAAGCTCTACATGCCGTTGTTGATCGGCTTCGCCAAGTTGACAGCGAGCCTGGGGCTCAGCGCGTATCGCACAGCGGTCGTGTTCTCGGGGCTGCTCAGCGCCGCCGGTGTCACCGCTGCCTATGTCGGCTATCGGTTGTTCGGGCTCGGCCGCAGCAACGCGCTGTGGACGACGGCCCTCGTCGGCACGTGTCCGGCGATCGTGTTCTTCGCGACCGTCGTCGAGTTCCATGGACCGTTCTTCGGGTTCGCAGGGCTCGCGTTCCTCACCGTCGGTCTGCTATTTCGATTCCGCCGGCATCGCGCGGCGTTTCCGCTGTGCGTCGTCGTCGGCATAGCAACTGCGCTGGCGGCCGGCGTCCATGCATCGGGGCTGATTCTCCCCGCGTTGTTCCTTCCGTGGTTTCTGGCCCGCTACGAACCCGAGCAGCGCTGGCGGCGCGGGTTGGCGCTCGCGCTCGTGGCCGGGGTCGTCCACACGGCCGCGATCTTCGTGCTCGCGAACCCGCTCGACTCGGAGGGCTTCGTCGACCGCGGGTTCGGCCATCCGCAAGGGATCGCCTACATCCCGGGCGTGGCCTGGCAGGAGTGGATCTCGGTGTTCCTGCCGATCTCGGTCACGTGCCTGTTCGCGATCCGCGGCAAGCACAGGCTCGAGCTCGCGGCGTTCGGCATCGCGCTCGTGCCCTACCTCTACGGAGCCATGCGGCTGCTCGTGGGCGAACCGGAGTTCGGCGCGTATCTCCTGCCGCTCGCCCTGCTCGCCGCCTGGCTGACCGTAGCCGCGCTTCCGCGACCGTTGCCGGCCATCCTGGTCGTCGTGAGCGTCGTCCTCGCAGTCGCACGTGTCGTCAACCACGAGGGCCGATGGCGCAAGGAGTACGAGACCTACGCACGCGGCGCCGAAGCCGCCATCGGCGACGATCCCGCCTGGCTCCTGATCGGCGACGCGGCCGAGATGGGACCGATTCTCGTCTTCCGACCGCGGATGCGGCTCGTGCTGCTGAATCAACTCGCTGCCGTGCCGCCCGAGAAGTTCGATCCCGCGGTGTTCGATGCGTTCGTCGCCGGGCAGGCGGCTGCCGGGAAGAAGACCCATCTGACCAAGGGCGGACGCGCGTTCCTGGCACAGAAGCTCGAGCCGTTCCCGTCAGGTCCGATCCTGCTTGCGTACATCGAGAGTCACTACGAGCTCGTGCCCCATCGCTCGGGGAGCTTCGAGGCGTTCGAGCTCGTGAAGCGTTAGCGGTGGCCGGGCACAACCCATCCCGCCGAGGTCTTCGACTGATCACTGGGATCGTGCGGTCGGTCCGTTCCCCCTTCCCCCGCCGCGTGCGGGAGCGGAGCCGGGGCCGGAGCCGGAAGCGGGAGCGGGAGCGGAGCCGGCTCCGGCTCCGGGTCCCGGCTCCCGGCTCTGCTCCAGGCTCTGCTCCAGGCTACTCCTCGCGGATCTCGCGCCGGGCCGCGCGCTCGCGCTCGGACTCGCGCTTGTCGTGGCGCTTCTTGCCGCGGCACAGGCCGATCGAGAGCTTGATGAGGTTGCGCGAGCTCAGAAACAGCGCGAGCGGGACGAGGGTCAGTCCGCGGACCTTGACGCGGCTCTCGAGCTTCTTGAGCTCGCCCTTCCTGAGCAGCAGCTTGCGCTTGCGGTCGGGATCGTGGTTCTGCTGGTTGCCGTGCGAGTACTCGGGGATGTGGCCCTTGACCCAGAACGCCTCGCCGTTCTCGATCCGGACGTAGGAGTCTTCGAGGCTCGCGGCCTGCTGGCGCAGGGACTTGACCTCCGTGCCCTCGAGCACGATGCCGGCGTCGAAGACCTCGAGAACCTCGAAGTCGTAGCGCGCCTTGCGGTTCTTGGCCAGCTCGCGGCGGTCTTTGCTGGCTTTCTTGGTCGGACCCTTGGCCATCGGTGGGGAGCCTATAGATCTCGGCCCTTGCGAGGAAGCCACCGACTCGCCAGAATCTTCCCCCCCACGCGGAAGTGGCGGAATTGGCAGACGCGCAAGATTCAGGTTCTTGTGCCCGTTTAGGGCGTGGAGGTTCGAGTCCTCTCTTCCGCACCACTCCTTCTCCCGGCTGCTCGGGACTCCTGAGCCCCGAAAGCATCGATGGCGCTCGTAAGCCCGATCAATCGCGGCGTCCCCCCGGCGCGCCCCGGAGAGTTCGCGCCGCTGAGGCTCGAGGTCCGAGGTCCGGGTTCCGGCCCGGCGATCGAGCTCACGACCCCGGTCGTGCTCGCGCCGATGGCCGGCGTCACGAATCCACCCTATCGCGTGCTCTGCCGCCGGTTCGGAGAGGCCCTCTTCGTCAGCGAGATGATCACCGCGCGCGGCCTCGTGGCCGGCAACGCGAAGACCTGGAGCATGACGCGGTTCCATCCCGAGGAACGCCCGCGCGCGCTGCAGCTGTATGCAACGGACGAGGCGACGGTCGAGGAGGCCGCCCGGCGCCTCGTCGGCGAGCGCGACGTCGAGCTGCTCGACCTCAACCTCGGCTGTCCGGTCCGGAAGATCACGAGCAACGGCGGTGGCGCCGCGATTCCGCTGCGCCCGCGGCTCCTCGCGCGCATCGTCGCCGGCCTGCGCCGCGGTGCCCCGAACATCCCGATCACGGTCAAGATGCGGCTCGGCATCGACGGCGACCACCTGAGCTACCTCGAGGCCGGCAAGATCGCCGAGAACGAAGGCGTCGCCGCCGTCGGCCTCCACGCTCGCACGGCCGCCGAGCTGTATTCGGGCCACGCCGACTGGCCGCGCATCGGCGAGCTGCAGTCGGCGCTCTCGGTCCCGGTGCTCGGCAACGGGGACGTGTTCGAGGCCTACGACGCGTTGCGAATGATGCGCTCGACCGGGTGCCGCGGGGTCATCATCGGCCGCGGCTGTCTCGGTCGGCCGTGGCTGTTCGGCGAGCTCGAGGCCGTGTTCGCCGGACGCGAGCCCGACGAGCCACCGACGTTCGGCCGCATCCGCGAGATCGCGCTCGAGCATGCCCGGCTGTTGATCGACTTCGTCGGCGAGAAGCACGGCATCCTGCAGATGCGCAAGTTCTCGTCGTGGTACACGAAGTCTTACCCCGGCACCGCAACCCTGCGCGAGCGCCTGTTCCAGGTTTCGACGCTCTCCGAGCTCGCCGACGCGCTCGCCGAGATCCCGCCCGACACCCGATACCCGATCACCGGGCTACGCGCGCGTCGATGCAAGAGCAGCCGCCGCCAGGATTCGATCGCCCTGCCCCAGGGATTCCTCCACCGGGACGACGCTAGCCCCTAACGAATGTCTCTGACACATTCGTTAGGGCCAGGGGCTACTTGACCCGGAACCGGCCGGAGCGACGGACCTTTCGCTTGATCACGTTGCGTCCGGCGTGGGTCTTGCTGCGGGTCCGGAACCCGACCATCCGGGAGCGCTTGGTCGACGAGTTACGAGTTCTGACTTTCATGGCATCCAGCTGGGTCGGCGGTCGTTCGAAAGGCGAAACAGCATAAGGAGTTGCGGCGCCGAGTCAACGGTCCGAACGACTCGCGGCGATCTCCCGAATCTGGACGGTGTTCGTCGCCCCCGTGACCTCGAGCGCGCCGGACACGAACACGACCCGCTGCCCGCGCTTGACGTGGCGGCGCTGCACGAGCTCGTTCTCGGCGTCGACGAACAAGCGCTCGACCGAGCGCGCCTTCTGGGTCATCAGCGGGATGATCCCCCACAACAGGCTCATCTGCGTGTACGTCCGCGGCGACGGCGTGAACGCGTAGAAGCGCGTCGCCAGGCGCTCGCGTGAGACCAGCCGCGCGGTGCGCCCGCTCTCGGTGAACACGACGATCGCCTCGGCGTCCGATTCCAGCGCCGCTCGGGCGGCCGCGCTGACCGTCGCCTCCTGGATGGAGATCGCGCCGCTCGTGCGTCGCAGCTGGGTCCTGCGGCGCTTGAAGCCCTGGCGGTCGTCGGGATACAGCTCGGCTTCGGTGTGGCGCGCGATCCGTTCCATCGTCTGGACCGCCAACACCGGGAACTTGCCCGATGCCGTCTCGGCCGACAGCATGAGAGCGGACGTACCGTCGAACACCGCGTTCGCGACGTCCGAGGCCTCGGCCCGCGTCGGACGCGGCGAGTCGACCATCGATTCGAGCATCTGGGTCGCGGTGATCACGGGCTTGCCGGCCTTCGTGCACAGCTCGATGATCCGCTTCTGGATCAGCGGCACGTTCTCGGTCCCGACCTCGACTCCCATGTCCCCGCGCGCGACCATCACGCCGTCTGCAGCCCCGACGATCTGATCGATACGCTCGACCGCCTCGGGACGCTCGATCTTGGCGATGACCGCGGCGTCGCCCCCGAACTCGTGGATTCGCTTGCGCAGCCGGCGGACCTCGGCCGGCCGGCGCACGAACGAGAGCGCGACGAAATCGACGTTGTGCGACAGCGCGAACTCGAGATCGAACAGGTCCTTGCCGCCCAACGCCGGAGCCTTGAGCTGGGTCCCGGGCAGGTTGACGCCCTTGTGCTCCCGCAGCAGTCCACCGTAGCGCACCGTCGTGTGGACCTCGCCCCCTTCGACCCCGTCGACGCGCAGCTCGATATTGCCATCGTCGAGCAGGATGCGCTCACCCGGCTTGACGTCCTTGTGGAGGTCGGGATACGTGCAGCCGATGCGACCCGGCCCGCCGACCAGCTCGTCGTCGCTGACGATCGTCAACGACTCCCCCTTCTTCAGGAACAGCGGCTCGCCGTCCGCGAGCTTGCCGACACGGATCTTCGGACCCTGGAGATCGGCGAGTATCCCGATCGGTCGGTTCCCGGCGCGGGCCGCGCGTCGGATCCACCGGATTGCGGCCGCGTGCTGCTTGTGCGTCCCGTGCGAGAAGTTCAGGCGGAAGACGTCCACGCCCGCCCGGATCAGCTTCTTTACGCTGGCGAGATCGTGCGTGGCAGGCCCGAGCGTCGCGACGATCTTGGTTCGCGTGTATTCCTTGCGCCGCCGGGACTTCCCATGCGAGGCCATCAGGTTCGCGGCTGGGCGCTGGCGCGGCTCTCCAGCCGGCGGAAAGCCGAGGGTGTCAGTCGGCCTTCTTGAGCCATTCCTGCCACTTCTTGACCTGCACCCGTCGCTTGCTCTTGGAAGCCTGAGCGTCGAACGGGAAGTTCTGACCGCTCAGCTTGACGAGGCTGCGATACGCCGCCTGGCGCACGATCGGCTGCTCGTCCTCGAGCGACTTGACGAGCGCGGGGCACGCCGAGTCGTCGCCGAGATTGCCGAGCCCCGTCGCGCACAGCCGGCGGACGAACGCATCCGGATCGTTGAGCATCGGCAGCAGGTGCGGAACGACGTTCTTGTCGTTCGAACGCAGTAGCTCGTCGACCGCGGCCCAGCGGACGCTGGCGTCGGTGCTCGCGAGCTGCTTGACACGCTTGGCCAGGGCCTCGGGCAGAGCCCCGGGTTCCGCCTTGGCCTTGTCGGTGGCGGGCTTCGCCGTCGACTCCCCGGGTTCGGCGGCGGCCATACGAGCGCGCGACAAGTCGTCGAGCCCGCGATGGAGCTCGCCGATCGCGTCGGTCACCTGACGGAGCCTCGTGTCGAGCGCTGTCTCGAGCGAGGTCTGGTCGCCGCCGAGCTTGCCGAGCTTGCCCTCGATCTCGGTCAGCGCGTCGCGCAGGGACGCGAACTCGGTCGTGTTGTCCTTGCCGCCGATCGCGGCGAGCTTCTCGTCGACCGCATCGAAGCGCTTCGACAACGCGGCGACCTCGGTCTCGACCTCGCTCGACGACAGGCCTGCAATCTTGTCGGCCTGCAGCCTGATCTGGCCTTCGACCTCGGCAAGTCGCTTTTCGGTGCCCCCGATCGTGCGGTCGAGATCGCGGTGGCGCTGACTCGCGCGCGAATCGATGAACCAAGTGATGAAGAAGATGGCCAGCACCATGACGATCGCGGCATAGAGAACCGGCACGCCACTGCTAGCCGACGACGCCCCCTGTGCCGCCTCCGGCGACTTCGGCTTCGGCCGCTGCGCCTGTGGGACCGTTGCCAGGATCTTCGACAGGCAGCAGGCCCCGATGACCCGGCCGGAGACCTCGCGCGCAGTGCCTTCGTCGAGATCGCGCTGGGGAATCGATACCCCGCACAGGTCGCAGAACTTCAGTTCGATGTCACTCATGACTCCTCCGTCATCGACCGTCCCGGTCGCTTGGCGTCGAGGGGGGGTGCGCCCCTCGAACCCCATCGTAGCAGGTCGGTGGCCCGCTGGGATCGACTCGGGGAAATCGAGTGACCTACTTGTTCGGGGCGGCGAGCGCCCCGCCGTTGAACATCGGGTCGGTGCTCTGCTTCTTCCACCAATCCCGCCACTGGTCGACCGAGGCCCTGCGCGCCACGGCGTCCTCGCCCTGGATGTCGTAGCCGAACTCCTTGCCGGTCGCCGAGTGCAGCGCGCTGTAGCAGAGGAAGCGCACGTGGCTGTGCTCGGACTCGAGGCCGTTGATCAGCTCGTTGACACCCTCGTAGTCGCCGAGCAGCAGCATCGCCCGGGCAACCTCGAGCCGCACGACCGGGCTCGAGTCGCTCTGGTGCTGGCGCAGGAACTGGATCGAGCGCTTGTCGCCCATGGCTCCGAGCACCCACGCCGCGCTCGACCGGACCTTCGGAACCCGGTGGCCCAACGCCCGCGAAAGCGCCGGGATCGCCTGCTCGCCGGCTTCCTTGAGCCAGACGAGGTTGCTGATCAGCTCTTCCTTGCGCTGATACTGAATCCGGTTGATACGCTCGTTGATCTCCTGAGCCATGATCTCGCCGGGTTTGGCGAAATCGTGCCCTTCGTACGACGAGGTGGAGCCACACGCTCCAAGTGCGACGACGACGCCAGTGGCAACGACGAGAGGAAACGACTTCATGACTTGACCGCTCCTAGCTTGGGGGGATTCGGATGACACCCGAGTTGCCCGTCCTATCGGTCCATCCCCCATCTCGGCTTGAGAACTTGTTTCCAATCCCGCCGGGTGCGGCGTCTTTCGACATCCGGCATGATCGGACCAGCTTCCAGGCCCCGTAGTTCGGGGCTTCCCAGCGCTTTGTGCTTGCAGCGCGATCGACTCGGTGCGTTTAATGGCCGCCTGCCCGGGTCGTCCGGGGCGGTTGGGCCAGATTCACGGAATCCAGGAGGGAGAACATGAACAAAGCGGAACTCATCGCTGCCGTGCAAGCGTCGCTCGGCGCCGAGTGCTCGAAAGCACATGCAGAGCGCTCGGTCAACGCAGTACTCAACAGCATCGGCCACGGGCTGCAGAACGACGAAGTCGTACAGCTCGTCGGCTTCGGCACGTTCCAGGTCAAGCACCGCAAGGCACGCACGGGGCGCAATCCGCAAACCGGCGCACCGATCGCGATCGCCGCCTCGAAGACGGTCGGCTTCAAGCCCGGTGCCCAGCTCAAGACGTCGCTGGAGTCCCCGGCCGGAGCCTAGCAGTCCGTTCTGGGGGGGTGTGACGCGATCCACCCGCCCCCGAGCACCTTGTCGCCGTCGTAGAAGACGGCCGCCTGTCCCGGCGTAATCGCCTCTTGTGGGGCGGCGAAACTCACGACGACATCGCCCCGATCGCTTTGTGGCACGATCGTGGCCTCCTCGGGAGCGTGCCGTGCCCGGATCTGGACCTGCGCGGCAATCTCGCTCGCGCACGGATCCACGAGCCAGTTCACCCGCTCGACCGTGAACCGCGTGGCTTCGAGTTCCCGCCGCCGGCCGAGCACGACCTCGGCGGTCTCGGCCCGGATCTCCACGACATAGTGCGGCGAACCCAGCGCGGGCAGGCCCCGGCGCTGTCCGATCGTGAACCCCTCGTAGCCGTCGTGGTCGCCGACGTGGTTGCCCGAAGCATCGACGAAGCGCCCAGGGGTCATCGCCGCGCGCGCGCGCAGGAGCGCCCGATAATCCCCATCGGGCACGAAGCAGATGTCCATGCTCTCGGGCTTTTTCGCCGTCGCCAGGCCGCCTTCGGCGGCGAGCTCACGGACCTCGGACTTGACGAGATCGCCGAGCGGGAAGCTGAGCCGCGCGAGCCTGTCCCGCTGGACCCCGAACAGGTAGTAGGTCTGGTCCTTGGCCGCGTCTCGTGCTCGCAGCAGCTGCCCCCCGGCGATCCGCGCGTAGTGTCCGGTCGCGATTCGCTCGGCTCCGACCGCATCCGCGAGCTCGTAGAGATGCCCGAACTTGAGCTTCTGGTTGCACAGCACACACGGACTCGGCGTACGCCCCCGCCGGTATTCCGCGACGAAGTCCGTGATCAGGTCGTCGAACTCGCGCTCGTAGTCGATCGCGTAGAACGGGATCTCGAGCCGCTCGGCGACCCGCCCTGCGTCGCGCGCGTCGCTCGCCGAGCAGCACGACTTCGCCGCCGAAGCCGCGCCGTGCGAGACGCCGTTGCGCATGAACACACCCACCAAATCGTGGCCCTGGCGCTGGAGCAGCAGGGCCGCGACCGAGCTGTCGACGCCTCCCGAGAGTGCACAGAGAATGCGAGCCATTTCGTGATTCCAGCGGCGAATCCTCGCTCCGCGGTTTCGAGAATCTATACTCTTCCGCCCAAAACCGGTCCGAGCCCGGCTATCGCTAGAACGTCATTCTCCGAGTTTCCACATGCCGACCGCCCGACAACCGCTGCTCCCCGTCTACATCACGATCTACCAGGGCGGGAGCCTGACGTCCGGTTCCGGCGCGAAGAAGCAAGCGCCGGCACCGGCCGGCGGCGGTCAACCGGGTCAAACCCAACAGCCGACCGGAAAGCAGCCGACGCCGAGCTGCGCGCAGCCGCTGCTCGTGTTCCTGCCGTTTCTCGTGATCCTCTACTTCCTCGTGCTGCGACCGCAGCAGAAGCAGGAGAAGCAGCGCCGACAGATGATCGGGGCGCTCAAGAAGGGTGACGACGTGGTGACGAACGGCGGCATCCATGGTCAGGTCACGGCGCTCGGGGAGGCGACGGTCACGATCAAGTTCGGTTCGGACGCCGGACAGCGGTTCAAGATCGACCGCTCGGCAATCCAGCGTGTGATCCCGAAGGACCAGCCGAAGAACGGCGAGCCGAACGACTAGTGTCCCGTATCAGAAGTTCGAGCACATACCGCCGGCCCTTTGCACCGCTGGCAGCGTTCCGCTCCCTCGACAGATCGCCCAATCTGCCTGCGTCCGCGCGCCTTGCCAGCGGCACAAATGACTCGACGATATGCACACGAACTTCTGATACAGGACACTAGGGATGTCGCGGCTGCCCCGCCTCGAGCGGCTGGGTGCGCCACCGGGCGGCCTCGACCGGGCCGGGCTCGGTCGCTGGGGCGAAGACCAGATCCTGGCCCTGTGCGAGCGCCACGGGTATCGCCTGATCGCCCGAAACCTCCATGTCAGCGGAGTCGAGCTCGACCTCGTGCTGTCGCTGCGCCGCACGCTGCTCGTCGTCGAGGTCAAGACCGCGCGCTTCGAGCCGGAGACCAATCTCTCGCGTTCTCAGCGCGAACGGCTTATGTTCGCAGCCTCGAAGCTGCCTCGGGCGTTCCGTCAACGGTTGCCGGGAGCGATACTGCTGCCACCGGGCCTGCGACCTGCGACCGCGGAGCGGGTAGAAGTTCAGCTGGCTGCCTTGCAGCTGGGCGATCCCGTCACCGTCCGCTTCTTCGAGATCGAATGAGACCAGCGGCGTCGTACCGTCGGCAC
>Ga0210086_1001186_pt1 | contig 13792 bp, 12 predicted proteins | sample China_Galinas_PW_3_FD_184867 | JGI IMG/M metagenome (GOLD analysis project Ga0210086, IMG submission 184867) | Wetland microbial communities from San Francisco Bay, California, USA, that impact long-term carbon sequestration - China_Galinas_PWB_D2... | ecosystem: Environmental > Aquatic > Marine... | reverse complement strand
CCGCCGCTGCCATGATCCCCGGCGCCGCGAGCGGCAGGGAGACGGTGAAGAAGGTGCGGACCGGACTGGCACCCATATTGCGGGCCGCTTCCTCAAGCGAACGGTCGACCGAGGCAAAGGCGGCGGCGGCGATCCACACCGACAGCACCAGACCATGCAGCGAATGGACGAGCACCACGCCGAGGATCGTGCCGTTGAGCCCGATCCAATAGAAGACCCGCGCGATGTTGATGTAGATCGGCAGGTTCGGAAACGCCTGCGGCAGCAGGAAGGCGAGCATCATCAGGCCGCGAAACGGTACCCGGAGGCGGGCGAGTGCGTAGCCGGCGGCGCTGGCGATGACCAACGACACCGCCACGGTCAGCATCGTCGGGGTCGAGATCGGCTGGCGATGAAAGCCGCCGTCCTTCGGGCACGGCGCCAGCGGCCCCCTGCCTCAATATGCGTTTCCGCACCTGGTCGCGACGCTTGCGCGCGCGACCAGTGGTGGTAGCATCTGCGTACGAGGGGACGGAATGGACGGCGGTTTCGCCGATGTTGCGGCGGTTTCCGAATATTTCTTGTCAAAGAACTGTACCGCTTGAGGTTTCTCTGGACGAAGACAACATCCGGTGAGGTCGAGCATACCGTCCAGGGTTCGTGACAGTCACAACAAACAACGAAGGCCGCGCCGAATGGCTGCGGTCGATGCTGAGGGGAGGAATCGATGACCACCGTGGCGCTCACCGTGAACGAGAAGGCCGTTTCGGTCGATACCGAGGACCGAACGCTTCTCGTGGAGCTACTGCGCGAAAATCTTGGCCTCACCGGCACCCATGTCGGTTGCGACACCTCGCAATGCGGCGCTTGCGTGGTGCTCGTCGACGGTGTCGCGGTGAAATCGTGCACCATGCTCGCCGCGCAGGCCGACGGGGCCAGGGTCGTCACCATCGAGGGACTGGCGAAGAACGGCGAGCTCCATCCGATGCAGATCGCCTTCAACGAAAATCACGGCTTGCAGTGCGGGTTCTGCACCCCGGGCATGATCATGACCGCGGTCGATATGGTGAAGCGTCTGGGCAAGCAGCTTGATGAGGAGACCATCCGTCGCGAGCTGGAAGGCAACATCTGTCGCTGCACCGGCTACGTCAACATCGTCAAGGCCATCCAGGCCGGCGCAACCAGGATGTGAAACAACACGGCTTTGCGAAAGCGAAAGCCTGAGGGGAGGAACGGTTATGGCACATGACGGAATCGGGGTTCGCGTTCTTCGCAAGGAAGATCGCCGCTTCACCACCGGCCAGGGCAGATTCACCGACGATGTCAACCTGGCCGGCCAGCTTCACGCGGTGTTCGTGCGCTCGCCGCACGCCCATGCGTCGATCAAGGCGGTCGATACCTCGGCCGCGAGCAAGATGCCGGGCGTCGTCGCCATCCACACCGGCGAGGAACTGGAGGCCGGCGGCATCAAGAACCTGATCTGCGGATGGATGATCCACTCCAAGGACGGCTCGCCGATGAAGATGGGCCCCTATCCGCCGCTCGCTATCGGCCGGGTGCGCTTCGTCGGCCAGCCGGTGATTGCCGTCGTCGCGGAGACCCGCGGCCAGGCCGAGGACGCTGCCCACGCCGTGCAGATCGACTATGAGATCCTTCCCGCGGTCACCAGGACGGCGGACGCCCTGAAGCCCGGCGCGCCCGTGGTCCACGACATGGAGCCGGACAACTCCACGTGGGAACACGGCAGCAAGCCGGGGAGCAATTTGATCTTCGACTGGGAGCTCGGCGACAAGGCGGCGACCGACAAGGCGTTCGCCAACGCGAAACACGTCACCAAGCTGGAGATCGTCAACAACCGCATGGTGCCGAGCGCCATCGAGACCCGGGCGGTGGTGGCCGAATACAATTCGGCGGAGGAGCATTTTACGCTGTGGAACACGACGCAGAACCCGCATCTTTTGCGGGTCGTGCTGTCGGCTTTCATCAACGTCGCTCCCGAGAACAAGCTGAGGATCATCGCTCCCGATGTCGGCGGCGGCTTCGGTTCCAAGATCTTCACCTATTCGGAGGAGGTCGTGTGCCTGTGGTCGGCGAAGAAGACCGGGAAGCCGGTCAAATGGACGTCGGCGCGAAGCGAGGCGTTCATGTCCGACGCCCATGGCCGCGATCATGTGACGACCGCCGAGCTTGCCTTTGACGAGAACAACAAGATTCTCGGACTGAGGGTCGACACGATCGCCAATATCGGCGCCTACATGTCGCTCTTTTCCTCACTGATTGTGACGTATCTCTACGCGCCGCTGATGTCCGGCCAGTACGTCATCCCGGCGATCCACGTCAACGTCAGGGCCGTCTACACCAACACGGTGCCGGTCGACGCGGTGCGCGGCGCCGGGCGGCCGGAGGCGACCTTCGTGGTCGAGCGCCTCATGGAGACCGCAGCGCGCGAGCTCGGTGTCGATCCTGCCGAAATCCGGCGCAACAACTTCATCCACGACTTCCCCTATCAGACGCCGGTCCTGTGGAAGTACGATTCCGGCAACTATGATGGGCTGCTGGACAAGGTGCTGGCCGGCTCCAACTGGAACGACTTCCCCGCCAGGAAGGCCGAGGCGGCCAAACGCGGCAAGCTCCGTGGCATCGGGCTCTCCACCTATATCGAGGCCTGCGGCGTGGCGCCGTCCTCGGCCGAGGGCGGCGCACTCGGCTGCGGCGTCGGCATGTGGGAGATGTCCGAGATCAAGGTCAATCCGGTTGGCACCGTCGAGGTCTTCGTCGGGACGCTCGGTCATGGCCAGGGCCACGAAACGACCTACGCCCAGATCGCCGCCGACCGGTTCGGCATTCCGATCGGGTCGGTCTCGGTGATTGAAGGCGACACCGACAAGGTCCAGCAGGGGATGGGTAGCTACGGTTCGCGATCGGCCGGAAACGGCACGGCTGCCGTCGCGCTCGCCCTCGACAAGGTCGAGGCGAGGGCCAGGAAGATCGCCGCCCACCTGCTCGAGGCATCCGATGCCGATATCAAGATCGAGAACGGCGAGTTCATCGTCGCCGGCACCGACCGGAAGGTCACGCTGACCGACGTTGCGCTGGCGGCGTACACCTTCCACAAGCTGCCGAAGGACATGGAGCCGGGCCTTTCCGACAAGGCTTACTTCGATCCGAGCAATCTGACCTATCCGGCGGGTGCCTTCGTCTGCGAGGTGGAAGTCGATCCGGCGACCGGTGTCACCGAGATCGTGCAGTTCACGGCGGTGGACGATTTCGGCAACGTCATCAACCCGATGATCGTCGAGGGCCAGGTCCATGGCGGCGTCGTGCACGGCATCGGCCAGGCGCTGCTTGAGGAGGTGGTCTACGATGGCGAGAGCGGCCAGCTGATGACCGGCTCATACAATGACTACTGCATGCCCAGGGCCCACGACCTGCCGACGGTCTTCGAGCTGGAATTCCAGACGACCCCGAGTCCCTCCAATCCGCTCGGCCTCAAGGGTTGCGGCGAGGCGGGCGCGATCGGGACGCCACCGGCCATCATCAATGCGATCACCGACGCGATCGGCACCAACGATCTGCAGATGCCGGCGACCGCGGAGAAGGTCTGGCAAACACTGCAAAAGGCGTCGGCGAAAGCGGCCGCCTAGGGGAGGGACGATCATGCAGCAGATCCAATATCACCGTCCGAGCAGCCTCGCCGAGGCCGTCAAGATGCTGTCCGACGCCGCCGACGGGCGGTATCTGTCCGGTGGCCAGACGCTCATCCCGACGATGAAACATCGTCTGGCGACGCCGTCCGACCTGATCGACCTGTCGCACCTTTCCGAACTGAAGGGCATCTCGATCGGCAGCGGTGTGCTCACCATCGGCGCCACCACCACCCATGCCGAGGTCGCCGCGTCGGACGAGGTGAGAATGGCGATCCCGGCGCTCTCCACGCTCGCGGGCGAGATCGGGGATCCCGCCGTTCGCCACAAGGGGACGATCGGCGGCTCGCTGGCCAACAACGATCCCGGGGCCGACTACCCGGCGGCGGTTCTTGGTCTCGCCGCAACGATCCATACCGACAAGCGCACCATCGCTGCCGACGACTACTTCAAAGGCATGTTTGAAACCGCCCTCGAAGAGGGCGAGGTCATCATCGAGGTCGCGTTCCCGGTCCCGTCGCAGGCGGCCTATCAGAAGTTCCACAATCCTGCTTCGCGCTATGCGCTGGCCGGTGTCTTCGTTGTCGTGCGGAAGCCCGGCGAGGTCCGCGTCGCGGTCACCGGCGCCCGCGCCAAGGGCGTGTTTCGCGCGCACGACATCGAACAGGCGCTGTCGGCGAAGTTCGCCCCGGAGGCCCTTGAAGGGATCGTGGTCGATCCCTCCGACCTCCTCTCCGACATGCACGGGTCGGCCGCCTATCGGGCCAATCTCGTGAAGGTCATGGCGGAGCGGGCGGTCGCGGCGATCGCCGGCTAGGACAGTCTCACCGGCTCGGCAGAGAAGTGCGCCTCGCGAGCGGAGACCGTGTAGGGCTGCGGCTGCGTTAGGATTCCATAAAGCTCGGGCCGCCGGGCTCGGAGCCATCGCCGTCCCGTGGCCATTGGCAACAGATCCAAATCCAAATCCGCGATGACCATGTCGTCGCCCGCGGCCCATGTCTCCTGCAAAATCCGCCCATAGGGGTCGATGAGCATGGCGTTGCCCGTTCGAACTTCGCCGCTGTCTTCCCCGACACCATTGCTGAAGATCACGAACAGCCCGTTGTCGTGAGCACGCGAAGGCAGCCATCGCATCAACCATTCACGGCCCTTCGGCCCGCGAAACTCTCGTTCGATCGACTGCGGATCGTTCTGGCGATTGCGCCAGACCTCCACGTCAATCAGGCCCATCGCATGGGGGCTAAGTGTGTCGCAGCCGCCGGTCTGATGGGGTGCGATTAGCACGTCGGCGCCAAGGAGCGCCGTCGCTCGAACGTTCTCCACGAGATTGTTGTCGTAGCAGATCAGAATTCCGACGTGGATGCCCCAGGGCGTATCGAAAACCGTATAGCGGTCGCCGCTGCGGATCTCGTCATGTTCGAATGCATGGAGTTTGCGGTGCACATGGACATCGCCGTTCGGCAGGGCCACGAAATAGCTGTTGAACAGCTCACCATCCCCCGAGCGCTCGAGCAGTCCCGCTCCGATTGCAATGCCAAGGTCCATGGCAAGCCGGCGGACCCGGCTGGCGGTAGGCCCCTCCGGCAGCCTCTCGCTCAACTGATCCAATTCGGTCCGATTGAGCCCCGGCACATGCCAGTATCCGCTGATGCACATTTCGGGCATGGCCACCAAGAGCGCGCCCTCGCCGGCAGCCTGCTTTGCGTAACTCTCTACCCTGCCCATGTTGTAGGACTTGTCGCCGGGCCGATGCTGAAATTGAACACTTGCGACGCGAATCGCGTTGTTCATGACACTTTTCCTGCTCGTGGCCCAGCATCGCCGGGCTGCCGCCGTACGTGCAAACGTCAACAGATCGCAAAACGCTCTGTTTGCCTGTTTGCACACGAATATGCATAAACGTGCACGAGGAGTCAATCATGAGCCAAGAAGCAACCCCCGAAGAACGCCACAAATTCATCATCGAGGCGCTGGAAGCAAAGGGCCGCCTCGGCACGAACGAACTTTCCGAGCATTTTGAGATCTCGGAGGATACGGCACGACGCGATCTGCGCGAGATGGCCTCGGCTGGCCTCATCCAGCGGGTTCATGGTGGTGCCCTGCCGGTGTCTCCGGCAGGTCTGCCCTTTGTGAAGCGCTACCGCATAGCCAACGAAGAGAAGGTGAGGCTCGCCCGCCGCGCGATGCAGTTGATCTCGCCTGGCCAGCTGGTGATCATTGACGGCGGCACCACCAATCTCGAACTGGCTCGCCAACTCCCCCGCGATCTGTCAGCGACAATCGTCACGAACAGCCCGCGCATCGCGACCGAAACCTCAGAGCATCCACTCGTCCAGGTCATTCTTTTCGGCGGCGTGTTTGACAAGCGCAGTCAAATGACCCTTGGCGCGCACGTGCTTGGCGAACTCGGGCTTGTCAAGGCGGATCTCTGCTTCCTCGGCGTCCACGGCATCCACCCCGAGCTGGGCCTGACGACAACGGGGTTTGACGAGGCAACGATCAAGAAGGCGATGATGGAGGCGTCGGCCGAGGTTGTCGCATTGGTGACGCAGAGCAAGTTCGGCACTGCTGCAGCCCATAAGTTCGGAGAGGTCTCCGACCTCGACTTTATTGTTGCGGAGGATTCCGCGGTTGCACGGCAGTTCTCGAAGCAGGCTGGCAAAAACACGAGGTTGCTCTTCGCCTAGAAGCCGGCCGAGATCGTAACCGCGACGGGAACGCTTCCGGATGCGCCTGTGCATGACGATGTGGTGAGGCGCGGGACCAGGTGCAGGCAGGAACCATGTGGAAGGCGCTTTGGCAGAAGTGGACGATCGACAGGCCCGCGATGCTTGGCGATTGGCTGTGGGATATTTTCGTCGTGCAGTTTGCCGCCTTTCTAAACCGGCTGACATTACGTTTGCAGCGAAAGGCCTCCCAGTTGGGCAACGCCTCGATCTTCTGGCCCCAATAGTACGCGGGGTACCGCGCAGGCGGACAAAAGCAGCAAAAGCAAAAGACACGCCGCGGTCCTGACAGCCAAACCGATCTTCCCTCGCATGCTTGTCGTCGGATGCCAGTCCCGACTCCGTGCAGGCAGGCTAGCTCCCCGCCCGGCGGGCTGCCAACCCGTCCGATGCGTTCGATCGGATTTTTCGCATGTTCCGACCGGTGCCGGGCAGCTCCCTCGGGGCCGCCCGGCCTGGTCGGCATCGTGGATATGGGGTGACTACGATGCGGCACGCCTGACCGGGCGCCAGATCGGCCAGGCGGCCTCGGCAAACGGCATCTGCTCGGCGGCCATGGGCCGATGCTTGCCGCTCCGGATGGCGGTCCGCTGCCGGGGGTCGGAACTGGTTGTGGACATTGTCGTTTCTCCTCTTGCTGCCGGCGCTTCATCTGCGTCGGAATGACGGACGATTAGGAGACGACCGTGGTGCTGATCGTTTGAGCGAGCGTCGAATCTGCGGGCCGACTGCTATCGGGCCGTTGACCCGACTCGGGGGGGCAAAGCCGGCCATCGGGCGGCATCGGGTCCCTGAACCCGCGTTTGGTCCGGGGTTGCGCTCCGCAACCTGCTTCCCGAGTTCAGACGACTCGCGGCTTTAGGAGGTTAATCGCGGCGGGGTAACTGGCGGAGAGGATGGGATTCGAACCCACGATACGGTTTTATCCGTATACTCGCTTAGCAGGCGAGCGCCTTCGACCACTCGGCCACCTCTCCGGTCCGTCCGAGATAACGGTCCGGGCCCGCCCGATCAAGCCGGGATTGCGCCCGCACCGCCACCGGCCCGGCCGGAGCATCGCGTCGAGCGGAGGTGGGGCAGGAACCCTGGCGGCCCATCTGCGGCCCATCGCCGGCGCTGGAGAGGGCCGGTGGCGCCGCCTGAACCCCGCAGGCTGGCGCCATTTCTCACCAAAAGGTTACCGCGGCCGGGCGGATCGTGCCAATTCTGCAACATGCCCCCGGAAAACCACGGGCGAACGGCTGCCCGGCGGCTTTTGCCGTTGCAAGCACCGGCGCCGTCGATATGGTGCGACTCACGAACCGCGGGGTTGTGTGGTTCGCGTTGTTCTGGCGGTCGCCTTGGGGCAAGGTCGTCCAGGATAGCTCAGCGGGGATTGGGAAAGACTTCGCAGAGGCTCAGATACACCGGACCGGGGTTCTTAGGGTTCGGGAGCACGGGAAGAACGAACCTGCCCCTGGAACAAGCTTTGGAGGTCAGGATATGAAATTGAAGACCCTCTTCCTCGGTACCGCCGCCGCTTTTGCGGTGACCAGCGGTGCCCAGGCGGCAGACCTCGCGCTCGCTGTCGAGCCAATCGACTACGTGAAAGTCTGCGACGCCTTCGGAACCGGCTACTACTACATCCCCGGGACCGACACCTGCCTGAAGATCGGCGGGTATGCCCAGTTGGACGTCTGGTACCACGAGAACAAGGGGTACCGTAACATCTACGGCTACGGCCACGTCATTGGTGCCCAAGACGTCTACAACGCCGCGGTCGCCATTTGGAATGGCGGCACTTGGGATGGCTACTACGTTGCCAACGGCCAATACCTGAAGGACGGCTACTACACGAACTGGGAGATGAAGTCGGAAGTCGGCGTGAACTTCACGGCCAAGTCGATGAGCGACCTCGGCCCGATCGTGACCTTCGCCGACATCCGGGCAGCGTCGAACAACGACGATCTGCACGGCGTGACCGGACCGGGCACCAGGAACGCCTACGCCGACTCCTACTACGGGTCGATCGGTCCGATCATGTTCGGCTACACCCAGTCGACCTTCGACGTCGGTGGCGGCTTCACCTATGACGGTTCCATCCGCTCGGACAAGAAGACCGACCAGGTCCGGCTGTCCTACCTGATGGGCACCTGGGGCATCATGCTCGGCCTCGAAGATCCGCGTGACCGCTACGACGGACCGAAGAACGCGACCGGCGATTACCCGGACGTCATTCTGTCGCTGACCGGCAACATGGCTGGCCTCGATCTGCAGGTGTCGGGCGGGATCACCGATCGCACCAGCGGCACCGGTTGGGGTGTTGCGGCTGCCGCGACGGCGAATCTCGGTGCTGGTACCCAGATCAAGGTCGCCGGCGCCTACTCGGATGATGCCCAGAGCTTCGTGGGCGATTCCAACTGCGCGGGCCTTTGCGACGACGGCAAGTGGTGGAGCGCCTTCGTGTCGGGCATCGTTGCTCTCAGCGGCAACATGAGCGCGGCTGCGACGGTGAGCTACAAGGACGGCAATGGTGGCGCTACGTACACCCAGTACAGCCGCCTGGAAGCTGCCTTGGGCCTCTACTACTATCCGAGCAGCAATTCGGAGATCGGCCTCGAAGTCCTGTACAAGGATTTCGACAAGAACGACCCGTCCAACAAGGACAACTGGGGCGTCCACGGCCGCTTCAAGACCAGCTTCGACTGAGCGAAGCTTCGGCCCTACAGACGTGCCCGGCGGAGCGATCCGCCGGGCATTTTCTTTGGTCGGTTGCCGGCGCTGATAGCCGCATTCCGGCGATTCGGAAGCTCCGCCGGCTTGCCTGCCGGGAACCTTCTTGGCAAATGTCCCTCCTGCCCATAGATTCGTCGCAATCCCGCGTTCGATCAGTCAAATCGGGTGCCCCGCAGGTCGGACCTGGCGGCGAGAGCGTTTTTCCGTGCGGATGCACCAGCGGGCATCGAGGATTGAGGGTATCGCGGTATGTCGAACTGGCGAAGATGGGTGCGCCCCGGACTCGCAGCGACGATCGTGCTGGCCTTCTTCGCCGTGCTTCTGCGCTCGGGCGCGGTGGAGCGCGATATTTCCGCCAGGGTGGCGGAGCGGCTGAACGCCGACGGGTTCGACTGGGCGCACATTGTGGTGTCCGGCCGAGGCGTCGAGATCGATGGCGTCGCTCCGGCGCCGGAACTGCAGAAGGAGGCGGTGGCGAGCGCGGCGGCGGTGCCCGGCGTCGCTTCGGTGGTGGACCGCAGCGGTCTGCTGCCGGTGGCCTCGCCCTATGTCTGGTCGGCGCGGCGAACCGGCAGCACCGTCAGGCTCGGTGGCAGCGTCCCTTCCGAAGCCAACCGCAACTCGGTGCTGGCTGCGGCGCGCCGCGCGCTGCCCGATGCAGAGATCCTCGACGAGACACGCTTGGCGCGCGGTGCCTCCACAGCCTTCAATTCGGCTACGACTTTCGCTCTCGAGCGGCTTGCGGATCTCTCGGACGGGCTGGTGACGATCACCGATGGAACGCTGGCCGTGGCCGGGGTGGCGGCGAATTCGGATCGCTACAATGGTGCGCGGGAGGCGCTGACGGATGCGATACCGGCCGGCGTAACGCTGGGGCCGGTCGATATTTCGCCGCCGCGGGCCGATCCGTTCGTCTGGTCGGCGAGCCTTGAAGAAGGCTCGGTGACTCTCGCCGGCTTCGTCCCCAATGACGTCGTCAAGTCCGAGTTGGCCGACGAGGCCCGCTCGGTGCTGGCGGGCGTCACTATCATCGACAACATGAACATCGCCTCGGGGGAGCCGAAGGGATTCGCCGATGCCGCGAAATTCGCGATCACGGCACTCGGACGGCTGAGGGGCGGTGGCGTCATGCTCGACGGCCTGACGCTGGATGTCGCCGGTGTGGCGCGGAGCGTCGATGACTATGAGGCGGTCGTCAATGGCATCGGCGGCAAGCTCCCGCCCGGACTGGAGATCGTTGCCAACTCCATCACCCCGGCGCCGGTGTCGGACTATGGCTGGAGTGGCAAGCGGCATGGCGACACCGTCACGCTGTCGGGCTACGTGCCGTCGTTGCAGGACCGTGCCGAGGTGCAGCAGGTGGCCGACGAGCTTTTCGCCGGCGCCGCCGTCACCGACGGCGTCAGGGTGGCGGCGGGTGAGCCCAAGATGGATTGGATCGGGGCGATCAAGTTCGCCATGGGGCAGCTGGCCCAGCTCAAGAGCGGTGCCGTCGCGCTCGGCGACAAGACCTATTCGATCGAAGGCGAAGCCGCCGACTCGAAGGCCTATCTGGCCCTCACCAGCGCAAATGCACGGACGCTCCCCGCGAGTATGACCCTGGTCACATCCGATGTGTCGGCGCCACGTGCCTCGCCTTACACGTTATCGCTCGGTCACTCGGCAGATGGTCTGATCCTTGCCGGCTATGCGCCGTCTCCGGACGACAAGCAGGCCATTCTCGACGCCGCGCGCAGCCAATTCGGACCGCTGAAGATCGACGACGAGATCAGTTTTGCCAGCGGCGCCCCCGAGGACTTCGTCGATGCTGTCGTTGGCGCCATGCAGGCGGCAGCGCGTCTGGCTGGCGGCAGCTTCAAGATCACCGATTCGATTGTCGACGTGGAGGGCACCACCTTCGGCGAGGGGGCAAGGAAGCGAACCGTCAGCCTCGCCGAGGACATGATCCCCGACACCTTCAAGACGGAAGTGAACATCGTCACCCGCCAGATCGGCCAGCCGCTGGATGCTGCCGAATGTCGCACGCGCGTCGGTGCGGTGCTTGGCCAGGGACGGGTCGAATTCGACAAGGGAGCGACAGACATCTCGTCCGCAAGTTATCCACTACTCGATCGAATCTCCGGAATATTGATGCGCTGCCCGCAGTCTCCGGTCGAGGTCGGCGGTTACAGTGATTCCGATGGCTCGGAGGAAAACAATTTAGCGCTCACGCAGGCGCGCGCCGAGGCCGTGTTGGACTATCTGGTCGATGCCGGCGTACGCTTCGAGCGTTTGAAGGCGGTGGGCCATGGCGAAGCCAATCCGATCGCGGACAATTCGACCGAAGAAGGCAAGGCAGCCAACCGGCGGATTGAGTTCACCATCGGGCCGGTCGATGGGGGCTAGACCTTGAGCATGCTCTATCTGATCGCCGCCTACTGGCCCTTTGTCCTTCTGGCGCTGCTTTTCGGGGTGGCGGTCGGCTGGTGGAATCGCGATCCGCGCAATGTCGACGAGATGACGGCATGGCTCGAGCGGGGGCGCGACGGGCGGTGATCTGGCACATCCTCGAGGTCTGGCTTCTGTTGGTTGCCGCTTTCGTGGCGGGCTGCCTGCTCGGGTCGCTGATCAACCTGGTCATCTCCCAAAGCCCGATGGCGCGGCCGCAAGCGGCCTTTGCTGATGCGGTGGGTGGAACCATCGACGTCGTCAAGCATCGGCTGGGCCTCGCCCCGGCGTGGCATCCCGGCCGCTATCCGCCGGAGGAGCGCCATTTCGAAGACCGCCTCGCTGGCCATCTTGAGGCCTATGACCACGACTCCGACGCGGTCGAAGAGCGCCGGGAAGGGCCGTCCGCGATCGAGTCGATGGCCGAGCAGCCGGAGCTGGCTCCGGAGGTCGCCGAGCCGGAGCCCGAATGGGTCGAGCCCGAGCAGGATGCCGACTGGCGAGAGCCGGTCTGGGAGGACGCGGTGGCGGCGGCGGTCGCTGCGCCGACCGTGGTATCGCCGGCTGCGCGTCCACTGCCCGAGGCGGAGAAGGAGGCGGAACCCGAACCTGAACCTGAACTCCCGGCGATGCGCCCCGCCGGCCTTGCCGCGCCGCGCAACGGCGTTCCCGACGATCTCCAGCGCATCCGCGGCATCGGCAAGAAGAACGAAGAACTTCTCAACAGCCTTGGCATCTTCCATTTCGGCCAGATCGCCGCGTGGACGCCGGCCGAGGCCCGGTGGGTCGCGGCCCATATCGCCTTTCCCGAACGGATTGAGCGCGACGACTGGATCGGCCAGGCAACGATCCTGGCGACCGGCGGCGAGACTGGCTACGTCAAGGCGAGCGACCGGAAGGCCAAGGCCGAATCGGAGGATCCCGACATGGCCGGTCGCCTGACCGACTGACGGCGGGTCACTCTTCGACCACCGGCTCGGCCGGCCGATCGAGGTCGAAGTCCGGGATCTCCCGCGGGACCACCGCGTCGACGGGGGGACCCGACCCTTCCGCATTGGTGATGAACGCTGATATCCGCTGCAGCACCGGCGTGTGGATGAGAAGCGGCGGATGACCCTGGCCGGGGATTGTCACCGATTCGAAATGCGGGTGGGCCGCCGCCATCTTGTCGAGGGTATCTTGGCTGAGCAGGTCCGAGTTCTCGCCACGGATCGCCAGGACAGGTACCGGGCCGAGCGCCTTGAACTCGTTCCACAGGTCAGGCATCGGCTCGTCGAACGTGATGCCGTCGAAGGTCTTGGCGAGCGCCGGATCGTAGTCGCCGACCGGTCGGCCGTCCTCCTCGCGATAGGTCATCCGCGCAAAGGTCGTCCAGTCGGCGTCGCCGAGCGCGGTGAATTGCTGGCCGTGCAGGCGGCGCAGGATGGCGACCGCATCCTGCCAGTCGTCCGGCGCCGGGGTTCGCCCCACATAGGTCTTGATGCGCGCCAGCCCCTGCGGCTCGATCACCGGCCCGATGTCATTGAGCACGACGCCGGCGATGACGTTGGGCCGGGCGACCCCCATCAGCATCGCGATGATGCCGCCGCGGGAGGTGCCGACGATGATCGCCCGGACGATGCCGAGCGCGGCCATGCCGTCGAGCACGTCGCTCATTTCGGTCAGCGGATTGTAGTGGGTAGGGTCTTCGTCCCAGGCCGAACGCCCGCGTCCCCGATAGTCGAAAGCGATCACGCGGCGCGGGCGATGACGATGGCCGGAAAGATGGACGGCGAGGGGATCGAAGTCCCGGGCGCTCCGCGACAGGCCGGGCAGGCACACCACCGGCAGCCACGGCGCGTTGACATCCCCATAGTCGGCAGCGTGCAACGGCAGACCGTCGGAGCTCGTGTAGAAGACGTGGCGCCGGCCTTCGTCCGTCTCGCCGTTCGGATCGTTGTCGTCTCGGTAGGCTGTCGGCCGTCGCGCCATCATCGCGGACGATCGCGCTGCGACGCGGGTTGCCGGCGCGCCGACAATATCAGATCCGGCCCTGCTTGAGGTCGGTGTGGATCGTCAGCGCCGGCGAGCCGAGGCGGGCGCGGTAGACCTGCAGATTCTCCATGATCCGCTGTACGTAGTTGCGGGTCTCGGTGAAGGGGATGCGCTCGATCCAGTCCACCACGTCGACATTGGGATCGCGGGGATCGCCGTATTTCTCGACCCAGGATTTGACCCGGCTCGGACCGGCATTGTAGGCGGCGAAGGTCATCACGAAGGAACCGCCGAAGCTCGCGTGGAGCCGCCCGAGGAAGGCCGCGC
>Ga0210086_1001182_pt1 | contig 13813 bp, 9 predicted proteins | sample China_Galinas_PW_3_FD_184867 | JGI IMG/M metagenome (GOLD analysis project Ga0210086, IMG submission 184867) | Wetland microbial communities from San Francisco Bay, California, USA, that impact long-term carbon sequestration - China_Galinas_PWB_D2... | ecosystem: Environmental > Aquatic > Marine... | reverse complement strand
TGGAACCCGGCGACCGGCGAGCTGGTCTTCGTGCGCTACGTCGCGGACGCCGACGGCGAGAGCTCGGATCTCCTGGTCGCCTCGCCGGACCTCTCGACGATCCGTCCGTTGCTCACCCAGACCGGCAACCAGGACGATCCCGACCTCTCCCCGGACGGCCGCCTGCTGGTCTACGACTCGGCCCAGACGGTGGCCCTCCACCGGGGCGGCGTCCAGGTGGTGCGTCAGCTGTGGGTCATGGACCTCGAGACCGGGGCCGCGCGCCCCCTGGTTCCCGGGGCCGGCCAGGACATGGAGCCGGACGTCTCGCCGGACGGCCGCCGGGTGGCCTTCGCTTCGGACCGCGGCGGCGACGGCTTCGAGATCTGGGTGGTGGGACTGGACGGCGGGGGGCTCCGGCAGGTGACCTCCGGCCCGGGCTCCAAGACCTGGCCCGCCTGGTCTCCGGACGGCGAGACGATCCTCTTCACCCGCGCCCACGAGGGGCGGACCGACCTCTGGCTCACCGCCGCCGACGGCTCCTCCACCGAGCGTTTCGAGCCCTTCGGCCCCGACGCGGCGGTCGAGCTGCGTGATGCAGACTGGAGATGACACCACCGTGCGACGACCCTCCCAACTCCTTGGCAGCGCTCGACCCGGCCTGATCGTTCCCCTCCTGCTGAGCCTGCTGGGTCTGCCGGCTCTCGCCAGCCCGGCCCCGGCGGCCGAGATCTCCGCGGTGCATCTCGGTGCCGCCACGTTCAACCCGAGCCTCGGCCAGGAGGTCGCCCTCTCCTACACGCTCTCGGCCGCCGACCGGGTCTGGGTGCGCGTCTACGATCCGGACGACGGGCTGGTCCGCACCGTCCTCGACGGGGAGCGACAGGAGGCCGGCAGCCACGAGGTGCGGTGGGACGGCCGCGACTGGAACGGCCAGGTGGTGCCGAACGAGGCCTACACCTTCACGGTCGAGACCGGCTCGGGGGATGTCTTCGATCCGACCATCACCACGGGCGGAGAGGTCGGCGACCTGACCGACGCCCACTTCGACCAGTCCGCCGGCACCATGACCTACCGGCTGCCGGCGGCCGCCCGGGTGCTGGTCCGCCTGGGGGTACGCAACGGCCCCATGTACAAGACCCTCGTCGACTGGAAGCCGCGGGTGGCCGGCAGCATCACCGAGTACTGGGATGGGCGCGACGAGGACGGCCTGGTGGAGCTGTGGGGAAAGCCCGGCTTCTCCGCCCTCATCACCTACGTCACCCTGCCCGACGGCACGGTCATCGCCTACGGCAACGGTGGCGAGCCCTACCGGGCGTTCAAGCTGGGCCGGGCCGCAGGCCGGCCCGAGAAGCCCGAGCGGGAGCCGCCGGACGACCGGGCGGCCGCGCTCCGCCCCGAGGGGCTGGTGCCCCCCGCCTGGGGCCGGGCACCGCGGGTCGACCTGAGCTTTCCGAAGCTCGACGGCAATGGCAACGACGGTAGCGGCGGCGTGCCGAGCGCCTCCGACGAGGTGGCGGTGCGGGTGGCGGTGGCACCGGAGGACCGGGAGCTGCTGATGCGCGAGCAGTTCGAGATCATCCTCTACGTCGACGACGTGTTCTTCGCCGAAGCCGAACGCGGCTACCTGCCGTTCAACTACCGCTGGGAGCTCGCACAGCTCCCCGAGGGCGACCACGTGCTGACGGTCAACGTCGCCAGCTTCCACGGCCAGGTGGGGGTGGCGAGCCGCAAGCTCCGGATCGAGAGGTGACGGGATGAGAGCCTCAGCCGCCTTCCTTCCCGTCGAGCGCCCCGCGGCCCTGGTGCCCTTCGCCCTGGGGGCGACGTCGATCGGCAGCCTGCTGCTCTACTTCTACGGCGTCACCTCCATGGGGGCGGGGACCCGCTGGCTGCTCGTCCCGGCGATCGTGGCGCTGGTTGTCTTCGTGCTCGCCATGGCCCGGCGCGACGCCGTCCTCACCGAGCGGATCGTCTCCGGTGTCTGGGCGGGGGCGATGGCGACCTTCGCCTACGACGTGGTGCGGGTGCCGATCGCCGTCTCCGGCGTCCCGGTGTTCAAGGCCATCTCCTACTTCGGCACCGTGATCCTCGGCCAGGTGCATCCCACCGTCGCTTCGGAGGTGGTCGGCTGGAGCTACCACCTGTCGAACGGCATCGGCTTCGCGCTGATGTACGCCGTGCTGGTCAAGCGGCCGCGCCTGTGGAGCGCCCTGGTGTGGGGCGTGACCCTGGAGGCGGCCATGCTCTCCACCCCCTACGCCGAGGTCTTCGGCTACCGCATGACGCCGAAGTTCCTGGCGATCACCATCGGCTCGCACCTGGTTTACGGGGCGGTCCTGTGGTCCGGCCTGGTCGGCTGGGAGCGGCTGAAGCAGATGCCGCGGCGGCGCGGCTGGGTCACCGCGCTGGCGCTCGTCGGGCCCGTCGGCGTCGGCGGGATCGGCCTGGATTTCCACGGCCGCCACGCCGCCTCGCTGCCGCCCTCTCCCCCGGCCTATGTCGGCCCCCACCTCTACACCACCTGGAACGTCCCGGAGCCCGATCGCGTGGCGCTGCTCTGGGTCATCCGGCGGTTCGTCGACCCGAAGGCCCGCTTCTACTACGTCGAGCCGTTCAGCCAGGTGCGCCATGGCACGCCCGTCGACCTCCCCGAGGCCGAGATGCGTCGCGACGCCACCAACTCGGCGACGGAGCTGCTCATTGCGGAGCGCGGCCTGACCAGCGATCCCGACCTGGCGCTCCTTGCCGAGACCAGCCACCTGTTCGAGATCGCTCGCTGGCGTCTGCCGACGAACCGGGCGGCCTTCCGGCTCGGCACCGGTCTCGTCACCGCGGTGGGCGAGTGCCAGGCCGACGACGTGGCGCCCTGTTTCGAGCGCGGCTTTCGGTATCTCGACGGCTGGTACGACCGGCCGCGCGACGAGCCCACGAGGCAGAGCCTTCCCTGAGCCTGCGCGGGATGACGGGCCCGGAGCCCTCGCTTCACCGGGAGATACGAGGCTCCGGGCAGGCAGTCCCTATTTGACCAGCGGCAGCTCGACGTAGCTCGCCTCGCCCGGAGCGTGGTAGATCCGCTGGGTCGCCTTCTGGAAGTCCTCCGGCTGCGCCCAGAAGATGCTGTCGACGAAGGTCTGGGGGTTGCGGTCGTAGAGCGGGAACCAGCTCGACTGGATCTGGACCACGATCCGGTGGCCGGGCAGGAAGACGTGGTTCGCCGTCGGCAGGGCGAAGTCGTAGGGCAGCGGCTCGTTCGCGGCGAGCGGGTGGGGCGTCTCCAGGCTCTCGCGGTAGCGGCCGCGGAAGATGTCCGCCGAGACCATGAGCTGGTAGCCGCCCATCTCCGGCTGGGCCGCCACCTCCGGCGGGTAGAGGTCGATCAGCTTGACCACCCAGTCGGAGTCGGTGCCGCTGGTGGAGGCGACCAGGTGGACGTTCGGGTGGCCGGCGATCGACACCGGCTCGGTCAGGACGCCGGAGGTGAAGGAGACCACGTCCGGCCGGCTGGCGACCCCGCGCTGGTCGCTCACGAGCCAGGTGTGCCAGGTCTCGCTCGCGTCGAACGAGCGCGGCGGGATCGGGCGGGGGACGAAGGGCACCGGCTTGGCCGGGTCGGAGACGTACTCGGTGTAGGGGGCCCCGCTCTCCATCGCGTCGGCAGCTTCGGCGGGCGCCGCGAAGCTGACCTTGCCGCCCGCTTGGAGATAGAGCGGCGTCGGTTCGACCGCGCAGCCGCTCGGGCAACCGGCCGACTTGCCGGACGGCCAGGCGTCCAGCCGCTCCCAGCGGTTCCGGCCGGTCTCGAACGCGGTGACCGGCGCCACGTCCATGGGCGGGGCGTCGTCCTTCAGATAGTGGTCGAGGAACGGCCGCAGCACGTTCTGCCGGAACCAGAGCCCCGTGTCACTGCCCCACCGGAGCGAACCGAGCGAGCTCGCGTCCTTGATCTCCTGGCCGTGGTACCAGGGACCGAGCGTGAGATACACCTTGTCGTTGTCCCGGTCCTTGGGCTCGATCGCCTCGTAGACCGCGACCGCGCCGTAGATGTCCTCCTGGTCCCACAGGCTACCGACCAGCATCACCGGTACGTCCAGAGGCTGCTCGTCATAGGTCTGGGCCAGAATCTTGTCTACGGCCTGGTCCTGCCAGAACGCGTCGTAGGTCGGGTGGGCGAGGATCTTCCTCCAGAAGCCGAGCTGCTCCATGCCCCGGCTCTTGCCGAGCGCGCCGGCCGAGCCGGCCTCCAGGAAGGTGTCGTAGTCGTCGAAATGGTCCCGCCACCACTTCTTCTCCGACTTGGCGGTCGACTCCTGGCCGTAGACGTAGGACATCATGAGCTGGCGGAAGGCGCCGTTGTGGAACCAGTCGTCGCCGCGCCAGCCGTCGACCATGGGGTTCATGGGCACGGCGACTTTCAGCGCGGGGTGTGGATGGACCAGGGCCATGAGCGGCAGGAAGCCGTCGTAGGAGATGCCCAGGATGCCGACCCGGCCGTTCGACTCCGGCACGTTCTTCACCAGCCAGTCGATGGTGTCGTAGGTGTCCGTGGCGTTGTCGACCGGCGTCGGGTTCTGGGGGCCGTGGAGCGGGCGGTTCATCACGTAGTCGCCCTCGGAGCCGTACTTGCCGCGCACGTCCTGGACGACGCGGATGTAGCCGCCCTCGACGATCACGTCCGTGGCGTTGTCGTAGCCCTGGAGCACCGGCCCCAGGTGGGAGCTGTCAGCGTGGCTGGTGAGCGAGTCGGCGTCGTAGGGGGTGCGGGTCAGGAGGATCGGCGCGTGCTCGGCTCCTTTGGGCACCAGGATCACCGTGTGGAGCTTGACCCCGTCCCGCATGGGGATCTCCGCCTCCCGGCGCTCGTAGCTCCACTGCTTCGTCACCGGCTGGAAGTCCGCCGGGATCTCGCTCGGCAGCGCCGGATAGGTGGTCGGCTCCTCCGGCGGCGCCGCCGCGGCCGGTGCCGCCATCGCCGCCCCGGCCGCCATGAGGGCAAGGAGCCCCAAGAGGCCCAGGCTGCAGATCATCCACCGGCACGCGGCCACCCGGCCGCCGATCATCGACGCTCGCTTGCCCATCGTCAGTCCCCCATTGTCTGGGCCACGGGCCGGGGCCGGCCCGCCCGGCCCATTCTACGCGTGACGCGCAGGGGGAGCTTCCGGACGGCGCCAGCATTCCGCAAGCCGTTCCAGAGCCAAGCTGTGTGCCTCGAGACCCGCCGTCACGAGAGCGCCTCCTCCAGCTCGCGGATGGCGCGCTCGACCGCCTGGAGTGCCAACGTGACGCCGGCCCGGAGCTTGGTCGGTCCGCCATCGCTCTCTCCCCAATGCGCCAACAGGTCGCGCAGGTGGACCTCCAGGGCCACGAGGTCCGGCACCGCCGCGCGGGTCATGGCCACGTTGTGGGATGCCGGACCCTCCGGCGCCGGCATGGGCATGGTCTCCAGCAGCGAGCTTTCCAGAAGGCCCGCGAAGCGCGAGAGCGTGGTGGCTGCGTCCGGATCAATGTGGGCCAGGAACGTGACCCTCAACGGCTGCGAGGCGAGGGCGTGCAGGTCCTCCTCCTGCTGGCTCATCGGTCGGCCCTCTCGGCCTCGACACCGGCTCCAAGCCGGACGGGCCGCGGTGCCGCGGCGCCCGTTTGCCCCTCAGTCGCCTCGCTCAGTCGCCGCTCCTCGGCGTCGGCGAGCGTCCTGGCCAGCCCTCCTTCGGCACGCCGAAGGAACGACAGAACCTCGGTCAGGTCGTCGCGGAACCGGTGCTCCTGGACCACTCCTCCGGACTCGTCCACGAGGTCGCTCAGGTGGCCGACCAGCGCTTCCAGGTCGACCAGCGCGGCGCGGCTGAACAGGATGTCGAACGGGATGTCGCTCGGCGAGGCGGCGAAGGTTTCCTGGAGCGCCGATTGGATGAAATCACCGGACTGTTGGAGCGCGGCGGCGACGTCCGGTCGGAGACCGGCGAGGAACGTCTCGCGGTACGGACCGGTGGCGGCCTGTTCTTCGGCGGGCGTCATCGGCGGGCGTCGCTGGTCCTCGGTGGCCGGACGGACCTTCGGCGGCCGGCGAAGCACCGGCATCGGTCCGCGAACACTCTTCGGTCGGTCGCTCACGGCGTGGTCTCCTTCTGGGCTGCGAAAGGTCCGTCCGCCAGCCTGGCAGGACCTGGCCAGGGGGACGGACCCCTTTCTGGTGGGTTCTCGTCGGGGCCGCGGACACCCGTCACCCGAGGCGTTCCGCAGATCGTTCGTGCATACGGGAAGGCTACGGCCGGGCCGACAGCGGTCTCAACCGGTGGCCGCGCGCCCATTCCGGGCCGGCGCGTTCGATTTCCTGGTAGGGGTGTGCCGACCTTGGAAGCGGTTCGCGGGCGAATGGAGACCACGCCGAGGCCGAATTGAACACTCTGCATCGCCGAATTCGGCCCTCAAAATGGTTGAATTGGCCTCCTCCAGAGGCCGAAACGGAGGTTCCGTAGACTCGCAACCGCCATCTCGCGGCACGATGGAGGGCAGGGGGTGGCCGGCACCGGCCTGCCGCCGGTGGCCCGGAGCCGCTCCCGAAAGGAGCCTCTATGGACAGGTCCCGACCCCGAGGAATCATCACCCTTCTCCTCGCCGCCGCTCTCCTCGTCTCCCTCGCCGCTCCGCTGAGCGCCGCGCCCCCGGCTCGCGCTGCCCAGGGGGCCGTGGGCGCTGCGGCGGTTCGCATCGCACCGGATTTCGCCGATGGCCTGATGGCGTGGTTGGCAGGGCTCTGGCCGGGGTTCCGGTCGGCCGGCGGCCCCACGGCCTGGGTACAGGCCCTGGGATGCACCATCGACCCGAGCGGACAGCCCTGCGCCACGTCGGAAGCCGACCCCCCTGCCGGGGTGCAGGCCCTGGGCGTCGACATCGACCCGAGCGGCCAGCCCGGGGTCCAGAGCCTGGACCTCTGCTCGGCCTCGAGCGGCTCGCCCACGGTGACGCCCCAGCTCGGCTGCATCATTGACCCCAACGGCTAGGCGCCGGAGGCCCGGCACCGACGGGATGTTCCCGTCGGTGCCGGGTTGTCTCGTCTCGGGATGTCCCGTTTCGCGTGGAGGCTACACTCGGGAATTGAAGGAAACCTGCGCACCTTCTTACTTGCTGCGAGGAGCCGAATGCACAGCTTCCAGATCCTGCTCGACGCCGCGGACCGGGGCGACCTGCCCCAGGAGGTGCTGCTCGATCTCTTGAAAGAGCACCTGGCCGCCCTCTGCCCGGTCTGCGCGGCCAGCCTGGCGGCCCACCGAGCCGGTCTCGGGGCGCCCGGTGGCGGCAGCCTCCGGCGCGACCTCGATCCCCTCGCGCGCCTCGGCCGCCGCCTGGGCCTGGGGGAGCGCGAGCTCAAGGCCAAGGCGCGGAAGGCTCGGGCCTGGGTGCGGGAGATCGTCCGCCTCGACCCCGGAGAGCGGCTGGGGAGGATCCGGGGCGCCTACAGCCGCTTCCAGGGGCCGCTCTTCGGCACCCTCCTGCTGGAGGAGGCCCGGCAAGCGATCCCGGAGGATCCTGCCGAGTCCCTCTCCCTGGCCGAGGCGGCCCTGGTCTCCTGCCGGAAGACCAATCCGGACCAGCCGGACCCGGAGATCGAGGCGCCGGCCTTGGCCGTCCGCGGCAACGCCCGGCGGGCCCTCGGCCGGCTCAAGGAGGCGGAGTCAGACCTCGACCGAGCAAGGCGGATGCTCGACGCGCCGGGGCTCGGCGACCCGGCCCTCCCGGCCGAGGTCGAGTACTACCTGGGGTCGCTCCGGAAGGACCAGGGGCACCTCGCGGAGGCTGCCCGCCACCTGGATCGCGCCGGAGTACTTTACCGATTGCTGCAGGACGCGGACAAGGCCGTAGGCGTGCTTCTCAAGCTTGCCGACGTGCAGTCCCGCGCTCATGAGCTTAGCGAAGCGGTTGCCACCGTGGACCAGGCCCTGGACCTGCTGACGCCCGACGCCGAGCCCTGGCTCCACGTCGCAGCCCACTTCAACCGGGCTGGCTACCTCCACGCCCGAGGCGATCTCGACGAGGCCGAGGCGGAGCTGGCGGCGCACGCAGATCTGCTGGCCAACGAAGGCACGTGGGGAGCGCTCCACCTCGCCTGGCTCCGCGCCCGGATCGCCTGGAGCCGGGGCGACCTGCCGGCCGCCGAGCGCCTGTTCACCGAAGCCCGCGCCCTCACCATCGAGCGCGGCATCGCCTTCGACACCAGCCTCGTCTCCCTGGAGCTCGCCCTGGTCTACCTGGTCCAGGGCCGGACCGCCAAGGTCAAGAAGCTGGCGATCGAAGCCCTCGGCGTCTTCGCCGAGCAGGAGGTGGAGCGGGAGGTCCGGGCCGCTCTCGCGCTGGTCGAGGCCGCCGCCCGGCGCGACGCCCTCACCCGCGAGTTGCTCGAACAGGCGATCACCGCCGTCGAGCGCGCCTCCCACGGCCGCCCGGCGGCTGTGCAAGCCTCGCGCTGAGCCGCCGGCCGCCGGATGGCGGCGTGCACCGCCTCGTGACGCCCCCGTGACGGGCCAGCCTCTTCGCCAGAACCGCGCGTCCGCGCACCCGGCCGGCCCGTGCCCGTCCATCGATCCAGAATCGCGCCAGACCGTGCGCGCGGACGAAATTCCTACATCACCCGAAGCCGCCCGAGAGCCAGGGCACCGAGCGCGAGGGCGCACAACACCAACGCGAGCGGAGACAACGTCGGGACTGCCGTGATGGGCAAGGCCGTCAGCGTCGCGGTCGCCGGCGCCGCACTCGCCAACGCTTCGTTCGAGGTCAGGGCAGAGGCGGTGTTCGCCAGGTCACCCGTCCGCGTGGCGAGGACGTCCACACTGAAGATGCACGACGAGCTCGCCCCCACGGTCCCACCTGAAAGGGAGAGGCTCGTGGCACCGGCCGCGGGCACTCCGCTCAAGCCACAGGTGTTGTCCACGTTGGGGCTCGCCGCCACCTCCATCCCGGCCGGGAAGGAGTCGCTGAACGCGAGACCGGTGAGCGGGTTCGCATTGGGATTGGTCACCGTAAACGTCATCGTCGCGATCTTGCCGACGACCAGGTTGCTCGGGTTGAACGCCTTGGAGAACGTCGGCGTGAGAACCGTTTGATCGCGATCGGTGGCGGAATCGTTGCCCGGGTCCGGATCCTTGATTCCAGCGGACACTGCCACGGTCGCGGTGTTGGTGACCGTCCCCGTGGCCGCGGGCGAGACTGTACAGGTCGCCGTGTAGGTCACCGAGCTCCCGGGTGGCATGGAGAGCGTGTCGCCGAGGTTCCCCGCGCCGTTGGTGTTACCGGTCGCGCCGCCGGCGGCGAGGCTCGTCACCGCGCACCCCGAGAGGATCCCGGGGAAGGTGTCGGTCACCGAGACTCCGGCCGCACTCGGCCCCGCGTTGGCGGCGACGATCGTGTAGACCGTTTTCGTTCCCGGTAAGGCGGTCGCCGTCCCGTCGGTCTTGGTGATCGAGACGTCCGCCGTCGGCACCAGCGTGTCGGTGTCGGTGGCGGAGTTGTCGGCGGTGCTCGGATCCTCCGTCGACGAGATCGTCGCGGTGTTCATGAGCGAGTCGGTCGCCGAGGGTACGACGTTGCAGGTCACCGTGTAGGTCACCGAGCTCCCCGCTGGCATGGAGAGCGTGTCGCTGAGGTTCCCTGCGGCATTGCTGTTGCCGGTCGCGCCGCCGGCGGCGAGGCTCGTCCACGCACACCCCGAGAGCGTCGCCGGGAAGGTGTCGCCCACCGACACGCCGACCGCGTCGCTCGGCCCCGCGTTCGAAGCGACGATCGTATAGGTGACCGACGTGCCGGGGACCTGGCTCGCCGAGCCGTCGGTCTTGGTGATCGACTTGTCGGACGACGGCACAAGGGTATCGGTGTCGGTTGCGCTGTCGTTGCCAGCGGACGAGTCCTTCGCTCCTGCGGGCGCTGCGATCGTGGCCGTGTTGGCGAGGGTTCCGGTCGCTCCGGAAAGGATCGAGCAAGTGGCGCTGTAGGTGACCGAGCTCCCGGCCGGCAGTGACAGGGTGTCGGAGATGGCGCCAGAGCCCGGCGTGGTGTTGCCGCTCGCCCCCCCGGCCGCGGTGCTGGTCCAGGTGCAGGTGAGGATCGCCGGGAAGGCATCGGAGACCGAGACGTAGGTCACGTCGTCCGGTCCGGCGTTCGCCGCCTTGATCGTGTAGACGGTCGTCGCTCCCGGCGTCGCGTTGGTGGTGCCATCGGTCTTGGTGATCGAGAGGTCGACGTCGAGCGGCACCAATTCCACGGCACCGAGGTCGCTATGGGCTCCCTGCGGCCGGGTGATGCCCCGCTGATCGGTGAACGGTGCCACTCCGTCAGCGCCGGCATCGAGAACCGGGCTGTTGATGGCCGGCAGCATTGTCAGAGTCGGGCCGCCGTTGTTCTGTAGCGCTCCGAGCAGTGGGTTGGCAGTGCTGACAACGGCGCCGGCGAAGAAGCCGCTGCTGGTCCGGACGAGGTCGTGAGATCCCGCGGTCACGTTGCTTCCACTGTGGATCGTCGTCCCCGTGAAATCCTGGGTCGCTGTGTCGCTCCCCCCCAAGATCGAGTTCTCGATCCCAGTGGTGGCCGAGCTCCCGAGGCCGTCGCCCAGGTTGTAGATCTGGCGGCCGCCCTGGCTGGTCACGACCTTCGCCGCATTTCGGTCGTAGCTGTACACCGTGTTTCCGGAGAGAGTGCTGTTGGTGATCGCGAGATCGCCGTTGCGGTTGTAGATGCCGCCACCCTGACCGTAGCCGGGAGCGGGCGTCATATAGAACGACACCTTCAGAGACTGCCCACCCTGAGCGACGTTGCTGACGATGGTGCTGTTGGTGATCGTCACCCTGCCGCCGTTCGAGAAGATCGCTCCCCCGAGACCGCGACCGGGGCCGGCGACCTGCGCGTTGGACAGGGGAGCGCCGGCGGCGCCGCCGAGCGCGGAATTGCTCTCGAGCGTGGACGCGGTGATCGTGGTCTGGCCGCCGTTGTTGAAGATCGCTCCACCCATGCCCGCGCCGCCGCCACCGCCCGGGTTGACGTAGGTGTTCCCTGCTAGCCCACCCTGTCCACCGCCAAAGCCGGGAGTGCCTGCGGTACCGACGGGGCCGGCTCCGCCGCCGCCGCCCCCGAAGCCGCCGGCCCCGCCGGCGCCCTTTTCGGGAGCGCCCCCTCCACCACCCCCGAAGCCCCCCGCTCCGCCGTCCTTAAAGGTTCCGCTGGTACCGCCGCCGCCACCCCCGAAACCGCCGCTCGACACGGCAAGGCCGTTGCCGCCATTTGGGTTCCCGCTCAAGTTGACGAAGGTCTGGCCGCCCCCACCGCCGCCTCCCTTGGTGCCGTTCTGGGCTGGCACGGGGTTCGGATAGACGTATTCGGCCCCCATTGCCTGGGCGCCGTTCTCGTTCGGTCCTCCATACCCCCCCCAGGTATAGGCACCGTCGTAGTAGGAGCCGGTGCCCGCCCCGCCGACACCTCCCCCTCCGGAACCGACGTAGTCGTCGGTATCGCCACCCTTGCCTCCGGCGGCGCCGCCCCCCGAGCTACACGGCACGCTATTGTTGCCACCGAGACCACCCGCGCCGCCCTGGGCGACATTGCTCTTCAGGGTGGACTGGACGACCTCCAGCGTGCCGTTGCTGAAGATCGCGCCACCGAGGCCCGCCCCGCCGCCGCCGCCGCCACCTCTGCATGCACTGTCGTTGCCGCCCGCTCCTGCCTTTGCCTCACCGTTCTCCAAAGTGATCAGCTCCAGGTGCAATTTCGCGCCGGCCATCACCCCGAAGATTCGCCGTTGATTGAGGCCGTCGATCACGACCGCCGGGTTGCTGACATCGCCCTTGATGGTGATGTCGCTTCTGATCACGAAGGCCGTTGGACCGAACGCAAACGGACGCGCGGTGTCGTTGCTCGCCGCGTTGATGACCTCTTGCCCGGCAGGGAGGTCGAAGACGATCGTGTCGGCGCCCGGGAAATTCAACTCGTCGTTCGCCGCATCGATGGCGGCTCGGAGCGTCGGGGCGGTGAACTCCCCAGGCGGCATTGTGGTCGGGGTCACCGGACCGGTGAAATTACCATTCGTCTGTACCCGAATCGTCGCGGCGCCGACGGGCGTCGAGGCGGCGAGGAGACAGCCGAGCAGGAGGACAACGGCGGGGCGCCACCTGGAGGACGGCTCGGGGATCGCGCAGCGCGTCGCAGCCGAGGCGACCCGCGCGGCGCGCCGTCCGCAGATCGGCGAGACCCGCGACGTGGTTCGAGAGCAAATAAGGCCAAGGTGCTTCATGCTTCTCCTTCGGACCCAGCAGGGACGACCACCACGCTCGGTCCGAAAGCAGCACGACACCACCTCCATCCAACCGACTCCCCTTCGTCCACGCGGAACGCTTGCGACTGTACACCACAAGTCACCCCACGAGACAACATGAAGATCCAGCGAGATTACTATGCAATGAATACAAGAAATTTACCTGATGAAAACAGCCCGTCGTCGGCCGCGAGAAGGCCGAGGCGACGGACTCACAGCGGCTGGGGAGGAAACGCTCGACTGGTCGTGTGAAGCGCTCGAGGAACCGAACCGCTCCATGGCCCGAGAGTCCGGAGAGATCACCCGTCTGCTGTGCGCGGCGCGCGAAGGGGACCGCGAGGCGTTCGACGCCCTCTTTCCCCACGTCTACGACACGCTGCGCAGGATCGCCGGCGCCCGCATGCGCGGCGAGCGACCACCGGGTGGACCAGTTCGCCCTGGGCGCGATCCTCTACGAGATGGCCACCGGCGCGAGCACCTGATCGAGGCGGCCCCCGCGCTCGCCGACGGGTCACCCTGGAGGCGGCGGAGGCGGTGGTCGATCCGTTCGGCGGCCTGGGGCGTCCGACGGTCGACCTGGTCGAGTCCCTCCACGACAAGAGTCTGGTGCAGCGGTCCACGGAAGGCGAGGAGGAGCCCCGGTTCACCATGCTCGAAACGATCCGGGAGTACGCCGCGGAGCACCTGGAGCGCTGGGACGAGCTGGCACCGACCCGCCGGGCGCACGCCGCGTTCTTCCTGGTGCTCGCGGAGGAGGCCGGAGCGGCGTTCGGCGAGGGGCGCGGTCCCGCGTGGCTCGACCGGTTCCGAGCCGAGGCCGCCAACTTCCGCGCCGCCCTCGACTGGCTGATCGCGACCGACGACGCGGCCTGGGGGATGCGGATGGCCCAGGGGCTCTTCCCGTTCTGGGAGCTGGGCGAGGGCTTCAGTGAAGGCCGCGGACGCCCGGCAGCACGGCGGAGTGCTCCTGCTGTTCGCGCTCCAGCACAGCGTCATGGCCCGGCAGGGCTTCAAGCGCTGGTGGACCCGGACCGTGCCGCAGCCGATCGAGCGCTCGACCTACGTCCTCGCCGCGACCGCGGCCCTGGCCTTTCTGATGTGGCAGTGGCAACCCCTCGGCAGCGTGGTCTGGGACCTGTCCACCAGTGCCTTCGCGCCGGTCCTGATCGGCGTCTCGCTCCTCGGCTGGGGCATCGTGCTGCTCTCGACCTTCCTCATCGACCACTTCGATCTCTTCGGCCTCGGGCAGGTCTGGGCGGCCTTCCGTGGCCGCGAGTACCACCCGCCGCGCTTCCACGAACCGAGCCTCTACAAGCTCATGCGCCATCCCCTGTACTTCGGTTTCCTACTCGCCTTCTGGGCGACGCCGGTGATGACCTGGGGGCACCTGCTCTTCGCCGCCGCCACGACCGGCTACATCCTGGTGGCCATCCCGCTCGAGGAGCGCGACCTGGTGAGCTTCCACGGCGACGCCTACCGCGAGTACCGCCGGCGGGTCCGGATGATCTTGCCCCTGCCGAAGGGCGAGCCCGCCGCCGACGG
>Ga0210086_1001179_pt1 | contig 13820 bp, 9 predicted proteins | sample China_Galinas_PW_3_FD_184867 | JGI IMG/M metagenome (GOLD analysis project Ga0210086, IMG submission 184867) | Wetland microbial communities from San Francisco Bay, California, USA, that impact long-term carbon sequestration - China_Galinas_PWB_D2... | ecosystem: Environmental > Aquatic > Marine... | reverse complement strand
ATGGGGACGATCGCGGGGGTGCCGACACGCCGGTACCACGGGCTGCTGGTGGGGGCGATGCGTCCGCCGGTCGAGCGGGTGATGTCGGTGAACGCGATCGCCGAGTGCGTGGTGCTGGGCGAGGGGGACGACGAGGAGCTGGTGCACCTCACGCCGTTCCACTTCGCAGCGTCCGACGATCGTCCCGATGAGAGCCCGCACTTGGTGAGTTTCGAGCGAGACCTGGGTTGCCGGTGGCGCTGGCTTTTGCCGGACGGGACCGAGGTGGTTAAGCGCCTGTGGCTGTACCGGCACAGGAATGCCGCGGCGGTGACGTACGGGCTCAAGCCCGGCGGCAGGGCGGCACGGCTGGTTCTCCGCCCGCTGGTAAGCCTGCGTGATTTCCACGAGTTGGTGCGGCGTGACCGCCCGGTCGTGGACGAGAACGGCGAAGAGCGCCCGCCCGAGCCGCGTTTCTCGGTGCGCAGGGCCGAGGAGGGGCTGATTGTCGCGACGCGCGAGGCGGGGCTGCTGCTCAAGGCGGACGCAGAGTGGGAGATCAGCGAGCAGTGGTGGGAGGGTCTGCACTACGAGCGTGAGGACGAGCGGGGGATGGCGCACGTCGAGGACCTGTTCAGCCCGGGTCTGGTCGGGCTTGAGACGGGTTCGGTGACGCTGCACTTCTCGCTCGACGCGGTCGATCCGGGTTCGGAGAAGGAGGACGAGGCGCGGGAGCGCAAACGGGTCGGGATGCTGGTCGGGCGTGCTCTTGACCGCCTGCGCGACACCCCGCCGGGCGCCGGCGAACAGGAGAAGATCGCGCGGCTGGCGTCGGCGAGCGACCTGTTCGTGGTCACGCGCAAGGTGGACGGTCGCGAGGGAGAATCGGTGATCGCGGGGTACCCGTGGTTCGCCGACTGGGGGCGGGACACGATGATCTCGCTGCCGGGGCTGCTGATCGAGGCGGGGCGCGGCGACGAGGCCGGACGCGTGCTGGAGACGTTCGCGCGCAACCGGCGCAACGGGATCATCCCCAACCGCTTCGACGATCACGCCGGTGAGGCGCACTACAACACCGTGGACGCGTCGCTGTGGTTCATCCACGCGTGCTGCGCGTACCTCAATGCGACGGGCGACCGCGAGCTGTTCAACGGCGTGCTGCGGTCGGCGTGCCTTGACGTCGTCTCGGCGTACCGCGAGGGCACCGACTTCGGCATCGGTGTCGATCCGGCGGACGGGCTGGTGCGGGCTGGGAACCCCGAGACGCAGCTCACGTGGATGGACGCGAAGCGGGACGGGGTGACGTTCACGCCACGGCACGGCAAGCCCGTCGAGATCAACGCGCTGTGGCACCACGGGCTGGTGTCGCTGTCGCGTGCGATCCACCCGAGCGAGCCGGCCAAGGCCGACCACCTGTTCGACCTGGCGGACCAGACGGCGGCGTCGTTCCGCGAGCAGTTCTGGAACGCGCAGCTGGGGTGCTGCTACGACTGCCTGACGCCGGCGCCGCGCAAGCGGTGGAGGCCCGCTCGTGAGGTCCGCCCGAACCAGGTGTTCGCGGCGAGCCTGCGTCACTCGCCGCTGGACGAGGCGCACCGCGGCTCGCTGATCGCGGTGGTGCGCGCACGGCTGCTGACACCGATGGGGCTGCGCACGCTCGACCCGGCGGCACACGGGTACGAGGGGCGGTTCGAGGGGGCGATGTTCGCCCGCGATCGCGCGTACCACAACGGGACGGTGTGGCCGTGGCTGATGGGCCCGTTCGCCGAGGGCGTGATGCGTGCCGGAAAGTTCAGCGAGGCGTCGCGTGCCGAGGCTCGCCGGCTGCTCGGGCCGCTGGTGGCGTACGCCGACGGGGCGTACCCCGGAACTCTGCCCGAGGTGTTCGACGGTGACCACTCCGAGCGTCGCCCGCAGCGACCGGGCGGGTGCGTTGCGCAGGCGTGGTCGGTCGCCGAGACACTCCGTGTCTACCTGCTCGCGTCGCGTGGTGGGTGAGGCTCACCCGGCGCCGTCGTCGGACGGCGAGCCGACGGCGACACGGACGCGCTTGACCCGCGTCGGCTCGGCCTCGAGCACCGTGATCAGCAGGTTCTCGTGCTCGAAGGTGTCGCCGGCGTTTGGGATCCGCCCGAGGCTGACGACGACGAACCCGCCGACCGTGTCGTAGTCGCCGGACTCGGGCAGTTCGACACCGATGTCCTCGAGCCGGTCGTTGGCGTCGTCGATCTCGACGCGGGCGTCGATCTCGGCGGTGCGGTGCTCGGGATCGAGATCGACCGAGGGCGTCTCGTCCTCGTCCTCGTCGTACTCGTCCTGGATCTCGCCGAAGATCTCCTCGACCATGTCCTCGATCGTGATCAGCCCGCTCGTCCCGCCGTACTCATCGGCGACCATCGCGATGTGGACGCGCTCGGCGAGCAGTTCCTCGAGCAGCTGGCGGATCGTCTTGGTGCCGGGCACGAACACCGCATCGCGGAGGATCTCGCGCAGCACGAACGGCTGCCCGGCCTTGGCGTCGTCCGAGCACATCCACTCGAGCAGGTCCCGCGCATAGAGCAGCCCGAGCACGTGGTCGAGGTTCTCCTCGAAGACGGGCACGCGGCTGTGTCCGGCCTCGGTCACGAAACGCATCACCGCGTCGAGGTCGTCGGTGTACTCGAGCGCGTGCACCTCGGTGCGCGGCGTCATGATCTGGCTGACGGTCGTGCTTGAGAAATCGACGACGGCCTCGATCATGTCGCGGTCTGCCTCGTCGAAGCGTCCCTCGCGTTCGCCCTCCTCGACGACGCTGAGCAGCTCGGCCTCGAGCGGGTCCTCGTCCTCACGTACCCCGGCCAGCCGGCGCACCAGCTCGCCGAAGAACGCGTTGACGGGTCGGGCCGGGGCGAGCAGTGCGTGCACCCCGCGAATGAAGCGGGCGAACGCGAAGACGCTGCGTTCGCCGAGGTGGGTCGCGATCGCCAAAGGCAGGGCGAAACCCAGGCACCACAGCACCAGCGTCGCACCGGCAAGCCCGATCACGAAGTCCCACACGCCCGGGGCGGCATGGGTGCGCAACCCCGCGACCCACTGCACCGTTGCGACCGCCGTCACCAGCATGAATGCTGTGGAGAGGATGGCGACGGCGGCGGCGTGCCCGTCGGTGTCGGCGAGGATCGCCTTGACGCGCTTCTGCGCGCCCGGCTTGCCCGCCTTGCCCGCCAACGCTTCGAGCCCCGAGCGCCCGATCGTTCGCAGGCTGAGCTGCAGCGCGCGCAGCCACGTCACCAGCACGACCGAGACGACGGCCAGGAGCAGCCAGACCCCGTCGCTCAACTCCCGTCCTCCGCGTAGACCCGCCCGACGCCGATCGCCGCCAGCACCTCGTCCTCGCGATGGTGCATGCGTTCGGCCTCGTCCTCGTCGTGGTCGTCGTACCCGAGGCAGTGCAGCACGCCGTGGACCACGTAGAGCAGGATCTCGTGTTCCAGCGCATGCGAGCGTGCCTCGGCCTGACGGCGCGCCTCATCAACGCAGACGTACAGGTCGGTGTCGAGCCCGGGCCCGTCGGCCAGATCGAAGGTGAGCACGTCGGTCGTGCCCGGCACGCCCGCCCAACGCTCGTGGACGCGGGCCATCTCATCGTCACCGACCAGACGCACGCGGACCTCACCGCGGGCACCGAGGCGGCGCAGCACGGCTTCGGCGTGGTCGGCGAGCCATGCCCGGGTGGCGGCGTCCAACGCGTCGGTCGCGTCCGCGACCGACGCGGAGGGAGGCTCGGCGTCGGGACTGGAAGGCTCGGCTTGTTCCGGTTCGCTCATCGTCGCTCGGATGCTCCGGCGTGGGGCCCGCCGCGGGCAATCGTACCACGCAACGGACACCTTCGGCGATCCGGGCGGGTCGGTTCGGTCCGAACCCGGGACAGGTGTTCTCGGACGGGGGATACCATGCCGCTCTACCGGAGGAAGACCATGCCAGAACTCCCGTGTGGCAACGCGGTCATCGGGCAATCCGGCGGGCCCACCGCCGTCATCAACCAGTCGCTGGTCGGCGTCGTCGAGGGCGTGCGTGAGTATGCAGGGGGGGCGGTCGAGCGGGTCTTCGGCATGCAGCACGGCGTGCGCGGGCTCACTGAGGGCAGGCTCATCGACCTCACCGACGCGCCCGCCGATCGGCTCGAACGGATCGCGCAGACCCCCTCGGCGGCGCTCGGCTCAACCCGCGACAAGCCCGACGGGGCGTACTGCGCACGTATTCTCGAGGCCTGCGCAAAGAGCAACATCCGGTACTTCTTCTACATCGGCGGCAACGACAGCTCCGACACCTGCCGGATCGTCAACGAGCTGGCACACACCGGTGGGCACGAGCTGCGCTGCTTCCACGTCCCCAAGACCGTGGACAATGACCTGATGGAGAACGACCACACGCCGGGCTTCCCGTCGGCGGCGAGGTACGTCGCCAAGGCGTTGATGGGCGACGCGCGTGACAACCACTCCATTCCCGGTGTGAAGATCAACGTCGTCATGGGGCGGCACGCGGGGTTCCTGACCGCGGCTAGCGCGCTGGCGCGCACGACCGACGACGACGGGCCGCACCTGGTCTATGTCCCCGAGGTCGCGTTCGACACGGACCGGTTCACCGATGATGTTGCGGGCGTGCTCGACCGGTTCGGGCGCTGCCAGATCGCGGTGAGCGAGGGTATCAGCGATGAGTCGGGCGAGTCGATCGGGGCGAAGCTGATCGGCGGGCAGCGCGACGCGCACGGGAACGTGCAGCTTTCCGGCTCGGGGGCGTTGGGCGACTCGCTGGCGCAGCTGCTCAAGGAGAAGCTGACGCCGACGGGCGGCAAGGGCCCGCGCGTCCGGGCCGACACGCTCGGATACATGCAGCGCTGCTACCCCGACGCGTCGGCGGTCGATCAGCGTGAGGCGCGCGAGGCTGGGCGTGCGGCCGCGCGCCTCGCGGGCGAGGGGCACATCGACGGATCGGTCGCGATCGTGCGGGAGTCGAAGCCGGGCGCCGGCGAGGACTACCGCTCGTCGATGAAGCGGATCGAGCTGAGCGACGTGGCGGCGAAGACGCGTCACCTGCCGCCGGAGTTCCTGCGCGGGACCAACGACGTCTCCGGCGCGTTCCTCGATTACTGCCGTCCCCTGGTGGGCGAGTTGCCGGTGTTCGAGCGGTTGTTCTGATCTCAGACCGCGCGGCGGGCCTCGCGGATCGACGAGCAGATGACCTCGTTGGAGGCGCAGGAGCGCCCGATGAGGCGGAGCGTCTCGCGAGCCTCCGGCGTGAGCCCGAGGAACTCGCACCCGACCTCGCTGCGCCGCCACCCGTTCCGGACGAGCCAGACGATGCGTGCGCGGGCGACGGTGTTGCCGTGTGGGCTGGCGATGCCGACGTCCACGATCTGCCCGAGCTTGAAGCGGAGGCGGTGGTTCGAGCGGACGCGCATGCCTCCGCCGGAGATATCCAACACCTCACCGAGCGAGCTCTTGGTCTCCTCGACCCGGACGCGTCCGAACTTGCGCGCGTCGCGGGCGGAGGGTTGGACATTGAGCCGACCGACCCTGCGCGGGCGCGGGGGTGCGTCGTGCGGGACGTTGTCAGGGGTCGGTTGTTCGGGCGTGTTGTTCATCGGTGAGCGCCTTGTCATCCGGCCTTTCGGTATGGGCTGCTGACCTCGTCGAGTTTGCGCAGCAGGGAACGTGCCCCGCTCTCGTCCTCGGCGTGGATCTTGCGGTCCAGCTTGCCGAGCAGCGATTCGATCTGCTTGCGCCGGCGCGTCGGTATCATCGCGCTGTTGTGCTCGAGCCAACGCGACATGTCGAACATGATGTTCTCGGCGTGGCTGATCAGGTTGACGCGTTCACGCCTGTTCTGGCGGCTCTTGTTGAACTGCTCGCCCTGGCGGCGCATGCGGTCGATCTCGCCGCGGTCGAGCCCGCTGCCGCCCTGCACGACGACTTCCTGGCTCTTGCCGGTGTCCTTGTCGGTGGCGCGGACGTTGAGGATGCCGTTGGCGTCGATCGAGAACTCGACCTCGATTTGCGGAACGCCGCGCGGGGCGCGCCGGATCCCGCGGAGCTGGAACAGCGCGAGCGTCTGGTTCTCGTCCTTGCTCGACCCCTCGCCCTCGAGCACGTTGATCGGCACCGAGGTCTGGTTGTCGGAGGGTGTCGAGAAGACGCGCGCCACCGCGACGGGGATCGGCGTGTTCTTCTCGATGAACCGCGCGCACCCGCCGCCGGCGGTTTCGACGCCGAGCCCGCGGCTGGTCACGTCCATCAGGTTGACGTTGTGCAGGTCGCCCTGGATCACGCCGCCGAGGGTCGCTGCGCCGAGGGCCACGACCTCGTCGGGGTTGATCGACTTGCTCAGCTTGTCGGTCTTGAAGATCTCGCGGGCGATCTCCTGCACCAGCGGGATGCGTGTCGAGCCGCCGACCAGCACGACCTCGGTGCTCGGGCCCGGGCTCATGGCGGCCTCGGCGAGGAGCTGCCGGCAAGCCTTGCGCAGCTCGTCGAACAGGTCCGAACACACCTCCTCGAACCGCTTGCGCGTCAGTGTGTACTGGAGGTGCTTGGGCCCGTTCTCGTCCACCGTGATGAACGGGAGCGTGATCTCGGTTGACTCGACGGTGGACAGCTCGGTCTTGGCCTTCTCGGCCGCGTCCTTGAGACGCTGCAACGCCATCGGGCTCGTGCGGATGTCGAAGCGGTGGTTGCGCAGAAAATCGTCGGCGACGATATCCATCAGGCGTTGGTCGAAATCGTCGCCGCCGAGGTGGGTGTTGCCGTGGACGGCGAGCACCTTGAACTGCCCGCCGTCGATGTGCATCGCGCTGAGGTCGAAGGTGCCCCCTCCGAAGTCGAAGATGATGACGCGCCCGGCGCGTCGGTGTTCCATGCCGTATGCGAGCGCGGCGGCCGTCGGCTCGTTGATGATTCGCTCGACCTTGAGCCCGGCGATCTCGCCGGCGTCCTTGGTCGCCTGACGCTGCGCGTCGTTGAAGTACGCCGGCACCGTGATCACCGCACGATCCACAGGCTCGCCGAGCCTGGCTTCGGCCTGCGCCTTGATGTCCGTGAGGATCATCGCCGAGACTTCCTGCGGCGTCAGCAGGTTCTTGCGCGCGCGCACCTTGACGAACTCGTGCGATTTGCCCACGACCTCGAACGGAACGATCTTCTCCTCGCTGGCGACCTCACGGTGCCGGCGACCCATGAACCGCTTGACCGAGTAGATCGTCGCGGTCGGGTTGGTGATCTGCTGGTCCTTCGCCGCCACGCCGATCACCGGCGCGCCCTTGGGCGGGAACCCGACCATCGACGGCGTCGTGCGCCCGCCGATGCTGTTCTCGACGATCTGCGGGCGGTCGTCGATGAACGCGGCCAGCACCGAGTTCGTCGTCCCGAGGTCTATCCCGATGACCCTGCCCATTCCGTCGGCCCCTTCGCTGATCACCCCGTGCGCGCAGAGGCGCACCGCTCCACGGGGGCTATCGACCGTTCAGGGTGATGGGTTCAGGTCCGATACGGCTCAAGGCCGCTCCTCGACCCCGGCCAGCGCGGGTGACGTCGAGGGGAACGACAGGTCGCCCTCGTCCGCGTCGATCACGCGGATCGAGTCGATGCTCACCGCGACGCCCAGCTTGAGTGAGCTGAGGCGGGGACGGAGCACGACGTCCGCGTCGATCGGCCCGCGCTCGAACCACAGGTGGTAGCGCACGGGCTTGTTCGGCCTCCAGTCGAGGGGGTCCTCGGCGGGCTCGACGCGCACGAGGCGGCCGTAGCGGCTGTCGAGCTGGGCCATGAACGCCTTGGCGTCGGCGATGTGCCGGCTGCCCGACTCGGTGTGGGCGATGAGGTAGGTGTAGTTGCGGTCGATCGCGGCACGGGGGCCGTCCTGGTAGCCCTGGTAGAGCGACCAGCCCTGGAAGGCGGCGTATCCCTGGGCGATGGTAAAGACCAGCCCGAGGGTGATAGCGACGCGGGCAGCGCGCACGCCGATCAGCCCGGCGTTTCGGCGGATCCGTCCCTCGGCGGCCAGGCCGAGAAGGGTGCCCACCAGCGGCACGAGCGGCAGGAAGAAGAGGGCGGCGACCCACGCCGAACAGGCCGACAGCTTGCTCCGGCGTTCGTTGATCTGCACCGTGACGTCGCGGCGGGTCCCGAAGCTGTCCGAGGTGTAGTTCATCCCGCGGGTTAGGGTCGGACCGCCCGCGGGGGCACTTCAGCCCGGCCCGCGGATCCGGCCGGGACGGCGCCGTCCTGATCGGATCGGGCCCGCGCCGGCGGCCCGAGAATCGCGGTTCGGAGCCCGTGGGGCCCTGACCTCGGGCGGGTGCGGAGCTACGCTTTCCACCCCTTCCGCGGGGCCCGTCCCGCATCCGAGCCATCCCGCCGGGCCGGGCCCGGCCCGCCAGAGGAACACGCCGTGAAGATCAACACCGACGAGATCACCAGCGTCATCAAGCAGGAGATCGAGCAGTACGCCTCCGAACTCGAGGTCAGCGAGGTCGGGCGGGTCGTCGAGGTCGGCGACGGGATCGCGCGGATCTACGGGCTCAGCCAGGCGATGGCCGGCGAGCTCGTCGAGTTCGAAACTGCCGAGGGCTCGGTCATGGGACAGGTGATGAACCTCGAGCAGGACACCGTCGGGTGCGTCATCTACGGCGAGTACCTGGCGGTCAAGGAGGGCGACCTGGTCAAAAGCACCGGGCGCCTGCTCGAGGTGCCCGTCGGCGAGGCGCTGCTCGGGCGCGTGGTCGACCCGCTGGGCAACCCGATCGACGACGGCCCGCCGATCGAGGCGTCTGAGCACCGCAAGGTGGACATCATCGCCCCCGGCATCGCGCAGCGCCAGCCCGTGAAGGAGCCCCTGCAGACGGGAGTCAAGGCGATCGACTCGATGATCCCGATCGGGCGCGGGCAGCGCGAGCTGATCATCGGCGACCGCAAGACGGGCAAGACCGCGGTTGCCCTCGACACGATCATCAACCAGAAGCAGTACTGGGGCACCGACGCGGCAGTGGTGTGCATCTACGTCGCGGTCGGGCAGAAGGAATCGACCGTCGCGGGTGTGGTCGAGACGCTGCGCAAGCACGGGGCGATGGACTACACGATCGTGGTCTCGGCGGGCAGCTCCGACCCGGCCCCGATGCAGTACGTCGCGCCCTACTCGGGGTGCGCGATGGGCGAGTACTTCATGTGGCAGGGCGTCGACGGCAAGACGCCCAAGCACGCCCTGTGCATCTACGACGACCTGAGCAAGCAGGCGGTGGCCTACCGCCAGCTCTCGCTGCTGCTCCGGCGCCCGCCGGGGCGCGAGGCCTACCCCGGCGACGTGTTCTACCTCCACTCCCGCCTGCTCGAACGCGCCACCAAGCTCTCCGACGACAACGGCGGGGGCTCGCTCACCGCCCTGCCGGTCATCGAGACCCAGGAAGGCGACGTCTCGGCCTACATCCCCACCAACGTCATCTCCATCACCGACGGGCAGATCTACCTCGAGCCCGAGCTGTTCTTCTCCGGCGTGCGCCCGGCGATCAACGTCGGCATCTCGGTGTCGCGCGTGGGCGGGAACGCGCAGGTCAAGGCGATGAAGAAGATCGCCGGCTCGCTCCGCCTCGACCTGGCGGCCTACCGCGAGCTCGAGGCCTTCGCCCAGCTCGGCACCGAGCTCGACAAGGCGACACAGGCCCAGCTCGATCGCGGGGCGCGCATGGTCGAGCTGCTCAAGCAGCCGCAGTACGTCCCGCAGACCGTGACCGATCAGGTGCTCTCGATCTACGCCGGCACGAAGGGCTACCTCGACGATGTGGCGCTGAACAAGGTCGCCGCGTTCGAGAAGGCCATGCTCGCGTACTTCCAGTCGTCGGGCAAGGCGGTGTGGGACGAGCTGAACGAGAAGCGTGCGATCGACGACGCGCTCGAATCAAAGATCCGCGACGCGCTCGGCACGTTCAAGAGCGGGTGGAAGCCGGGCTGATACCCGCGATCCTGGATCGACGATGAGACGAACCGCACGAGACGGCCGGACTGAAGCGATCGAAGCTGTCGGCGTGACGGGCGAGTGGTCGCCGACGGCACCCGGCGGGTGGCTCAGGGGTCTATTGGGGAATCGGGCCCAGGCATGCCGCCGCCCACGCAGAGCGTGGCCGGTCTGAGCGATACCGTGCCGAACGGCACGGGTTCATCGCTCGGGACGCGTAGCGCGTTGAGAGTGACGCCTCGGCTGACCGATCGTCTGCGATCGAGATCAGGGAGAAGACGGGCGTTCGGGGAGATCAAAGCGGATCATCACCGATGAGAGCATGATTGGGAATGCAACGCGACACCGATAAACCTCAAACTGCTCGGGCGCCCAACTCAGTTTCTCAAATACAGCCGAGTACATTTCTGCATGGCGGTGAATGTCAGATGAACGCAGTACGGGCAACCCTCTCCCGAGGTAGACCATCGACTCCTTCAGTGGAAGCCGATCGCACGACTCCATTTCTTCCGGGAGACGACTGCCGCTTAGCATACTGCTGTAGCATCCCACAAGAGGGTTGAGGTGCCCGAGCGCATCTTCATGCACGACCAGATCAACCACAAGAACCTCGCATGGGATGGGCACCCAAACGAGCATTCCACCGTATTTGTTGGTTCCATCCCTGTAACCAGGGACCGCGGCGCGAGCGATATACCCGTCGATGTGGGTAATGGCAGATTGCTTGCCGATCCCGCCGCCGACCAGTTCACCCATCACAAAATCGTCAACGGTCCTCACCTCGCGAAACGGCGGTAGATCCGGACTACAGAACTCCCCGAGAAGTGATGTGTCGCCGCGATGATCGGTCCCCGATCCGAGTGGCTCCCAACTCGTTCGCCTGACATGTCGATCATCGTCCGAGATCCTCACGCATGAGACAACCAACGGGCAGTCGTAGCGAAGACGGCTCAGTTCCTGGTATCCCTGAATGGCCACCATATCGAGTAGGCAACGACCCTCTTGTGAGGGGGCGAGTATGAGGGTCTTGAGCTGTGATTTGGCATGCACGCCTCGCAGGTTCCTGTTCACCCGGAATGCCGAGCGTTTCTGCGACAGCGCCAGCGTCTCGCCCTGATCATCAGACCCGCGAGCGCTGATCATGGAGTCGAATATGGAGCGCTCCCCGGCGTGGATCGAAACGAGTCGATCGAATTCGTCCATAGACCGCGTGATCTTCTCGATGATGCCCGGGTCGATGCCGCGCTCCGTCGCCACCCTGACTATTTCCCGAACATTCTGCTGCCCCGGCATGAGCATGCCCGCGTCCAGCGAGTCGTCGTTGGCGATCCTGTAGATCTTCCATGCGAGTTTCATGTTGATCTGCAACGCCCGCTGAAGGTCCGAGGCGGACCGGATTCTCCCGGGCACGGCCTCGACAAGCTCTGAGAAGGCCAAATGGCACTCCCGGATCACTCGCTGGGATTCGCCATCGAAGACATCTACGGATTCGAGCAAGTTCGAGCCTGCGGGCATATCCGGAGTCTAGTTGGGTTGCCCAGAGCCAGCAAGACTGCCCGGTAATTTCGTGGCATTTTCATGAAAAGACAAAGAAATCACTACTCCCGCCGGTGCCTCTCGATTATTGTGGACGTCAAGGGGCGGTCTTTGCACGGACCGTCGTCACCCGAGATTCACCAAGAGGAGCGAAGAATGAAACTCAACCGCGTCATCTGGATCATCGCACCGCTGGCATGTGCCGCGACAGCACAGGGAGCTTCGTTTGGTGGACTTGCGCCCGCACAGGTCTACGCGGTAGGAGACGGGCCGCGCGAAGGGCGGGCAGCGGACCTGAACGGCGACGGATTGCCGGATGTTGCCGTGGCCAACTCCCTGAGCGATGATCTCACCGTGTTCATGAACAACGGTGATGGAACATTGGGCACGCCCGTGTTCTACCCCGTTGGAGATCTTCCGCAATCCGTCATCGCGGCGGATATCGATGGCGACGGCGACATCGACCTCACCGTGGCCAACGCGAACGTCCCGAGTATCTCAGTCCTCAAGAACGACGGGACCGGGGCATTCACGACGTATCAGACCCTGGTCCTGCCGTTCCAGAATGGCTATGGCAATATCCGGGTTCACACGATGGCAGACTTCGACGGCGATGGCGATATCGACATCGCGATGGCGATGCTCACTCCCAACAAGTACGTCATCGTAACGAACGACGGCAGCGGGACGTTTGGCTCACCCCAGGTCTTCGACGAGACGGGGGAGTTCCTCTTTCCGAATGATCTCGAGCCGGCAGACTTCGATGGCGACGGGGACATCGACCTCATAACCATATACGGCACAACCACCGTACGAGTGTACCTGAACAACGGCGATGCAACATGGACGATTCTCCCGGACTTTGATTCCGTGGCCTTTGCCAACCGCGTTGCGCCGGGGGATCTGAACAACGACGGCATCGTTGATATCGCGATAGCAAACAACCAGTTGCCGGGCGCTATCATCGTCGCACTGGGCAATGGCGACGGGACCTTTGGCAGTCAGGCCACACTTCCTAGTGTTCGGCCCTTTACTCTCGCGTTAGCAGATCTGAACGACGACGGCAACCTCGACCTCATCGTGTCGGATATCCCCACAGCCAACACGGTCTCGGTGTGGCTTGGCAACGGAGACGGCACTTTCGAGTTGCCACTGACCTATGCCTCCGGAGGGAATGTCCCGATGGAGATTTCCATCGCTGACATGAACGGCGATTCCTGGCTCGATGTTGTCAATGTGAACTTCCAGGGTGACAACCTCAATGTGTTCCTGAATCTCACCGTCGCGTGCCTCGCCGACGTCACCACCGAAGGTGCCGGCGTCGGAGATCCGGGCTACGGCGTGCCGGACGGCGCGGTGACCTCGGCCGACATCCAATACTACGTCAACCTCTACATCTCAGGCGATCTCGCGGCCGATCTGACCACCACCGGAACGCCGATCGGCGATCCCAACTACGGCGTGCCGGACGGGATGGTTACGGCGGCCGACATCCAGTTCTACGCCAACCTCTACGTCGCCGGGTGTCCGTAAGCCCCACGCGCGTCTCGCTCCCGAGCGAGCGGAGGGCGGGCTGAATCCGTCCGCATCCCGAACGATCCCCACGGCCCGCCGAGTGCGGGCCGTTTTCTTTGGGGACCAACGCCACGCTCTGCGTGTTCAGATTGGAGGGGCGCCGTCCGCCGCCGCCCACCTCCGCGGCGGCGGGGTTTGATCGTGGTGAGCGAAATCAGTTCTTCGAGAGGCCGAGTTATGCGTATTGCGAGTGTTGGAGCGGTGTGCGTGGTTTCGTGCGCGGCATCGGCGGGCCCGCTGTCCCCGCCCGCCGGCCCAATAGCCGAGACGTACAAGACGCTCGACGAGGTCGAGCCGCGGATCCCCGTCGGACCCGACACCACGCCGGGTGATTCCGGCGCGACGTACATCATCGCCGCACCGGGTTCGTATTACCTGACCGGAAACGTCACTGGCGCGTCCGGCAAGATCGGCATCGAGATCAATGCCGAGAACGTCCACCTGGACCTGAGCGGCTACACCCTCCAGGGCGTGCCCGGATCGCTGCAGGGCGTTCTGGTCTCGGTCGATGGCGCGCACGTCAAGAACGGGATCGTCACGGATTGGGGTGACACCGGCGTCGATATCAGTGCGTTCAACTCCACGGTTGAGGGGGTTCTTTCGTCCGGCAACGGCGTTCACGGCTTCGATCTCTCCGCCAACGTGCGTGTGACCGACTGTAAGGCTGTGGGCAACTCGCTGTCGGGGTTCTACTCGAACTCCAACGGTGTGCAGTACACGAACTGCCAGGCGACCAGCAACAGTGGCGG
>Ga0210086_1001178_pt1 | contig 13822 bp, 9 predicted proteins | sample China_Galinas_PW_3_FD_184867 | JGI IMG/M metagenome (GOLD analysis project Ga0210086, IMG submission 184867) | Wetland microbial communities from San Francisco Bay, California, USA, that impact long-term carbon sequestration - China_Galinas_PWB_D2... | ecosystem: Environmental > Aquatic > Marine... | reverse complement strand
GCGGAGGCCGGCCCCGGGAGCGCTGGCTCGTGCCTTGCTCTTTGCGGTCATCGCGAGCCGGAACGGATGAGCCGCTCCGGTGTTGAAGAACCCAGCGAGGCGGCATGTTCGCCTCCGTCGCCAAGCCGCACACCCGGCGAGAGCCGGCGTCGCAAAGCCACGGGTCCTCGCTCGCCTCTTCCCTCCGAGGCGCAGGACGGCCGGGCTGCCGCGGGGGCCATGCCGCCCCGCCCACACCGGGCGGAGCCCCGGTCGCCAAGGAGGGGAGCGATGCCGCGCTTCAAATTCAGCGTTCAGCAGCTTTCCATCGTTTTTTTCTTCGTGGCGTTGTGCCTGCCGGCCGGCGTGGCCGACGCCCAGGGGGACCTTCTCTGGCCTGTCGAGACCAAGCTGGTCCGCAACTATGACGACGCCGTCGAGGTGTGGACCGACGTGGGCGACGTGTCGATCTGGAACACCCACAGCGAGCTGAAGATCGACGTCGCCCCCTACGACGGCTACAAGATGGCCAAGGTAGCTGTCCACATCGTCAACGACCCCGCGAACTTCGCGGCGATCCTCGACAGCAAGGGCAAGCCGGACGTCACCCTGTTCCAGCACCTGACGGAGTATCCGCAGGGCGCCGCTTCCCACCAGGAGGTGGTCGATCTCGGGGCTCTCGACATCTGCTGGGCGGTCGACCCGGAGAAGTGCCCGCCCAATCGCTACGTGATCATCGCCGTCGACCTGCAAGGGGTTCAGGAACGGGCCTTCGCCCTGAGCGGTGACGCCTTCGACCGGCTGAAGAAGGACGAGGTCGTCGGAGACGGGATCTTCTGGGGCTTCTACGTCACCTACCCCCTGGCCAAGGTCGAGCCGGGCCACTTCGTCGATGCCAACGTCAGCGGCCTGACCTATCGCACGCCGACGCAGGAGGGGATCACGGGTGCCGAGGGCCAGTTCTGGTGGCTGCCCGGTGAGCGCGTCGATTTCTGGGTGGGGAGCCTGTATCTGGGTAACGCCCTGGCCGACAGGGCGGTCTCGCCGGAGGACCTCTTCCCCGGGACCACCATGGAGGACGACCGGGTGCTCAACGTGGCCCGGCTGCTCCAGAGCCTTGACGGCGACGGCAACCCCGGGTTCGGCTCGATCAACATCACCGACGCGGTGGTCGCCTGCCTGGAGAACGCGCTGGTCGGGTTCCCGATCTCTCCGCCGGAGGTGTTCTTCGCCGATGACGCCGCCGTCGGTGCGCTGATCTCGGCGACGCATGCCAACTGCGACGTCCCGCTGGTCCAGGTCTCGAAGGCCGAGGCACTCGAGAACCTGAGCTCCGGGATGCGTGCAGGCAACCTGATGAAGCGCAACATCTCCAAGACCCCCGGCATGAAGAGCGACAAGGCGCAGATCGAGATCCTCCCGGTCTACGTGCCGGCGCGGCGCTCGGACGGCACCGCCACCGAGGTGGTCTACCACGCCCCGGACGGCACGGTGGTCGAGACGCGCAACGTCGCCAAGCCGATCGCGGTCTCGTACGTCGACGAGGTCGAGGGGACCGGCGGCGCCATGGACGTCTTCGTCGCCATCTCCCGCGACGACGGCGAGACCTGGAAGCGCCGGAACATCTCGAAGACCGCCGACAAGACATCCCTGCTCGGGTACCCGGGTGAGTCCTGGAAGCCGATGCTCCGGGTGGTGGACAACATGATCTTCGTCGCCTGGACCGACAAGTACTGCCGGGGCGGGCGGCCGGGCTACGCCATCGAGGTTTGCCCGGACGTCGACGGGGACGGCGTGGCCGATCCGTGTGACGTCTGCCGCGACACGGCCGACGGCACGATCTGCGAGACCGACTACCCGGGCGACGACGCCTACTGGCAGGACGACCTCTACGGCGTGGGCGGACCGCAGCGCTCGGTGATCTACGAGGATCACCCGGAGGTGGGCGAGGTGCCCTATAGCTGTGTCTGGACCGCCCGCGGCGTGGTCGATACCGCGACCGGGACCGTCCAGTGGTACAAGCCCGAGCGGGTCACCTCCGGCCGGCGCGACGCCTTCCAGCTCACCGCCCAGAAGGGCGAGGACGTGGCGTTCGCCATCGTCTGGCAGGAGGACCCGAAGGGTCTGATGTCGGGCGAAGGGGACGGCCCCGGCGACGGCTGGAGCGGCGCCAACACCCACAACAAGGCCGACATCTGGATGAGCACCATCAAGCTCAGCGACTTCGCCCTGGTCGATTCAGCCTACCCGACGAGCTACCACGGGGACGGCGACCTGGTCGACACCGATCCGGAGCTCGCCGGCCGCGTCAAGGCCCTGGTGCCCATGTCCATCCCGGTGAAGATCTCGGACAACGACATCTGCAGCGCCGAGAACATGGATCCCGAGGGCGGCCACGGCGACCATGAATTCGACGAAGAGGGCGAGGGGACCCACCGCTACTGCGGCACCCTCGAGGCCATCGGCACGCCGGAGGAGCCGGGGGCCAACCCGCTCTGCTCCTACACGGTCGAGCGGACCAACCCCAACGGCGAGCTGCATCACGTCTGCGTGACCGCTGACGGGCGCCTGCTCGACGGCAACACCGGCGCGTCGCGGCCGAACCTGGTGCTCCAGCCCTACAAGAAGGCGGACGGCACCAAGAGCGCCTGGGTGGTGATCGGCTACGAGGAGAGCAAGGGCGTGGGCGTTCCGCCCGAGGAGGACGATGGCGGGTGCGGGGACGAAGCGTCGGACGGGACGGGTGGCGAGGACCCCGACGACCGGTACAAGCCGGACATGGGGAAGAACATCATCTACCACAGCTTCGACCTGTTCGCCCCGGAGCTGGTCGCCGCGGGTGGCATCGTCAACCTGCCGGAGACCGACGCCTACGGCAACCCGGTTTACGTGCTCAACGAGGACGGGACGCTCTTCCTCGACTGGAAGGGCGAGCCGATCCTGGCCTACGAGAACGCCCGCCGGGTCCGCTTCCTGCCGCAACCGAAGTCCAAGGCCGGTCCGTCCGGCACGGTCCTGGTGGTGCTCTACCGCCAGGGCGAGGAGGGCAGCGGCAAGCCGGCCGACATCTTCATGCGGCGCGCGGTCTCGCTGACCAGCGGTAACCCGTACGCGTTCAAGAACTTGAAGCCGGGCGCCCAGAACCTCAGCAGCGTCCAGCCGACCCAGCTCTTCCAGGATCCCTACGATCCGGAGGCGCCGGTCAAGATGCTGCGCTGGGGCTGGTCGCCGACCAATCTGGCGGACTCCTCGGCGAAGAACCCGTACACCGACGCGCGCGCCCACCGCGGCGCCCTGGTCGGGGACGACCTGCTCATCGCCTACACCTGGACGCCCAACTGGGGCCGGAGGGCGAACGACAAGTACGACCTCTACGTCCGGCGCTCGTTCAACGGCGGGCAGTCCTGGACCACGGACCCCCACGACTCCGAAGCGATCGAGCACAACGTCGTCTTCCGGGTTCCGGTGCTGGACGACGTGACCCAGACCGTGCTGTGGGATGACGAGGTGGTCACCACGGCCTACGCGCCGGGCGCCTCCGAGCCGCCGCGCAACATCTCCAACCTGCGCAACAACCGCACCAGCGTGCTGGAGCCGCGGCTGGTCAAGACGCCGGGCACCATCGTCACCAGCGGGTACGTCCTGTACCCCGAGGACGCGCAGAACACGGACGTCTTCCAGGTCGCCTGGGGGATCGAGTTCAACCAGAACACGCTCCCGGACGGCGTGAGCTACCCCCAGATCCCGCTCGACATCTACTACGGCCGGACGATGGACAAGGGGCAGCGCTACGAGAGCATCCTGGTGACCCCGCAGGACGGCAGCGGCCACCCTGAGGAGGGCTGGAACCTGCTGGCCAAGGACCATCCCGAGCAGGGAGGTGCGCAGATTCGCCAGACCCCGGACGGGTCGCGGATGTACGGCATCTGGCTCGAGCAGGGTGACCAGGGCAGCGACATCATGTTCCGTCGGGTCGACTACCGCTGAGGTCAGGCCGGGGGGCGCAGGCGCCGGTGCCCCCCGGCCCCCTCGACGAGTTAGCGACCTGGTGTTCCCGGAAGGCTTCGTATCGATTCACAAGGAGAAGATCATGAAAACGAGGACTCTCATTCTCACCATCGGAGTCTGCGCGGCGCTGCTCCTGGTTGCGGCACCCGACCTGGCCAAGAAACAGCCGCCACCGACAGATCCGCCGCCGACGCCGGTCGAGGGCTACTACTTCTGGCGCCTGGGGCACATGGAAGGGCCGCATGACTCCAGCAAGACCCTGGGCATCTCCCGTGACGGCAAGACGGCCGTCGGCAGCACCCTGGTGGTCGACTTCCAGCGCGCGTGGCGCTGCGACATCGACTGGGCCATCGCCACAGACGACGGCGTGCCGCCGCTCTACAACGAGCTCCAGGTGCAGGAGGACATCGGCATCATCGCGCCCTCCCAACCCAGCGCCGCCTACGCGTCGTCGGACATGACGACGACGCCGACGGGCTACGACTTGCCCAACCTCGTCCTCGACTGGGGCGGCTCCATGCCGGTCGGGACGATCACGGGCGGGACGGTGTCCTACGGCATCGAGTGGATGCTGCCGGTCCTGGACTCGGTCGATGAAGGCGACTTCATGATGATCCCGGACTACGGGGGCGGCATCTCCGACATGGCGGTCAAGGACGTGTCGGCGGACGGCCAGATCCTCGTCGGCACCGGCAACGTCAAGACCGGCGAGCGGGCGTTCCGCGCCGACATGGCGGTCGTGGACGCGGACCTGGTGCCGATCCCGGTGCAACTGGTCATCCAGGATGCGGTGACGCTCCAGACGCTGCGCTCCAGCGCGGCCGAAGCGGTGTCGGCGGACGGGATGATCATCGCCGGCTACGGGAGCACGGTGAACGGCAACCGGGCCTACGTGACGACCGTGCTCGACGCCACCACGGACCCGATTACCCTGGAGAGCACGATCCTGCCGATGATCGGCGGCGGCAAGTACGCCGAGGCCTATGCCATGACTCCTGACGGCCTGATCATCGCCGGCCGGAGCGACAGCCCCAAGGGCCCCCAGGCCTGCATCTGGTTCGTCGACGACGTGACCGGGGAGTGGGTGGTCAAGGGTCTGGGCGGCCTGTCCAAGAAGAACCTCGACAGCGTGGCGACCGGTGTCATCTACCGGCCCGGATCGGTGGTCGGGGAGCTGATGGTCGTGGGCTGGAGCAAGAGCATCCTCTACGCCGAGGAAGCCCTCGTCTGGACCGGGAACCCCGTCCTGGAGGATGACGAGATCGGCTACATGTACGACCTGGAGTACATCCTCACCAAGACCGGCGTGGCCGAAGCGTCCTCGATGGGGTCCGAGTGGATCCTGAACCAGGCCACCGGAGTCTCTCTCGGGGCGGACGGCGAAACCCGGATCGTCGGCTGGGGCACCAACCCCGAGGGTGGCATCGAGGCCTGGCTCGTCACCGGGTATCCGTACGACGAGCTGGTCTTCGTCAAGGAGTAGTCCATCACCACGGGTGAGGCCGGGCGACAAGCCCCCCGTCCGGCACCGCCCACGGTCAGCGGGCAGAGCACGCTGACCCCCTCGCGCCAGGGGTTCCCCAACGGGCCCCTGGCGCCCTTGTGTCTGCCTCCGAACCCTATGCTAGGGTCCCGGGGCCGGGTCGTTCAGCAGCTCAGAAGGGACCATCCACGAGCCGGACGGGGCGACGGCCAACCTCAGCGAGGCCGTCGTTCATCCCGACTCCGGATTCGGCCGAGACCAGGAGGGGCGCATGTTCGAGGGAATCCTGACCAAGACCTACTACGGCAACACCGTCGGCGAGTGGGCCATCGCGCTCGGCATCATCGTCGGCGCGATCCTGGTCGGCAAGGTGCTCTACTGGCTCTGCTCGACCACTCTCCGACGGTTGACGGCGAAAACCGAGACCAAGATCGACGACATCCTGATCGACATGGTCGAGGAGCCGATCGTCTTCGCGATCACGATCGCCGGCATCTGGTGGGGCATCGGGACCCTCAACCTCCCCGAGACCGCCGCGGACTGGCTCTCGAAGGCGGTCCAGGCGCTCATCATCCTCGCCGTCACCTGGCTGGTGGCGCGGCTGCTGGAGTCGCTCTTCGCCCACTACCTGGCGCCGCTGGCCGACCGCTCGGAGAACACTCTCGACGACCAGCTCCTGCCGATCGCCCGGAACGCCACCAAGTCCGCCGTCTGGGCCCTGGGCATCATCGTCGCCCTGAACAACGCCGGCTACCAGGTCGGGGCGGTGCTGGCCGGCCTCGGCATCGGCGGCCTGGCCCTCGCCATGGCCGCCCGGGACACGGTGTCGAACATTTTCGGCGGCTTCACCATCTTCACCGACCGGCCGTTCGCCATCCACGACCGCATCACCGTCAACGGCCACGACGGCGTGGTCACCGAGATCGGCATCCGCAGCACCCGGCTCAAGACCCTCGCCGGCCGGATCGTCACCATCCCCAACGCCACCTTCACCGACTCGGCGGTCGAAAACATCAGCGCCGAGCCCTGGCGCAAGGTCTCCATGACCCTCGGCCTGACCTACGACACCCCGCCTGACGGCATGGAGAAGGGCGTGGAGATCCTGCGCCGGATCGCCGCCGAGGACGAAGACCTGGCCGAAGAGCCCCTCGTCGCCTTCTCCGGCTTCGGCGACTGGTCCATGAACCTGCTCTTCATCTACTACATCCAGAAAGGCGCCGACATCCTCGGCGTCCAGACCCGCTTCAACCTGGCGATCCTCCAACAGTTCGGCGACGCGGGCCTGGACTTCGCCTTCCCGACTCAGACGCTCTACACGATCGAGCAGGCGGGCGGCGAGGCTGGATAGAGGGGAGGTCGTGCCCTTGAACGAGATCAACAAGACCAAGGAGAAAGTGAGCCGCAGGTGGCCTGTTCAACTCGCCGCCCTCCTCGTCCTGTGGGCGGTCGCGCTGCCCGTGCATGCAAATCCGCCGTTCGAGACCGACGATCCCGGAGTCTTTCCACAGGGCACCGGCGAGGCCTACCTCTTCTCAGGCGGCGGCTTCAGCGCCGGTGGCGACAGCTTGGATGCCGCTCCTGGTGCCGAGCTCAACTACAGTGCGCTGCCCAACACGTTCTTCCATCTGGTGGTGCCGCTCGCCTACGACAGGCCGTCCGGGGGCGATGCGGCCTACGGTCTGGGCGACATCGAGCTGGGGTTGAAGTGGCGCTTCGTGAGCCAGGACCGTCACGGCGTCGACGTCGCCACGTTTCCGCTGGTCGAGTTGCCGACGGGAGGTGCATCGGGAGGAGTCGGCAGCCGCAGGGCGAGCTTCTTCTTGCCGCTCTGGTTGGAGAAAGACTGGGGGCGGTGGACAGTCTATGGGGGCGGCGGACGTTGGTTCCTGAACGATCCCGGACAGCGCGACTGGTGGTTCACGGGCGTCTTGGCTCAGCGCCAGGTCACGCCGGCCCTGTATCTGGGAGGTGAGGTCATCCATGAGACCGCCCAGACGGCAAGCGGTCAAGGGGCGACCGGATTCGACCTGGGTGGCGGGTACACGGTGAGTGGACCGTGGCAGGTGCTCTTCTCGGCCGGGCGGAACGTCACCAACGTGGCGGCTAACCGCTTCAGCTACTACCTCGGACTCTTCCGGACCTTCTGAAACCCACCGGGTCGCCTTTACCGGCTCGGCGGTCAAAGCTTCGTCTCGGTCCGTCGCAGAAGGTGTCGATCCACTCCGTTCCATCGTCTCCCAGCTGGCGCATTCGGCGGTCCGCTCGAAGCTGACCAGGCGGCGGATGTCGGCGTGATAGCGGGAGTGGGCGGAGTCGGGGGCATCGGCTACGAGGAGCCTGTCGCGCCGGTGCTCGGGCCTTGTTCGTGTCGGATGCGCTGTGGGCGGCGCGGGCTCCATCAAAATGAAGTGTGCTAGCTTCAATTTGAAGGAGAGGGCCGATGCGTGTCGAGGATCTACATCACGAGGAGCTTCTGGAGCTCGACCCCGAGAGCGGGGTGATCCGGTTCGGCGGGCGGCGGGCGCTCTTGCTCGACGCCGTGGCGATGGGGCTCTTGCGACAGTACCTGGTCGAAAACTTCGGCCTGACCGCCGCCCGCGCGGTGCTCACCCAGTTCGGCTTCGCCCACGGCTGGCGGATGGCGGCGGCCATGCAAGAGGAGTTCGAGTGGGAGAGCGCGGAGGAATGGCGTCGTGCCGGCCCCCGTGTTTCCACCCTCGAGGGGCTCTTCCGCACGCAGCCGGAAGCTGAGGATCCGCTCACCAGGAAGGGGGCGATGCTGCTCGCATCCTACGAGGCGGAGCAGCATCTCCTGCACTTCGGTCGCTCCGAGTCCGGCGTCTGCTGGACGATCTGTGGCCTGATGAGCGGCTACGTCAGCCACACCGCCGGCAAGGAGATCTACGTCCTCGAAGATCGCTGTCTGGGCGCCGGTGACGCGGCGTGCCACCTCCTGGGGCGTACTCGTGAGGAGTGGGGTGACGAGCACGCCGAGGAGCTCGCGTTCTTCGACTCGGGCCGCCTGGAGGAGTGTCTCGACGTCTCGCTCACCAGGGTCACGGAGACCCTGAAAGCTGCCGAGAAGAAGCTCAAGACCCACCGTCGAGCCCTGGTGCGCGTGGTCCGCGACGTGGAGGAACCGCTGGACGTGGTCGCCAAGAGCCCCGACATGCAGCACGTCGTGGACCTGGCACAGCGCGTGGCGAAGGTCGATGCCACGGTGCTCATCACCGGCGAGAGCGGAGTGGGCAAGGAGCGGATCGCGCGGCTCGTCCACGACGAATCGACCCGTGCGGTGGGGCCGTTCATCGCGGTCAACTGCGGCGCCATCACCGAGACGCTCCTCGAGAGTGAGCTTTTCGGGCACGCGCGCGGCGCGTTCACCGGCGCGACGTCGGACCGGCCCGGCCTGTTCGAGGCGGCCAATCGCGGAACACTCCTGCTGGACGAGATCGGCGAGATCTCGCTGGGCATGCAGGTCAAGCTCCTGAGGGTGCTCCAGGAGCGTGAGATCCGCCGGGTCGGCGAGAACAGGAACCGGCCGGTCGACGTGCGCGTCCTGGCGGCGACGAACCGCGACCTTGCCCGGGGAATCGAGGAAGGGAGCTTTCGGCAGGACCTCTACTACCGGCTCAAGGTCGTCGAGCTGCACGTCCCGCCGCTCCGCGATCGCCGGGACGACGTCTTGCCCCTCGCCCGGCTGCTGCTGGCCGATGCGGCGGTTCGGATGGGTCGAAAGATCGCGGGCCTCACCCCGCGAGCCGCCGATCAGCTTCTGCGCTACGACTGGCCGGGCAACGTGCGCGAGCTCGACAACGCCATGGAGCGCGCCGTCGCTCTGGTGCGCGGACCGCGCGTGGATCTCGACGATCTGCCCGAGGAGATCCGCCAAGCGCTCCCGCGGCCGGTGGCTCACGCCGGAGCGGTGCAACCGCTCCGCGACGTCGAAAAGGACTACATCCTGGCGGTGCTCGAGATCAACGGCGGCAACCAGACGCGGACCGCCAAGCAGCTCGGAATCGGCTCGGCGACGCTCTACCGCAAGCTCAAGAGCTACGGCTTGATCGGCGCCAAGCGCGCGACGCGGCGATAGGGCGAAACCTGTCGGTGGTCGGCAGGACCGCGGCCTCGGGGATCTGACCGCTCTGGCCCTTGAGGACCTTGGCGACGAAGGGGGAGGTCATGGAGCGGAGCAGCGCGCTGTAGTCGAGCTGGAACCTGATCTCGGCGCCGGCGGTGAGGCGGCAGCGGCCGGAGTCGGTGACGAGGTGGTCGCTGCTCGCCCCGAGGATCTCGATGCCGGGGGGCGGGCGGAGGCCGGCCGCATCGGTGTCCTGGCGCCCGATGGCGAGGATCGTCTGGGTGACGTCGCCCCGATCGATGGCGGGTGGCTCCTCCCCGAACGCGGTCTGTGCGATGTCACCCCACGGCAGTGACGGCTTGACCTTCGACTCGATCACCTCGGCCACGAGCGTCATGGCGTCGGTGTACAGGCCGTCGATCGGTCGGCGATTGAGGGTCTCCCGGCCGAGCAGAATCGATTCACCCAGGCGCAGATCGTTGATCCGCCCGGTGTCCGCGCCGCTCGAAGCCCAGTCGAGGTTGGCGGAGTTGCCGCCGGACACGATCTCGAGGCTCAGGCCGAAGGTCGCCTCGATCGACTCCGCGAGCGCGGTGAGCTGGGACATGTTCCCTGCGCCGGGCGACACGCCGCTGCGGCAGGCGAGGTTGGTGCCGATCCCTCGGAGAGCGATGTTCGGCAGGCGGAGCGTCTCGCGCACGGTGGCGTCGAGGTCGCCGGGCATGATGCCTTCCCGGAGATCGCCGAGCTCGACCATGAGCACGATCCCGTGGGTCCGCCTCGCCTCCCGCGCGGCGGACGAGAGCCTGCGGATGACGTCGAGCTCGGTGTTGAAGCTCACGTCGGCGTGCGCCACGACCCGGTCCGCCTGGCTGGGCATCGGCGAGCGAATGAGGATCATCGACGCCGGTACGTGCGCACGGCGCATCGCTTCGATGTTCTCGATGCGGGAGTCGCCGAGGGCGCTCACGCCCGCCCGGAGAAGCGCGCCGGCGATCTCCGGTGAGCCGAGGGCCGCCTTGGTGACGCCGGTGACCGCGATGCCACGACCGGCCAGCAGCTCGACCAGCATGCGCGCGTTGTGGTGGATCTTGTCGAGGTCGATCTCGAGCCGCGGCGCACTCATCGCGCGACGGCGGTCAGCCTCTCCTCGAGGTGCGGGAACGCCGAAAGCACCATCTCCACCAGGCGCTCGGGTGAGCGGGTCAGCGCATCGGTGACCGGGATGCCGAGCTCGTGCTCGTAGAGCATGATCGCCGCGGTCACCTCGGCGTCGGTCATGTGCTCGTGGTTGATCGTGAGGCCGATGACCTTCGTGTCGGAGAAGGTCTGGATGAGATGAATCTCGGTGGCCGGCGTCGGCATCGCCATCTGCTCGAAGTCGCAGCGATGGGTCCGTCCCGGCGCGTGCTGCAGCACGACAGCGTCGGGGCAGCTTCCCCGGAGGATGAACGACGACGTCGAGTAGGCGGGGTGACTCAGCGCGCCCTGCCCTTCGATGAGGATCACGTCGGGGTTCTCGCCTTCGAACGCCTCGACCACGGTGGCTTCCATCTCGCCCGAGCAGAACTGCGACGGGACGGCATCGAGCGCGACGCCGTAGCGGGCACCCTGGATCAGGCCGGTCTGGCCGGTGCCGACCAGCACCGCGTGGATACCGCGGTCGTTGAGGGCGCGGGTCAGGATGGTGGCGGTCGTGCGCTTGCCGATGGCGCAGTCCGTGCCGAGCACGGCGATGCGCGGGCAGGTGACCTCGGCGATGCGACCGCTGAACATCCGCAGGTCCTTCTTGGCGCGGGGCCTCCGGATGTCGAGGATCTCCACGTTGCTCGCCGCGCCCATCGCCGCGAGCTCCGGGTCGTCGTTCAAGAACTCGTGCAGACCGTTCACGACGTTCATCCCCAGGCTCATGGCCTCGAGCACGAGATGGCGCTCGCGTGGCGACAACATGCCGCTCGCCGGCGCCATCCCGAAGATGAAGTAGTCGGGAACACCTCCCGCGTCTTCCAGCGCGGCGGCGAGGTCGCGACTGACGGGGATGGCGTTCGGCGGGTCGCCAAGCACCTCGCCGGCGTCGAGCCCGGCCTTCTCGCTGTCGATGACCGACAGGATCCGGTACTTCTCCGAGTGACGGACCAGCCCGTTGGCGGTCTTGCCGTCGACGGCACCGAAGTTCGCCTCGCAATAGACCACGGCGGTTGCGACTCGTTCCTGTCGCCCGCGAGTTGCTCGCGGTCGCGGGCTCAGCTCGTCGCCGCCGAGCAGATCCACGAGGCCCCCGGCTTCGGTCGCTCCGCCGAGGTCCCCTAGCAGGCTCTCGGATCCAGCACGGTCGATGGCACTGCTGCGGAGCGGGTTCATGGCCCGGCCCCGTACGGTCTTGGTTTTAGCTTCATCCGTTCTGGCCTTTACCCCTTGTCCGTGGTGCAAGTCTCTCCTTGCCGCACATAACCCGGGTTGCAGGCCCAGTCGTTGCCGCTGTAATTGATATGAGCGTTCGCGGGAACCGCGAAGGCGATGCACGCGGGACCGTCTTTCTTGTAACCCCGCTCACAGTCCCAGCCGCGCCCCGAGGCGGCGAGGTAGCCGTACTGAGGCACTTCGATCGCGACGCACGAGTCGTCGTCCCTCTGGTACCCACGGGTGCAATCCCAGTCGCCTCCCGACCTCGTGAGATAGGCGTTCCGAGGGATCTCGACCGCTACGCAGGCGCCGCCGATCCGCAGGAAGCCACGTTCACAGCTCCAGCGGTTCCCGGAAGCGGCGAGGTAGGCGTGCTCAGGCACTTTGACGACAACGCACGACGGGCCGTCTTTCCGGTACCCTCGGTCGCACTCCCAATCGCGCCCGCGGGAGTCCAAGAAGGCTCGAGGCGGGACCTCGACCACCGCGCAGGCACCGTTGACCGGCCGGTACCCTCGGCTGCACTCCCATCCCTCCCAGGAAGAGTCGAGATGGGCATTGGCAGGCACCGCAACGGCCACGCAGGATTGGTCGACCTTCCGGTACCCCCAGTCGCACTCCCATCCAGTGCCGTAGCGCTCCGCATGAGCATTCATGGGTGTTTCGGCCAGGTCGGGCTGTGCGGCGGAAACTGCGGGTGCGGTGGCCAGGAACAGAAGAAGAATCAGCCACTGAGATCGGGCAGCCTGCCGTAGGTGCGGGGACCTCTCGGGCCGGCATTTGCCACTAGGGAGCTCGTGGAGCGCCTCATGGGCCGCCGCGGACCTGCGACAAGCCTCTGTGTATCCGGTGTCGTCTCTCATATCCATTGTCTCCGAATCGCTCCGCGAACGTGACGTGGTGGCCTCTGGGATGAACCGGCGTGGACCTGGCCAGGTGCGCTTGGAGCCATACAGCGTAGTCTGCAAGTTCCTGTCCAGGGAAAGATCCCCAGTGCTACCAGTCATTTGCGGTCCATCAGCGGGCTGAGGCTGCGCGCGCGATCGATCGAAATGAAGCACCATGCCGATCAATTTGATGGCACAGGCCGGATCCTCCACCGCGGACTCCGAACGGTTCTCCTCCATGGGATTCCTCCTTTCCCGAGAGGAGACCGAACGAATGTGTCCGGAATGAGGCGGTGGGATGGTCCGATGAGGGCGCGGCCGATCCGGTGCCGGACCACGACAGCCCTTCCCCGATCACAGGGAGCCTGTCGGGTTCGACGGCTTTCTGGGGACGATCCGGATCGCGGGGTGGGCGCTCAGGCGTCGAGCTATTCGCGCCGGTCTTCGAGGGCGGTGACTCGGTGATCGAGCTGCCTGTAGGAGACGCGGATCAGGGAGCGCACGTCGTCGAACTGGCGATCCGAGTCGGCCTTGTGCCGGTCCACCTTCTCGTCCAGGGCGGTGACGCTCTCGGCCACCTGCCGCACCGTCCCTTCGAGGGACTCGATCCGCACGTGGGCGAAGCGCACCTCGCCCTCCAGGCGGTCGAAACGCTCGTTCGTCTGCGACTCGAATCGCTCCATCCGTCCTTCGAGCTGATCGAAGCGTTGACGGCTCTCCGTTCGCGATTCTTCGATGGTCTCGTTGAGCTCGTTGAATCGCCGATCCAGGACGGCGAGGATCTGTTGATCATCGGCCAAGGTCTTCCTCCGTCTTGAGATGGTCGAGCATACCCGACGGCTCCGTACCGACGCCACCCCGGGGCTCGCGTTGACTTACGCCACAATACCGTCTTAGGCGGACTCTGTCAAACGCCGAAACGCCCCGATCCCAGTGGGCTCAATCCAGCCCCAGCCAACCGCGGAGAGCGTCTTCCGCGGC
>Ga0210086_1001177_pt1 | contig 13842 bp, 12 predicted proteins | sample China_Galinas_PW_3_FD_184867 | JGI IMG/M metagenome (GOLD analysis project Ga0210086, IMG submission 184867) | Wetland microbial communities from San Francisco Bay, California, USA, that impact long-term carbon sequestration - China_Galinas_PWB_D2... | ecosystem: Environmental > Aquatic > Marine... | reverse complement strand
AGCCGGTTTTGGTACGTCAAGTGCATAATCGCCATAATTTCGACTCCATTCTTCGTAAGGGAGATATGCTAGGAGATATGATTGATCTAAGAAAGGATACAGAATTTACTATACGAGAATGGAATGAGATGACCTTTAAAATTCGACGTCGAATTCCCGAAATTGATGAGCGGCTCAAATCGAAATGGAACAATTGGGAACTAGTGGAAAAGACAGCAAGGCTTGCGGCTCACCTGAAGGAAATAGGTGGACGTGCAAATAAGGTAGAATACATGAAGAACAATGTATATCGTTTTGACTGGGTGCGTACAGGAAATGAATTCGGCGAATGGGTGCTTAAAACAAAAGAAACTCTCGAACAAATGCGGCGCGAATATGAGGCGGCGAATTGAGGAATTGCACGATGGCGCGTGGCAAGTATCTCAGTCTAGAAGAAGCCCGTAAGCGCGGTGAACTGGACCGCTTCGCGAAAGAGCATCCGATGAAAGGCGACGCTGAACGCTTTGCGCGGCTCCTTGAAGCTATGGCCTCTGGAAAGAAATCATCAAAGTCGGGAACATCAGCTCCGGGTTCTTCCGCAAATTCCAGCGGTACTCAATCTCGGCGAGGTACTTAGGCAGATGCTTCTCGGAAACCCAGATATGCGTCCCTTCGATGTCCGCTTCACCACGGCCCAGAAACCTTCGATGGTGTTGGTATGAGCGGAGCCGCGAACGTACTCCTTGGCGCTGTGGTTGACGACAGCGTGCCAGTAGCCTTCGCGAGCGAGATGCATGTAGTGGCGTCCATCGTCGGTCACGACCCGCGAGCCAACCCGGACGAACTTGCCGATCAGCGGCAAAACCGTCTCGGTAATGCGGTTGGGGATGACGCGCGTAACGACCTCGCCCTTTCTTTCGACCATGCCGAGTACGATCTTCTTGTCATCAAAGCCTTGCTGGTCCTTGCCGCCGATGAAGGTTTCGTCGATTTCGACGATGCCGGCTCCACCAGTATTGCCGCCAACCGGAGTGTCGCCGTCGACATAGGCCATGTATTCTCGGATCAACCGAGCCATGCGCCAAGCGGTCTTGTACGTCACGCCCATCTGCCGCTGGATTTCCTTTGCCGCCACGCCGTTACGGGTGGTCGTAAAAAGGAACATGGCGAAGAACCACTTTTGCAGCGGCGTCCGCGTCAGCGCGAAAGGTGTTCCGACCATCGGATGAATGTGGTGGCCGCAGTTGCAGGTGTAGGCAGGCATCTTCGCCAGCTTGTGGAACGTGTTTATCTGGCCGCACTTCGGGCACGTCGGCTCCCTACCGTACCGGACCTTGAAGAGATGTTCCAAGCAGGCATCGTCATCCGGGAACCGGCGGAAAAATCCGGTGATTGTCAGCGCCTTGGCCATGTCCGTCTCCCTGTAAGACAGATATAGGAAATGAGCCAACATACGTCAAGGGGATATATGCGCTTCAAGAGGCATTCTTGAATCAAAACCTGAGGTTACGCGTCTACCACTTTGTAAACAGCGACCTTAGGGTCTTCTTTGTCATGGAACGATTCCTAGCGCGTCCTCGCCGGATGCGAAGCAAAGGCGGCGGCCACCTCGGAAAGCATGCGCTCCTCCTCTCCGGTATAGCGGGGGGAGAAATGAAACGGCTCGACCCGGCGCACGGCCGCGGCCCGGGCGATTTCGCCGGCGGCGGCCGTGGTCAGATGGGCGCGCCCGGCGGCAAGCTCAGCGTCGGCCTCGGCGAAGGCCGCCTCGATGAACAGGATATCGGCGTCGCGGACCAGCCTGACGATAGCGGCGCGATTGGCCGGCGTGTCGGCGACGTCGGTGACATAGGCGATCTTCTGGCCGGGCGAGACGGTGACGACCTCGCGGAGCGCACCAAGCGGCATGCGACGACGAGGCTTCTCGCCGGGTCCGGCGTCGACGATGATGGAATAGTCGTCCGGCCGCTCCTCGGTCACGGCGCGCTTGAGCGTGCGCAGCCATGGCCCGACCGGCAGGCCAAGGTCGCTGAGGCGGGTCTTCCAGACGTTGACATGGACCGTCTCCTCGACCGCGAAGGCGAGGCAGGGGATGCGGTGCTCCAGGGTCACCGCCGAGACGCGAAACATCGGTGCGGCGTGGACAATCCCGTCGTTCAGTTCGCGCGTCGCCATCTCCTCGCGGCGGAAAGCGGTGTTGAGCCGGAAGCGCGCGGTCCGGGCGGTTCCGTTCGCGTCGACCTCGGTCACGAGGAAAACAAGATCGCTGGCATAGCGACCGGCAAGATTCCAGTCATAGGCGAGAAGCTTGTGGCCGACGCGGTCGACAAATCCCGTCGGCCCGATCAGCGTCACGGTCTTCTGTCGGCCCACCAGCAGGCGGAGCATGTGGTCGAAGCCGACGAAATGATCGAGATGGGCGTGGGAGACCAACACCTGGTCGATGCGGTGGACCTTGCGCGGCGGCAGGATGGCGATGTCGCCGAGATCGAACAGGATGGCATGTCTTTCGAACAGCGTTTCGACGTAGAGCGCCGGGTCGCCGAAGCGCCCGTTGACCAGAGTTGCATGCAGGAACGGTCGGATGAGACGTCTCCTTCCTCGACAACGCTGCTTCGCCAGCCGGCCGGATGCCGATCACCGAGCGCGTGGTCGTCGTCAGGATACCCCGGTCTCACGGGTCTGCAGGGCGTCATCCGTGCCGCACGCGCCCGATCGCGCGCTCGACCAGCGGCTCCAGGTGGCTCACGACAACGCTGTAGCCGGCGGCGTTCAGGTGGGGGACGAGGTCGTGCAGGCCGTATTGCTTCTTCTTCACCCCTTTCACCGCCACGCCGGCGAAGAAGTCGCCGGCGTACAGCGCGCCATGCCTTGCCGCGATGTCGGCGAAGCTGAACGGATAGAATCCGCAAAGGATGACCGCTACCCCGCGAGCGCGCAGACGCGCCACGATGGCGTCGAGGTTGCCGCGCATCCGCGACGCAGATACGCCAAACCGGACGTCGTTGCGCCCGAAGAAGACGATGGCGACGGCCGTGCCCTGCGGCACGGCCGAGTTGAGCCGCGCCAGCCCCCCGGCCGTCGTGTCGCCATTGACGCCGCTGTTCCTGACGGTGACGTCGTAGCCGCGCGCCCGCAAGGCGCGCTCCAGCTTTGCGGGATAGTTGCTCGCGGCGGCAACCCCGAAGCCGGCCGTGTTGCTGTCGCCAAAGGCAACGATGCGGATGGGCGCCGCATCCGCCGCCGAGAACCAGAAGAGCGCGGCGATGGCGAGCAGCGCGAAAACGACACCCGGGCCAAATGGTCGATACGAATGCATCCGCTCTTTCCCGGCTGGGACGACGTCCCGCCGCGCCTCCTCGTGGCTGCTTCGCCCGCTTGGCACGCCGGGAAAGCAGACGATCGAAGCCCTATTTCATCCGCTCCTGCTCGGCGCGTTGCGCCTTGCGGCGCACTGCCACGATCTCCGCCAGGATCGACAGGGCGATCTCGTCCGGCGTGATCGCGCCGAGATCGAGACCGGCCGGCGCCTTGAGACGGGTGAGCCGCGCCGGGTCGACGCCCCGTTGCAGGAGCCTGGCCTTCAAGGTCTCGGCCTTGCGGCGGCTGCCGACGAAGCTGACGTAGTCGGCATCGACCGCCAGTGCCGCCTGCAACGCTGCCTCGTCGCCGAGGCTTTGGGTCGAAACCACGATGAAGCGATGCCCGTCGTGTTCCACCGGCAAGGCATAGCCTTCGATGCGCTTGTCGACCTCGCCGAATGCCGATTGCTCCGACGCCGGCGCACAGGCCGTCATCGCAAATCCCAGCCGCCGGCCGAGCTCCGCCACGGCAATGGCGACCGGGCTCGATCCACAGACGACGATCTCCGGCCGCGGCAGGACCGGCTCGACGAAGATGTCCATTGTCCCCTGGCTCGGGCAGGAGTTCTTCGCGTAGCTGATTCCCTCATGCTGCTCGCCGGACGCCACCCCGCGCTCCGCGAGAAGATCGCCCGGCTGAATCGAAACGAGGCGCGCCTCGCCGTCGGCAAGCGACTCCCTGGCGGCCTTGAGCACGGCAGAGCGGGCGCAGCCGCCGCCGATCCAGCCTTCCGAGACCGTGCCGTCGACGCCGATGACCGCCTTGGCGCCTGCCTTGGCGGCGGTGGCCGAAACCGTCCGGACGACGGTCGCCAGGGCGAACGGCTCGCCCTTCGCCTTCATCGCCGAAATCAGGTCATGGATATCGGTTGCGCGGTTCATCGGTCAGATCCTCGCAAGATAGGGCTCGATGGCGGCCAGGCTATCCAGATTGTGGGCCGGCGCGAACAGATCGACGAAGGGCAACGCCGCCTTCATGCTGCGCGCCTCCGGCGCGTAATCCTTCCATCCGATCAAGGGATTGAGCCAGACGATGCGTCGGCAACGACGCCGCAGCCGCTGCATCTCGGCAGCCAGACGCTGCGGCTCGCCCGTGTCGTAGCCGTCGGAGACGATGATCACCACGGTGCGCGAATTGATGACGCGCCTGGCGTGCCAGCGATTGAAGGCGGCGAGACTGTCGCCGATGCGGGTGCCGCCGCCGATGCCTTGCGCCATCAGCGACAGCCGATCGACCGCACGGGAGACGTTGCGGTCGCGGAGCGACGGCGAGACGTGCACCAGTCGGGTGTGGAAGACGAACGCCTCGGCCTCGTGGAAGGCGTCGACGACGCCATGCAGGAAGCGGACGAAGAAGGCCGTGTAGAGGCTCATCGAACCGGAGGCATCGAGCAGCACCACCAGCCGCACGGGCTTCTGCTTGCGCTTCCGTCGGACCAGTTCGATCGGCGTGCCGCCGTGGGAGATGCTGCGATGAATGGTGCGCCGGATGTCGAGGCGGCGGCCGCGGCGGTGGGTGCGCTGGCGGCGCAGAAGGCGGGCGCGCATGCTGCGGGCAAGACGTGCGGCAAGAGCATGGCTCTTGGCGATATCGTCCGGGTCGACGATGTGGCGCATGTCGGTGGCGCTGAGCAGTTCGGTCCGCGAGGCGCCCTCGCGACGACCACGTCCGTCGATGTCGCTGATGCTGTCCGGTCCCTCTCCACGCCGGGTGTGGTCGGGCATCGCCAGCCGCCGGTTCGACGGCGGCGCCGAGTCCGGCGGACGACGGTCGAGGCCGCTCCGCGCACCGGCTGAGGTGGAGGCGGGGCGCACGGTGCGCACGCCCCGGCCGGTCCAGAAGGCGGCGAAGATTTCGTCGAACCGCTGCCAGTCGGACCGGGTCGCGCAGAACAACCCGCGGAGGGCGGGCCGCAGGGTCGCGACGCTGCGGCCGGCGGGCGAGGCGAGGATCGACAGTGCGTCGCGGCTCTCGGCCAGGCCGAGCGCGAAGCCGTTGTCGCGAAGGGTGCGCACGAAGCCGGCGAGCCGGTCGCGCATCGCGGCGCCAACGCTCTCGGATGGAAGTGTTGCGGCAGCGCTCGCCATCACGCCACCTTCGCCAGCAGGCGTTCGGCGACCTCCCTCGTCACCTGGGCGCGGTCCTCGTGGGTCTTGAGGAGACAGATCAGCGTATCGTAGACGGCCTCCGGTTCCTGACGCAGATCGTGGATGCCCATGCCGGCGAGCGTTGCCGCCCAGTCCAGCGTCTCCGCCACCCCCGGCACTTTCCGCAGGTCCTCCTTGCGGATCGCCGCCACCATCTCGGCGACCTGCTGGGCGAGCGCTTGGTCGATCCCCGGCTGCCGCGCCAGAATGATGCGTGCCTCGCGGCCGACATCGGGAAAATCGACATAGTGGTAGAGGCAGCGGCGACGCAGCGCATCCGACAGCTCGCGCGTCCCGTTCGAGGTGAGCACGACGCGCGGAATCGCGATGGCCGTGATCGTCCCCAGTTCGGGAATACTGACCTGGAAGTCGGACAAGAGCTCCAGCAGGAACGCCTCGAACTCCTCGTCGGCGCGGTCCACCTCGTCGATCAGCAGCACCGGCGGATCCGACCGCCGGATGGCGGCAAGCAGCGGGCGTTCGAGCAGATAACGCTCCGAGAAGATGTGCTCCTCGATGAGGTCGGCGTCTTCGCCCTCGCGCGCCTTGATGGCCAGGAGCTGGCGCTGGTAGTTCCACTCGTAGAGGGCCGCATTCTGGTCGAGGCCCTCATAGCACTGCAGGCGGATGAGTTCGGCGCCGTGAAGCGCGGCGAGCGCCTTGGCCACTTCGGTCTTGCCGACGCCGGCCTCTCCTTCAAGGAGTAGCGGCCGCTTGAGCAGGTCCATCAGCCAAAGCGCCATCGCAAGGTCGCGGTCGGCGATATAGCCGGTCTTTGCCAGGCGCTCGGCGATATTCTCGCGGGTCAGGGTCATCTCTAGACACAACAGCAGACCCCGACGGCAAAATCGGGGCTAGAGCATATTTCGATCAGGTGGTCGCAACATGCTCTAGGTATGCAGTCCCAGCTTCTCGGCCGCCTCCCACGTGCGCCAGTGGTCGTGCGGCATCTGGATATGGGTCGAGCCGAGGAACGCGAAGGCGTCGTTGACGGCATTGGAGAAGCACGGCACGCCGCCGACATTCGGGCTCTCGCCGACCCCCTTGGCGCCGATCGGATGGTGCGGCGACGGGGTCGTCGTCCAGTCGGTCTCCCATTTGGGTGTCTCGACGGCGGTCGGCAAGAAATAGTCGAGGAACGACGCCGAGGTCACGTTTCCCGTCTCGTCATAGTGAATCTCCTGCCCCATGGCGATGGCGAACGCCTCGGTCAGCCCGCCGTGGATCTGTCCTTCGATGATCATCGGATTGATGCGCGTGCCGCAGTCGTCGAGGGCGTAGAACCGCCGGACCTTGGTCTCGCCGGTATCGACGTCGATATCGACGACAGAGATATAGGCGCCGAACGGAAAGGTCATATTCGGCGGGTCGTAGTAGTTGACCGCCTCGAGCCCCGGCTCCATGCCGGGCGGCACCTCGTGATAGGCGGCCCACGCCAGTTCGGTCATCGTCTTGAAGCGCTCGGGGTTGCCCTTGACGCGGAAGCGGTCGACGTCCCATTCGAGGTCGTCGTCGTGCACCTCGAGAAGGTAGGCGGCGATCATCTGCGCCTTCGCCTTGATCTTGCGGCAGGCCATGGCAGTAGCGGCACCGGACACCGGCGTCGACCGCGATCCGTAGGTGCCGAGGCCATAGGGAGCAGTGTCGGTATTGCCCTCCTCGACCGTGATCCCGTCGGCGGCAATGCCGAGTTCGGTGGCAATGATCTGGGCGTAGGTCGTCTCGTGGCCCTGCCCCTGACTCTTGGTGCCAAGCCGGCAGATGCCGGTGCCGGTCGGGTGGATGCGGATCTCGGCCGAGTCGAACATCGCGATGCCGAGGATGTCGCAGGCGCGCGAGGGACCGGCGCCGACGATCTCGGTGAAGAACGCCACCCCGATTCCCATCAGCTCGCGCGTCTCGCCGCGCTTGAACGCTTCCTGCTTCGCCTTCTGCTCGGCGCGGAGCCCCGCATAGTCGACGGCGGCCATCGCCTTGTTGAGGGCGGTCTCATAGTCGCCGGAATCGTATTCCCAGCCGAACGCCGATTTGTAGGGAAACTGCTCGCGCTTGATGAGGTTCTTCATCCGGAACTCGGCCGGGTCCATGCCGAGCTTCTGCGCCATGATGTCCATGGCCCGTTCGAGGCAGTAGGCCGCCTCGGTGACCCGGAACGAGCACCGATAGGCAACGCCGCCGGGCGCCTTGTTGGTGTAGACGCCGTCGACCAGGCAGTGGGCAGCCGGGATGTCGTATGAGCCGGAGACGATGCTGAACAGACCGGCCGGCCACTTCGTGGCATTGGCGCAGGCGTCGAAGGCGCCGTGGTCGGCAAGCGTGTAGACCCGCAGGCCGGTGATCCGGCCGTCTTTGGTGGCGGCGATCTCGGTGGTCATGTGGAAGTCGCGGGCGAACGCCGTCGTCGACAGATTCTCGATGCGGTCCTCGACCCATTTCACCGGCTGGCCGGTGACGATCGAGGCGACGATAGAGCAGATGTAGCCGGAATAGGCGCCGACCTTGTTGCCGAAGCCGCCGCCGATGTCCGGCGCGATCACGTGGATCTTGTGTTCCGGGATCGGCGAGATCAGCGAGGCCACCGTGCGAATGACATGCGGCGCCTGAAACGTGCCCCACAGGGTGAGGTCGCCGGTGATCTTGTCGAAGGAGGCCACGCACTGGCAGGTCTCGAGCGGGCACGGATGGACCCGCGGATAGACGATGAACTCCTTGATGGTGACATCCGCCTCTTCGAACGCGGCGTCGGCGGCGGCCTTGTCGCCCGCCTCCCACGAGAAGATGTGGTTGTAGTGCTTGCGCTTGCCGTGGGCGCCCTCGGTCTTGTCCTTGATGTCCTCGCGGATCACCGGAGCGCCGTCATCCATCGCCTTGAGCGGATCGACGTTGACCGGCAGCTCCTCGTACTCGACCTCGACCAGCTCGACGCCGTCGGCCGCGGTGTAGCGGTCGGTCGCAACGACGAAGGCGACCTCCTGGTTCTGAAAGAGCACCTTGCCGTCGGCGAGCACCATCTGGGTGTCGCCGGCGAGCGTCGGCATCCAGGCGAGGTTGACGCCTTTCAACTCCTCGGCGGTGAGCACGGCGACGACGCCGGGCAGCGCCGTGGCCTTCGAGGTATCGATCTTCTTGACCCGCGCATGCGCATAGGGCGAGCGGACGAAGTCGCCGTAGAGCATGCCGGGCAGCTTCAGGTCGTCGACGTAGTTGCCCTTGCCCTGGACGAAGCGGATGTCCTCGACGCGCTTGCGCTTGCAGCCGATGCCTTCCAGCTTCTCGGCGCGCTGCTCCGGAGAGAGAACCGTGTCGTTCATTCCGCAGCCTCCTCAAAGGGGACGCCGGCGAGCTTGGCGCTGGCGTACTGAATGGCCTTGACGATGTTCTGGTAGCCCGTGCAGCGACAGAGGTTGCCGGAAATCCCCATGCGGATCTCCGCCTCGGTCGGCCTGGGATTCTCCTGCAGCAGCCGATAGGCACGGGTGATCATCCCCGGCGTGCAGAAGCCGCACTGCAGACCGTGCATCTCGCGGAAACCTTCCTGCAGGGCGTGCAGCGCGCCGTCCGGCGCGGCGATGCCCTCGATGGTCGTCACTTCGCCGCCATTGGCCTGGATCGCGAACACAGTGCACGACTTCACCGACTTGCCGTCGAGATCGACCGTGCAGGCGCCGCAATGGCTGGTGTCGCAGCCGATATGCGGGCCGGTGAGACTGAGCTCCTCGCGCAGGAAATGGATGAGCAGGGTGCGCGGCTCGACCAGCGCCTCGACGGCCTTGCCGTTCACCGTCAACGATATCTGTTGCTTGGCCATGTCAAACCTCCCCGGCCGCCTGACGTCGCGCGCGGTCGAGCGCACGGGCGACCATGACGCCGGCGACCTTGGTCCGGAACTCCGGCGTGCCACGCCGGTCGGCGGTCGGCGACGTGATCGCCTCGGCGGCAGCCACCGCCTTCTTGACGGTCGCGGCATCGAGATCCGATCCGACGACGATGCTCGCCGCCTCTTCGGCAAGCAGCGGCGTGCCGCCGACATTGGTGAGGCTAATGGCGCAGGCAGCGACCTTGCCGTCCTTCAAAGTGAGCACGACAGCAGCAGCAGCCGTGGCGTAGTCGCCGACCTTCCGCTTCAGCTTCTCATAAGCGTAGCCGTGGCCGGCAGGCGGGACCGGAATACGGATTGCGGTCAGCACCTCGCCGGCATTGAGGGCGGTCTCGTAGATGCCGCGGTAGAACTCGCGCGCCGGGACCGTGCGGGCGCCATCCTTGCCGGCAAGCTCGAAGGTGGCGTCGAGCGCCAGCATCACCGCCGGCATGTCGTTGATCGGATCGCCGTTGGCGCAGTTGCCGCCGATGGTTGCGAGGTAGCGGACCTGCGGATCGGCGATCAGCAGGGCGGTCTCCCGGAGGAGCGGAACCTTGCTCGCCAGCAGGTCGGAGGCGATCACCTCATGCTGCGTGGTCATCGCGCCGATGACCACGTCCGACCCGTCTTCGCGCACACCTTTGAGGTCGCTGATGCCCGCCAGATCGACAAGGTCGCTCGGCGCCGCCAGCCGCAACTTCATGATGGGAATGAGGCTGTGGCCGCCGGCCAGCGGCCGCGCGTCCTCGCCGAGCTCGCCGAGAAGAGCGACGGCTTCCTCCACGGACTTGGGCCGATGATAGGCGAAAGCACCTGGGATCACGACATTTCTCCTCCCCACGCCCGCGGATTTTCGCTGTCCCGCCCGATCGATCGCCGGGTTCCACGATCAGTCTGCCGCTTCACCCGCTGTTCAGCAACAGGTCTTTTGGTAGCAGCGGGTCACGGGTCTTCGCCCTCGGCAGCGTTGCAGAACCGGTGCTCACCGTCGGGGTCGTTCACCGATATGCTCGCCGCGACAGCAAGGCGTATCGGACGGCGGGAAGAAGGCGACGATTGGATGATCGACTGGCACATCGATGCCGTCACGTTCGGCAACTGCAACTGCGCCCACAACTGCCCCTGCCAGTTCGAACTCTACCCGACGCAGGGGCATTGCCGCGGGTTCGAGATCGGCAGGATCGAGCGCGGGCACTTTGGCGACGTCCGGCTCGACGGTCTCTGCTACGCGGTGACCTACGCCTGGCCGGGCGCCGTCTACGAAGGCAACGGCGAAATGCAGGCGATTATCGACGAGCGGGCCGACGCCCGCCAGCGCGAGGCGCTGATCGCCCTCCTCCACGGCGGCGAGACCGACGAGGCCAAGACCCACTGGTGGGTCTTCCACGCCATGTCGAGCACCGTGCATGAGCCGCTGTTCAAGCTGATCGCGGTCGACATCGACATCGACGGGCGGCGGGCCCGCGCGTCGATCCCGGGCGTGCTCGAATCGACGGGACGACCGATCGTCAGTCCGGCGACCGGCGAGGAGCATCGCGTCCGCATCGATATCCCGCACGGGATCGAGTTCGAGATCGCGGAGATCGGCAGCGCGTCGACCAAGGCCGACGCGGCGGTCAAGCTTGACCTGAGCAACAGCTACGGACAATTCAACCGCATCCACCACACCGGCAAGGGCGTGGTGCGGACCCGGCCCGCCTGAGCAGCCGTCTCCCCGCAATCCACGCGCCGGGGCCGGAACCCGAGTAGCCTCGGCACGCAAGGCATCAAGGCATATTGTCCGAGCAGCCATCGTATTATAAGATACATATCATATAGTATGATATGTAAGTACGGGGGCTTTTACGGATGAGGGCGCGCGTTGCGGTCCACAAGGATTTTACGGTCGGTCCCATCGACGACCGGATCTACAGCGCATTTCTTGAGCATCTCGGCCGGGCGGTCTATGGCGGCATTTATGAGCCCGGCCACAAGACCGCCGACGAGAACGGGTTTCGCGGCGACGTGCTGGAACTCGTCCGCGATCTGAAGCCGCCGCTGGTTCGCTATCCGGGCGGCAATTTCGTCTCGGCCTATCGCTGGGAGGACGGCATCGGCCCGCAGGACCAGCGGCCAGTGCGCCTCGACCTCGCCTGGCGGACGCGCGAGCCCAACCAGGTCGGCACCGACGAGTTCGGCCGCTGGTGCGAGGCCGCCGGCACCGAGATGATGCTGGCCGTCAACCTCGGCTCCCGCGACCTCGATGCGGCACGCAACCTCCTCGAATACTGCAACCATCCGAAAGGCACCTACTGGAGCGACCTCAGGATCGCCAACGGCCACAAGGAGCCCTACGGGGTCCGGGTGTGGTGCCTCGGCAACGAGATGGACGGGCCCTGGCAAGTCGGTCACAAGACCGCCCACGAATACGGGCGCATCGCCCACGAGACTGCCAAGGCGATGCGGAAATACGACCCGAAGATCGAGCTGGTCGTCTGCGGCTCGTCGCACAGCCACATGCCCACCTACCCGGAATGGGAGGCGACGGTTCTCGACGAGTGCTACGAGAATGTCGACTACGTCTCGCTGCACATGTACTTCGAGAACTACGAGCAGAACTATCTGAATTTCCTGGCAAAACCGCTGGTGATGGACCGCTACATCCACACCATCGGCGGCGTCTTCGACTACGTGAAGGCCAAGAAGCGCTCGAAGAAGGACGTCTATATCTGCTTCGACGAATGGAACGTCTGGTACCATAACCGCCGCAAGGACCACGACGATTTCGAGAGCTGGGACTGGCCGGTCGCCCCTCCCCTCCTCGAGGATGTCTATAACTTCGAGGACGTGCTGGTCGTTGGGTGCATCCTCAATACCTTCATCCGCCGCAGCGATCGCGTGAAGATCGCCTGCATCGCCCAGCTGGTGAACGCCATCGCGCCGATCATGACGGAGACCGGCGGCCCGGCGTGGCGGCAGACAATCTACTATCCGCTCTACTACGCGTCAGCCTGCGGGCGCGGGGACGCGCTCACCCTCTCCGTCGACGTGCCCACCTACGATGCCGAGGTGGCCGACGACGTGCCCTATCTCGACATCGCGGCCGTCCGCAACAGCGACGGCAAGACGCTGACCTTCTTCGCCGTCAACCGGCATCCCGACGAGGCCCTGACGGTCGACATCAACCTCGCCGGTTTCGCACCCCGGGACATCATCGAGCACGTCACCATCGCCCACCCGGACCTGCGCGCCGCCAATACGGCGAAGGCGCCGAAGCAGGTCGGCCCCAGGAAGGGCAAGGGGGCGGCGATCGGCGACGACGGGCTGCGCTGCAAGCTTCCTCCCCGGTCCTATCACATGATCCGTATTGGGACCTGACTGAGACCGGGCCTGCGGTGACCGGGCGGCGCGCGTTGCGCCGTCCGGCTCCGTGTTATATCCGGGTTTCTGATATATATCATCAGGGCTGTTGACCCTCATTTTCGTAGGATGTATTTTTCAAGGGTCAGAAAAGGCGTGGCTCGACCACGCAATTTTCGAGGGAGGAGAATCAGATGCGTAAGCTGATAATGCTCGCGCTGGCTCTGAGTGGACTATCGTTCATCGGCCAAGCGCAAGCGGCTGAAGATTATCTCGCGGGCATCCCTCGCAACGAGATACTCATCGCCGAGAATCCACAAGGCAGGGTCCCCAACCCGGCGTGGTTCAACAGATGGACGCCAAATCACGGCGGCTCGTCTACCGGTCTGCAGCAGTTGGCGTTGGATACGCTGTGGTACATCGATCCCGATGCGGGCATCGATGGCGTTTGGGAAAACGCGCTCGCTTCCGAGCCGCCGATCTACAACGACGATTTCACCGAGATGACGGTGAAGTTGCGGTCGGGCATCTATTGGAGCGACGGCGTCGAGTTCACCGCCGACGACGTGGTCTACACGGTCCAGGCGCAGATGGAACATCCGACCATGTATTGGGGGTCGGCATTCCTTGGCAGCGTTGATACCGTCACGGCCCCCGACAAGAACACGGTGGTGTTCAAGCTCAAGAGGCCCAACTCACGCTTCCACGCCATCTTCACCGTGCGTTGGGGCGCATGCTGGATCATGCCCAAGCACGTCTTCGAAAAGGCGGAAGATCCGAGCAAGTTCGACTTCAATCCGCCGATCAGCTTGGGCCCGTACGTACTTAAGAGCTTCGACCCAAATGGCGAGTGGTACATTTGGCAGAGGCGCGACGACTGGCAGCGCACGACACTCGCCCGCTTCGGGGAGCCCGTGCCGAAATACGTCGCCTACATCGATCCGGGGCCGCCGGATAAGCGCGTGATCATGCAACAGAACCACCAGCTCGACATCATCCACGACACTTCGCCTGAAGGGGCCATCTCGCTCGTGAAGTCGTCGCCGACGTCGCGAGGCTGGTTCAAGGGCTTTCCGATTGCACACCCCGATCCGACCCTGATTGCGGTTCTGTTCAACAATCAGGTTGACATGTTCAAGGATCGCGATGTGCGTT
>Ga0210086_1001175_pt1 | contig 13853 bp, 10 predicted proteins | sample China_Galinas_PW_3_FD_184867 | JGI IMG/M metagenome (GOLD analysis project Ga0210086, IMG submission 184867) | Wetland microbial communities from San Francisco Bay, California, USA, that impact long-term carbon sequestration - China_Galinas_PWB_D2... | ecosystem: Environmental > Aquatic > Marine... | reverse complement strand
GGTTGGCCGCCTCGTCGAGGTCGATGCCGAGCCAGGCGGCCTGCCGGCAAACCCGCGCGCGGATTTCCGCCGCATGCTCGCCGATACCGGCGGTGAAGACGAGGGCGTCCAGCCCGCCGAGTGCCGCTGCCAGCGATCCGAGCTCACGGACGATGCGATAAACGAAGAGGTCGACCGCCTGGGCTGCACGGGGATCGGCACTTGCCAAGAGGTCGCGCATGTCGTCGCTGACGCCCGAAACGCCCAGCAGCCCCGACTTCTCATAGAGCAGATCACTGACCTCGGCGCTGCTCATCCCTTGGTGATCGAGGAGATGGAGGATCACGCCGGGATCGAGGGAACCACACCGCGTTCCCATCACGAGCCCGTCGAGGGGACTGAACCCCATCGTCGTTGCGACGCTCCGCCGCTTGCTCATGGCGCACATGCTGGCGCCGCTGCCGAGATGGGCGACGACGATCCGGCCGTCCGCCCTCTCCCCCAGATGCTCTGGCAGAACGCCCGCGATGTACTCGTAGGATAAGCCATGAAAGCCGTACCGCCGGATTCCCTTGTCGGTCAGCGAACGGGGCAGGGCGATGCGCGTCGCGACATCGGGCTGTGTCGCATGAAAGGCGGTGTCGAAGCAGGCAACCTGCGGAAGCCCGGGGTGCAGCGTCGTCAGGGCGGTGATCGCCGCCAGATTGTGGGGCTGGTGCAGTGGGGCGAGCGGACTGAGGGCTTCGAGCTTGTCGAGAACGGTGGGCGTGATGACCGCCGGAGCCGAGAACGCGTCGCCGCCATGGGCAACGCGGTGGCCGGCGGCGGCGAGCTCGATGCCGCCGGAATGCTTCGCGATCCAGTCGAGCAGCGCCGACAGGGCGCCGTGATGGGTGGCGGGCCCGGCGATCGTCCGCTCGGCAACCGGCTTCTCCTCGGCGTCAAGGACGGAGAGATGGGCATCGTGGCCGATACCGTCGATCTCGCCGTCGTAGAGCACGCTCGCGCCTCCCATCTCCACGGCGGGATAGAGCGCGAACTTGATGCTCGACGATCCTGCATTGAGAATCAGAATGACCGTCTTCATCGCTGACCCCGGCGACGATGGTGCGCGAGCAGCATGGCAACGGCGCATGACGCGATGCGGGTGAGTGTCTTGTCGGCGCGGCTGGTGAGGATGATCGGAACACGCGCGCCGAGGACGACCCCCGCGCCGTCAGCGCCGGCCAGATATTCGAGCTGCTTGGCCAGCATGTTGGCGGCTTCGAGGTCGGGCGCGACCAGAATGTCCGCCTGGCCAGCGACCGGCGAAACGATGTGCTTGGTCCTGGCGGCCTCAACCGATACGGCGTTGTCGAAGGCAAGCGGTCCGTCGAGGATACCCCCGGTGATCTGGCCGCGGTCGGCCATCTTGCAGAGGTCCGCAGCGTCGAGCGTGGAGGGGATGCGCGGCGTCACCGTCTCGACCGCCGACAGGATCGCGACCTTCGGCTTCGGGTTGCCGAGGGCGTGGGCCAGCTCGATCGCGTTTTGAATGATGTCCCGCTTGGTCTCGAGATCCGGCTGGATGTTGATCGCCGCGTCAGTGATCAGCAGCGGCCGGGGATAGGAAGGGACGTCCATGACGAACACATGACTGACGCGCCGTTCGGTGCGGAGATTGTGCTCGCCGCTGATCACCGCGTGCATCAGCACGTCGGTATGCAGGGCCCCTTTCATCAGCGCGTCGACCGAGCCGGCCAGCGCCATCTCCACCGCCTGCGCGGCGGCGGCTTCGGCAGATTCCGCCGGGATCAGCTTGAAGCCGGAGATATCGATGCCACCGACCTTTGCCGCGGCCTCGATCGCCTCCTGTGGGCCGACCAGAACCGGAACGATGAGATTCGCCTTTGCCGCCTCCACCGCCCCCATCAACGAGACTTGGTCGACGGGATTGACGACCGCAGTTGGGACCGGATCGCGATCCTCCGTCAAGTCGACCAACCGCCGATGACGGACGCCGCGGTCTTCAAGGCGGATCTCCGGCATGACGACGCGGTCGCGGCGCACCTTTTTGGTCGGGGCGACGATGTCGGCCACTCCCTCGATGACCACCTGTCCATCCTGGTTGGTCACGCGACAATCGAGGAGGACGCCGTGATGGGCCGGGCGCTTCTCGCGAACGGTGACCGAGACGACGACCGTGTCGCCGAGCAGGATCGGACGCCGGAAGTTCAGCGTCTGGCTGCGGTAGACTGCGCCCGGTCCGGGCAGCTCGGTGCCGAGCACCGTGGAGATCAGGGCACCCCCCCACATGCCGTGCGCGACGATCTGATGGAACATGTCGTCGTGGGCGAACTGCTCGTCGACATGCACCGGATTGACGTCGCCGGACATCACCGCGAAGAGCTCGATGTCCTCCTTGGTCAGGGTGCGCGAGAGGCTTGCCGAATCACCGACCTTCACCTCGTCGAACGTCCGGTTCTCGATGATCGACATCAGCGCAGCCTCGCGTCAGCCCACAACGTGGTAGCCGGCATCGACATAGGACACGTTGCCAGTAATGGCCGAAGCTGCATCGCTCACCAAAAAGGCGGCCAGGGCACCGACATCGTCGAGGGTCACCAGCCGGTGTTCGGGCGCCTGGCTTGCCGCCCGCTGGAGCAGCTCGTCGAAGTGGTCGATGCCGGAGGCGGCGCGGGTGGCCACCGGCCCTGGCGACAGCGCGTTCACCCGGATGCGCTGGTCGCCGAATTCTACGGCCATGTAGCGGACCGACGCCTCCAGCGCGGCCTTGACCGGCCCCATCACATTGTAGTGCGGCACTGCCTTGTCCGCGCCGTAGTAGCTCATGGCGAGCAGACAACCCCCAGATGGCATCAACCGTTCCGCCAGCTTTGCCATCCGCAGGAACGAATGAACCGACACCTGCATGGCGAAGGCGAAGCCGTCGGCCGAGCAGTCGATGAGACGGCCGTGCAGGTCCGGTGCCCGCGCATAGGCGATGGAATGCAGAACGAAATCGAGATGGCCCCATGTGCCGGCAATCTCCTCGAAAACGGCTTCGAGCTGCCCGTCGACGGTGACGTCACACGGCAGAACAAGCCTGCTGCCCAACGCTGCGGCGAGCGGACGCACGTAAGGCTCTGCCTTTGCATTCAGATAGGTAATGGCGAGATCCGCTCCAGCAGCGCGGAAATGTCGCGCACAGCCATAGGCGAGGCTGTGTTCGTTGGCGATGCCGACGACCAAGCCAGTCTTGCCATCCAACGTGCCCATACCATTATCCCGAAGAGACGGTTCCCTGAGGCGAGAATGCGGGAACGTCGAGGACGCCCAAGGCATGCCCTAGCGCATATCCTCCGGCACCTTTTTGATCCTGCTCAAGCGTGTCGATGCGCCACGGGGCTATCGTGCGATCATAAAGGCGACGGACGAATTACGATTCCTGGTGTGACGATGTCTACCGGCCGTCGGTCGAAGCAGACCGTCTCGATCCATCCAGGCCGGCAGAGGAGATTGGAAATGACTACGCACGACGAAGCGATCGCGAAATCCCTCAAGTCCCATCAGGCACGGACCGAAAATACCGTTCCGCTCTTCTGGCCCCTCGAACTGGCCACGGCCGTCGCCAAGGAAGAGATGACCCTGTTCACCCGGGGTCTGGCGACGATGGCCGAGGCGGAGAAGCTGGACTTCGGGCTCGAGCCCAGATTCGCCACGGCTAACCGAACCGTCATCGAGCTCCATACGCTCCGCCTGCGGGATTTCACCAAAGCCGCGGCCGCTGACGAATGCCCGACGATCATCGATGCGCCCTACGCCGGACACACCGCGGTGATCGCCGACTTCCACGAGGGCCAAAGCCTGGTCGAAACGCTGCTCGCCAACGGCCTGTCCCGCGTCCTCCTGACCGACTGGAAGTCGGCGACGATGGAGATGAAGGACTACGACATCGACAACTATCTCGCCGAGATCAACGTGTGCGTCGACGACCTCGGCGGCCGGGTCAATCTGGTCGGATTGTGCCAGGGCGGCTGGATGTCGGCGATGTTTGCCGCCCGCTTCCCGCACAAGGTGCGGAGCCTGGTGCTGGCGGGCGCTCCGATCGACACCGACGCCGGCAACGGGCCGATCAAGCAGATGGCCCACAAGCTGCCCATGTCCCAGTACGAGGAACTGATTGCCATCGGCGGCGGCCTGATGCGCGGCCGGTTCATGCTCGAAGCATGGAAGAACATGCATCCGGGCCAGCAATATTTCCGGAAATATGTCGACCTCTACGAGCATGTCGACGACCCGGCCTATATAAAAAAGCAGGAGACGTTCGAGGCCTGGTACGAAAACCCCATCGACCTGCCCGGCCGCTGGTACCTGCAGGCGGTGCAGGAACTGTTCAAGGAAAACCGGCTGGCCAAGGGCAGGTTCAAGGGTCTGGGCAAGACCCTCTCGCTCAAGAGTATCGAATGTCCCGTTTATCTGCTCGCCGGTGCCGACGACGACATCACCACCAAGGAGCAGGTCTTCAATGCCGACGCCTATCTCGGCACGCCGGACGACAAGATCGTCAAGACCCTCGTGCCCGGCGGCCATATCGGGCTTTTCATGGGGTCGCGCACGCTTCGGGATCACTGGCCGGGGATCGCCCGCTGGATTGCAGAGGCCGAATAGGCCGGAGTGCGACTGGGGGCGTGACCTTCGATCGCCGCCGACAGACGCGCGGACTATTGTTCGATGGCAATTCCCGAGATGCTTGCCACCGCGTAGGCATCGAGAGCGATCGATTGACCGTCGAGGCTCTGACCAGCGGCGCCGAGAAAGTCCGGGTTCACCGACGCGGACTCGAAAGACCCAGCGTCGAGGGTGGCGAGCCGCGCGCCTTCAACCGCGGTGGCGGGCAGATCGACGTTGACCGGCTCGGCCGTGAGGTTCGCCAGCCACAGCGTGGCACGGCCGCCGGCAACAATGGCCAAGGCCTCGACAATTCCCTTCCTGGACAACGAGGTGCCGACGAGGCGGGCGCCGCTATGGGGCGCCAGACCGGCCACAACGTGGAATGAGGGATAGACCGTCTGCGAGTCCGCCTCATCGAAATAGGGCTGGGCGTGGTCCTGTCGGCGATAGATATGGCCGAACGGGCCGGTCGGCGCGCCCATGGCGACCGCCGCGATGCCGCCGCGGGCGAAAGCTGCCACGTAGGCAAGGGTCCAGGCCGCATTGAAAAGGCCGCGCTGGCGGGGATCGACTCGCGTCAGGCAGACCCGGCCGTTGTCCGGATTCAACGGCGCCGACTTGCCATAGGGGTTGTCCCGGCATCCGATCGCGCTCGGCCCTACCCGGTAGCCGGTATCGCCGATGAAGCTCCGTGTGGAACGGATGATGTGCGGCAGGCACTCAAGCGTCTCCATCACCGAGCGGTCATCGGCGGCATGGACAATGGGACAGGTCGTGTGAGTCACATAGTCGAGCTGGTCGGCAAGCGGCCGCTTGCGGTTGAGCTCAGTGAAGTATGAATACATGCCGCCGCCAAGCTTCACGCCCGGAAAGGCGGCCCGGGCGGCGAGGCAGATCTCCTCCTGGCCGGGGACTTCCGGCCAGGGCGATCCGGGCAGCACGGACCGCAAATCCTGCGCCGGAAAGACGGCCACGCTGGCCGGCGCAAGCCCGGCAGTTTTGACCGCCTCGGCGACCGGGGCAAGTTCGCCCGCCGGATCGAGTGTGCCTTGCGTGACGATCTCGAGGGCGACCTCGGCTCCGACGCTCTCGCCGAGCTTCTGATACGCGTCGATCGTCTCCCGCCAGTCGTCGCGACGGAGGTCGAGGTTGCCGATGAGCCAGCGCGGCGCCATGCCCTTCACGAGCTGGCTCACCGCGAGCGCGTGGCCCGCTTCTTCCATCGGCACCCCGATGCCGATGTCCGGAAGAGTGCCGCCGGTCTTCGCGTCGAACGCCAGCGTGACTTGAGACGGTCCAGTGCCGGCCGCCGCGGCCGGCACCCGTCCGTCAAAGCGCAGCCGCACCGCCTGGGTGACTTTCTCCCCCTTGGGAACCGTGTACGGCCACGGCAGTGCCAGCGGACGCACATAGGTCTTGTATGAGGCGTCGGACCAGTTGCGCTGGTCCTCCATTTCGAACGCATCGCCCTCCATCGTGCATGTGGCCCAGACGCCGGGCACGATTTCATGCGACAGGGCCCGGATGTCGTAGAACGGCTGTGCCGGGTCGATGAGCTCCGGGAAGCGAGCGTTCTCCTCCCGCCCATCGACGTGGAGCACCTTGACCGGCTGTCCGGCAATCCCCTCGATGGGGTGGAGCACGACGAAGCCGGTGCGGTTGGTGAGGATGTCCGTCTGCGGTTCGGCGACCACATCGAAATCGAGGTTGCCGTCCGGCCGCCCGGTGATCCGCGCGTCGTAGACAAGGGTCTGCTTGGCGTCGCTGCAGGTAGCTCGGTAGGTTACCGAAAACCCTTCGCCGCTCTCGTCGACGGCGAGATCGTCGATTGTCGGGGTATAGGTGCCCCAATTCTCGTCGCGAACGAGAAAGGCGATGCCGCGCAGAACCTCGACCCCGCCCATACGGACATAGCGCAGCGCGCCGTTGTCGAGCTCGACCGACAATGTGCCGGCCTGCAGCAATCGGGTCGGCGGATCGGTCTTTTCCGTGCCGCAGAGCTTGACCGGCCGCGATGCTTCCTTCGCCATATCTGCCCTGGCCTTGTTCAGATTGCCTTCTCGGTCTGCGCGTCGAACAGGGAGGCGCGACGGAGATTGATATCGATGCGGATCTTCTCGCCCGGCCGGCTGACGTCGTGGGCCTGCAGCTCGGCCATTACCGGCCTGCCGCCAAGCCTGAAGGTGGCATAGCTCCGCGAACCGGTCGGCTGGATCAGGTCGATCGTGGCATCCTGCTGGACGACGCCAGGCTCTGCTGCTCCATGGGACCGGGTAACGTGCTCCGGACGCAGCCCGAGAAGGACGCGCATGCCATCGGTCGCGCCGTTGAGCTTTCGATCGGCCGGCAGGGCAAAGGTGGTGGAGTCGTCAACCAAGCGAAGCTGGTTTCCGCCGTTCGACAGATGCAGCGTCGCGGGCACGAACGACATCTGCGGCGAGCCGAGGAAACCGCCGACGAAGCGGGTTGCAGGTCGCTCGAAGAGATCGAGCGGATCGCCCTGCTGCTCGACCTGGCCATTGCGCATCAGCACGATCCGGTCGGCGAGCGTCATCGCCTCGATCTGATCGTGCGTGACATAGATCATCGTCGTGCCGATCTCCTGATGGAGGCGCTTGATCTCACCGCGCATCTCGTCGCGCAGCTGCGCATCGAGGTTGGACAGCGGCTCGTCGAAGAGGAAGAGCTTGGGGTTGCGCACGATCGCCCGGCCGATCGCCACGCGCTGCCGCTGGCCGCCTGAGAGCTGGCGCGGATAGCGGTCGAGAAGGTCGGTGATGTCCAGCATCTCCGCCGCCCGCCTGACGCGCGCCTCGATCTCCGAAGGGGGAAATTTCCGGGCCTTCAAACCGAAGCCGATATTCTTGCCGACGACCATATGCGGATAGAGCGCGTAGTCCTGAAACACCATGGCGACGTCACGGTCGCGCGGCCTGACGTCGTTGACCGTCTCACCGGCGATCTCGATGGTTCCGTCGTCGGCATCCTCAAGACCGGCAACGGTGCGCAGCAGCGTGCTCTTGCCGCAGCCGGACGGACCGACCAGCACGGTGAACTGCTTGTCGGGGATGTCGAGATCGACACCACGGACGGCATGAACACCGCCGGCGTAGTATTTGTGCAGTCCGGTGATCTTGACGTCTGCCATTGCGGCCTACCCCCAAAAGACGCTCATGCTGACGTCTCCTCCTTCGGTCATCCCCGAATCGCGCCGAGCGTCAGACCGCGAACGAGATGCTTCTGCACCAGCACGCCCAGCGCGATCGACGGCACCAGGGAGACGATGGCAAGCGCACTCGCTTCACCATATTGCGCGCCCTGGAAGCTCAGGAAGGCGCGGAACACCGTCGGCAGCGTAAAGGCGTTGCGGCTTGTCAGGATGAGCGCGAAGAAGAACTCGGTCCAGCAAGCGATGAACGTGAAGACGGCCGCGGCGACGACGCCGGGCGCCGCGAGCGGCACGGCCACCCGCCAGAACGAGGTCCAGCGCGTGCAGCCATCGACCAGCGCCGCCTCCTCGAGCGAGCGCGGCATCTGACGGAAATAGGCGAACATCATCCAGACCGACACCGGCAGGGTGAACACCGTGTAGGCGAGGATCATGCCAATATGGGTGTCCTGCAGCCCGACCAGGCGGTAGTTCAGGAAGAGCGGCAGAATGATCGCGATCGGCGGCAGGAAGCGCTGCGACAGCACCCAGAAGGAGAGATGCTGGCCGCCGGTGTTGAAGCGCGCCAGGCTGTAGGCCATCAGCGAGCCGACAAGGCAGGACAGCACGGTCGCCGACACTGAGATGATGAGGCTGTTCACCAGCCCCTGAAGGCCGCGATAGGCGAAGAGCGCGGCCGTGTAATGCACCAGTGTCGGCTGGCCGGGGAACCAGATGGGCGGAACGGCAAGGTAATCGTCGCTCGGCTTGATCGAGGTTATGAACACCCAATAGAGCGGCGCCAGCACGAAGGCGAGGAAGAGGCCGATCACAAGGATGCGGCCGATCGGAACGCGCCTTCGCCTGCGGCGCCGGGGTGCTGTCGAAGCCATCGTCATTTCGCCTCCGGTTTCAGCAGGCGCCGCACCAAGAACACGATGACGATCAGCGTCAGGACCAGGAAGATCCATGCGCCCGCCGTCGCCCGCGACAGGTGGAACTGCGCGAAACCGATCGTGTAGAGATAAAAGGAGGTGCTGTAGGTCTGCGTGCCCGGGCCGCCGCCGGTCATGATGAAGATCGTGTCGAAGAGCCGGATCGCGTCAAGCAGCCGGAAGGTCACGGCGAGCAGCATCATCGGCGCCAGGTAGGGAACCGTGATGTGCCAGAACACCTGCCAGCGCCCGACGCCGTCGAGCTCCGCCGCCTCAAAGACATGCGGCGGGATCGCAGTGAGCCCGGCGAGCAGGATGACGAACATGAACGGCGTCCACTGCCACACATCGGCGAGGATGAGCGCGAGGAAGTTCCACGGCCACTGGGTCAGCCAGCCGATCGTAACGTCGTGGCCCAGGAGAAGGCCGAGAAGGTAGTTCGTCGGTCCAAATGGCCGCTGGAGAAGCAGCGCCCAAGCCTGGCCCACGACTACCGGGCTGATGAACAGCGGCACGATGATGATCGAAATCAGGATCCCCCGCCCCCTGAAGGTATTGGCCAGGGTCATCGCGACCGCGAGCCCGAGCAGGAACTCGACGGCTACGTCGCTGAGCGTCAAACCCACGGTGACGAGAAGCGAGTAGCGGGCGACGGGATCGACGATAACCTGATCGAAGTTCTTGAGACCGATAAAGGCGTGGCCCGGAATCTGGAAGTCAAAGTTGACGAAGGCGACCCAGATCGAGAACAGCAGCGGGTAGATCGAGATGGCAAGGATCAGCAGGACTGCGGGGGTGACCAGCAGCCACTTGAATCGCCGGTCGCTGCGCCGCGCCGAGGGCAGGCGCCTGCCCGGAACGGATGCGCTTTCACTGCCGATTGCGACGCCGTCGGCCATGTCGCCCGGGGCCTTCCTTCGCGAACTTCTGATTCACTTCGCCGTCCCGCCGCTAATCGTCGCGGCGGGACGGATACTCATTGGAGGGCCCGCCGGGCTCGGCCCGGGGCCCCCGTCAAGGGATGGCTACAGCTTGACCGCCATGCCCAGCGCTTCCACGGTGTTGCTGACCGTCGAGCCCGGAAGCTTGAGGAACTCCTCGTAGAAGGCCTTCTGGGAATCGACGCCAAGATTCTCGGTGGTGGCATCCCATTCCGCCGCGGCGGTTTTGAGCGCCTCCATCGGGTCGGTGCCCGCCCATACGGACGTGCACATGCGGTCGAGCGACAGCATGTAGTCCTGCGCTCCCGGCATGATCAAGTCGAGCAGGCCGACATTGGCGGAGTTGTTGAGGTTCCGCAGATAGTCGGGCGCGCTCGGGAACAGGGCGCCGTAGAGGTCCGACTTGAAGTGCGAGATCCGGTAGGGATCACGCAGCGCGTAGGGCAGCATGCAACGGGCCAGCGACACGGGCGGCGAGCAGGCCCATTGCATGAACAGGTACGCCGCTTCCGGATTCGCCGAATCGGCGGCGAGCGACTTGTTGAACCCGAAGGCATGCTCCGGATGGCCGCCCGGCATGATCGCATATCCCACCTTGCCGGCTATCGAGGACTGCGGAACGAAGCTGATCGCCTTGTCGCTCTGTGAGTAGCCCGCACTCAGGCGACCGGTGGGCGGCCAGGAGTAGATCATGGCGACCTTCCCCTGCAGCCATGCCACCCAAAGCGATACGGCGTCGAGCTCGTTGTTGCCGGGGATGGAGGCGGCGTTGGCAGCCTGCATGTTCGCCAGCGTCTTCATGCCCGCATCGCTGGCGAGCTGCGCCTTCATGTTCTCATCGAAGAAGACGCCACCATTGGCGCGGAACTGCTGCATGAAGTCCTGCTGGTTGCCGGGCGACGCCGCCTTGCGGAAGTGCCCCGCGCCGTAGACGTTCGGCGCCATCTGGTCCGTGATGAACTGCGCGACCTGGGCGTAGTCCTCCCAGGTCTTCGGCACTTCCAGCGGCTTGTTGAACTTGGCCTGGTAGGCCTCGTTCAGCTTCGGATCCTCGAAGATGTCCTTGCGGTAGTAGAGGGCGAACATGTCGCCGTCGTCGAAGAAGCCCCAGATCTTGCCCTTGTATGTGGGCAGGGCCTTGTAGAGCGGATGGTAGTCGTTGAGGTCCGCCGTGTTCATGTACTTGGCGATGTAGTCGTCGAGCGGTGCGATCACCCCGCCGTCGGCGAGGGCCGGCGTCCACTGCGGCTGCAGATCGAGAACGTCGTAGGCAGCGGAGCCGGCGATGTGCTCGGCGATCGGCTTGGAGTACATTTCCGGGTTGGGAAGCTCGACCACGGTCGACTTGATGCCGGTGAGCTGCTCCCACAGCGGGCCGGAGAAGTTGCGCGGATCGAGCGCCTGCAGGCCCGCCTCGTAGGTCATGTTGAGGTTGACGCCGGCATACTGCTTGGCAGCCTCGACGGCGCGGTAGGCCGAGCCGTCGGTCGGCCCCTCGGTGGAGGCGGCCAATGCTGCCGCCTGGGCCTTGCCGAGCGGCGTGCTGGGATCGGCGAGATCGACCGCCGCCTGCGCCAGTGCCCAATTGGTGAGCGGCGTCAGCGCGGTGGCGGACATGGCCAGCATGCCCATCGCCTGACCCGCCTTCTTCATGAAGGTGCGGCGGGTCGGCTCGCCCCTCAACCAAGCGTCGACTTCGGCGGAGAGCCCCGCCTGGAAATCCCGTTTCTCGCGGTCATTCATCTTGTTTGCTCCTCCCTAGAGCTGGTGCACTTCACTCTTGATGTTCCCGGACCGGACGGCGTGCCGGTCCGCCGACGCAGTGTCTTTCCGGGCCGCGCGTCGGCGATCGCGGACCCGGGTCGCCATCAGTCCATCCTGTCGCCGCTGCCGAAGCGGCGGCCAAATTCCTGCAGGCGCTCCTTGAACCGAGCATCATCAACAACGGTGCGATTGACAAGGCCACGAGGGATTCGGCCGTGCTGAATGTCGAGCACTGCCGTGACGTCGGCGGCGCCGATCCCGGCGAAGCACTGGTCGGTCCAGCACAGCGCATGCGGCGCCAGGATCACGTTGTCGAGCTTGAGAATCGGATCGTTGGGGTCCGGCGGCTCCTTCTCGAGCACATCGAGGCCGGCTCCGGCGATGCGGCCCGCCTGAAGCACCTCGGTCAATGCCCGCTGATCGACGATCGGGCCCCGCGCGGTATTGATGAGGTAGGCTGTCGGCTTCATCAGCGCCAAGCGCTTGGCGTTGACGATGTGGTGGGTCTCCTTCGACAGCGGGCAGCTTACCGATAGAACGTCGGCGCGCCTGAAGAGGTCGTCCAGTTCCACAAGCTCGACGCCGAGCTCGGCTGCAGCGTTCCGGTCGGCATAGGGATCGTGCGCAATGAGCGCCATGTCGAAGGGCTTGAGAAGGCGGAAAACCTCCGAGCCGATATTGCCGATGCCAAGCGAGCCGAAGGTCCGACCGATGAGGCCGACGCCCATGTGCGCCGACCGCTTCGCAAAACCGGCCGCACCCTCGCGCGTCAGCCGGTCCTTGGTCATCAGCTTGCCAGTCAGAGCCAGCATGAAGGTGAGGATCGACGCGGCCACCGGGCGGCGGACGCCGTCCGGCGTAATCACGACCGCAATCCCCGCCTCGGAGCAGGCATCGACATCGACGGTATCGTAGCCGACGCCAAAGCGGGCGACGACGGCGAGGCGGCCGTTCTGCGGGATGCTCTCCTTGCCGAAACGGTGCGCAAGCAGGATCAGCGCGTCGAAATCCTCGAGGAGCTCGCCGCGGATCGGGCTTTCGCTGTCGATGAAGGCCATCTCAACGCCAGGCGCCAAACGAAGCGGCTCCAGGTCGAAGTCGGGATAGGTGGGCGTGCCATCCGCGCGCTTGAAGTCGCCCGAAAGAGCCACGCGAAATGTCTCTGTCATGGCGCGCTCACCCGGTCTTGCAGCCGGCGCGAAGCTCGCGAACGGCCTTCGCCAACGCGTCATGCAAAACCCAGACGTCGCCGGAATAACAAATGAAATCGAAGCCCTGCTGGCTCAGTTCGATTCCTCTCTCGACCGAGGGTACCAGATGACCGAGCGACTTGTTGTGCTTCTTCGCCGCCGCGATGATCTTGTCGGTCGCGCGCTTGAAATCCGCGTGGTCGAACTCGCCCGGGATACCGAGCGAAACGGAAAGGTCGAAATGGCCGATCCACAGGCAGTCCACTTCGTCGATGGCGGCAATGGCGTCGACATCGTTGACGCCGTCGGCGGTCTCGATCAGGCAAAAGAACGTGGTCTTTTCGTTGGCGGCGGCGAACTTGTCGCGAACCGAGCCGGGGCGATAGCCGTCGTGGGCAATCTGGAGCGCAACACCCCTGACGCCGGCAGGCGGATATTTCATCGCCGCGATGATTCGCCTGGCTTCATCAGCCGAGCCGACCATCGGCACCATGAGCCCTTCGGCTCCCATGTCCATGGCGCGCGCAATGTGATGGGTGGCTTTCGACGGAACGCGGACAAGCGCGGGAATGCCAGCCGCCTCGAAATAGCGGATGGCGCTCTTCACGGTTTCGAAGTGAAATCCGGAATGCTCGAGGTCGAGAAAGGCGAAATCACAACCGGCGGATTTCAGGATGTGGCCGATGCCCGGCGTGGCAAACTCGACAATGAAATGTCCGAACTTCGGCGCCCGGCTCTGCGCCATCTGTTTGAGGCCTGTCTCGGCCATCCGCTCCCTCCCGCATTACTGGGCCGCTTCTTCAAAACGGCTTCTGATTTTGAACTGGCACGTAGGCAGTGTGTGTGGCTGTGACGTCCCCTATCTGGCTCTCGTCTTGCGGGTGGTAGCGATCCGCGTGTTCACAAGTCATGTCGCGATCATACCAGTCTCAGCAAACGCTATCTCCGCGACCGGATGTTGTCAAAAGCCGAAAAGGCGATCCGCGCCTTCATGCGCCTCGGCTGGTCAAATCGACGCGCAGTGGTATGATGACATTATAACGGCCCGCAAGACAAGATAGGCTGACGGCCAGCAGACGAACTCCGGAGGATACGATGGCAACAATTGCGCTCATGGGAGCGGGCGGAAAGATGGGTCACCGCCTTGCCCGCAACCTGAAGGACAGCCGCCATCGGCTTCGCTGCGTTGAGGTCAGCCCTGCCGGCCTCGCCCGCCTTGCCGAGCTGGACCTGCAAGCCACGC
>Ga0210086_1001170_pt1 | contig 13893 bp, 9 predicted proteins | sample China_Galinas_PW_3_FD_184867 | JGI IMG/M metagenome (GOLD analysis project Ga0210086, IMG submission 184867) | Wetland microbial communities from San Francisco Bay, California, USA, that impact long-term carbon sequestration - China_Galinas_PWB_D2... | ecosystem: Environmental > Aquatic > Marine... | reverse complement strand
TTCACGCGGTCGCGCCGCCCGCCGGCCCGCCGGCTTCGCCGAGGCCGGTCGCGAGCAGTGGAAGGGGGTCGAGGTCGTCGAACGCCGTCGCAACCTCCTTGCGCGAGCGTACGCCGAGCTTGGCGAAGATCGACGCGAGGTGGCTCTTGATCGTGCTTTCGGCGAGATACAGGCGCTCGGCGATCTCCGCGTTCGTCAGCCCCCTGCGGACCAGCTGGAGGACCTGCTGCTCGCGGTGCGAGAGCGCCGGCCGTTCGACGCCCGCGCGCAGCTTGCCGGGCACCACCGACTGGCCGATCGCGACGGCGAGGACGGCGGTCGCCAGCGTGCGCTCGAGCTCGGGGTCGAAGACCACGCCGCTGGCGCCTCCGTCGAGCGCCCGGCGCACGCCCACGCCGCTGGTCGGCGAGGAGATCACGACTACCCGCGAATCCGGAGCCTCGCGGCAGAGGCGGCGCAGGGTGGCCATCTCACGCGGCGCGTCGACCTCGCAGGCGAAGACGACGACCGCGCCGTCCGGAAGCGACTCGACGACGTCGTCCACCGTCTCGGCCCGGGTGTGGACGGAGAGCCCCTGCGTCGCGAGCGCGCCCTCGATGCGCCGCTGTGCGCGGGCGTCGGCCACGATCGCGATCACCTGGGGAGGGGACGGCGGCCGCGGGGCGCCATCGGTCGGCTTGGCCTCCGTTCGCATATGAGATGTAACGGCGCCCGCGCCCGCAAGCTTGTGCGGCTTTCGGGCGCAGATCCGGCCGCAGGCAGGCAAAAGCCCCGCCACGGCCCGCCCGTTGTGTCGATGATGGCGAGCGCGAGAGATGCCCCGGCAAACGAGGCGTCCCGTCGCCTGATCGACGAGGTCGCCTTCGGCGAGGACGTCGTCGTGCACTCGTTCGTCAACCTCTACGGCTGCCGGATCGGGTCGCGCACGCGGATCGGCACCTTCGTCGAGATCCAGCGCGGCGCCGAGGTCGGCGCCGCCTGCAAGATCCAGAGCCACAGCTTCATCTGCGACGGGGTGCGGATCGAGGACGAGGTCTTCGTCGGCCACGGCGTGGTCTTCGTCAACGACAGGCGCCCGCGGGCCACCGACGGCGAGGGCGCGCTGCAGACCGAGTCCGACTGGGAGCTGCTGCGGACCGTGGTCGAGCGGGGCGCCTCGATCGGATCCGGCGCGACGATCCTCGGCGGGGTCCGGATCGGCGCCGCGGCCACGGTCGGTGCCGGGGCGGTGGTGACCAGGGACGTCGCGGCGGGGGAGACGGTGGCCGGCAACCCGGCGCGGCCGCTGCCCGCACGCGTGCGCTGACGCCCCACGCTCCCGGGTCGCGCCGTCGATAGCATCCGGCCCGTCCAAACCCCAGAGGAGATCCGGAGACCGATGAGCGAGCAGACCTACGAGCTGACCACCGACCAGGCCGAGCGCGAGGCGTCCGGCGCGCACAGCTACGGCCGCTACCTCGAGGAGTTCGAGGTCGGCGCCGTCTACAAGCACTGGCCGGCGAAGACCGTGACCGAGGCCGACGACCACCTGTTCTGCCTGATCACGATGAACCACCACCCGCTGCACATCAACGACGTCTACGCGGGCGGCTCCCAGCAGGGCCGCAACGTCGTCGTCGGGCCGCTCGTCTACTCGCTGGCGCTCGGCATGTCGGTCTCCGACATCTCCGGCAAGGCGATCGCCAACCTGGCGACCGAAGAGCTCAGCCACCCGGCGCCGGTCTTCCACGGCGACACCCTGTTCTGCGAGACCGAGGTGCTCGACGTGAAGCCCTCGAAGTCCAAGCCCGACCGCGGCGTCGTCAAGGTGCACACGCGCGTGCTCAACCAGGACGGGGTGCTGGTCGCCGAGTTCAAGCGGCTGGTGCTCGTCCCCCGCCGGAACCCCGGCGAGTAGCGCCCGTCAGTCGCGGTCGACGGCGGACACGGGCAGCGATTCAACCGTGTGCGTGCCGACCGGCCCGTGCGGCTTGAGGCCCGGGCAGTAGCTGCCGCCGATCGCGTAGATCCGTCCGCCGGCGACCGCGGCCCCGCCGGCGCGCCGTTCGAAGCGCATGTCCGGCAGCCGCTCCCAGGTCCGGGTCTCCGGGTCGAAGGCCCAGGCGCTCGGGGTGACCCATCCGCCGCCGTCCTCCCAGTCGAGCTGGTCCTCGCCGCCGACGACGACGATCTTGCCGTCCGCTGAGACGACGCGGGGGGAGGCGACGCCGAGCGGCATGTTCGGCAGCGTTTCCCATTCGTCCGTCTCCGGGTCGTAGCTTTCGAAGACGTCGAGCGAGCGGTCCCTGTCGCCGCGGCCGCCGGCGACGTAGAGCTTGCCGTCCGCGACCGCGCCGGAGATGTGGTGGCGGCCGACCTTCATCGGCGCCCCGTAGGTCCACCTGCCGGTGTCGAAGTCGTAGATTTCGAGCGTGTTGTAGATCGGGAAGCCGCTGACGTTGAACGTCTGCGGCGCTCCTCCCGCGACGTAGAGCCTGTGGCCGATCACCCCGACGGCCCCGGCCGCGCGCGGCGGCTGGTGCATCGACGGCAGCCGCGTCCAGCGATTCGCCTTCGGGTCGTACTGCCAGAAGTTGGTCGTCGGTTCCTCGCCGTTCAGGTAGCCGCCCGCCAGGTACAGCTTGCCGTCGTAGGTGGCCGCTTCCGCGTGGTTGAGGCCGGTCGGCAGCCGGGTCGGCTCGCTCCAGCGGCGCGTGCGGGTGTCGTAGGCGAGCACGGTGTGGAGGTTCCCGGGCGGGCTGCCCTCGACCATGTATACGACCGGGCCGATGCCGACCGCCGCCGCCTCGATCTGGGTTCTCGGCACTTCCGGCTCGGGCCGCCAGTGGCCGGGCAGGGGGCGGGGGAACTTCGGGTCGTTGCGGTAGAGGCCGATCCGGCAGGGCGGATCCGGCGCCGGGGTTTCGAAGCCGAGCGTCCGCCGCAGATGCCCCGGCAGGTTGATCACGTCCGCCGCGGCCAGCACCCCGACGAGCATCACGGCGATCATCGCCGCCGCGATCGCGGCCAGCAGCTTGGCGCCTCTGCCTCGCATCGGATGCGGAGTATGTCGCAGCCGTCCGTCGCCAGGCCGAATGCCGACAGGTCCCCTACCGTGTCCTGTATGAACCAGTGCCTTCGACATGTTTTGTGATAGTGGTTAGCTGTACCCAATTCACATCGATCGGGGGGACTCGTCCAATGGGTTCACGAAGGGAGAGGGGCCGACGCAGCCGGTTCTGGGTTGTCGTCTTCGCGTTGATGTTGCTGGCCTGTTCGGCCGGACCCGTCCTCGCGGCTGAGCCGGTCGCCGAACGCGCCCCCGAATCCACGAACTTCACGCCTCCGCCGGAAGAAGAAACCCTCGCCTCCCGGGTTCCCAATGCCCAGGATGTATCCAAGGCGCTCGGCGAATACGAACGCAGAGAACACGAACGGGAAGAATGGCTCAAGACTCCGGAAGCCGTAAGGCAGCGTGAAGACTCGCGCCTCGCCTTCGTCAATTCCTCGCCCTCGGACTCCGAAGGGCTGCTCCGGACTGCGTTCCCGCGTGAGCTTGAAGTCCTGAACAGCGATCCCGGTCGCTTCCTCAGCGACGCCCAGCTCGTCGCGAGCCTCGGCGCCTCCGGCGCCGTCGTCAGGGGGGAAGGGGAGACCTCCCTGCTGGAAACGACCGTGCCCCTGCGCACCGAAGACGAAGAGGGAAGGCTCGCCAAAGTGGACCTCTCGCTCAAAGCAATTCCGGGGGGGTTCGAAACGGACAACGCGATCGCAGGCCTGCGCCTTCCCGACTCTGCGGACAAGGGAGTGGAAGTGGGCGAAGCGGGGGTCGAAATCCGGCAGGCCGGAGCAGCGGACAGCGACGCGCGTCGCTACGGCGACAAGAACCTCTTTTACCACGAGGCCCTGCCCGACACCGACCTGCTCGCATCGGCCACCAGCTTCGGGGTCGAGCTCTACGACCTACTGCGCTCCGAAGACAGCCCTCAAGACCTGCGTTTCCGCATCGCCGTGCCCGACGGGGCAGAGCTCCGCTCAGACGGCCGCGGGGGCGCCGAAGTCCTCCGCGAAGGGGAGCGGTTGACGCTGATCCCCAGGCCCTCCGCCAAGGACGCGCAGGGAACGGACGTCCCGATTCAAACCGAAGTCCGAGAAGGCTCCCTCGTCGTGCACGTTCCCCATCGCACCGGCGACTACACCTATCCGATACTCGTCGACCCGATCGCCGAGGACTGGGTCAACCAGGGGAAGAACTGGTATGGCGGTGACAATTGGGGGGCGCTCTCAAACGGCGCCTGGAAATGGGATCCCGAAAGCAACGGCGACTATCACCACGACATCTGCTGCTGGGAAGGCTCCCATGCCGGGCTGCTGACGATCGCCGAACCGGTCTTCTTCGGTCCTGAACAGTTCGGCCAGTGGTCCTACAGCACCCAAAACGAACACGTCTACATCCCTCATATCTGGCTGATCCCCTTCAACCGCGCCGACAACGGCTGCGGCTCCCAGCAGCCCCACGACTACGCCGGCCTGTGGAATCCCGAATCCGAACTGTGGAGCCCGATCTGGATCGACTACGCCAAGACCTATGGGAACCTCGCCGGCGACGGCGTGGGCCGGGCACTGGTCATCGGCGAGGGCAGCGGCCCACCGGGCGTCTGGTTGGCCTGCCAACGCGTCCTCTACGTGGGCGGGGCGGGGGTCTGGCTCACCGACGACTACCCGCCGATCATCTTCGGAGTCGACGGCCTGCCCCCGGACGAATGGATCAGCAACGAAGACCATCTCCACATCGAAGTCGCGACGGGCGACGAGGGCCTGGGCGTCCACGCCGTCAACGTCAACCTCGATGGCGGCGAGTCCATCGAAGACAAAGTCGGGGGCTGCACGGGCCTGTACGGCAACCGCTGCCCCAACAACTACACCACCGCCTTCAACGCCACCGGTGCCAGCTTCAGGCAGGGGATCAGGACCAACAGCGTCAGCGCCGAAGATCCGATCGGCAGGGGGGTCAGCAGCCAGTTCCAGTCCAAGGTCGACTACAGCCCGCCCGAAGTCGAGCTGAAAGGCCAGCTCGCGCGGGAGACCAACACGGAAGTCGAACTCGGCGAAGAACAGCCGGCCCAGGACCAGGGTGAAGAAGGCGAAGACGAACTCAGCCTGCCCGTCTACCACCTCAACATCCGCGCCACGGACGGCAGCAACGCGAGCAACGAAACGAGGCAGTCGGGGATGCGGGACATCAAGCTCAGACTCGACAGCGAAGAGCTCGAAGTGCCCTGGGAAGAACAGGAATGTTCCCAGGACAGCTGCGAAATGGAAGAGAACTACCCGCTGCAGCTGACCGGCCTGAAAGCGAAAAAGCACAAACTGGTCGTTGAAGCGATCGACTGGGTGGGAAAGAAGCGCCTGCGCGAAATCGAATTCGAATACATCCCCGCGACCGGGATGAAGGACGAATACGTGATGCAGTACTTCCCGCTGCCAGACGGGCAGGGCAACGAAGAAGGCGAAGAGCACCCGGTCCGGCCCGAACTCGCGGTCAACGTGATGAACGGCAACCTCGTCTACCGCCAGCGCGACGTCGACGTCGAAGGCCCGGCTGCCGACCTCGAAGTAGAACGCTTCTACAACTCCCAGCTGCCGGAGTCCGAGAACACCGAATGGGGAGACGGCTGGACCCTCGCCCAGACGCCGAAACTGGAACCCGAATTCGAAGAACCGGCGCCGACCAGCGCCGACATGGTGCAGGACAGCGGCGCGATAACCAACGCGGTCGGCCTTCCACCCGAATCCGGCGAAGAGATGTTCGACCCCGAGCTGCAGGCCACGATCACCAAGGAAGCGGACGGCAGCTATACGGTGGCTGATGAAAGCGGCGAAACCGAAGACACGCTCGCGTTCAACTCGGGCGGCAAGGTCACCGAACTGCGCACCCCGGGCGACGCCGAGGTCGACTACGGCTACGAAGGAGGCGACCTCGCCGAAATCGCCGTCGAAGACCCCGGCAGCGCCGGCGCGCCGACCGAACCGCCCGAAGGCGAGGGGGAATACGAAGAAGGCCCGGCGCCAGAAGCCCGTCCCGCCCCGACCTACGCCTCCTCCCTCGGCTCCCCCGGCTCCGAAGAAGGCCAGCTCGACTCCCCCGGCGGCGTCGCGATCCACTCCTCGGGGGACGTCTGGGTAGCCGACAAGGGCAACGACCGCATCGAGCGCTTCGGACCCGACGGCCAGTTCCTCTCCGCATTCGGAAGCTCGGGCTCGGGAAACGGCCAGCTCGATGAACCGTTCGACCTCGCGATCGGCGGCCAGGGCAACCTCTGGGTCGCCGACCACGGCAACGACAGGGTGCAGCAGTTCAGCCCCCAGGGCGAATACCTGGGCCAGTTCGGCTCCCCCGGCTCCGAAGAAGGCCAGCTGGAAGGGCCAGAGGGCATCGCGATCGGCGCCGGCGGGGCGATCTGGGTCTCCGACTACAGCCGCGTGCAGAAGTTCAACGCCCAGGGCGAAGCGCTCGCGCTCCTCGCCTCCCAGGGCTCTGAACCGGGTCAGATCGGCAACCCCGCGGGACTCGACGCCGCCGAAGGCGACGTCTGGGTCTCCGACTGGTCAAACCACCGCATCGAGGCCTTCACCGAAGCCGGCGAATTCGTCCGCCAGTTCGGCTCCCAGGGCTCCGGCGAGGGCGAGCTCGAATACCCCCAGGACGTGGAGATCGACGCCGACGGGCACGCCTGGGTCGCCGACCAGGGCAACAACCGCGTTCAGGAGTTCGACCAAGGTGGCGAATACCTGGCCCAGTTCGGCGCTCAGGGCTCGGGCGAAGGCGAGTTCGACCTCGACTTCCCGATGGGCATCGCGAGCGACGCCGACGGAGCGATCTTCGTCAGCGACCCGGGCAACGACCGGGTGCAGAAGTGGGGCCCGCCCGGCGAGCACCTCACCCCCTACACCGGCGCTATCTTCGCCGACAACCTCGGCTCCTCAGGCTCCGAAGAAGGCCAGCTCGACTCCCCCGGCGGCGTCGCGATCGACTCCTCGGGGGACGTCTGGGTAGCCGACAAGGGCAACGACCGCATCGAGCGCTTCGGACCCGACGGCCAGTTCCTCTCCGCATTCGGGAGCTCGGGCTCGGGCAACGGCCAGCTCAGCAGCCCGACGGGCCTCGCGATCAATGCGCAGGGTGACCTCTGGGTCATCGACGCCGGCAATCACCGTGTGCAGGAGTTCAGCCCGGAGGGGAAATACCTGACCAAGTTCGGGTCGAGCGGCACGGGGAACGGCCAGTTCCAGATCCCCCGCGGGATAGCCATCGCCCCAAACGGCAATATCTGGGTCGGTGATGCGGAAGAGAGCCGGATCCAGGAGTTCGGCCCCCAGGGCGGGTATCTGGGTCAGATCGGGCTCTCGGGCTTCTCGGTCAGGGCGCTCGACATCGATTCAGGCGGACGCCTGTGGGTGGGGACCGACCCTGGCTGCGCGCTCAAGCTCGACACCGAAGGGGAAGTCCTCGCCAGCAACTGCGAAGTCGGCGAACCCGCCGGGCTGACGGCCGACGCCAACGGGAACATCTGGGTCGCGGACCAGGGCTCCGGGAAGATCCTCCTCTTGGGCCGAGACGCCGAGCAGGTCCTCCAGTTCGGCTCCGAAGGCACGGGGGAAGGGGAGTTCGAGATCGTCCAGCCGAGCGGCATGGCGGTAGGCGATGCCAACGACATCTGGATCGCCGACCCCGGCAACGACCGCGTGCAGAAATGGGTCGCCGGAAGCTACGTTCCGAACGAAGAAGAACTCGAACCCGACGATCCCTCCGTCGAAGTCGACGTCTCGGGCGGCCTCGTCGACGCCGTGCAGGGCGAAAAGGCCGGCGCCCACTCCTACAGCCACGAAGGCAACGACCTCACCGCCTACAGCGGTCCCGAAGGCGAAACCGCATACGAATACGACACCGAAGGCCGGATGACCAAAGTCACCTTGCCAAACGGCACCTGGGGCGAAATCGCCTACTTCGAAGACGGCCGGGTCAAATCGGTCACCGTCGACCCCGCCGGCGAAGAAGCGGCAAAGACGACCCACTTCGAATACGTGGACAATCCTTCACGAAGTACGACGGTTGTTCTGCCAGGAACCCCCAACGTCACCTACGACATCGGGGAAGACGGCTCGGTCTTCAAGTGGCAGAACGTGCAAAAACCACCGACGATCGACTACATCGTCGGCACGCTCGGCGACGTAGAAAACAGGGAAACGGCCGAACCACTCAGTTCCGGTGAACATCGACTGACCGTGCAGGCGCACGGCGACGAAGGCATTGTCTCGATCCAGGTGATCGTCAACAACACCACCCTCGTAAGCGAACAAACTTGCCCACCCGAAGAATGTCAGACCCTGCAGGACGAGTGGGTGATGGAAACCGCCAACTTCGCCCCCGGCCGCCTCTACATCGAAGTCCTCGTCACCGACAGCGAAGGAGAATCGACCAGCGAAAGGTACTGGGTTAACATCCCCCAGCCGCCGCCACCGCCAGCGCCCGGCACCCCAGTCCCACCGAAATTCAGAGACATCGCCAAGTTCCGCGAAGAATACGGCTTGGAGGTCGTCTTCCCGGTAAAAAACGAGATCGAGCTGAACGAACGGATCTTCAACCTGATCAAAGCCTGGCATGAGCCGGACACGCCAGAAGGTGAAGTGGCGAGGGCGACTATGGACCGGTGGGGCGTACCGCTGCGGCCTGCGGATGTGGCTGAGCTGGATTACCGAGAACGGTTTTTGGCGCACGACGGACCTATCATCGCCCAGGCGGGGGAATCCAACTACCCGGAAAGCTATGCCGGTTACTACATGGATCACAGGGCTGGCGGCAAGCTCCGGGTCGGATTCACTCAGGACATGGCCAGCCGCGTAGCTGGGGTAGCAGAACTATCTACGTTGACGGCAGGTGATCGACTGACGCCCTTTGCCAACGAGCCCGATTGGTCGCTCTCGAGCCTGTATGGTGCGGCCTCTGAGTTCCGCGAATCGGTTACGTCGCATCAAGAAATCACTGCGCTGCTCACTACCACCGGCGTTGACGTAAAGGGAAATCAACTGACCGTCGGAGCAACGGAAGTAGCGCCGGTGGCCAGCTTTATCGACGAACACTTCGGGTCCACCACCCCGTTGGACGCGGTCTTCGATCCAAACAAGCCGGAAATCCAGTCCGATGAACTGCATCCCCGCGAGCGGTATCGGAACGGGCGAGCATTCGCTGGAGACCATATTACGCTTGCATGTACGCTTGGCTTTGGGGCATGGGAAGAAGCTACGAACCCTGGCACCGGAGCACCGGTTTTAAGAGAGTTCGCTCTAACCGCTGGTCATTGTGGGGAAGTTGACTGGGAAAACGAAGAGGTCGGCGAAGTTGGCGAAGAGGTCGAACTCTGGAGCCTGGAACCTGGGGGTTACCATGTGCGTGACCCTTACCTTGGACATGTTGCGCGCAACGCCCACCTGGTAAACCAAGCAGGGGCTTTCACCGATCTTGCAGCGATCAGGATCAATGCGCCCAGCCTAGTACCGCGTTGGGTGTATTGGTCGTCTGGTAGCCAATCAATGATCAATGGCGAATCTGAATACGTCCCAGGCGGCACTCTATGTCGGTCGGGAGTGTCGACGGGGCTTCGGTGCGGCCCTGCCGAGGCTGAGCCGACTGAAGCGTGGTACAAGAAAGATGAAGCACCATATGAGCTGCCGGTGTGGCTGATTAAGGTAGACATGGTCGCGCAACGCGGTGACAGCGGGGCACCCGTAGTGGATCCGATGAGTGGTAGTGCCGTAGGTATCCACAGCGGCGGTGGGGCTACGAAACCAGGCGCCAACGAATACAGCCCCTACAGTCTTGTTCAGCCGCTGTTGCCTCTCGAAGGCACTGATCATCCGCAAATCTCGGCTGGGGAAGCGCCTGGCCTTGGGGCGGCCGCATTGTCACCTCGAATGCATATTGTGGAGTGCTGCAGGTAAAGTGGGTATACTGTGGGACGCATGAGTTTGTGGCAACATTGGCATGGCCTGCTCGTGAGTTGCGCGGCTGCTGGCGTTGTCGGCCTCGCTTCGGTTTCTCCTGCTACGGCGGTGGAAAAATCCGAGGACGGGCGTAGGAGCCAGAAGGACGCCGTCTCCTGCGCCCCGCCGGTTATTCGGGACTATGAACGGGTGTTGAGGCGGCTTCCGCCGATAACAGCACGGCCGAGAAAGAACGGCTCTCTGCCTTTTGGGCCTCGTGGCATTTTTGTTCACGAACTACGGAGGCGAATATACGTTCCGGGGGATGCGGATGGTCAGAAGGTTCGCTTTGAATTGCTGCCAGATACTCCAGGTGGCCGCGTGTTCAACTTAGACTGGATCGTAAAGGGCCGAGTGAGGGCAATTGATCGGCGTGGTCGAAGTCGCGGCACGGTAGATAGAGCAAAATGGAAGTTTGGCCGAGTTGGGGCGGCTAAGCTCCTTCAGACTGTATTCGGCCTTCGGATTCCGCCCAGGCCTGGTATCTACCGGGCGGAACTCACGTTCGATCGCGGCACGACTGGCAGGCGGATCGGAAGGATTGCGCAGTACCTACGGGTCGTGAAGCCACGAGTAGATGCGCGGCTCAGAGTCATTGGAGACGAGGTGGTGCCTCCAGGAGGTGTAGCTCATGTGCAGGTCGAAAACCTTGGCACTCGGGAATTGCTCGACGGCAATTCATACGAGTTGATGCGGGAAGAGGGCGGCGCTTGGGTTCCCGCCAGGGATGACGCGAACGTGGGGCCCGCCATATCGATAGGGTCACGATCCATATACGGTGGTCTGAGCGGGAGTTGCGAACGGGTCCCGATTCCGAGCGACGCGGCGGCTGGCAGGTACAGGGTGTCGAGGCTGGTAGTGGTGGGAAGCAACAGACGGATCTTGCATTTAAGTGGTACGGTCCGCGTTGGATGATGTGATTGGTGTCAGGGACTACTGATACACACTGTGTGTGTAATGCTTTGGCATACGTAGGGAGACGGTCGCCAAAGGAAGCCCGCATACATCAGCATCCCCGGGTAGGGTTCGCGTTCGCGCATGGCATTGGCCGGCGCCGGCTCGCGGAAGGTCCCGCCTTCGGTCGTCGAGTTGCGTCCGCGCTCACCGGCATTCTCGGCGCACCGGGAATGGCACCACTGAGTCTGGTAACGCGATAGGCTGAAAGAGAAGAAGATGGCGCCATTGAGCCTGAAGCTTGGCCAATGCTATCGCTACGGTAGTTAAGCATCTGTGGTTGGCGAAAGGCAGAAGTGACGTGCGCTTAGAGAGGCTCGGTAACGGCGAACGGATCGCGGTCATCTCGGCTGTGTTCCTCTTCGCGTTCATGTTCCTTCACTGGTTCGGAGTCAAGGCTGTCAACGCGTCTAACCTACTGTTCGCCATTCAGGCAGTTGGACCGGGGAAGGATGCGTGGGAAGCGCTTGACTGGATTCCGACGGTGCTTCTGATTACGAGTCTCGCCACGCTTGCCGCGGCGACGCTGCGCGTCGCGGGTGCCTTTCGCAGGGGTTTCGCCGCGGTCAACATGGTGGGCGCAACTCTTGGCTTCGCATCGGTGTTGCTGATCTTCTTTCGGATTGTCAACCCGCCCGTGTTCTACGTCGAAAGAACCGTCACGTTCGAAGGAGCGATTCGATTTCCGATGTTCCTTGCTCTTGTGGCTGCCGCAGGGGTTGGTTTCGGATGCCTTCTGGCGCTCCGAGAAGAAGCGGGCCAGCGTGCCACGGGCGATTCGGCGCCCACGCAGCAGGCGTTGGGTGAAGGCGATTAGAGGCCGGTATCGTCGCTTGACGAAGAGGGAGACCTGCCATGAGGTCTAGCTGCTTCGCAGTGTGATCGGCGCCGAGTAGCACGTGCTGGTCAGCAAGGTCGTTCCAGCGAGGTCGTTTGCCTCGAGCTGTTGGCAGGCGTGGATGAGGCAGATGTTCACGGTGCCGGAGTAGTTCTGACCAGGTATATCCGGGGTGCCGATGCGGAGGAGGAGGTGGCGCGCCGCTGGCGCTGTCGCGAGAGGCACCGTTGCGTCTACAACGGCATCGATGCGGCGACTACCTGATCGGCGGCCACGGTGGCCCGACCCGCTGAAATCGGTCCGTCCTGTTTGAGAGCCCTTCCCGCCCGCGACAATGGGCAAAGGAGGTGCGAAGCAGGTGAAGAGGCAAAGACACAGACCCGAGCAGATCATCCGCAAGCTGCGGATCGCCGAGCAGATGCTCTCGGAGGGAAAGAGCGTAGGGGAGGCCGCGAAGGCACTGGAGGTCTCCGAGCAGATTCTGCACCGCTCGGTCCGCGCCGACGGTGGCCGCCATCGTTGATGTAGCGCGCCAAGCTGGCCACGGGGGCGGCCATGGCCAGAAGAGAAGTAGTCGCGCCGCTCGTCAGGGTCAGTCGCCGTCCGGTGATGTCAAGCGCGTTGATTCAAGATCTCGCGTCGATGAGCTGAGCGTGGGGTGAGCGGATTGCCGGCGTCTCGACGGGTTGGTTGAATCTAGCCCAGATGGCTGAGGCGTCTCCCAGCGAGAGGATCCCCGTGTTCGACGTGCGGCTCGAGCGGGCGCAGGTCGAGGCGGTCGCCGAGACGTTGCGCTCGGGATGGTTGACGATGGGGCCGCGGATCGACGCCTTCGAGCGGGAGTTCGGCGCCCACCTGGGGACCGAGCACGCGATCGCGGTCAGCAGCTGCACGGCGGCCCTCCACCTCGCCTACCTCGCCGCCGGGGTCGGGCCGGGCGACGAGGTGATCGTGCCCGGCATCACCTTCGTCGCGTCCGCCGCCGCCGTGCGCTACTGCGGCGCGACGCCGGTGCTCGCCGAGATCCTCGGTCCGCACGACCTGAGCCTCGACCCCGACGATGTCGAGGCGCGGATCACGCCGCGGACGAAGGCGGTCTGCGCCGTCCACTACGGCGGCTACGCGGCGCCGCTCGAGCGGCTCGGGGAGCTCTGCGAGCGGCGCGGCCTGGCGCTGATCGAGGACGCCGCCCACAGCCCCGACGGGACCCTGCCGGGCGGGAGTCGCCGGCTCGGGACCTTCGGTCGCGCCGGGACCTTCAGCTTCTTCTCCAACAAGATCCTCTCCTGCGGCGAGGGGGGCCTGCTGGCGACCGACGACGACGAGGTGGCCGAGCTGGCGCGCAGCCTGCGCTCGCACGCGATGACCTCGGGCACCTGGGACCGCCACCGCGGACACGCGATGAGCTACGACGTGGTCGGCGTCGGCTACAACTACCGCATGGACGAGCCGCGGGCGGCGCTGCTGTCGGCGCGCCTGCCGGGCCTCGCCGCCGACATCGCCGAGCGCCGCCGGCTCACCGCGCGCTACCGCGAGCTGCTCGCCGGGGTCGGGGGGATCGCCGTCCCCTACCGCGACGAGCAGGTCGCGGCGAGCTCCTGCTACGTGATGCCGGTCCTGGTCGAGGACCCGGCGCTGCGCGACCCCGTGCGCAGCCTGCTCTCGGAGCGCCACGCCGTGCAGACCAGCGTCCTCTACCCGTCGATCAACCGGTTCACCGCCTACGGCGCCGGCGCCGAGAGCCTGCCGCGCTGCGAGCGGGCGGCGGCGACCCAGGTCACCCTGCCGCTCTACCCGCACCTAGGCGACGAGCGCCTCGAGCGGGTGGTCGGGGCGCTGGGCGCCGCCGTCGCAGAAGCCGCATAGGACAACCTCAGCCGCCCGCCGCCGCCGTGAGGAGGCGCCCCCAGTCGACCGCGCGGCCGGCGAGGGCGTCGCAGAGCCGCCGCAGCCCCGCCAGGCCGTCCTCGAGCTCCCAGCCCGAGTGCAGCGTGATCGGCATCCAGCCACCCCCCTCGCCCGCCGGCATCCGCTCGACCCGCGGCAGCATCTCCGCCGCCCGTCCGTAGAGCGGCGGGGAG
>Ga0210086_1001169_pt1 | contig 13910 bp, 10 predicted proteins | sample China_Galinas_PW_3_FD_184867 | JGI IMG/M metagenome (GOLD analysis project Ga0210086, IMG submission 184867) | Wetland microbial communities from San Francisco Bay, California, USA, that impact long-term carbon sequestration - China_Galinas_PWB_D2... | ecosystem: Environmental > Aquatic > Marine... | reverse complement strand
CGCTCCCCGTAGCCGAGCCAGAAGATCAGCAGCGGCACGATGACCGTGCCCCCGCCGACGCCGAAGAGGCCGCTGAAGAGACCGGCCAACGTGCCAATCGCGGCCAGCCTGAATGTGCGGCTGGAGGGCATCGCGCGATACTAGTGCCGTGCACGCCGAATCCAGCACATGGCTGGACCTCGGGCCGCTGGCCCAGTTGCGAGCCCATCCCGCGAGCGCGGCCATCCTCACCGACGTGGACGGGACCCTCGCCCCAATCGCCGACCGACCCGAGCAGGCCAGCGTCCCGGACCGGGTCACCGAACTGCTCGAACGGCTGAGTGGGATCTACGGCCTGGTCGGTTGCGTCTCCGGGAGGCGCGCCGTGGAGGCGAGGCGACTGGTCGGCGTCAATGAAATCTCCTACGCCGGAAACCATGGGCTGGAACTGCTGCTCCCGGGGGATTACAAGCCGCGATTCGACCCCTCGCTCCAGGGACGCGAGCAGGCAGCGGAGGAGTTCGTGGCCAGCCTGGACAGCGAGGCGCTGGCGACAACCGGCCTGCGACTCGAGGACAAGGGCCCGATCCAGGCGCTCCACTGGCGCGGGGTGGAGAACGAGCGGCTCGCCGAAGCGCGCGCCCACGAGATCGCCGCCGACGCCGGGCGGGCGGGTCTCGAGCCACACTGGGGCCGCAAGGTGCTTGAGCTCCGCCCCGTGGGAGGCGGCGGCAAGGGCGCGGCGGTCGCGGCGCTGCTTGCAACCGACGGTGTCAGCGCAGCCGTCTACGCCGGAGACGACCGCACCGATCTCGACGCTTTCCGCCGCCTGCGAACCCTGTCCGACGAGGGCGAGCTGGAGACCGCCGTCTGCGTTGGCGTCGCGTCGCCGGAGGCGCCGCCCGAGCTCGCGGAGGAGTCTGATCTGCACGTCGATGGCCCCGCCGGGTGGCTCGCGGTGCTGGAAGCCATGGCGGAGCGCGCCACAGATTCCTGACCGTGCACTACACGGACCTGTTACGGATCACCGTGTTCTTGACCGGCGCCGAGGCCACCGCCCTGGGGGCCGTGACGGCAATCGCCGCCGGCCGCGGAGACGACGCAACAGCGGTTCTGGTGGCCGGGGCATGGTGGGTTGCGGCGCTCGGCGCCGGGCTCTACCTGGGTCGCCCGGCCCGCGCCGCCGATGGCGTCCGCGACGCTCTCGCCCGGGCCCGCACTGCCACATCCCTGCCGCCCGACAGCCCGGCGCGGATCGCCCTCGAGCGTCTCTGGCCGATCGGCGTCACTGCGCTCGCCGCGGGTATCCTCGGCGTCTTCTTCCCCGGTGTCGCCGCGATCGGGGCTGGCTACGCCCTGCTGGTGGCGCTAGCGATGCGGACCCGCGAGGCAGCCGTGCTTGGCATCGAGCAGCGCGACGGCGTCCGCTTCTTTGTTGTCCCCGGCTCGGCTCTCCGCCCGCTGGAGCTGGTGCGCACTCCGGGCCTGCGCAGCGACCATCTGCACGAGCTCGGTCGCTGAGCTCACGGCAAGCAGCCTCTATCGCTTCAGGAGCTTCTTGAAGTCCCTCCAGCCGCGGGCGTTGGCGACGTTGTCCGCGGTGAGCCATGCGCGGCGGCCGGTGGCAACCGCGTAGTCCATGTTGTCGAGCGTGTCGACGCCGTGGGCGTCCGTGTTGAGCACGATCGTGACGCCAGCCTCCGCCGCGAGCCGCGCATGGCGATCCGAGAGGTCCCTGCGATTGGGGTTACCGTTGATCTCGAGCATCGCACCGGCCGCGGCGGCGGCCTCGATCACCGCCTCGACGTCGATCGCGTAAGGCTCGCGGCTACCGATCAGGCGACCCGTCAGGTGGCCGATGCAATTGACGTGGGGGTTCTCAATCGCCGCCAGGACGCGGTCGGTCGTCGCCCGCTCTGAGATCGCAAACGACGTGTGGACGCTGGCCACCACCCAATCGAGCGCGTCCAGCAGGTCATCCGGATAGTCAAGCGCACCGTCGAGGCCGATGTTCACCTCCGAGCCGGCCAGAAGGCGAAATCCCCGCCTGCCGACATTCCACTCCCGGATCTCATCGATCCGCTTCCAGAGTCGTTTGGCGGTGACGTGGTCTCCGAAGCCGTGACTGGCGGAGTGGTCGGTTATCGCCAGGTAGGAGTAGCCCCGCCCGCGGGCGGCGTCGGCCATCTCTCCGAGCGTGTTGCGGCCGTCGGAGAGCGTCGTATGAACGTGCAGGTCGCCGCGAACGTCGCCGAGCGAGACCAGATCGGGCAGCTCGCCGTTTCGCGCCGCGGCGAGCTCCCCGCGCCCCTCGCGCAGCTCCGGCTCAATGTAGGAGTAGCCAAGCCGCCGGTAGACCTCCTCCTCTGTCTCGCAGAGCGTGACCCTGTCGCTTTCGACCTCGGTGATGCCGTGCTCTGAGACCGAGAGGCCACGCGCAACTGCGTCTTCGCGGAGCTGCACGTTGTGGGCCGCCGAGCCCGTGAAGTGCTGGAGGAGGTTGCCGAAGGCATCGGGCGGGACAATCCGCAGATCGACGGAGACACCGTTGTGCGTCTGCGCCCGCACCCCGTTGGGCCCCGGCTTCCCGGCCGTCGCGACCAAGGGGTGGCTCGCCAGGTGCTCGGCGAGAGCGGCCGGCTCCTCGGCCGTCGCGATCAAATCGATGTCCTTGCAGGTGTCCGCCCAGCGCCGCACCGAGCCGGCGACCTCCACCCGGTTGGCGGCGGGATGCTCGCGCAGCGCGGTCGCCAGCTCCTCGCCGATTGGGCGGACCGTGGAGAGCAGCAGCCGGCTGCTCACCTCGCCCTCTTCGCCGAACCGCTCCAGGGCAGCGAGCACGTTCTCCTCGACCTTCGGGCCCAGGCCCTTCACGTCTCGGATCTGCTGCGCCTTCGCCGCCGCCTTCAGGTCCTTCAGCGAAGTGACGTCGAGCTCGTCGTGGAGGCGCCTAGCGGTCTTCGCCCCCAGGCCGGGGAGCCGGGTCACCTCGACCAACGTCGGCGGGAACTTTTCCTTCAGCTTCACCGCCGCCGGGATCTCGCCGGTGGCCAACAGGGCGTCGATCTTTTCGGCCAGAGTCTTGCCGATGCCGGGAATCTCGGTTGCCCGGCTCGCCGCAGCGAGGTCGGCAACCGACACCGGGCTTTCACGGATCGCCTTGGCGGCGGCGCTGTATGCCAGCACCCGGTATTTCACAGCGCCATCGAGCTCGTAGAGCACCCCCAGTTCCTCGAGTGCGGCTGCGATCTCGCCGTTGGTCATACCGGGCAACTTAGAACCTGTCGTAAATGCCCGTGCGCGCGGCCGGCAATTGAAGCCACCGCACGGTGCGACATGCTCGCGAGTGGCATGATCGGACCGATGCGCGAGCCGTGGTTGGTCCTGCCGACCTACAACGAGAGGGAGAACATCGAGGCGCTCGTCGGCGCGGTGCGCGAGATGCTCCCGGCCGCCGGCCACATCCTGATCGTCGACGACAATTCGCCCGACGGCACCGGGGACGTCGCCGACCGCCTCGCCGCCGAGAACGAAAACGTCAGCGTCCTGCACCGCCCCCGCAAGGACGGTCTCGGGCCCGCCTACGTGGCCGGCTTCCGTCTGGCGCTCGCGGAGGGCGCAGGTCTGATCCTCGAGATGGACAGTGACTTCTCCCACGAACCCGCCTACCTTCCGCGCCTGCTCGGCGCCGCCCGAACGGCCGACCTGGTGATCGGCTCCCGGTATGTGGTGGGCGGCGGGGTTGGCGATTGGGGCGCCCTGCGCCGGGCAATCAGCCGTGGGGGAAGCCTCTATGCGCGGCTCGCCCTCGGGGTGGAGGTGCGCGATCTGACCGGCGGCTTCAAGTGCTTCCGCCGCGAGGTCCTCGAAGCGATCGACCTCGACACGGTCCAATCGCGCGGCTACGCGTTCCAGGTCGAGCTGACCTACCGAGCGATACAGCACGGCTTCACGGTCGTCGAGGTCCCGATTGTCTTTCGCGACCGCAGGAGCGGGACCTCGAAGATGGACCGCTCGATAGTTGCCGAGGCCGTCTGGCGGGTTCCGCTTCTACGGTTAGAGTCCCGTGGTGGCGGGAATGAGGGGCGGGGTCGAACCGCGCCGAAAAGCCGTCGCTATACTTTTTGAAGTATTGAGCGCTGAACCTCGACTCTCAGGAGACCGATACTCGTGACAGGCAAGCTCACCGACGTGACAGACGCCACCTTCAAATCCGAGGTGCTTGAGGCCGACGGCCCCGTCTTGGTCGACTTCTGGGCTCCCTGGTGCGGTCCCTGCCGAGTCGTTCACCCAGTTCTCGAGGAGATCGATGCCGAGCGCGACGACCTGAACGTTGTCAGCCTCAACGTCGACGAGAACCAGCAAACGGCCGTTCAATACGAGGTCCTCTCAATCCCGACCCTGATCCTCTTCAAGGACGGCGCGATCGCCAAGAAGGTAGTCGGGGCGATGCCGAAGCGCCGGCTCGAGGCCGAGCTGGAGCCGGCACTCACCTAGATGGCCGGGATGGATCGTCCACAGGCACGGCTGACGGTCTGATGCCCTTCGTCCACATCCACTGGTTCGAGGGGCGGAGCGACGACCAGAAGGCGGAGATCGCGAAGCGCATCGAAGCGGCGCTGGTGGAGGTGGCCGGTGCCGCCCCCGAGCATTGTTGGGTGAAATTCTCCGACTCGCCCAAGTCGGACTTCATCATCGGCGAGCCTGCCGAGCCAAGCTAGTGCCGTGACACTGGACGGCCGGGCGGCAGGGGCCCGGTCGGCCAGTCCAGAGGGGTCTGCGGAGTTGACCGCGACAGTCGGGGTCAACTCCGCAGACCCCCCCCGATTTCACGCAGAGCCGAGGGAGATTCTCAGCTCGCGCCCGTCAATCTTCGCCGGGGCGCCCTCACCGGCGTCGTAGGCAACCGACGTGGCGAGCACCTCCCCCGCCAGATAGGGCTCGTGCTCCCGGGCGGCGGTCAGCAGCTCCCCGTCGCCCCCGAGACCCAGCTCGATCCGGTCGGTGATTTGCAGGCCGGCCTCTTTGCGTGCGGTCTGGACCGCGTGGACAATCTCGCGTGCCCACCCCTCACGACGCAGCTCGTCGTCGAACTCCAGTTGCAGGGCGACCGCGTGACCGGCCTCGGCCTCGACCTCGTAGCCCTCCAGCGGCTGCAGCGAAAGATTGACCTCGTCGGCGGCGATCGCGTGCTCGTCGCCGTCGATGTTGATCCCGACCTCGCCGCCGTCCTCCATCACCCCAGCGACGTGGGCGGGATCGAGCGCCTCGACGGCGGCCGCAACTTGGGGCATGCGCTTGCCGAAGCGCGGCCCAAGCGAGCGGTAGTTGGGCTTGACCCGGTAGGTGATGAGATCTGCCTCGTCGGAGACGAAGTCGAGCTCCTTCACGTTGAGCTCTGCCCGGACCAGGGAGGCACTCGATTCGATCGCCGTGCGCTCCTCCTCGCTGGCGACGATCACAGCCTTGCGCAGCGGTTGGCGCACCTTCACCTTGGCCTGGGCGCGCGCGGTGCGACCCAGTTCAACCGTGCGGCGCACGGCCTCCATCCCCCTCTCCAGCTCTCGGTCGAGGAGGTCGGGACGGGGCTCCGGGAAGTCATGCAGGTGGACGGAGTCGGGCCGCGCGCCCAGCTCCTCGGCCTCGCCACCGGCCAGGTTGAGATAGATCTCGTCAGCCAGGAACGGCGTGAAGGGGGCGAGCAGAGTTGCCGTCTTCAACAGGCAGTGCCGCAGGGTCGCAAAGGCGGCGCGGTCACCGTCCCAGAAGCGGCGTCGCGAGAGCCGCACGTACCAGTTGGAAAGCTCCTCGACGTAGGCGGCAATCGCCCGGCCGGCCGCGGTGCAGTCAAAAGCGTCCATCCGCTCGCGCACCGTGGCGATGGTCTCCTGCAGCCGCGACAACGCCCACGCGTCGAGCTCGTCGCCGGCGAGGAAGTCATCGTCGAAGTCGCCGGGCCCGAGGCCCTCCGCATTCGCGTAGAGCACCCAGAAGGAGTAGGTGTTCCAGAGCGTCAACAGAAACTGGCGCACGGCCTCCCCCACCGTGTCGACCGAAAACCGGTAGCCGGACCAGGGCTGCTGGGAGGTCAGGTAGTACCAGCGGAATGCGTCGGCGCCGTGGGCCGAGATCACGTCCCAGGGCTCAACGACGTTGCCCCTGCTCTTCGACATCTTCTGGCCTTCAGGATCGAGGATCAGGCCGAGGCAGACGCAGTTGCGATAGCTGGAGGTATCGAACAGGAGGGTTGACTCGGCGAGCAGCGTGTAGAACCAGCCGCGCGTCTGGTCGATCGCCTCGCAGATGAAGTCGGCCGGGAAGCGCTCGTGGAAGGAGTCCTCGTTCTCGAACGGGTAGTGAAACTGCGCGAAGGGCATCGCGCCGCTGTCGTACCAGGTGTCGATCACCGATTCGACGCGGCGCATCTCGCCCCCGCAGCGCTCGCAGCCGAGGGCGACCTCGTCGATGTGGGGGCGGTGCAGATCGTCGGGAAGCTCGCCCCTGGCGCGCTCGCGCAGGTCGGCGACGGAGCCGGCGCAGAAAAGCTCCCCGCAACTGTCGTCGGCGCAACGCCAGATCGGCAGCGGCGTCCCCCAGTACCGATCGCGGGAGAGCGCCCAGTCCACGTTGTTCTCCAGCCATTTCCCAAAGCGGCCGTGCTTGATGTGATCGGGGTGCCAGCCGATCTCCTCGTTGTTGGCCAGCAACCGGTCGCGGGAGGCCGAGGTCGCGATGTACCAGCTCGACTTCGCGTAATAGAGGAGGGGTGTCCCGCATCGCCAGCAGTGCGGGTAGGCATGCTCGTAGACCTGCTCGCGGAAGAGCAGGCCCCGCTCGACCAGGTCGTCGATCAGCGCCCGTGTCACGTCGGGGTCCTTGACGAAACGGCCCTCGAAGCCGGCCACCCGCTGGTCGAAGGTGCCGTCCGGCCCAACCGGGTTGTAGAGGGTGCCGTGGCTGGTCGGGTCGAAGATGTCGTTGGCGGCGGCAACCGCGTAGTCGTCCTCCCCGAAGGCCGGTGCGATGTGGACCAGGCCGGTGCCGTCCTCGGTGGTCACGAAGTCGCCAGCCAGCACCGGGAAAGCACCGGGCTCACGATCGGCAAGCCGAAAGACCGGCCCCGCGTAGTGGCGCCCGACCAGCTCAGAGCCGGGCAGGCGATCGAGGACCTCGACGTCTTCGCCGAGAACCCGCTCAACCAGCGGCTCGGCAAGGACAAGGACCTCGTCGCCGACCTTGGCGCGAACGTAGGTGACGCCCGGAGCAACCGCGACGGCGACGTTGCCGGGGAGCGTCCAAGGCGTCGTCGTCCAGACGAGAAGCGATTCGCCTGCCTCGCTGCCGTCGTCGCCAAGCAGCGGAAAGCGCACGTAGATGGAGGGGTCCTCGACGTCCTGATAGCCGAGGGCCACCTCGTGGGACGAGAGGGCTGTGCCGCAGCGCGGGCAGTAGGGAACGACCTTGTGGCCCTCGTAGAGCTGCTTGGCGTCCCAGAGGCGGCGCAACGACCACCAGACCGACTCGATGTAGTCGTTCTCGAGGGTGACGTAGGGGTCGTCGAGGTCTATCCAGAAGCCGATCCGCTCCGTCAGCCGGTTCCACTCCTCGACGTACTCGAAGACCGACTCGCGGCAGCGCTGGTTGAACTCGGCGATCCCGAAGTCCTCAATCTCCTGCTTGGAAGAGATCCCCAACTGCTTCTCCACCTCCAGCTCGACCGGCAGGCCGTGGCAGTCCCAGCCGGCCTTGCGCGGCACCAGGTAGCCGCGCATCGTCCTGTAGCGGGGGTAGATGTCCTTGAAGACACGGGAGAGGACGTGATGGGAGCCGGGGCGGCCGTTGGCGGTTGGCGGGCCCTCGTAGAAGCTCCACACCTCGGCCCCCTCGCGGTTGGCGAGCGAACGGTGGAAGACGTTCCGCTCGCGCCAGCGGGCCAGGATTCGCTCCTCCAACTCGGGAAACGCCTGCTTCGGGTCGACCGGCCGGAAGCCCGACATCAGGAGGTTCCACCCATCGCCTGGGGCGGACGGTGCCAAGGGATCGCCTGTTCCGCGTTCATGAGCAGGTGATTCTAGGAGCGAGTAGGCTGCCCGCCCCGTGCCCGCCTACGAGTTGAACGGAAAGGTGGCGCTCGTGACGGGCGCCGCCAGGGGAATTGGCTTCGAGACGGCGCGCCAGCTGCACCTCCGCGGAGCCTCCGTGGCGGTGGTCGATCTCGACGACGCCGAAGCGCGCGAGGCCGCCGATCGGATCGGCCCGCGATCTCTCGGGATTGGTGCCGACGTCAGCGACCGCGCCGCAATCATGGCCGCGGTCGCTGAGACCGTCGAGCGCTTCGGGGGGCTCGACGTGGCAGTCGCCAACGCCGGCATCGCCCAGTCGAAGGTGGCCACGGTTCGCGGCATCCACGCCGAGGAGTGGGAGCGGGTCCTCGAGGTGGACATGCTCGGGGTCTGGCGCACGGTGCGCGCCGCCTTACCGCAGGTCGTCGGGCGCCACGGCCATATCGTTGTCGTCTCTTCCGTATACGCGTTCTTCAACGGCATCTTCAACAGTCCCTACGCAGCAGCCAAGTCCGGCGTCGAGTCGCTGGGCCGCTCACTCCGGGCCGAGCTGGCTCCACTGGGCGCGACCGCCGGTGTCGCGTACTTCGGTTGGATCGACACCAAAATGGTGCAGGACGCCTTCGAGCGGCCGCACTCGGGCAGGGTGCAGGGGAACATGCCCGAGTTCCTGCGCAAACGGATACCTCCCAGTGAGGCGGGTGCGGCAGTCGTGCGCGGCATCGAGGAGCGGGCGCCCCGGGTCTTCGCGCCCAAGTGGTGGCGCTACGTGTCCGCCCTGCGCGGACTCATCAACCCTCTCGTCGATCGCCGTCTCGAGTCCGACCCGACCATGCTCGCGGCGGTGCGGGGGGTCGAGGCGGACAGCGACGAGCAGGGCGCAGCGGCTGTCTCAGCCGCGCCCCGTTAGCTCCTCGAGCAGGAAGACGAACGACTCATAGGGGGCGCCGGTGGCGCGGCTGAGGCCGATCTCACAGGTGCGGTTGCTGGAGAGGTAAGCGTCGAAGTCGCGCTGGGACAGCTCCGCCGCCTGGTCGCGGGTGGCGGCGGCCGCCAGCTCCGGATGGGAGAAGCCGCGATCGCCCGCGAATCCGCAGCAGGTCGCAGAGGGAGCAACGTAGACCTCGTCCGCGAGGGCGTCGGCCAGCGCGCGGAGGCGCGTCGCGAGCCCCATGTGGCGGGTCGCGCAGGTCGGATGAACGGTCGCGGTGCCAACCGTGCGGGAGATCTCGAGCCGGGGCAGCAGCTGATCGTGGGCCCAGGTAACCGAGTCAAGGACCCTGATCTGCGCAAGGCGCTCGGCATTCTGCGCCGTCAGCACACTCTCCTCCGCACCGGGCGCGGTGCCGCGGAGGCCGGTGACGGCCTGTGTGCAGGAGGCGGCGTCGATCACCACCGGCAGCTCCCCCTCCCCGCTCCACTCCCAGAGGCGCGCAACGATCTCGTTCGCCTTGTGACGATGCGCCTCGCCGAAGCCTTTCGAGCTCCACGGCAGCCCACAGCAAGTCCCGAGGACCTCGCCGGGAATCCAGACCGGCTGCTTGGCACGGGCGGAGACCTCCACCAGCGCGGCGGCGAGGCTGGGCGGCGCGTCGCCCTGTCGCGGGGCGCCACGGGCCCCGGCCGCACCCCGGCCGAAGATCCGGTTGGTGCAGGAGGGGACGTAGACAGCAGCAGCGCCGTCCCGCGAGGTCGGCGGCGGCCTTCCCGCGGCGGCGCCGGGGAGACCCGCGCCCCGCTTGGTTCGCCGCGCCAGGCCGCCGCCGACCCGCAGCGCCGAACGGGCGATTTTCTCGACCGCGGCCCAGCGCCGTGCCGCTCGCAGCGCTGCGGCTTCGGCGCGCTCGGTGTGCCGCGTGCCGCGCAGTTCCTTCACGAGCCTGCCGGTGTCGATTCCCACCGGGCAGGCGAGCTGGCACGCACCGTCCGCGGCGCAGGTGTCCAGCCCGTCGTAGGCGAACTCCTCCAGCAGTGCCCGCTGGACGGGCGAGCCCGGCGGCTGGCGCGCCATCTCCCGGCGCAGCACTATCCGCTGGCGCGGCGTGGTGGTCAGATCGCGGCTCGGGCAGACCGGCTCGCAGAAACCGCACTCGACGCAGGTCGTGGCCGACTCCTCGATGGCCGGCGTCGTTTTCAGGTTGCGCAGGTGCGTGCTCGCGTCGCTGCTCAGAAGGACGCCGGGCGCGAGCACCCCGTCCGGGTCGGCGAGCCGCTTCACGCGCCACATCATCTCCGTGGCCTTCTCTCCCCACTCGCGCTCGACATAAGGGGCCATGTTGACCCCGGTGCCGTGCTCCGCCTTCAACGAGCCGTCGTACTTGCCGACCACCAAATCGACCAGCTTCGACATGAACGCCTCGTAGCGGTCGAGGTCCTCCTGCTTGGCGAAGTCGGGCGTGAGCATGAAGTGGAGGTTCCCGGCGGAGGCGTGGCCGGCGACGCCGGGAAGGAAGCCGTGCTCGCCGAGCAGCGCCTGCAGGTCGCGAGCTCCCTCGGCGATCCGCTCCGGCGGCACGCAAACGTCCTCCACGATCAGCGCCGTGCCGGGCAAGCGCAGGCGACCGATCAGACCGTGCAGGCCCTCTCGCACGCGCCAGGCGAGCCCGATCTCGTCGGGGTCGCGGGTGAATTCGATCGGGCGGATCGTCTCATGGGAGGAGAGGACTTCGCCGGCCCTCGCCACGTGGGCGTCAAGCTCGGCCTCACTCGCGGCGCCGAACTCGACCAGCAGCACTGCCGACTCCGGCGGCAGCTCCTTCCACTCGTCGGGGACGCCGACCATGTTGTAGCTGGCGGTGATCAGCGCCGGAGCGACCATCAGCTCAACCGCAGTGGCGCCCGAGTCGACCAGATCGCGGACCGGTGCGACGGCCGCGTCGATGCCGGGGAAGTGAATCCAGGCTGTCGTCGTGTGAGCCGGCAACGGCACGGTCTCGAACACCGCCTCGGCGACGAACGCAAGCGTCCCCTCGGAGCCAACGATGAGCCGCCTGAAGATCTCCAGGGGCTCCTCGGCGTCGAGAAAGGCACAGAGCCGGTAGCCGGTCGTGTTCTTGATCGAGAACTTGCGCCGGATGCGCTCGGCGAGCTCGGAGTCGGCGCGCATCTCGTCCCGGATCGCCGCCAGGCCGGCGGCCAGCGCCGGCTCGGCGGCCGCGAAGTGCTCGGCGGCTCCGGGCGCCGCGGTGTCGATCGTCGTGCCGGACGGCAGTGCGAAGGTCATCGAACGAACCGTCGAGTAGGAGTCCTGGACGACTCCGCAGCGCATCCCGCCGGAGTTGTTGGCGACCACGCCGCCGACGGTGGCGATGTCGGAGCTGGCCGGATCGGGGCCGAGCCTGCGGCCGAGGGGTGCCAGGACCCGGTTGACGTGGCCGAGCACCGTTCCCGGCCTGACACGGGCCAGCGCCCCGTCGTCCTCCACCGACACCCCGGTGAAGTGGCGGCGCACGTCGACCAGGATCCCGTTGCCCTGCGCCTGGCCGCTGAGGCTGGTGCCAGCGGCGCGGAAGACCACCGGCACGCCGGAGCGGTGGCCGTACGCGAGAACCTTGGCGACGTCGTCAGCGTCGTGCGCCATGACAACCGCCCGAGGGAGAAGGCGGTAGGGACTGGCGTCGGAGGCGTAGCGGACGACGTCGCTTGCGCGGCCCAGAACTCGGCCCGGACCGAGCAGGTTCTCGAGCTCGCGACACAGCGGCTGCTCCCCTCCGGCCGCGATCCGGTCCGGGGCGCGGTCGGGGGACGGCGCCGAAGAGGGTGGAGTGACCTTCCGCTCCAGCAGCGCCATCTAGGGCTCTCCGGCGGACTGCGGGGCGCCGCGGTCGCTCATCTCAGAACAGGGACATCCCGGGGGCGACGGGAACTTCCACCAACTCCGGCTGGGATGAGGCGACCGAGGCGGCGAGCGCATCTCGCACTGCGTCGCGATCCGCCACCCGGTGGGCCTTGAGCCCGTAGCCCTCCGCAACAGAGGCGACGTTCAGCTCGGGGAGGTCGAGGCCGGGCGCGCCCTGCAGCGACTCGACCTCGGCGAACCACTTGAGGATTGCGTACTCGTCGTTGCGCAGGACCAGGAAGGTGACGGGCGCCTCGTGCGCGACGGCGCTCCAGAACGCCGTGACCGCGTACTGGACCGAGCCCTCTCCGATCACGCAGACGACCGGGCGATCGGGCTGGGCGAGCTGCACGCCGACCGAGGCGGCGAGGCCGAAGCCGAGGCCGCCACCGGCGCTGAAGTAGTAGCTGCCGGGACGCGAGAGGCGAAGCTGGTTGCGAAGCGCCAGGGTGCTGGAGGGCGACTCGAGAACGACGATCCCGTCCTCGGGGAAGACCTCGGCGAGAGCCGAGTGCACGGTCGAGGAGTTGAGCGGGTCGGTCGCCGGGATTTCCTGCGGTCCCTCGTTCGGCGGTGGCGGCTGGCGCGAGGACTCCGGGACAGCCTCCACCAAGGCGGCCAAGGTCAGTCCAACGTCTGCGACGATGGCGTCGCCCATCGGAGCGCGCGCCGCCTCATCCGGGTCGCTGGTGATGGCTACCAGTTGCGCCCCCTCCGGCAGCAGCGGGCCGGGGATGTGCGGGTAGTACGGGAAGACCGAGCTCCCCGCAACGAGGATCAGGTCGTGACCCTCGAGGGTCTGGGCGACCGGGCCGATGGCGGGAGGCAGGACGCCGCGGAAGTTCGGGTGGTCCTCGGGGAACCCAAGTCTTCCCCCACCCGGCGCCGGAGTCGCCCACACGGGCAGGCGCTGGCGCTCCGCCAGAGCCACGGCCGTGTCCCAGGCACCCATGGCGTCAATGTCGGGCCCTGCCACGAACACCGGGTTCGCGGCGGCGTCGAGCCGCTCCGCCAGCGAGCGAACCGACTCGGGATCGGCGACCGAGCGGCCGCTCACTATGCGCGAAATCGCCTCACCGGCACTGGCTTCGTCGACCTCCACGCCCCAATCGTCCATCGGAATGGAGACGAAGACCGGTCCCCGCGGCGGCAGTGACGCCAGGTGAACACCGTGCGCAAGGGCAAGCGGCACGTCCTCGGGGCGCGGCGGCTCATAGGACCACTTGACCAGCGGATGGGGCATCCGGGTCGCCTCACGGTTCGTGAGGTTCGCCTGCAGGGTCATCTGAGCCCGCACCTGCTGCCCGGCGGTGATCAACAGCGGCGTGTGGTTGGCCTGCGCGTTGAAGATCGCGCCCATCGCGTTGCCGACGCCCGGCGCGGTGTGAAGGTTGGCGATCGCGGCCCGTCCCGAGGCCTGGGCGTACCCATCCGCCATGCCGACGACGACCGCCTCCTGAAGGCCCATGACGTAGCGAAAGTCGCCGGGCAGGTCGGCGAGCATCGGCAGCTCGGTCGAGCCCGGGTTGCCGAATATCGTCGTCATCCCCTGAGCCCGGAAGAGGTCGAAGCTTGCGTCGCGGACCGTCGGCATCCCGGGGGCAACCCTAGAGGCTTGATGGGGGTTGTGCACGCCCGCTGCGCACGGGTCGCGGGCTGGTGAGCTCTTGCGAGGCTCAAGGCCGCGCCCCGGGTCAACCGATACCGGTGCAAGTGCTGGGAACTACCGACAAGAGGCAAGATCCACGAAGAGTGCGCGACGTCCTGCTCGCGCTCGTCCTCGCAGCAATGGTCGTCTGCCTGGCGGCGGGAACGGCAAGCGCCGGGCCCGCCGCCACGCGCATCGTGCGGGCGACGGGAACGATCGTCCCGATCCCGGCCGCCATCCCTCACGAAACTGGGGACATGGTCGACCGTCGCATAATCCCCGACCTGCGCTGGATCGCCCGCCGCTTCCCGATCTTCGTCACCGACGGCTACTCGGGACCACTTCCCAACGGCGAGCGCGCCGGCTGCCGGGGATGCCACGT
>Ga0210086_1001168_pt1 | contig 13913 bp, 10 predicted proteins | sample China_Galinas_PW_3_FD_184867 | JGI IMG/M metagenome (GOLD analysis project Ga0210086, IMG submission 184867) | Wetland microbial communities from San Francisco Bay, California, USA, that impact long-term carbon sequestration - China_Galinas_PWB_D2... | ecosystem: Environmental > Aquatic > Marine... | reverse complement strand
TCCGCTGGTCCGCACCTTCTGCGCTGCCGGCATTGCGGGAAGTGCCTTCGCGCGGCCCAGCGGCTTCGACCTGATCGTCGCCAACATTCTTGCCGGCCCGCTGGTCGCGCTGGCGCCGTCGATCCGCCGCCGCCTCGCGCCGGGCGGCACGGTGATCCTCTCCGGGCTCCTCGCCAGCCAGCGGAACCGGGTCGCCGCCGCCTATCACGCACAGCGGCTCCGCCTCATGCGAGCCGACATTCGCGACGGCTGGGTGACGCTGACCTTCGATCGGCCGTCCAAGAGAAAGGGGCGGCACGCGATGCGCCGCCCCTGACCCGACTTTGTGGATACTAGAGCGGGAAGCGGCCGCGGCCGGCGTGGTCGAGGGCCACCCGCTGGTAGCCGAACGTCGCCACGCTTGCGTCGCCAAGACCGAGCAGGTGGGCGCTGATGCTGGCGCGCGGCGGCGCTTCCCGCACCGCGAGCGCCCGCGCAAGGACCTGTCGCGACACGCCGCGCACGGGCGCGGCACGGCCGCCGATATCGCCGGGTGTCCTGATCATCATGGTCCTGTCCTTCCGAATCCGTCTGCCCTCCCGCTGCCGAGATACGTTTGCCCCGGATCGTCGGGAAGCTTCGTAAGCGCATGACTGACATGCGTTTTTTGCAGCGCAATGTCATAATATTGCCATGCACAAAACGCGGGCAGCGGCGAACCGCGCTGCGCCGCCGGTTTTCGTTTGATGCCCGCTCGAACCGCCCATAGAAAGGTCACATGACCGATCCCGCCGAACACCGAAGACGGCTGGCCGACCTCCGCGGCGAACTGGCGCGGCAGGGACTCGCCGGCTTCATCGTCCCCCATGCCGACGAGCATCAGAGCGAATATCTGCCGCCATCGGCCGAGCGGCTGGCGTGGCTGACCGGCTTCACCGGCTCGGCCGGTACGGCGATCGTGCTCGCCGACGCCGCCGCCGTCTTCGTCGACGGCCGCTACACATTGCAGGTTCGCAGCGAGGTCGATCCGGAGTTGTTCACGCCGGAGCACCTGATCGACACGCCGCCGGCGAAATGGCTCACCGCGCACGCCAGATCCGGTGACAGGATCGGCTACGATCCGTGGCTGATGACCGTCGCCGAGGTCCGCCGGCTTGAGGCTGCCTGCAAGGAAGTCGGGGCGGGGCTTGTTGCGGTGGACGAGAACCCCATCGACCGCGTCTGGACCGACCGGCCCTCCCCGCCCGTCGGGGCGGTCTCGCTGCACCCGGTCGAGCTTGCCGGCGAGGGCGCCGCCGACAAGATCGCCCGGCTCCAGGCGACGCTCGCCGAGAAGAAGGTCGACGCCGCCGTTCTCGGCCAGGCCGATTCGATCGCCTGGACCTTCAATCTCCGTGGGTCCGACATCGCCCACAATCCCGTGGCGCTGGCCTGGGCGATCCTGCCGGAAGCCGGCAAACCCGCGCTCTTCATCGATGGGCGGAAGCTCTCCAACGCCGTGCGCGCCAGCCTCTCTGAGCAGGCTGACATCAACGAGCCGGACCGGCTTGTCGCGGCATTAACCGCGCTTGGCCGCGACAAGGCGCGGGTGCTGGTCGAGCCGCGGACCACCGCACAGGCGGTCGCCGCGACCATCGTCGGGGCGGGCGGCGAGGTGGTGGAAGGGGCGGATCCGGCGGCGCTCCCCAAGGCACGAAAGAACGACACCGAAATCGCCGGCGCCCGGCGCGCCCATATCCGCGACGGCGCGGCGATGATCCGCTTCCTCGCCTGGCTCGACGCCAACGCAGAGACCGGCCAACTCGACGAGATCGCCGCCGCTGACAGGCTCGCGGTATTACGCGCGGACACGGCGAAGGCTGACGGCGCGGAACTGATCGACCTCTCCTTCGACACGATTTCCGGCGCCGGTCCGAACGGCGCCATTGTCCACTACCGGGTGAACCCGACGACCAGCCGCCGGCTCGAGCCCGGCTCGTTATACCTCGTCGATTCCGGCGCCCAGTACCGCGACGGCACCACCGACATCGCCCGCAGCGTGCCGATCGGCGCGCCGACGGCGGAGCAGCGCGACCGCTTCACCCGCGTGCTCAAGGGCATGATCGCCATCGCCACGCTGCGCTTTCCCGCCGGCACCACCGGCGTGCAGATCGACGCCTTCGCCCGCCGGCCCCTGTGGGACGCGGGCCTCGACTATGATCACGGCACCGGCCACGGCATCGGCTCGTTCCTCTCGGTGCACGAGGGGCCGGCGAGCATCTCGAAGCGCGGCGAGGTGCCGCTCGAGCCAGGCATGCTCCTGTCCGACGAGCCCGGCTACTACAAGGCCGGCGCCTACGGCATCCGCATCGAGAACCTGGTGCTGGTGACGCCGCCGACGCCGATTGCCGGTGGCGACCGCGAGATGCTCGGCTTCGAGACGTTGACGCTGTGCCCCATCGACCGCCGGCTGATCACCCTCGACCTGCTCACCCCGGCCGAGATCGCCTGGATCGACGCCTATCACGCCGCGATCCCCGGCGCGGTCGGCCGCCTTCTCGACGAGAGTGAGCGAGCCTGGCTCGCCGACAAGACGGCGCCGCTCGCCGGGATCAAGGCGGAGGACGAGACCCGGGTGCCGGGCGCTGCCCCGGCCCGGACCGACTCGGCCATATAAGGCGCACGCACCATTCGGGGCGACGAGCCCGCCGGATCCGCCTGGCAGGCTTGTCTTCGCTCCGGCTCTGCGACACAACCTCAGAGGGCCATCCGGACAGGTTGCGCACCGCCACCGGGAGCCGCTAACCTTGACCTCGCGCCACACGATCGGTTCAAGGCGCGGTTGGTGATGATGCGCGTCAACTTCCATCGAAGGTCCTTGGCAGCCGGGCTCCTGCTGTTGCCGCTTCTCTGCGGAATTGCCGCCGCCGAGGACCACGGCCGGTTTGTCGGCCGCGTCGCCGTCGAGTGGCTCGACGATCAAAGCGACAGCCGCGACATGCGCCTGCTCGAGCAATTCGCCTTTGTCGATCCGACCGGCAAGGTGTGGGCTGTCCCGAAGGGCGCGGTGATCAACGGTGCGTCAATCCCGCGCCTGTTCTGGAGCCTGGTCGGGCCGCCCTTTGTTGGCGCCTACCGGCGCGCCTCGGTGATCCACGACTACTATTGCGATGTACGGTCCGAGCCGTGGCTGGCGGTCCACCGGATGTTCTTTGAGGCGAGCCTCGCCGGCGGCGTTCCGGAAGCCACGGCGAAGATCATGTATGTGGCGATCTACGGCGCCGGCCCGCGGTGGTCGGAAGCCACCGGTGCCGACCGGGCGGGACGGCCCCGCAAGCTCCCCAACCCGCGGCTGAGCGAGGCGTCGGCCCACGAGATCGAGGAGTGGATCGAAGCCGACAATCCCAGCCTCGAGGAACTCGAAAGGCGGGTCGATCGAGACCTCGCGCCCGGAACGCCGCAGTAGCGCTCGTCCTCAGTTGAACCAGATCGCCGAGACGCCGAACGAGCCCTCGAAGGCGCCGACCATGGCGTTCCACTCCTCGCTCGTCGCCACCGGCCCGTCCTCCAGATAAGGCAGCGCCGCCGGACCGGTCAGCCACAGGACGAGGTCGAAGGCCTGCGGCTCGTCGAAGACGCGGGCCAGGTTGAAGCCCTTGTCGAAGCGCCAGTGCGGCACGAGCTTCCCGCCGTCGAGCACCGCCTCCGCCTCGTCGAGCACCGCCCGCCAGGCGTCGATCCGCGCCTGGTTCACCTGGACGCTGGCGAACGGGCTGGTCTGTCGCGGATTGGGCAGCCACTCGGCGTCGTCGTCGGTCTCCGCCTCGATGGCGCTCCAGCTCTCGCGGCTCAGAGCGATCATTGCCTTGATGTGCTGGCGTACCTCCGCCATGCGGGCCGGATCGGCGACCGGCCAGCGGATGTGGAAGAAGGAGATGAAGTCGGCGACCGGCGCGCCTTCGGCGTACATCGGGTCGCTCCCCGGCGCCGCAACCGCGGCGGCGAAGGCCGACTGCACCTTGGGGAAGAAGTGCGGGAAGCCGACGTCAAAACTCTCGTGCCAGTCATGCGCCAGCCAGAAGTCGCCAAAAGCCATCAGCACGTTGCAGTAGCCGCGCAGCCACAGCGCGTCGCCCTTGTCAAAGGCGAACACCAGCGAGTCGGGCATGTCGCCGGGATTCATGCCGGTGACCCGCTGGACCACGGCGATGAAGCGCTCGTCGTCGCCGATCGTGCCGTCGCCGTTGGCGTCGTAGCGCAGTTTGGTGAGGTCGAGACGGAGCTTGACGCCGCTGTCGCCGATCCCGGTCAGCGTTTCCTCGGCTTTGGCGACGTTCGTGACAAAGGTGTCGAGCAGCGCCTGGAAGTCTGCAAAGCTGATCGGCTCCGGATCAGGGTTGACCGGCACCGGCAGGCGGACGACAGGCAGCATCATCGTCTGCGGCGGCTTGAGACCGTAGCGGTAGAGCCCCTGCGACAGGGCCTCGATCGCCTCGACGAAGCGGATCGTGCCGAGGCCGATGCGGGCGTCGTCATTATTGGGGTCGGCACCAAGCATGGCCGCAAGCTCGGCGTCGCCCGCCGCGAGCGTGCCGGCATAGAGATGGTTGACCGCCGCCTGGTTGGCGGCCTCGTCGGCCCGCGCCGGGACGGCGGCGAGCCAGGCAGTGGCGGTGAAAAAAGCGGCAGTGACGGCGACAATCCTTCGCATGTGCGGGTTCCCTCTGGCCAAACAAGCCGCCAGCACTATCCCAACCCGCATGGCGGAGATGTGACCGAGATCACCAGCGACGTTGCCAGGGGCGGCTTGCGGTCGCTCATTGCCGGCCGATGAGATCGAACCAGCCGGCCTCGTCGATGACCTCGACCCCGTATTTCTGGGCGTCCTTCAGCTTGGACCCGGCGCCGGGGCCGGCGACCACCAAGTCGGTCTTCTTCGACACCGAGCCCGACACCCGGGCGCCGAGCCGCTCGGCCATCGCCTTCGCCTCGTCGCGGGTCATCCGCTCCAGCGAGCCGGTGAAGACAACGGTCTTGCCGGCGACCGGCGAGTCGCCGGCTGCCTGCTCGGCATCGAGGATGGTCACCTGTTTCGTCAGCGCATCGACCAGCGACCGGTTGTGGCTTTCGCCGAAATAGCGCGCCACGGCGTCGACGACGGTCGCGCCGATCTGGTCGATGCCGTCCATCTCCTCGCAAGCCGCCTCGTCGCCGTCGGCGACCTTCAGCGCCGCGTCGTGGAACTTCTCCCACGAACCGTAAGCGCGGGCGAGCACCCGCGCCGTCGTCTCGCCCACGTGGCGGATGCCGAGCGCGTTGAGGAAACGTTCGAGCGGGATCTCGCGGCGGACCTCGATGGCGTTGAACAGGTTGCGCACCGACACCTCGCCGAAGCCCTCGCGCTCCTTGAGGATGTGGCCTTTTTTGGCGTCCCGCTCGGCCAGCGTGAAGATGTCGGCCGGCGCCCTGATCGGCAGGTCGGCGTCCTCGTAGAAATACTCGATCTGCTTGACGCCGAGCCCTTCGACATCGAAGGCCTGGCGCGAGACGAAGTGCATCAGGTGCTCCATGCGCTGGAACGGGCAGGCGAACTCGCCGCTGCAGCGCCGCACAACCCCTTCCTCGCCGGTTGCCGTCTCCTCGCGCACCACCGGCGTCTTCAGCGGACAGGGGCAGATTTTCGGGAACTCGAAGGGCTTGGCGTCCGCCGGCCGCAGCGCCAGGTCGACGTCGAGCACCTGCGGAATGACGTCGCCGGCTCGCTGGACGACTACCGTGTCGCCGACGCGGATGTCGACCGGCTCGCCCTTGTCGTCGGTGCGGATCGGCGCGCCGTCGCGGCCGAAGCCGCGGATGTAGTCCTCGTTGTGGAGCGTGGCGTTCTCGACGACGACGCCGCCGACCGTCACCGGCTTCAGCCGCGCCACCGGCGTCAGGGCCCCGGTGCGGCCGACCTGGATGTCGATCGCCTCGAGCACCGTCGTCGCCTTCTCGGCGGGAAACTTGTGGGCGATCGCCCAGCGTGGGCTGCGGGTGCGAAAGCCGAGCCGCTCCTGCAGGGCGAGTGAGTCCGCCTTATAGACGACGCCGTCGATGTCATAGTCGAGGCTCGCCCGCTGCCGCTCGATGTCGTGATAGACGAGAAGCGCCGCGTCGATGGTGGCGCAGCGCTTCATCAACGGATTGACCGGAAATCCCCATTCGGCGAACGCCTCCACCATGCCCATCTGGGTGTCGGCCGGCATGGCGCTCATCTCGCCCCACGCATAGGCGAAGAAGCGGAGCGGACGCGACGCCGTGACCTCGGGGCTCTTCTGACGGAGCGAGCCGGCGGCGGTGTTGCGCGGGTTGACGTAGAGCGGCTTGCCGACTTTCTCCTGATAGGCGTTGAGCTTGGCGAAATCCGCCTTGCCGAGATAGATCTCGCCGCGCACCTCGACCACCTCCGGCACGCCCCTCGGCAGCTTGTGGGGCACGTCCTTGATGGTGCGGACATTGGCAGTGACGTCCTCGCCGGTGATGCCGTCGCCGCGTGTCGCGCCAAGCACCAGTTCTCCCGTCTCGTAGCGGAGCGACATCGACAACCCGTCGATCTTCGGCTCGGCGGTGAGCGCGATCGGATCGTCCGGCGAGCGGCCGAGGAAGCGGTACATCTGGGCGACGAAGTCGCGAACATCCTCCTCGTGGAAGGCGTTCTCCAGGGACAGCATCGGCACCGCATGACGGACCTCGGCGAACTTGCCGGTCGGCGCCGCGCCGATCCGCTCGCTCGGGCTGTCGGGGCGCTTCAGCTCCGGGAAGCGCGCCTCGATCGCCGCATTGCGCTGGCGGAGCGCATCATAAGCAGCATCGGAAATGGTCGGTGCATCTTCCTGGTAGTAGTGCCGGTCGGCGGCGGCGATGGCCTCGGCGAGCCGCTTCAATTCGTCCGCGGCCTCGTTCGCGCTGAGCGCCTCGACCGGTTTCTCCGCAGCTTTTCCCTTCGCCATCAGGTCCTGGCTCCACATCTCCGTCGGCGGCAAATTCGCAGGCTCACGGCGCTCCGGCAAGCCGCTGCAGCGCGCCATCAGCCCAATGGGGGGCGCTTTTATTCGGCTTTCGCCGGAACCTCCGTTCCCTCCGGTGCGGCCTTCGCCATCTCGGCGACGGCGATGAAGGATGGCCGCAGCGTCAGGGCGAGCGCCACGACGAACATCACCGAATCGAGGGCAAAGCCGACGCCCGGGAACTGGAACGGCGCCGCCGGACTGACGAAGTAGCCGAACACGGTGGCGCCGACCGGCGGCGCCACCACGCCGGTAGCCGTCATGATGCTGCTCATCGTGCCTTGCAGGATGCCCTGCTGGCTCGCCGGCACCGCCCGCGTCACCAGCGCCTGGATCGCCGGCGACACCAGTCCCCAGCCGAGGATGTAGGGCACCATGACGACATAGAGCATGGTCGGCGTGGTGACGACGGCGAAACCGGCGAGGCCGAGCGCGCCGACGCCAAGCCCGAGCCGCGCCGTCATCTTCTCGCCGAGCCACGGAACGACGACGCGAACCAGCCCGCCCTGTGAGATGCCGAACAAAACGCCGACCACCGCCAGCGAGATGCCGACTTCTGCCGCGCCCCAGTCGAAGCGATAGGCGGTGAACAGCACCCAGGTCGATTCCAGCATCCGCTCGCCGAGATTGGTCATCACATAGACCGCGATCAGCGCGATCACCGCCGGATAGCGCGCCACCACGCGAAAGGCGCCGACCGGATTGGCCTCCGCCAGCTTGAACGGGCGGCGGCTCTCCGGCTTCAGCGATTCAGGCAGCAGGAAATAGGCAACCGTAACTGCGACCAGGCAGGCCGCCGCCGCCGCGTAGAACGGCACGCGGGACCCGAGGGCGCCGAGCAGGCCGCCGACCAGCGGTCCGGCGACGAAACCGATGCCGAAGGCGACGCCGATCAGCCCGAAATTCTGCGCCCGCCGGTCGTCGGGGGTGACGTCGGCGATGTAGGCGGTCGCGGTCGAGATCGAGGCGCTCATCACGCCGCCGACGAGGCGGGCGACGGCGATCCACCACAGATTGGGCGCCACGGCGAGGAGCAGGTAGTCGACGCCGAGGCCGAAGAGCGACAGCAGCAGGATCGGCCGTCGCCCGTAGCGGTCCGACAGGGCGCCGAGCGCCGGGCCGAAGAGGAACTGCATCAGCGAATAGAGGGCGATGAGACCGCCATAGATGGTCGATGCGGAAGAGATTGCGCCGCCGGTGAGCTCCCGCACCAGCAGCGGCAGCACCGGCAACATCAGCCCGATGCCGAGCACGTTGATGACCAGGATGACGAAAAGAACGGCAAGGCCGGTGCGGCCGGATTTTACCATGTCGACTCTCGTTCCCGCGTCGCAACCGGCCGCTCGCTGAGACCATAGCGTCATCCTTGCCGCGACCGCCAGCCGTGGCGGGAGCGTCAGGCTTGCTGTCCAATTGCAGGAAAGCGGATGCCCGCCGGGCGGCCTCGCTATTCCCCGGCGCAAAGCCCGGCGAAACCGTCGAGCTTGCTGCGGGTCTCACCGGTGAGGGGAAGGCTGATTGTGTGCGGTACGGCTTTGATCACCAGTTGTTCGCCGTCGATCTTCAGGCCGGGATCCGCGCTGTAGGGAGCGTAGAAGACCACGCTCCAGGTGCCACCCATCTCATTCGATGTGATTTCTCCGAAGGTTGGCGCTTGCTGCAGCACGATGCCAATGAGGCCGAGCGTCAGGCCATCCTTCATCCAGGAAATCACCTGATCGGTCGCAAGCCCGTCAACGCTGATGCCGAGGCCGCGACCTCTCGCGTCGTCGCAGGTCAGTGTGGCCAACGCGCAGTCTTGAGCGCTGCTCTGATCGCAGTAGGCGGAGTCATAGATGACGGCGGTCGGCCCCCGCCGGGCTTCGCCATCCGCGGCCGACGTGCCGCCGGAGCCGGGTATGACGGACAGCGCGAGGGGACCCGGCCGCTGTCGGGGAAGCGTTACGTCGGCCAGCGCGGAGCCGATGGTCGCCGACAGCACGAGTGCCGCGACACTCCCGATCGCTGCTTGCCTGGTACGCTTGCTGTGCGCCTTGATCACGGCCCACTCCTTGGTTTGACGCCATTGCCATTCTCGTCGACGACCGCTTCCGCATCTCCCTCGATCGATTGCAGGCGTCAGGGGACGCCCGAGAACGAAGGCTATGTCGTTGCCCGGTTCGGCCCTGTGCGCGCCGACGCGCAAGGACAGAGACGAACCTGCCCTGCGATTTTGGCCTGTGTGCGGCAATTCTCACAACAGTCGATGCCGACATCACGCGCCTTTGACGCGGAGCTATCGGAACTCACGCCGCGCCGAGGATCAGCCGCTCGGCGGCGGCGCGCGCCTCCTCGGTGATCGTCGCGCCGGCAAGCATGCGGGCGATTTCCTCGCGCCGCCGGCGGTCGTCGAGCCGGGCAACGTCGGTGACGACGGTCTCGCCACCCGCGCCGGGCGCCTTGGCGACCAGAAGATGGCTTTCGGCGCGCGCCGCCACCTGCGGCGCATGGGTGACCGACAGCACCTGCACATCGCCGGACAATCGCGACAGCCGGGCGCCGATCGCATCGGCGACGGCGCCGCCGACCGCCGTGTCGATCTCGTCGAACACCAGCGTCGGGGCGGAGCCACGGTCGGCGAGCGCCACCTTGATCGCCAGCAGGAAGCGGGAGAGCTCGCCGCCGGAGGCGACCTTCATCAGCGGCCCCGGCCGCGTCCCCGGATTGGTGCGGACGGTAAAGGAGACGTCGTCGATGCCAGCCTCGGAGATCCTGTCGGCATCGCTGTCGATGGCAACCGAGAAGCTCGCCCGCTCGAGCTTGAGGGCCGGCAGTTCCGCGGCAACCGCCTCTTCCAGATGGCTGGCCGCCTCGCGCCGTTTCGCACTGAGGGCTGCGGTCGCGGCATCATATGCCGTTCGCGCCGCGACCACCGCGTTGTCGAGCCTGGCGAGCTCCTCCTCGCCGGAATCGAGCGCCGCCAGCGCCGCGGCCATCGTCTCGGCGAGCCCCGGCAGCTCGCCGACCGGGATATTGTGCTTGCGCGACGCGGCCCTCAGCGCAAACAGGCGCTCCTCGGTGCGTTCGAGCTCCTGCGGATCCGCCTCGGCCATGACGGCCGCGTTCTCGAGGGCGGCCCCGGCTTCCTCCAGCGCCACCAGCGCGCGGTCGACGGCGGCGATGACATCGTCGAGCAGGCCGCCCGCCTCGGGCGCCTTCCGCTCGAGGCGGCGGACGAGGCTCGCCAGCGTCGGCACCGGGGTCGCGTTTCCTGCCACGGTCTCGTAGGCCTCGGCGATATCGCCGGCGATCTTCTCCGCCCGCATCAGCTGCGCCCGCCGATCGGCGAGCGCCTCTTCCTCGTCAAGCTTCGGCGCCAGCTTCGTCAGCTCCTCGACCGAAGCACGGAGGTAGTCGGCCTCGACCCGTGCGGCGTCGATCCGCCGGCGAAGCTCGGCCGCGGCGGATTCCGCCTCGCGGAGATCGCGGCAGGCCCGCGCGACCGATTCGCGCTCGGCGTCGAGTCCGCCGAACGCGTCGAGCAGCGCCCGGTGCACCGCCGGATCGACCAGCGCGCGATCGTCATGCTGGCCGTGGATCTCGACCAGCAGGGCGCCGATCTGGCGGAGTAGCGTCACCGAGACCGGCTGGTCGTTGACGAAGGCGCGGCTGCGGCCGTCGCCGCCCTGCACCCGGCGGAGAATCAGCTCGCCCTCGCTGGCGATGCCGCTCCCGGCGAGGACCGCCCAGACGGGATGATCCCCGCCCGGCTCGAAGACCGCGGTGACATCGCCCTGCTCGGCGCCGTGACGGACCAGCGCGCTGTCGCCGCGGCCGCCGAGCGCCAGCGACAGGGCGTCAAGCAGGATCGACTTGCCGGCGCCGGTCTCACCGGTGAGCACCGTCAGGCCTTCGGTGAAATCAATTGAAAGCCGGTCGATAAGGACGACGTCGCGGATCGCGAGGGCAACGAGCATGGCTCGATATTTTTGACCCGGACCTTGAGCGTTGTTTGGCGTTCGGTCTAGCTGGTTCTGCTCGCCACCGCCTGGCTGATCGGCCCGCCGTGGTCCTCCGGCACCAGGCCTTTCTTGTCGAGCAGTCGGTAGGCGTCCTTATACCACGAACTGTCCGGGAAGTTGTGGCCGAGCACGGCAGCGGCCGTCTGGGCCTCGCGCACCAGACCCATGGCGAGATTCGCCTCGACCAGGCGCTCGAGTGCCTCCTCGACGTGCCGGGTCTCCGGATATTGAGTCACCACCGCGTCGAAGCGATTGATGGCGGCGACGTATTCGCGGCGCTCCAGATAGTAGCGGCCGACCTGCATCTCCTTGCCCGCCAACTGGTCGCGGGTGATGATCACCTTCTTGCGGGCATCGGCCGCATATTCCGAATCCGGGTAGCGGGTGGTGATCTCCTCCATCGCGTTCAGGGCCTTCTGGGTCCTTTCCTGATCGCGCGTCACGTCCGGGATCTGCGCGAAGTAGGACTGCCCGAGGATATATTGGGCGTAGGCGGCGTCCGCGTTGCCCGGATAGAGCGTCAGGTAGCGATTCGCCGTCTGGATCGCGGTGTCGTAGTCGCCTTTCCGGTAGCTGGCGAAAGCCGACATGACGAGCGATTTCCGCGCCCACTCCGTGTAGGGATGCTGGCGGTCGACCTCGTCGAAGCTCTTGATGGCGTCGCTGAACTTGCCCACATTGAGGTAGCCGAGGCCGCGGTTGTAAAGTGCCCCCGCCGGCTTGTCCTCCTCATAGGCGGCCGCCGTCCCCTCGATGGAGTGCTGGCAGGCCGAGAGGAGCACCGGGGCGCCAAGCAGCGCGGCAAGCAGCGCGGCGGTGCGCAGCGACGCCGGTCGCCGTGCCCACAGATGTGCGGATGCCTTCATCCCCCCGATCAAAGCGGCCCTCACGCCGAATCGCCCTTTTCTCGTCCCTTGCGGTCGCGAGCCGAATATCTAGCCCAAACCGCGTCCCCGGGCCAACTGCCGACCCGAAATGGATGTCGCTTTTCTTTGTGGCAAAACAGCGGACGGCCGCCCCGGCCGCGGGCGTCTTTGTCAGGAAACGTCGGGACCGAAGGCAGCAACGGCGACGCCGGCCGGAAGATCGGCATGCCCGGTCTCGCGACGGGCTGGCATTTCGACGTAGCTCCATGCCTCGCGATCGGCGAGCAGGGTCTCGATCGCCATGTGGTTGAGCTTGTGACCGCCACGATGGGAACGATAGCAGCCGAGGATGGGGGCGCCGGCCAGAGCCAGATCGCCGACCGCATCGAGGGCCTTGTGGCGCACGAACTCGTCCTCGTAACGCAGTCCCTCGGGGTTCATCACCCGGTCCTCGCCGATGACGATGGCGTTCTCGAGCGAGGCGCCGAGGGCGAAGCCGCGGGCCCACAGGCTTTTCACGTCGGCGTAGAAGCCGAAGGTGCGGGCGCGGCCGATTTCCGTGCGGAACGCCTCGCCGCAGACATCGAACGCCAACGCCTGCCGGCCGACCAGCGGATTGGCGAAATCGATCTCGATCTCGACTCGCCGTCCGTCATAGGGCAGAAACTCGGCGACGCTCCTGCCGATCTCGACCCGCACCGGCTTGTTCACCCGGATATAGCGGCGCGACGCCGACAGCGCCTCGATGCCCGCCTGGTCGACGGCGTCGATGAACGCGTCGGCGCTGCCGTCCATCACCGGGACTTCCGGTCCGTCGATCTCGACCATGCAGTTGTCGACGTCCAGCCCCCGCAGCGTCGCCATCAGGTGCTCGATAGTCGCCACCGAAGCTCCGGTCACGCCGATCGTGGTGCACAGATCGGTCGCGCTGACGTAACGATAGTCGGCCGGGATCTCGCGATCCCGGCCGTCATCGAGATTGGTCCGGTTGAAATAGATGCCGCAATCCGCCTCGGCAGGATGAAGGGTGACCGAGACCTCCTGGCCGCTATGGACACCCACCCCCGACAACGTCGCTCGACTTTTGAGCGTCGTCTGCGCCCCGTTACGCCGTCTCGCCATGCCCGCGGTACCCGCCCCTGGTATTCGGTCCCCGCCACTTTCGTGGCCCGATGCGGCACTTGGGCTTCGTATTTTCGGCTCGAGCGCTTACTCTTCGCTCTAACTGGCCGGTCCCACTCGATCGCCCCAGCGCCCTCCTCGACTCGAACCATATCCGCGCCGATGGGGATCGCAAAATCACGCTTGATTACACAATGTTACGACGCCGCTCGGCGTCGGTCGTTCGATTCTTCCTCGCATTTTCAATGCGTTGCGGCCCGGCTCCGCCATCAACGAAGCCGGGCCGCGAACGCGATTGTTTCAGTTCGCCTGACGGCGCAGGAAGGCCGGGATCTCCAGATCGTCGTCCGCCGGACGATGGTCGCGCGGCATCGGCCGGCCATGCGGGTCAAGCTCCGCCTGCCGGGAGCGGTAGTGCTCCTCCGGGGTCGGCGCCCGCGGCGCCGGAGGCCGCTTGGCGTATTCGCTGCTCGGCGGCGGCGGCGGCGGCGCCTGGATCCGCTGCTGCGGCTGGGCCTGCCGGGCCGGCTCACGGACCTCCGGCTGCGGGCGCGGGGCCGGCGCCGGCGGCGGCTGATTCGCCGCCGTGCGTTGAGGGGCCGGCTGTGGACGCTGGGGAGCCGGCTGCGCCCGTTGGCTGGGGACGCCCTCGTCCTCGCGCCGGCCGAGGCCGACATTGGCGAGACGCCTCAAGAGGCTGAGCGGACCGCGATCTTCGTCATGCCCCATGCCGCCGCCCTGATGCGCCTCGATCTGTCGCTGGGCGACCGGCGGGAAATCCTGCACGCGGGGCATCCGCACCGGCGGTGTTTCGGCGACCGGCGGAATGAACGGCTCCTCCAGGTCGTGATGGCCGTCGTCCTCATGCTGCGCGTGTGGCTCCGCCTCGGCATCGAAGGCGCCTTCGTCGAAATGCGCCT
>Ga0210086_1001167_pt1 | contig 13923 bp, 11 predicted proteins | sample China_Galinas_PW_3_FD_184867 | JGI IMG/M metagenome (GOLD analysis project Ga0210086, IMG submission 184867) | Wetland microbial communities from San Francisco Bay, California, USA, that impact long-term carbon sequestration - China_Galinas_PWB_D2... | ecosystem: Environmental > Aquatic > Marine... | reverse complement strand
GATCAAGGATTTCACCGATCTGCAGCGGGTTGTCAGCGTCAGCACCGGGACCCCGCTGCAAATTGTCGTTCGCCGCGGCGAGAAAGAGGTCGCTCTGACGGCAACGCCGGAGCTTCAGGAGATCACCGACCGGTTCGGCAACAAGCATCGGGTCGGCATGCTGGGAATCCAGCGAAACACGACCGGCGCCGACATCACCGTCGAGCGATATTCGCTGCCCGGCGCCGTCGCCCGGGCGGTATCCGAGACGTGGTTCGTCACCGAGCGGACGGTTTCCTACCTGTTCGAAGTGGTGGTGGGTCGAGAATCGGCGGACCAGCTCGGGGGGCCGCTCAGGGTCGCCGAGGTTTCGGCGCAGGTCGCCACCATCGGATTTGTTGCGCTGATCAATCTTGCCGCGATCCTGTCGATCTCGATCGGACTGATCAATCTTTTCCCGGTTCCCATGCTCGATGGCGGACATCTGCTGTTTTTCGCCCTTGAGGCAATCCGCGGCCGGCCGCTCAGCGAACGGGCGCAGGACATCGGATTCCGCATTGGCTTCGTTGCCATCGTGCTGCTCATGGTCTTTGCCACGAGCAACGATATCTCCGCCATCTGGGGCCGCTTGCAGGGGACCGGGTAGAGGGCGGGCCCTGAGGGGGGCCGCGCCCAGGCTCAGGAAACCGGGGTCCGGCGGGCGCCCAACCTCGCTGGTGTTAAGGATTTTCGCAACCTGCGGCGATATTATTCGTTTGAGTTCGTTGTGAAAAAGGGCTTCGAAGCGTGTCGCGGGGGCAACGCTGGAGGAGATTTGGCGACCGGGGTGGGAGGCAGGCTTGCGTGCTTATCAAAAGCCTGTAAATGTCGCCTTCCGGGGACGGCGCGGGGCGAATCTTCGCAGTGTCTCCCCGAGCCGGGTGCGGGCAGAACGGGGTGCTCTGAACCATATGTTTTCTTTGATGTATTTTCTCCGGCGTGTAGCGCTCGCGCTTGCTTTGTCGGTGGGCGTTATTACGGGTATCGGTCCGTCGTGGCTGGGACCGAGCGCGGCGGAAGCCGCCGTCATCTCCAGCATCGTCGTCAGCGGCAACACCCGCGTGGAGGCGGAAACCGTCAAAAGCTACGTCCTGATCGTCCCCGGAAAGTCCTTCACCAACGCCGATGTCGACGAATCCGTTAAGGCCCTCTACGGCACCGGGCTTTTCTCCGATGTGACGATCTCGGTCAGCGGCAGCCGGCTCCTGGTGGTCGTTGAGGAGAATCCCGTCGTCAACTCGGTGATCATCCAGGGCAACCGCAAGGTCAAATCCAACATCCTGATCCAGTTGCTGCAGACCCAGCCACGCGGTGTGCTGACGGACGCCAAGCTGCAGGGTGATGCGCAGCGGATGACCGACTACTACGCCACCCAGGGGCGCAGCTCTGCGACGATCACCTACAAGGTCACCGATCTTCCCGGGAACAGGGCGGACGTCGTCTTTGTCGTTGACGAGGGTGACCGCACTGCAATCAGCCGGATCACCTTCATCGGCAACGACGCCTTTTCGGACTCTCGCCTGCGCAGCGTGATCGACTCGCGCCAGCGCAGCCTGTTCACTTTGCTCAACCGCAAGGACGTCTTCAGCGAGGTGAGGCTGGCTGCCGACCAGGAAGCGCTCCGGCGCTTCTATATGAGCCACGGCTTCGCGGACTTCAGAGTGATTTCCGTCGACTGGGACTTCAACGAGTCCACCAGCCGCTATTCCGTCGTCTTCACGCTCGATGAAGGTCCGAGGTTCAAATTCGGCGCCATTAATATCGACTCCACGATTCCGGGTGTCGACACGCGGGCGCTGATGCGCCAGGTGGAGACGAAGTCCGGGCGGGTTTTCGATGCGACCAAGATCGAACACACGATCGAGAACCTGACGATCGAGTTGTCGCGTCAGGGTTACGCCTTCGTTCAGGTGCGTCCCCGCGGCGACCGCGACTATACGAACCACACGGTTTCGATCACCTATCTCATCGATGAAGGCCCGCGGGTCTACGTCGAGCGCATTGAGATCTACGGCAACACCAAGACGCGCGACTACGTCATCCGTCGTGAGTTCGATATCGCCGAAGGCGACCCCTACAATCGCGTGCTGATCGACAAAGCCGAACGAAACCTGCGTGACCTTGGCTACTTCAAGACCGTTGATATCGTGACGGAGCCCGGTTCGGCGCCGGACAAGGTGGTGGTCGTGGTCAGAGTGGTCGAGGACTCGACCGGCGAGTTCTCGATCGGCGCCGGTTACTCGACCGCCGGATTGGTGGGCGAGGTCTCGCTCGATGAGCGGAACTTCCTCGGCCGCGGACAGCAGCTGCGAATTTCGGTCGGGTACGGCTCGAACCAGCAGAACTACAATGTCTCGTTCACCGATCCCTACTTCCTTGGCTACAAGATTTCGGCCGGTATCGATGCCTACAAGACGATTCAGGGCAAATCGTCGTACCGACCCTACCAGAGCGACATTCTCGGCGGCGGATTGCGGCTAGGGCTGCCGATCACCGACAACCTCGTTTTGAATCTGAACTACCATATCGACAGCAACCAGATCTCCAACACGAGGAAGAAGACCGCCGTCTACTTCCCGAACGGCACCTACATCACTTCTTCGGCGGGCTACAATCTGACGTATTCCACGCTCGATAGCGTGAGCGATCCGCATGAGGGTCTCTTCATCAGGGCGGGACAGGACTTTGCCGGCATAGGCGGCGATGTCAGTTACATGAAGTCGATCGGTGACGCGCGGTACTATGCGCGCCTGCTGCCGGATACCGATATCGTCGGCTTGATGCGGGTTGCCGGTGGCAACATCACCGGTCTCGGTCAGAAGGTCCCGGTATTTGACGACTTCTTCCAGGGTGGAGAGACAATCCGTGGCTTCGCGCCTTACGGGTACGGTGCCGTCGACACCAAGACCGGCACCCCGCTCGGCGGCAAGAACTACTGGGTGGCCACCGCCGAGATCCAGTTCCCATTCCCCGGCATATCGCCGGACTTCGGCTTCCGCGGCGCCGTCTTTGCCGACGCCGGTACGCTGATGGATGTCGACGTGCCGAAGGGTGGTGGCCCGATCACCAATCCCAGCACGATCCGCTCTTCGGTCGGTGGCTCCGTTCTGTGGTCGTCGCCGATTGGCATCCTTCGCGCGGATTTCTCCTACGTCCTGAGCAAGGCGGCTACCGACAAGACGCAGTGGTTCCGGTTCAGCGCCGGCAGGAGATTCTGACGGTTGCGACCTTGGCGGGGAGGCTGCCGGACCACAGGCGGCCTCTTCGTATTTTCGGGCCCGGGCGATGATGGATCCCGGCTTCTTTGACAAGCCGACTCCGGTCACATTGGAGAAGATCGCGGTGCTCACCGGCGCCGTCGTTGCCGATCCAGGTGCACGCGATCGGCTCATCCATGGCGTCGCGCCGCTTGACCGGGCGGGTCCCGACGATGCCACGTTCTTCGAAACCCGCCGGCTTGCCGATGCCCTTGCAGCAACCAGAGCCGGGGCATGCTTCATTTCCGAAAGTGACGTTCTGCTTGCGCCGTCCTCTACCGTCGTGCTGGTCACGGAGTCGCCGGATCGCGCCTTCGCCATCCTGACCGGCTACTTCTACCCGGCTGCCCTGAGACCGGGGCCGACCAGCGGAGAGGCCAGCATCTCGCCGGCCGCCCATATAGCCGAGACCGCGCGCCTCGAGCGCGGCGTGACGCTCGAACCCGGAGCGGTGGTCGGGCCGAACGCCGAAATCGGCGCCGACAGCCTGATCGGGGCAGGGGCCGTTATCGGGCCTGGCGTGAAGATCGGGCGCGAGGTCTCGATCGGGGCGGGTGTGACGGTCATCCATGCTCTCGTCGGCAACCGCGTGATCCTTCATCCGGGCGCGCGCATTGGGCAGGATGGCTTCGGCTTTGTGCCGGGATCCCGCGGACACCTGAAAATTCCGCAGATTGGCCGGGTCATCATTCAGGACGACGTCGAGATCGGCGCCAACACGACGATCGACCGGGGTAGCAACCGCGACACCATCATCGGCGAGGGCACAAAGATCGACAATCTTGTCCAAATCGGTCACAACGTGTCGATCGGACGCCATTGCCTGATTGCCGGGCAGGTCGGCATCTCGGGGAGCGTTGATATCGGCGACTTCGTGATGCTTGGGGGAAACGCGGGGATCAGGGATCACGTGACGATCGGTCACGGCGCAAGGGTCGCGGCGGCGGCGGCAGTGCATACCAACATTCCGCCGGGTGAGACATGGGGCGGCTATCCCGCCCTGCCGGTGGAGAAGTGGTACAGCCAGATGAGGACACTGCAACGCCTCGTGCGCCGCGCCTCGATCGAGCACGGCACCGGCAAGCTCAAGGATAGTCCAGATGGCGAATGACGCCACCGCGCTGGTCAGTCTCGACATCCATGCGATCTACGAGCTCCTTCCGCACCGCTATCCGTTTCTCATGGTCGACCGGATCACCGATATCGATGGGGATAGTGCGGCGATCGGCATCAAGAACGTCACGATCAACGAGCCGTATTTCGCCGGCCATTTTCCAACCATGCCGATCATGCCAGGTGTGCTCCTGATCGAGGGCATGGCCCAGACGGCCGGGGCAATCTGCATTCTCGCGAGAGGCAAGGAAAGCCCGAAGGTCGTGTATTTCATGACTATCGACCAGGCCAAGTTCCGGCGGCCGGTGTTCCCCGGCGACACGGTCGAGTACCATGTCCGCAAGATCCGCAATCGCAGCAATATCTGGAAGTTCAGCGCGGAAGCCCTGGTCAGCGGAACCAAGGTCGCCGAGGCGACGATCAGTGCGCTGATAGCAGACGAGTAATCCGCTCAAATGGCAGAGATACATCCCACGGCGATCGTCGCGGACGGCGCCCAGATCGGCGCGGACGTGCGTATCGGCGCGTTTTCCATTGTCGGTCCGGATGTCGTGTTGGAAGACGGAGTGGTCCTCCACTCCCACGTGCTGGTCGAAGGGCACACGCGGATCGGCGCGCGGACCGTCATCTTCCCTTTTGCGGCGATCGGCGGGCCGCCGCAGGACACCAGCTACCGTAACGAGCCCACCGAGGTGGAGATCGGGCCCGACTGCATCATCCGTGAGCAGGTAACCGTCCACCGAGGCACGGCCCGCGGCCGCGGCAAGACGACGATCGGCAAGGGCAGCTTCCTCATGATCGGCTCCCATGTGGCCCATGACTGCATTGTCGGGGAGGATGTCGTCCTGGTGAACAACGCCACCCTCGGCGGCCATGTGGAGATCGGCGATCACGCCATCCTGGGCGGGCTGTCGGCCATTCAGCAGCATTGCCGGGTCGGGGCGCACGCATTCATCGGCGGCGTCTCGGGAGTCACGACCGACGTGATCCCGTTCGTCTCGGCAATCGGCCAACGGGCCGAAATCGGCGGCCTCAACATCGTCGGGCTGAAACGGCGCGGCTTCGACCGGCCGACGATTCATGCCTTGCGCGCGGCCTACAAGGCGGTGTTTGACGGCTCGGGCACCCGCGCGGAGCGGGTCGAGCGGGTGGCGGAGAAATACGCCGACGTTCCCGCCGTGATGATGATCGTCGATTTCATCCGCGCGGGCGACGACCGGCCACTTTGTCTGCCGCGCGACTAGAGCCGCGGCAAGCCAGGGCACGAGGCATGTCCGCAGGGAACGGCAAACCACTCGGCATCATCGCCGGCGGCGGCACGGCGCCGCTGCTCGTTGCCGACGCGGCGATCCGCGCCGGCCGGCCGGTCTTCGTCGTCGGGATCGGCGGAGAGGCGAATCCGGATATCGCGGCCTATCCGCATGAGGTCCTGAAGTGGGGCCAGATCGGGCGAATGCAGAGCCTGTTCGCCAAGCACGGCATCACCGAAATCGTCCTCATCGGCAACATCCGGGTGCGGCCGGATTTCAGCAAGTTCAGGCTCGACTTTGGTGCCGTCCGCATCATGCCCAAGGTGCTCGGCATGCTCGCCAATGGCGACAACGATCTTCTCAGCGGCGTCGTCAAGCTGTTGGGCGAGCTCGGCTACACGGTGGTCGGCGCCCATGAGATCGCACCTGAGTTGGTGGCGTCCGTCGGGCTCTTGGGTCGGCGGGCGCCGGACAAGGCAGCCGGGACGGACATCGACAAGGCGATGAGCGCGGCGCGGGCGATCGGAGTGATTGACGCCGGCCAGGCGGCCGTGGTGATCAATGGCCGGGTCGTCGCGCTCGAGGCGGCCGAAGGCACCGATCAGATGCTCGATCGCGTCGCCCGGCTCCGCGAGGCCGGGCGCCTCAAATGGAGCGGCCGCGCGGGCATCCTCGCCAAATGCGCCAAGCCGCAACAGGATCTCAGGGTCGATATGCCGACCATCGGACCGAAGACGGTGAAGGCCGCCGCCGAGATCGGGCTCGCCGGAATTGCCGTCGAGGCGGGTCGCGTCATGATCGTCGAGCGCCCGGAGGTCATCGCGCTCGCCGACCGGAACGACGTCTTCGTCGTCGGCGTGGCGGGCAGCCAGGAGAAACGCGGGTGAGCGACAGACCGTTCACGGCTTTCCTGATCGCCGGCGAAGAGTCCGGCGATCACCTTGGCGCCCGGCTGATGGAGGCCCTCAAGGAACGCCTCGGCGACGGCGTGCGATTCGTCGGCGTCGGCGGCGAGCGGATGGAGGCGCACGGCCTCAAATCGCTGTTTCCGATGCATGAGATCGCCTATCACGGCATCTCGGCCATCATCGTCAACGTCCATCGCATCATCGCCAAGATGCAGAGGACCGCGAAAGCGGTCGTCAGGGCCGATCCCGACGTGCTCGTCATCATCGATTGCCCCGGCTTCAACCTTGGCGTCGCGCGGCGGGTGCGGAAGTGGAGGCCCTCGATTCCGATCGTCGAGTATGTGTCACCGACAGTGTGGGTGTGGCGGCCGGGGCGCGCCCGCTGGATCTCGGGCTTTGTCGATCAGATCCTCGCCATCCTGCCGTTCGAGCCCGACGTCCACAAACGGCTGGGCGGCCCGCCTTGCACCTATGTCGGGCACCCGCTGATCCAGCGGCTCGACCGGCTGCGGCCGGGACCGGGAGAACGGCCGGAACTCGCCGATGTCGATCGCCCGACCCTTGTCGTGCTGCCGGGAAGCCGTCGCAATGAGATACGACGGCTGACGGAGCCTTTCGGCGAGACGGTCGCCCGGCTTGTCGCCGACCACGGTCCGCTCGACATCCTCCTGCCGGCCGTGCCGCGTCTTGCCGACGAGATCCGGTCGCGCGCCGCCGCGTGGCCGGTCCAGCCGACCATCATCGTTGGCGAGGAGGAGAAATACGCCGCCTTCCGCCGGGCGCAACTGGCGCTCGCCGCTTCCGGCACCGTGACGCTTGAGCTGGCGCTTTCCGGGGTGCCGATGGTCGTCGCCTACCGGGTCGATCCGTTCGTCAAGCCGTTCAAGTACACGCTGACGCGCATCAATTCGTTCGTGCTTCCCAACCTGATCACCGGGACCAACGAGATTCCGGAGTTCCTCGACGGGGAGAGCACGCCGGAAAAGCTTTCCGCGGCCCTGGGGCGTCTCCTCGACGATACGCCCGAGCGCCGCGCCCAGATCGCCGCCTTCAGCCGTCTCGATTCGCTGATGACCCTCGAGACGGGCACACCGAGCGGCCTTGCCGCCGACATCGTCCTCGAGACGGCGCGAGAAAAGACGGCGAACCGCGCCGTCGACCGTGGCGGCGCTCCGGTTCAGCGCCGTTTGGAGACCGGGATGTAGTCGCGCTGGGTTTCGCCGGTGTAGAGCTGGCGCGGCCGGCCGATCTTCTGCGAGGCGTCCTCGACCATCTCCTTCCACTGCGCGATCCAGCCGACGGTGCGGGCGAGGGCGAAGAGCACCGTGAACATCGTGGTCGGGAAGCCGAGCGCCTTCAGCGTGATCCCCGAATAGAAATCGATGTTCGGATAGAGCTTCTTCTCGACGAAATAGTCGTCAGTGAGGGCGATCCGCTCGAGCTCCATGGCAACCTCGAGAAGCGGGTCGTCCTGGATCCCCAACTCGGCGAGAACCTCGTGGCAGGTCTTCTGCATGATCTTCGCCCGCGGATCGTAGTTCTTGTAGACCCGGTGCCCGAAGCCCATCAGGCGGAAGGGGTCGTCCCTGTCCTTGGCGCGGGCGATGAATTCCGGGATGCGGTCGACCGAGCCGATCTCCTGAAGCATGTTGAGCGCCGCTTCGTTGGCGCCGCCATGGGCGGGGCCCCACAGGCAGGCGATGCCGGCGGCAATGCAGGCGAAAGGATTGGCGCCCGACGAGCCGGCGAGCCGGACCGTCGAGGTCGAGGCGTTCTGCTCGTGATCGGCGTGGAGGATGAAGATCCGGTCCATGGCGCGCGAGAGCACCGGATTGACCTTGTACTCCTCGCACGGCACGGCGAAGCACATCCTCAGGAAGTTCGAGGCGTAGTCGAGGGAATTCAGCGGATAAACGAAGGGCTGGCCGACGTGATACTTGAAGGCCATGGCGGCGATGGTCGGCATCTTGGCGATCATGCGCAGCGATGCGACCATGCGCTGGTAGGGGTCCGAGATGTCGGTCGAGTCGTGATAGAAGGCCGACATGGCGCCGACCACGCCGCACATCACCGCCATCGGGTGGGCGTCGCGGCGGAATCCGGTGAAGAACCGCGTCATCTGCTCGTGGACCATCGTGTGATAGGTGACGCGATGGTCGAAGTCCGCCTTCTGCGCGGCGGTCGGCAGTTCTCCGTAGAGCAGCAGGTAGCAGGTCTCGAGGAAGTCGCCATGCTCGGCGAGTTGCTCGATCGGGTAGCCCCGATAAAGAAGAACCCCGTCCTCGCCGTCGATAAAGGTGATCTTCGATTCACAGGAGGCGGTCGAGGTGAAGCCGGGATCATAGGTAAACCGCCCGGTTTCCCGGTACAGCGCCGAGATGTCGACGACCTGCGGTCCGAGCGTGCCGTCGCGCACGGGTAAATCCCAGGTCTCTGGTCCGATCGTCAGCTTCGCCATGTTGCTCGCCGCCGTTTGCTCGGGCGCCTTACGGGCTTCCATTTCGCTCGCATTGGCCACGGCAGCCTCCATATCTGGTGTGAGTTTCGGATTTGCCGGGATTATATTGCTGCAGCGCGGCAAGTCCATGGATGCCGCAGTGAATCACGCGCTATTGCGGTTCGATTGATCGGCAATCCGTCCCAGCGATTCGGTGCGGCCAAGGATTGCCAAAACCTCGAAAATCCCCGGAGAAGCAGTGCTTCCGGTCAGCGCCGCGCGGAGCGGCTGTGCCGCTTTGCCGAGCTTCAGGCCCTCTTTGGCGGCAAAGGCCTTGACCGCTTCCTCGAGCGGGGCGACCGACCAGTCCTCGACACGGGTAAGCCGCGCGGAGAGTCGCCCGAGCATCGCCCGCGCATCGTCGTCGAGGAGCGCCGCCGCCTTCTCCTCGATAGCGATCGGCCGGTCGGCAACGATGAAGGCAGCACGTTCCGTCAGTTCCACCAGGGTCTGGGCCCGCTCCTTCAAAAGCGGCATTGCTTCCCTGAGGCGGTGCAGCCGGTCGGGGTCGAGCTTCGCGCGGAAAGCCTCGCCACCGGCGAGATGCGGCAATTCCTCGATCAGCGTCGCCAGCAGGTCGGCGTCGCTCCGCTGCCGCATGTAATGGGCGTTGAGGCTGTCCAGCTTGGCAAAGTCGAAGCGGGCGGGCGAGCGGCCGATGCCGGCGATGTCGAACCAGGCGATCATCTCGTCGTCGGACATGATCTCGTCGTCGCCGTGGCTCCAGCCGAGGCGGACCAGGTAGTTGCGCATCGCTTCCGGCAGGTAGCCCTTCGCCCGGTAGGCGTCGACCCCCAGGGCGCCGTGGCGCTTCGACAGCTTGGCCCCGTCGGGACCGTGGATCAGCGGGATGTGCGCCAGCTCGGGAAGCGCCCAGCCGAGGGCGTCATGGAGGATCTTCTGGCGGGCGGCATTGGTCAGATGATCGTCGCCGCGGATGATGTGGGTGACGCCCATGTCGTGGTCGTCGACCACCACCGCGAGCATGTAGGTCGGCGTGCCGTCCGAGCGCAGGATGACGAAATCGTCGAGATCGTCATTGGGGAAGGCGACGCGGCCCTGGACCTTGTCGTCAATGACCGTCTCGCCGCCTTGGGGTGATTTGATGCGGATCGACGGCGCCACACCGGGGGGCGCCTCCGACGGATCGCGGTCCCGCCAGCGGCCGTCATAGCGGGCCGAGCGTCCCTCGGCGCGGGCGATTGCGCGCATCTCGTTGAGCTCTTCGGCCGTCGCATAGCAGCGATACGCCTTGCCGTCGGCAAGCAGCGCCTCGGCGACTTCCCGGTGTCGCGTCGCCCGGGCGAACTGGTGGAGCGGCTCGCCGTCCCAGTTGAGGCCGAGCCAGGCGAGGCCGTCGAGGATCGCCGCGATCGCGGCGTCGGTGGAGCGCTCGCGGTCAGTGTCCTCGATCCTGAGCAGCATCCTGCCGCCAGTGTGCCGCGCGTAGAGCCAGTTGAAGAGCGCCGTCCGGGCGCCGCCGATATGGAGGTAGCCGGTCGGCGAGGGGGCAAAGCGGGTGACGACGGGTGAAGACATGTGTGGCTCAGCGTTGAAAGCGACCGTGTAGCACGCCAGCGCCGACGGTTGGCAATCCGTTCCTCCCCGGTATTGCGTCAATGACGTTTAGGTAATACATTCGCGCTATGAAGACTTTGACGGTAAAGCTGCCCGAGTCGCTGGCTGCCTCCATTGAAGTGGAATCCCGCGAGCGCGGCATTTCCAAGTCCGAGGTCGTGCGTGAACGTCTACAGCGCGCGGGCCCAGAGACTCGTCGTGCTTCACATCTCGACGCGATTGCCGATCTGATTGGTTCGGTGGATGACGATCTACCGGCGGACCTGAGCGCTCGCAAGAAGCATTATTTGCGAGTCTGGGGCTATGGCACAAAGCGTGCTCGTTGATGCGAGCTTCCTGACCGCGCTCCTTCGTCAACGCGATGCGCATCGAGACTGGGCTGCGTCGCAGGCAAGGCGCTTCCCGCCGCCGTGGCATGTGTGCGAGGCGGTCCTCTCGGAGGCGTTCTATCTTCTTGGGGGACCTGGATTGCCGGCGCTCGCCCGGCTTCTCCAATATGGCACGGTGATGGTCTCATTCGACCTGGGACGAAAGCAGGATTCGGTCATCAGGCTCATGGAGAAGTATGCAGACGTACCGATGAGCCTTGCCGACGCTTGCCTCGTCCGCATGACGGAAGTGATGTCCGAGCCTGTCCTGCTCACCACAGACGCGGACTTCCAGGTGTACCGCCGGCACAGCCGGCAGGTCATTCCTGTCGTGATGCCTCGGTGAAGTTGCATCGGCGGTACCGGCTCCGTTCGGCCAAGCAGCGACAGGACCGCATGTGATTGGCAGAGTCGGCGTGACGCGCTAGGAAGCGATTAATCAGGCAGTTCGAGAATGGCCGAAACGATCGCCCGCGAAGCCGGGCAGGATTTCATTCGCGATATCGTGCATGCGGACGTCGAGTCCGGCCGGGTCGGCGAGGTCGTCACCCGCTTTCCGCCCGAGCCGAACGGCTATCTGCATATCGGCCACGCCAAGTCGATCTGCCTCAACTTCGGCGTCGCGGCGGACTTCGCCGGGCGATGCAACCTCCGCTTCGACGACACCAACCCGACCAAGGAAGAGCAGGAATACATCGACGGCATCAAGCGCGACGTCCGCTGGCTCGGCTTCGACTGGGGTGAGGGGCTCTATCACGCCTCCGACTATTTCGAGCAGCTTTACGACTGGGCCGTCCACCTGATCCGTGCCGGCAAGGCCTATGTCGACGACCAGACCCAGGAGGCGATGCGGGCCGCCCGCGGCACCCTGACCGAGCCCGGCACCGACAGCCCATGGCGCGACCGGTCGGTCGATGAGAATCTCGACCTGTTCGCCCGCATGCGGGCCGGCGAGTTCCCCAACGGGGCGCGGGTGCTGCGCGCCAGGATCGATATGGCGGCGGGGAACATCAACTTGCGCGACCCGGTGCTCTACCGCATCCTCCATGCCTCGCATCCCCGTACCGGCACCGAGTGGTGCATCTATCCGAGCTACGATTTCGCCCATGGCCAGTCGGACGCCATCGAGGGCATTACCCACTCGCTCTGCACCCTCGAATTCGCCGATCACCGGCCGCTCTACGATTGGCTGCTGGACAACCTGCCGGTCCCCTCCCGGCCGCGCCAGTACGAGTTCGCCCGCCTCAACCTCACCTACACGCTGTTGTCGAAGCGGGTGCTGACCGGGCTCGTGCGCGGTGGCCATGTCGACGGCTGGGACGACCCGCGCATGCCGACCCTCGCCGGGCTCCGCCGACGGGGGGTGCCGCCGGAAGCGATCCGCGATTTCGTCAAGCGGATCGGCGTCGCCCGCGCCGACAGCCTGGTCGATGTGGCGATGCTCGAGGCGTCGATCCGCGAACTTCTCAACCGCGCCGCGCCGCGCCGGATGGCGGTGCTCAGGCCGCTGAAGGTGGTGATCGAGAACTATCCCGAAGGCGAGGCCGAAGACCTCGACGCGGTCAACAACCCCGAAGACCCGAAAGCGGGGACCCGTCCCGTCCGGTTCGGCCGCGAGCTCTATGTCGAGCGCGACGACTTCATGGAGGATCCGCCGAAGAAGTTCTTCCGTCTCGCGCCGGGCCGCGAGGTGCGCCTGCGCTACGCCTACTTCGTCACCTGCCGCGAGGTGGTGAAGGATGCGGCGGGGGAGGTCGTGGAGCTCCGCTGCACCTACGACCCGGAGACCCGCGGCGGCAACACGCCGCCCGACGGACGCAAGGTGAAGGCGACGCTCCACTGGGTTTCGGCGGCTGACTCGGTCGCCGCCGAGGTGCGGCTCTACGAGCCGCTGTTCAGCCGCCCGGATCCCGACGCCGGCAATTTCGCCGCCGATCTCAACCCGGAGTCGCGCGCGGTCCTGACCGGCTGCCGCATCGAGCCGGCGATTGCCGCCTCCAATGCCGACGAGCCGGTGCAGTTCGAGCGGCTCGGCTATTTCGTCCGCGATCCCGACTCGACGCCGGGGCACCCGGTCTTCAACCGGACGGTCGGCCTCCGCGACAGCTGGGCGAAGGTCGCCGGCGGCGGCAAGCCGGCGTAGCCAAGGCGCGGCGGAGGCCTATTCGGCTCCATAGTGGCCTGCGCGGCCGGTTGGGCTACGATGGCGCGAGGGAGAAGCGCGCCTTGGACCAGAACGAGGCCTTTATCCGCCTCGGCGTGGCGCTGGCGATCGGGTTTCTGATCGGCGTCGAACGAGGCTGGCACGAGCGTGACGAGGCGGAAGGCGAGCGCGCCGCCGGCGTCAGGACTTTCGCGCTGATCGGCCTGTTCGGCGGGATCTGGGGCCTGCTTGCCCGGGAAATCGGTCCGGCGCCGCTCGGTCTCGCCTTCTTCGCTTTGGCCGGTGCCGCGATTCTCTTTCGCTGGCGGGAGACGGAGGCGGTGGGGAGCCGCGGCATGACGACGCTTGTCGCCGCCTTCCTCACCTTCTCGCTGGGTGCCTACGCCACGATCGGTGAGATGGCGGTGGCGGCTGCCGCGGCGGTGGCCACCGCCGTCATTCTTGCGGCCAAGGCCTGGCTCCATGGCTGGGTACGGCTGCTGACCTGGCGGGAATTGAGCGCCACGCTGATCCTGCTCGCGATGTCCTTCGTCGCCTTGCCGATACTGCCCGATCGCGGCTTCGGTCCGCACCAGGCCCTCAACCCGCGCGAAATCTGGCTGATGACCGTGGTCATTGCCGGCGTCTCTTTCGTCGGTTACGTGGCGGTCAAGATCGCCGGCGAGCGTTACGGCGCGTTGATTGCCGGCACCGCCGGCGGCCTTGTCTCGTCGACGGCGACCACCCTCGACGCCGCCCGCCGGGCCCATGCGGCACCGGCGCTGTGGCGG
>Ga0210086_1001165_pt1 | contig 13932 bp, 12 predicted proteins | sample China_Galinas_PW_3_FD_184867 | JGI IMG/M metagenome (GOLD analysis project Ga0210086, IMG submission 184867) | Wetland microbial communities from San Francisco Bay, California, USA, that impact long-term carbon sequestration - China_Galinas_PWB_D2... | ecosystem: Environmental > Aquatic > Marine... | reverse complement strand
CCGTCTCTGTACCGGGGCCGGTCAACGTGTTGTGCATGGTGCGTTTCTCACTCCTCGGCTGTGATGGCTTTTTCGGGGCAGCACAATGTCGCCCGGCGGGCGAGTTCGTGATCTGAGACCCTGCCGCCGTCGACCGTCTGGCCGTAGCCGTTCTCGTCATCGGTGAACAGATCGGGGAACAGCGCGTAGCAGCGGCCGTTTCCGCTGCACAGGTCGTAGTCGATATGAAGGCGCACCATCACCTGCTTGTCGTAGTCGGGAATGTCAGCGGTAGTGAGGCAAGCCGGAGCGTTGCCGCCGGCCATTTGACTTCTGGTTCGAACCCTGGGGGTACCTGATATTCCGGGATCAACCTGTGGAATTCCTCAATGACGAGCCGCAATTCGCCGCGGGCCAGATGCGAGCCCAGACAACGGTGGATTCCGCCGCCGAAGGTCAGGTGACCGGTGTCCGAATGGGAGAGGTCGAAGGCGTCGGGATCGGCGTATCGGTTTCGGTCGCGGTTGGCTGTGCCCAGGTAGAGGCTGACCGTTTCGCCCTTCGGGATCCGAACACCGCACACGTCCACGTCCTGAGTGGTGATGCGAGTGACCAGGTGGGCTGGGGGCTCGAATCGCAACGACTCCTCGATGAAGGGCCCCAGCAACGCCGGATCGGCGATGATCGACCTTCGTAGGTCTGGGTTCAAGGCGAGGTTGCGCATGGCGAATCCGATCGCCGCGGCGACCGTGTCCAGCCCGGCCATCGTGAAGATGAACGTGAAGCCGAGCAGCTCTTCGACCTTCCAGGCCTCATCGCCCTGCAGCGCGAGGACGCGGCTGAGCACGTCGTCACCGGGAGATTGCCGCTTTCTTTCGATGTAGTCGGCGATATAGGTGAGCAGCGCAGTGGCACTGTCCACCACCGCGGGGGAGCCCTGGGCGGTGCCGACGCCGTTGCCGTTGTCCAGGATTGTCTCGACCCAATCGAGCAGCTGGTCGCGGTCGGCGAGCGGCATCCCGAAGAAGGTGAGGAACACCTGTGCCGGGTAGAGCCGCGCCAGTTCGGCGACGGCGTCGCATTCGCCCCTGTCCGCGAAGGCGGCGATGAGATCGCGTACCTGGCAGCGAAGTTCATCCTCCATGGCGTTGACGACGCGAGGAGAGAACATCGGGTCGAGGACCTTCCGATACTTGGTGTGGTCCGGCCGGTCCACGGCGACCGGCGGCATCGGAAGCATGCCGGCCGACTGGTCGGCTATCGCCCCGGCCGAGGAGAAGATCGCCGGATTGTGTTGGGCGAACCGCACCGCTTCCTCGCTGGTGAGCAGCCAGGTGCCATCATCGGCCGCCTGCACGACGTCACCGGCTGCACGGACATACTGAAAACCGGCAGTCCGATCTATTCCCATGGGAACGTCAGCCAACCGAAACGTCGACACCCGAGCTGCCTCCCCGGAAGCGATCGGGCACCGATACGGTCGCACCGTACTCGCCGCCTCCGTCATTACACTTGTATTAGAGCCGCACCGTGGGGAAGATGTCAACGGGGTCGGCACGGGGTTCGCGCGCCGCTGGCCCGCGCCGGATGGCGGCATTGCCCGCCGGCCGAATGCGGCAGTGCAGTCGTCTGGCGAAGTCGACGGCAGAAGGGGCGATAGTCGTGACGGTTGTTGATTCCAATGGCGGTTTATCGGTGAGTCCGGCCGATGAGGCCGTCCTGGGTAAGAACTCCGCCGAGATTCGGGCCAAGATCCCGTTCCCGATGGACGACCCGAACTACGTGCCCAAGCAGCGCTACTACTCCAGGGAGTTCTACGACCTGGAAAAGGAGCACCTGTGGCCGCATGCGTGGCAGATGGCCGCACGTGAGGAGGAGCTGCCCAATCCCGGCGACTTCGTGGAGTATGAGATCACCGGCAGGTCAATCCTCTTGGTGCGCCAGACCGATGGCTCGATCAAGGCGTTGCACAATGCCTGCCGGCATCGGGCCACGGAGTTGGCCAAGGGTTCGGGGCGGTTGCCGGGCGGGCAGTTGGTGTGCCCGTTCCATGGGTGGCGGTGGAACCTGGACGGATCGAGCTCGTTCGTCTTCATGGACTCGGCGTTCGAGCCCCGGTGCCTGGATCCCGGCGAACTGCATCTGCGTGAGTGCCTGGTCGAGACGTGGGCCGGTCATGTCTTCATCAACATGGATCGCAACGCCGGGCCGTTGATGGAGGCGCTGTCGCCGGTCACCGAGCTACTCGACGGCGTGGGCGTGGGCAACATGCGGGTCAAGTGGTGGAAGAGGGTCATCCTCAACGCGAACTGGAAGATGGCCCAGGAGGCCTTCTTCGAGGGCTACCACGTCATGGCGACCCACCCTCAACTACTGATGGGCGGGGGTGAGGAGGCCGGCGAGTACTCGGCCCAGGCGATCGACTACACCGCCTTCAAGAACGGGCACGCCCGCTTCCAGAGCGCCACCTACGGACAACAGATCCAAGACCGCGGCATGTTCATCGACTACGCCCAGGTATTGGCCGATGGTCAGGACGCGATGGTGCTCGACCGCGACGTCAGAGTCTTCGAGAGCCTGCGCACCAAAGTCGGAGATGACCGCGACTTCGCCACCGCGGCGATCGGAGCGTTGTACGACTACGCCGCGGGCGCGGGGATCCCGATGGCCCCGCTTTCCGAGAAGATGGTCCTGTGGGGTGGGGACATCTACATGTTCCCGAACTACCTGATGCTCCCGATGTACGGCAACTGTCTGTGCTATCGCAGCAGGCCGTACAACGATGATCCGGAGTGGTGTCAGTTCGACGTGTGGTCGTTGACCACGTACCCGGCCGGTCGGGAACCCGAGCGGGCCGAGCTGCTCGGAGTGTTCGACAAGACAGACACCGAGCATTGGGGCCTCATTCCCCGTCAGGACTTCTCCAACATCGAGTCCCAGCAGCGTGGTTTGCACACCATGGGTTTCGATCGTCTTCGATTGTCGAACGCCTACGAGATCTCGATCGCCAACATGCACGAAGAACTGGATCGGCGCCTGGCCGCAAACGGGTAGCGACTGATGGTGGATGCGACGATGGCTAGCTGGGACTATGAGACCGATTTCCTGGTCGTCGGCAGCGGCGCCGGGCTGACCGGCGCGGTGGCGGCTGCGGCGGCCGGTCTGGACGTCGTGGTGATCGAGAAGAGCGAGTACGTCGGTGGCTCGACCGGGATGTCCGGCGGAGTGATGTGGTTGCCCAACAACCCGCTGATGCAACGCGAGGGTGTCGCGGACTCGCTTCAGGAGGCGTTGCGCTACCTATCCGACGTTGTCGGCGACGCCGGTCCTGCGTCCTCGGACGCCCGTCGGCGCGCCTATGTCACCGAGGGCATCGCAATGGTCGGCATGCTGGAACAACAGGGCATGCGGTTCGTGCGGTGCGAGGGCTATTCCGACTATTACGCCGGGGTGCGGGGGATCGGCGGTGGGTCGGTGCGGGGACGCGCCATCGAGTGCGTACCGACCGACACACGGCGCATCGGGCCGCTGGCCAAGCGGTTGCGCCCCTCTATTGCGGCCCCGATGGTGCTTCGCACCGGTGAGGCCAAACGGATTTCGCTGATCCCCAGCCGTAGCGCGTTGACGTTCGCTGCACGGATCGCTGCACGCACAATGTGGGGCCGGCTGCGCAACCGGCGGCTGACCACCAACGGCGCCGCTTTGATCACCCAGCTCGTCGAAACGCTGCAGAACCATGAGGTGCCGATCTGGACCGACACTGCATTCGTCGACTTGATCGAGGCGGACGGACGCGTCGTCGGTGTGACGGTGCGCCGTGAGGGCAGCGACCTGCGTATTGCGGCCCGGCGCGGGGTGTTGCTCGCTGCCGGTGGATTCGCACACAACGGGCCGATGCGACAAGGGTACGGCCAGCGTCCCAACGACGGCAGCTGGACGATCGCCAACCCGGGTGACACCGGCGAGGTTCTGAAAACCGTCATCGGGCATGGCGCCGCAGCCGACCTGCTGGACGAATCATGGTGGATTCCCACCATTCTCGGCCCGGATGACCGGAGGGACGCGATCATCGCGGAGCGCTCGCGGCCGGGGTCGATCATCGTCGATGCAACCGGAGCGCGCTACTTCAACGAGGCCGTCTCCTACATGGAAGCGGGCCGACAGATGTACCGGCGCGAGCGCGAAACCGGTGCAGCGGTGCCGTCCTGGCTGGTGTTCGATGCCGGGCACCGCTCGCGCTACCTGCTGGGCACCATGCCGCCCAGATGGACGCCGAAGAAATGGCTCGACGGAGGCTACCTCAAACGCAGCAACACGCTGGCCGGGCTGGCGGACCGGTGCGGAATGGACCCGATGACCCTCAACGCGACCATCGAGCGGGTCAACGGTTTCGCCGCTGCAGGAGTAGACGAGGACTTCCATCGGGGTGAGGGTGCACACGAGCGCTATCAAGGCGATCCCCGGCACCGGCCCAACCCCTGCTTCGGCCCACTGGACAAGCCGCCCTTCTACGCCATCCGAATCTATCCCGGCGACGTCGGCACCTCCGGGGGGCTGCTGTGCAATGAGCACTCAGAAGTGCTGGGGGTCAACGGTGATGCCATCCCCGGGTTGTACGCGGCCGGCAACACAACTGCGTCGGTGATGGGCCGAACCTACCCGGGCGCCGGTGCCAGCATCGGGGCATCGGCGGTCTTCTCCTACATCGCCGCGCAGCATGCGGCAAGCCAACCAGCGGGTGCGGAGCCGGAATCTAGGGTGCCATCTGGTTCAGACCGACGACCGGTGCGCCGTTGGCGTCCATGATCTGGCCGATGTTCTCGGCGATGTCCTCCACCGTGATCGCTTCCTTGGCCAGACCCTCGGTGAGCACGACGGCGAAGCGCGCAACCCGCCTCGGGGTAACGCAGAGCACCTCTCCATTGAGCGGGCACGACTCGTGCGCCAGGAACGCGGCTGCGGGCGAGTTGATCTCCGGTGGCATCGCCGCTTTCAGCTGCTCGATCACTTCGGGCGGCCGGTCAGACATGTGGGCCAGGGCATCCGCCATTCGGGTGGCCGCTCGAGGAGCCAGACAGTTGACCTTGATGCCGAGGTCCGCTCCTTCGAGGGCGACATTGCGTGAGAGCCCGAAGATGGCCGCCTTGGCGGCACCGTAGCTCGACACCAGCGGGTTGCCCAGCATCGTCTCCGAAATGGTGTTGACGATGCGTCCGTAACCGGCCCCGACGAGATGTGGCCAGGCCGCCTTGATGACGTACAGCGTGCCGAAGTAGTGAACATCGATCATGGCCCGGAACTGCTCGGCCGTCAGCGCCTCGAACGGAGCGGGTGCGAAGATGCCGGCATTGTTGACGACGATGTCGAGCCTGCCGAACGTTTCAAGAGCTGCGGCGACAACGGACGCGGCGCCCGCCTGGTCGGATACCGAACCGTAGCTCGCCACGGCCCGGCCCCCGGCCGCCTCGATCTCGCGCACGACCTCGGCCGCGGGATGCATCGATGCGCCGCTGCCATCCATGTCGCAGCCGACGTCGGCGACCACCACTCGGGCTCCACGCGATGCGAGCAGAAGCGCGTGGCTGCGCCCGATTCCGCGGCCGGCGCCGGTGACGACGGCCACTCGTCCGTCGAAGCGAAGCTCACTCATGATTGCTCCAGGTGATCAGCGGTCCACTGGCGAGACCGCGCCAGTCTCATAACTTTTCAGCATGTCATTTTGTGGTGGATCCATCTGCAGGTAGATATAGACACGTTGGATCTTGCCGGCGTCGTTGAACTCGTACACCGACGAGGAATTGACGACGCTACGAACGCCGCCCATCTCGAGGCGCTCCTCGAGCTCGAGGAACACCACGCCCGATGCTTCGGCGACCCGTCGCAACGAGCACTCCCATTCCGACGACATCGCCCAGTTCGTCAAAAAACCCACATAATCGGGCCACTTCATGACTTCCTTGAACGCGCCCACGCGCTCGAACTCGTCAACATCGACCAGTTCGGCCAGGGGCCCCCAGGACTCGACGGAGAAGCCCGGTTTCTTCGCCTCGTCGACCAGGTGTTTGAGGACCGTGCTGTATTCGAGCACGGTGCGCGGTTGGCCGGAGTAGCCGGCGATCACTTCTCCGATGTCCTGCAGAGCCATTGGGTGCCTTTCCTCGAATCGAATGCGTACGCCGTCGGCGACCTCGCTATGTTGACGTTCCCTCGGCCATGTACCGATCCAGGACGGAGTGGTAATGGGCGAGGAGCATCTCCTCTCTGACCAGTGCCATGTGGTCGAGGCGGGTGTTGCGCAGGCCCAGTTGCTGACGAGGCATCTGGTCGTAATCCTGTTGCAGCGCTTCGAAGTAGGCGTAGCTGCCGGGTTCATCGACCTCGATCAGCTCCGCCTTGAAGGCGTCGCGCATCTCCGGCGGCAGGTACATGTGGCTGCTGACGTGCCAGATGCATCGGTTCGGGTCGCCGTCCGGGTGGGGGACCGCCACGATGACGTGGCATTCGCCGGCACGGACGGTCGTCATGAAGTTGGGGAAGAGCACCCACGCGTGGTTGTCGCTCATCTGGTCGTCGGTCAGCCCGCTGACGTCCAATCCGCTGCTCGTCAGGGTGTCCCGGGTAGCCCGTTGCAGGATGGTGCGCGGACTGACACCGTCGGGCAATTCCACCGACCCGTCGGCGGTGCGATAGTCGTTGAGGAGTTCGGAGAATCGGGGCAAGACCGCCGCGGTTCCGGGGAAGGTCTCCGGAAGAGCCATGATCCCTTCGATCTGGTTCTCCGTGGTGGCGCCTTGCACTTCGAAGGGGGCCACCGTGACGCAGTGGTCTTCGAAGAAGCGGTATCGCTGGGTGGCCGGGTCGATCTCGAGCACCCGAAGAAGCTGGGGATGGATGCCGCTGATGTGGTAGCCCTCCGCGAAAGCGTCGATGACGACTTTCCAGTTGCAGTCCAGGGCTTCACGGACGTCCATCACGGTGACCATCTCGTCGAAGCGATAGGGCGTCAGCAGGTCGGCCACCTCGGCGCCGATGAATTCGGCCAGCGGCGCGGCGTCCGGGTCCGGGTTGAGGAAGATGAAACCGGCGAACGTGTCGACCGATACCTCGAGCAGCGGGTTGTCATCCTTGTCGATCTGACCGGCGAGGTCCTCGCGCAGCACGCCGCGCAGCTTTCCGTCCAGGTCATATGACCACAGGTGGTATTGGCAGAGGAATCCGCGTTTGGCATTGCCGGTGCCGGTGCACAACCTGTTCCCGCGGTGCCGGCAAGCATTGACGAACCCCCGGAGTTCGTCATCCCTGCCGCGCACGACGATGTAGGACTGGTCGAAGACCTGATAGACCTTCCAGTCGCCGACGTTCGGCAGTTCGTCGACCCGCCCGGCGACCTGCCACACCCGCATCCAGATCGCCCTCCGCTCGCGTTCTGCGAACTCGCGCGACGTATAGCGGTCGGTCGAGATGTGCATGTCGTACGTACCGGGATCGATGTCGTCGAGGCCGATCGCGGTATCGACCCACTCGCCGGGCCTGATAGTCGACGTCATGGGCTGCCCCCTCGTCTGCAGGTGTCCATTCGGGATGCGACCACTGTGATGTGGACCACTTACATACAGTGTGTATCACAGATACGCACTGTATGTGAATAGCGTCGTCGGGCATCGCTGGCATTTGTCGGCCTCGCTGGCCGCATGGACGGCGCAGTCCGGGTTCCGTTGTCACCGTCGATATCCGGCTAGGATCACGCACGCGATTCGTTCGGGAGGATGCGCAATGACGGAGCGTTGGACCAGGGAACGACGCCTGCAGCACACTCGCAATCTGCTGCTGGACGCGGCCGAGGAACTGATCGTCCGGGAGGGCCTTGGCGATGTGGCCCTGGGAGACATCGCGGACGCGGTCGGCTACACCCGGGGGGCCATCTACAGCCAGTTCGGCAGCAAGGAGGGAATGTTCCTGGCGGTCATCGAGCGGCATCGGCAGCGCTTTCTCGACGGCTTCACCGACCTGATGGCAACGTTTCACCGATTCGACGAACTCGATGTCGACGAGCTTGCGGCTCGGTGGCACGAACTGAGCAGCACCGACGCAGAACGGGCCGCGACACTGGAGTACGAGCTCACGCTGTTTCTCGTACGAAATCCCCAGGTGCGCGAGCGCGTCGCCGCGCAGCGAAACGAAACCGTCCAGTGGCTCACCGACTACATCACCACCACTTTCGGTCGAATGGGCGCTACGTTGCGGGTACCCGCAGAGGACCTGGCCCGCGTCATTCTCGCGACGAACGATGGCATCACTCTCAACAGTCACATCGACGGGAAAGACCTCTATCGCCCGTTCCTGCAGTTGGTGACCTCCGTCGTCGGCCCGTCGTCCGGTTCAGCGACACCGGATCGCTGAACCCGCGCCGGGAACCCGCATCCCGCCGGTCAGGCGACGGGCGTGAACTTGATGTGCAGATCGGTCATTCCCCGGAGTATGAACGTCGGCTCGTAGTTGTAGGTGCGCTGTCCGGCGGGTCCGTGTTTGTCTTCGTCGATGGTGATGTCGGCCATCCGGTCGAGAATGCGCTCGATGGAGACGCGGCCCTCCACGCGGGCGAGCGGCGCACCCGGGCACGAGTGGACACCACGGCTGAAGGCGATGTGCTCACGCACGTTCTTGCGGTCGAGCCGGAACTCGTGGGGCTCGTCGAACCTCTGCGGATCGTGGTTGGCTGCGCTGGGGCTGACCATCACCGTGGTGCCGGCGGGCACGTCGGTATCGCCCAATGTGGTCGACCTGCGCGCCATCCTGAACAGGCTCTTGACCGGACTCTCGATGCGCAGGCATTCCTCGATGAAGGTGGGGATCAGGCTGCGGTCCTCGCGGAGCTGCTGCTGGATCTCGGGCTGCTCGCCGAACACTCGCAGCGCGACGCCGAGCAGTTTGGCGGTGGTCTCCTGTCCCGCACCGAACAAGAAGGTGGCGGTACGCACCACGTCGAGGAGCTCGGGCACTGAGCCGTCGGGATAGGTCGCGGTCGCCAGGGACGTCAGCACGTCGTCGCGGGGAGCACGGCGCCGGTCCTCAAGGTAGGCGGCGACCTTTTCATCGGCCCATGCCAGGGGGTCTTGGGTGATCGGCTCGTGGTCGAGCGCACCGACACCGGAGGCCGACGTCCCGAAGGCGGCACGGAACTGCTCGTGGTCTTCCTCGGGCACTCCGAGCAGGTCGGCGATGACGATCAGGGAGAAGGGCCGGGCGTAGGCGCCGAGGAATTCGCATGTGCCGTCGTTGATGAACTGGTCGATGTGGCGATCGGCCAGCCGCCACATGAAGTCTTCGTTTTCCTTGAGGCGCTTCGGAGTCAGCAGGCGGCTCAGCACCGACCGTGCATCGGTGTGTTCCGGCGGATCCATGGTGACCATGTGTTCATACATGGGGATCGCGGTGCGGTGCTGCTTGATCTGGTCGGTGATGTCATCGCCCTCGGGCGTGAAGGGCAGCGGGGTGAACGGGCCGCCGACCGCAATACAGGAGGAGTAGGACTCGACGTCCTTATAGACCGCGTTGGCGGCCTCCCACCCGGTGACCGCCAGCACCCCATTGCTGATCGGGCACCCCACCGGGTCTCTGCTGCGCAGATGGTCGAAGTAGGGATGGGGATCGCGAACAACCGAGGGATCGGTGAAATAGTCGATGGAGTCGAAGTCGGTCATGCGGTCCTTTCCTCCGGACGCGTGCCTCACCCTCGCGGTCAACGGGTGCTGTGATCTGGATAGCACGGACGCAAGTCACGGTCAATACACTTGTACGTGTTCCATACGGCCGTACCTCAGACCGGCGCGGGTTGGGCTTCGCTCGACCCGCCGACGGGCCGCGGCGTCCGGGCTGATATCGGCGCTGACCGGTCGGATTGGCGAGATTCCCGACCGCAAGGGCGGTGCAGTGTGCCACGCTGAGATGCCCGATTTCCGGGCCCGGTGGGATCCGTTCGATACGAAGCGGACGCACCCATCAGCAATGCAATGCAATTGTATTGCCCATTCGGGAAAATGTGATGTAGCCTACGTCGGCGGCGGGGTCACACTTACGTCACGGCATTTGCCCTGACGACGGATTGTCCGCCGGCTCGCTTGGCCCGGGACATACGGAGAGGGCGCATATGGCTACACGGTTGGGGCCTGTGAGCAGCGGGATCCGGATGGGGGCCGCTCGCGAGATCCCGCCGGTTGGCTTGCGATTTCGGCGGGCGTGCGTTGGCGGGCAGCTGTGGGTGAGATCAGTTCAGAACCCGTTGGCGAACGCTGTTGCCGGCCTTCTCCTGTCGATCGGCAACGATCAAGATCGGAAAATTGTGCCACCGTCAATTAGCTGGTGTGGAACGGCACCTCCCAATCGTAAGCGGTCGGGCGAGGGGCCCTGCGCCGGACATCGGCAACGGGCGGGGGGTGAGCCGATGACGGGGTCCGGGCGACACCTTGACGGCGGATCATGACCCCAAACGTCAGCGTCGACGCACCGCCGGGTGGCCTGAGTCCCGGACTTGTCAGGGTGGGGCGGGCCGCATCGCGCGCATTCTCGATTCCCGCGAAGAGCTCGGCAACGACCGGACGAGGCCTCCAGTTGCTGGTGACCGTGCTTCGCTACATCGTCGCGGACGCGTTTTCCCTCAAGCTCGCGATCGGCGATGTCGTGGTGCAAGCGTGGACTCTGCTCAAGGTGACGGCGATTCCGGCCCTGCTGATGGCAATCCCGTTCGGGGCGATGGTGTCTGTCGTTACCTCGGGACTCGTCGATCAGGTCGGAGCGAGCTCGCTGATCGGAGCGGCGAACGGTGTCGGTGTCGTCCGCCAGGGGGCACCCATCACTGCGGGGCTGTTGATGGGTGGTGCGGCGGCCGCGGCCATTGCGTCGGATATCGGAGCGCGGGCAATCCGGGAAGAACTCGACGCGCTGCGGGTGGTCGGCGTCGATCCGGTCCGGTATCTGGTAGTGCCAAGGTTTCTCGCGCTGATACTGATATCGCCGATGCTGTGCATCTTCATCATTGTGGCGGGCACGGCGGCGGGCTTCACTTTCGCGGTCACGGTCAGTGATGTGACGCCGGGAAGTTTCTGGATGTCGTTCGGCACCTTCGCGAAGGTGGTGGACATCTGGTTCGCCGTCGGCAAGACCATAGTGTTCGGCATCATCGTCGCGATCGTCTCGTCGCTGCGCGGGATGGAAACCAAGGGCGGCCCGCGCGGTGTCGCCGACGCCGTCAACTCGTCGGTGGTGCTCAACGTGGTCTGCATCGTCATCGCGAATCTTGCGATAACGCAGTTGCAGACGATGTTCTTCCCGTCCGAGGTCGCGTGATGGCTTCGGTTGGCGGCGCGGCACCTTCGGTCCTTGCCTGGACGCGATGGATGTCGGTGCAACCGATGCGCAGACTGTTTCGCACCGTCGGGCAGTGGGTGTTGTTCACCGCCCAGACCTTCTGGTTTCTGCCGCTCACACTCCGCCGCTACCGGCGCCAGACGCTGCAGCAGATGAATAACCTGGCCTGGGGCCGAGGCTCGATCATCGTCGACGGCGGCGTGATCAGCGTGCTGGTCATTCTCGGCATCGCCGTGGGGGCGTCGATTGCCGTGGAGGCTTTCGCCACACTGAATCTGATCGGATTCGGCGCACTGTCGGGAATCGTCGGTGGGGTGGGGGCCGTCCGCGAGCTGGGACCACTGATCGCAGGCATCGCGTTCGCCACACAGGCCGGATGCCGGATGACAGCCGAGATCGGGGCGATGCGCATCGCCGAAGAGATCGATGCGACCGAAGCAATGGCGCTGATGCCCATACCTTTCGTGGTCGGCACCCGGCTCATCGGCGGGATGGTGCCGGTGATCCCGGGATATCTGCTGACGCTCGTCACGAGTTTCTGGGTGATGGACACCGTGATTCGGCAGTTCCACAACCAGCCAGGGGGAACATACAACCACTACTTCACCGAGTTCCTCACACCCACGGACCTCTTATTCTCGTTGATCAAGGCAGTCGTCTTCTGTGCGGCGGTAACGGTGATCCACTGCTATTACGGATATTTCGCTTCGGGAGGTCCGGTCGGCGTCGGCCTGGCATCGGGCCGCGCCGTCCGGGCAAGCCTGGTCGTGATCATGGTCCTGGATTTCGTCTTGACCATCACCCTCTGGGGACTGCGACCCACATTCGTGTTCAAGGGCTAGGTGCGACGAATGCTGCTACGCGCAACGGAGGAATCCGAGACCCGAACACTGACCGTCGTCGGTGCGGTGGTGGTGCTCTGTGCCGCCGCGGTGACCGGCCTGCTCGTCGGGATCAAACCATTCGGCGGGCGGGGCGATGATGTGATCGCGGTGGCGATCAGCACACCCTATGTCGGTCAAGGCGTCGACAAGGGAACGGCGGTGATCCTGCACGGGGTCAAGGTGGGGGAAGTCACCGATGTGTCGAGTCTGCCCGGCGGCGGTGTCCGACTCGATACCGAGATGCAGGCCAAGCCCGTGGCAGGGCTGACCGACACCATGAAGATCGATTTCCGGCCCGCCAACTACTTCGGTGTCACCGGGGTCAATCTCATCGCCGGCGCCGGCGGTCGGGCACTTCACGACGGGGCTTCGATACGTACTGAGCCGAAGGGGAACTTTGCCCTTCAGACGTTGTTGTCCCGCCTCGGTGATCTCTCGAGCACTGTGCTGACACCGCAGCTCGTCCACGTTGTGGACAAGGTGACGCGATACACCGATGGCCTGGACCCACTGCTGGAAACCATGCTGATCACCGCCAACGCAGTTGCCGACACGCAAACCGTCCCGACCTCACGACTACTGGCCAACGCCACCGGAATAAGTGTGGTGTTCCCGTCATTCGTCTCGCAGGCGACCGACGCCGGGGACCATTTCTCGCACGGCGACCTGGCCGACTCGGATCTGTTCAAGGCGAAGGTCAAACCGATCATGGATGAGGCGAAGGTGGGCCTCTTCGGCACAGTCGGCAGGTTGGAGTACAGCCATGTCGAAGATCTGCTTCCCGCGGTCGACTCGGTCAAGGCGCTCACCGATGTCGTGCCCGCGCTGATCAAATCCGAAGACGTCGCGCACATGCTCGTGGACCTTCGCGCCCGGCTGGAGAAGCTCTACGGTGGAACGCCGGAACAGCGCGCCATTCAGGTCAAACTCGTACTCGACAGCTTGCCCGGTGTGGCGAGCGCGGCCGGTCTGCCAGGCGGTGGCCCATGAAACCGAGGGCAGCGCTGTGGCGACTGGTGATCAGCGGGGCCGTCGCGGTCGTCCTGTTCATCTTGTTGGTGAACGTCATCACCCAGCCGGTGGCGACGGCCACGAGGTCCTATACGGCGGAGTTCACCGATGCTTCCGGACTGCACACCGACGCCGACGTGCGGGTCCGCGGCGTCCGCGTCGGCAAGGTGACCTCTATCGATCTCAAGCGCGAAAACGGGCAGAGCGTTGCCTCGGTCGGCTACACGCTGGACAAGCGCTACGGCGTGGTGGCCGGCACCCGGCTGGCCATCAAGTACCAGGCTCTGACCGGTCTGCGCTATGTCGATGTCATCGATCCGTCCGAATCGTATTCGCCGGCCAAGCTCGTGGCGGACGCGCCGACAACGATGACGCAGCCGTCCTTCGACATCACGACGTTGTTCAACGGGTTGCAGCCGGTGATCGCGACGCTGAACCCCGAGGAAGTGAATACGTTCACCGCCAACGCGGCATCGTTCCTGTCCGGCGACGGTGGGGGTTTGGAGCGGCTGCTCGCAAGCCTTCACAAGCTCACCGATTTCCTGGCGAACCGTCAGGACGTCGTCGCGATTCTGATGCGAAATCTCTCCACGCTCGCGGCATCCATGAAGGGGCACTCACAAGATCTCATACAGATACTGCGGTGGGTCAACGGGCCGATAGGGGGCGCACTGTCGGTGCTCGACGAGTTCCG
>Ga0210086_1001164_pt1 | contig 13944 bp, 13 predicted proteins | sample China_Galinas_PW_3_FD_184867 | JGI IMG/M metagenome (GOLD analysis project Ga0210086, IMG submission 184867) | Wetland microbial communities from San Francisco Bay, California, USA, that impact long-term carbon sequestration - China_Galinas_PWB_D2... | ecosystem: Environmental > Aquatic > Marine... | reverse complement strand
CCCAGGACGAACACCACCACCACCGAGGGCTGCGGATGCCCTGCCCCCGCCAACCACAGCGCCCACAACGCCGGCCATAACAATAATAGACTGCCGATGGGCCGATCCAGCCGCATGAGCAAGGCATATTGACGTAAACGCTCTTTCGTCACTGCCATCACCTCATATCCCATTTCATTCCGCTGCAGACAAGCCGAAGACGGACGTTATCGCATCATTCCTTACGCCACCACCACAGTGCTCACATCAGCCCTGCGCCTGTTCTGCAAACAGCGCCGGAAGAAAGATCTCGCTCACCAACAACGATTTGCCCCGCGACCGGAACACCGAACGTCGCCCCCACACAGGCTCGGGTTGTGGTAACTCACCGACGGCGTGGCTGAACAATTGCGCGTCGGGACCGATATGCGCCACCTCCACTACACCGCGACGCAGACGGGGATCGGCAAACAAGGTCGCGCCCAGCGACTTGCTGCCGAGATAGGCCAGGCGGCGCTGCGCCCCGCGCAGGCTGCGCACCGGGATCACCGTGCGCGCGAATACCCACGGCCGCTCACCGCACATCAACCGCACCTCCCGGATTACGGCCCGCTCGCCGCGTTTGATAGCGAGCGCCCGCCGCTCGCTGGCCTGGGGATATTCCCAGCCTTGGCGCAACACCCGCACATGAAATCGCTCGCCGCAGGCCAGCTGCAGGCGGCGGGTCAGCGAAGAGGCATCCACCAGCCAATCCCACACGGCAAGCGGCGCGGCACTGCGCAGCCACTGCTGCGCCGGCGCCCATTTCGGTTCACGCCGCCGCGCCCGCTCATTGCAAGCCGCGCCTTCAGCCATTGCCCATTGTCCCGCCCATCAGCGCCGTGGAAAAGGCGGGCATTGTACGCGCTAGCCTCACACATCGCCAAACTGGATACCCTGACCCAGCCAGCGCCGGATCAGCGGCGCCACGTGCCGGGGATATCGTTCCAGCATCACGATGGCGGCACGTTCCACGGCGGGGATCAGCGACTGGTCGCGCAGCAGATCGGCGATGCGCAACTGCAATACCCCGCTTTGCCGGGTGCCCAGCACTTCGCCGGGGCCGCGCAGCTCCAGATCGCGGCGCGCGATCTCGAAACCGTCGTTAGTGCGGCGCATCACCGCCAGGCGTTCCCGCCCCTGAGCGGAAAGCGGCGGGCGATACATGAGCACGCAGGCGCTGTGCTGGGTGCCGCGTCCCACCCGCCCCCGTAATTGATGCAATTGCGCCAGGCCAAGGCGCTCGGCGTTTTCGATCACCATCAAACTGGCATTGGGCACATCCACCCCGACCTCGATCACGGTGGTGGCCACCAGCAGATCCATGTCACCCGCCTTAAAGGCGGCCATGACCTGCTCCTTTTCCGCCCCCTTCATGCGACCGTGCAGCAGACCCACCCGTAACTGCGGCAGGGCCGCAGTCAACAAGGCGGCGGTCTCCGCCGCGGCCTGGCATTGCAAGGCTTCCGACTCCTCGATGAGGGTGCACACCCAATAGGCCTGTTGACCCTGACGGCAGGCGGCCAGGATGCGTTGCACCACCTGGTCGCGGCGGGTTTCCTGCACCACCACAGTCTCCACCGGCTGACGGCCCGGCGGCAGCTCGTCTATCACCGAACAATCCAGATCCGCATAGGCCGCCATGGCCAGGGTGCGGGGAATGGGGGTGGCGGTCATGATCAACTGATGGGGATACTGCCCCTGATCGTTACCCTTTTCCCACAAGGCGAGGCGCTGGTGGACGCCGAAACGATGCTGTTCGTCGATGACGATCAGGCCCAGGCGCTGGAACGCCACGTCGGACTGAAACAAGGCGTGGGTACCGACCATCACCGCCAGTTCGCCCGCCGTTAACTCGGCCAGCATGGAGCGCCGTGCCTTGGCGCCGAGCTTGCCCGCCAGCCAGCCGATCTTCACTTGCAACGGCGCCAGCCAGGTACTGAAATTCTTGAGATGCTGTTCGGCCAGCAATTCGGTGGGCGCCATCACCACCGCTTGATAACCCGCCTCCACCGCCTGCAATACCGCAGCGGCCGCCACCAGGGTCTTGCCGGAACCCACATCTCCCTGCACCAGGCGCTGCATGGGGTGGGCGCGCCCCAGGTCGGCGCGAATCTCGGCGATAACCCGCTGCTGCGCCCCGGTCAACTGAAAGGGCAAGCGGCTTAACAAGCCTTCGAACAGCGTCCCCGCCGCCGTCAGCACCGGCGCGCGATGCCGTTCGACCCGGGCGCGCAGCTGGCGAAGACTGAGGTGGTGGGCCAGCAACTCCTCGAAGGCCAGCCGCTGTTGCGCGGGATGCTGCCCCGCCAGCAATTGTTCCACCGGCGCGTCGGGGGGCGGGCGATGCACATAACGCAAAGCCTCCGACAGGGTAGGCAAGCTTAGCGGCTGCAGGATCTCCAGCGGTAGCCATTCCTGCAAGCCCGCCGCAGAGTCGAGCCGTTCCAAGACCCGCTCGGTTAAGCTGCGCAGGGTAAGCTGATGCAAACCCTCGGTGGTGGGGTAGACCGGGGTCAGGTTTTGTTCGCCGTCCGCCAAGTCCGCGGCGACGACGGCTTTGTATTCGGGATGGATCATCTCCAAGGTGACCGCCCCGCGGCGCACCTCTCCGAAACAGCGCAGCCACTGGCCACGCTCCAGCCCTTCCCGCTGCTTGGCGGAAAAATGAAAGAAACGCAACGTCAGGCTGCCGGTCGCGTCGCTGATACGGGCCAACAGCATAGGGCGCCGGCCGCGTTGAACCTCGCTGTGCAGTACCTCGCCTTGCACCACCGCCTCGTCACCGGGACGCAGCGCGCCGATGGGTACGATCTGGGTACGGTCCTGATAACGGGCCGGGAGGTGAAACAGCAGATCCTGGACGGTCTCGACACCCAGCTTTTGCAGGCGCTGCGCCAAACGCGGGCCCACGCCCTTGAGATAGGTAATAGACGTAGCCAAGGAGCCGCCGACGGCGGATGGCTTTGCAATCGGGATGGCGGTACTCATCCTTTCCCCCAGCGTTGCGGCGACCCTGCCTGCGTACTTAAATTTTATTGACCTACCACCATCACCGCATCCGCCTCGATGGCCGCCCCCTTCGGCAGGGAAGCGACACCGATGGCGGCCCGCGCCGGATAGGGTTCCTTGAAATACGTGGCCATGATTTCGTTGACCAGGGGAAAATGGCTGAGATCGGTAAGATAGATATTCAGCTTCACGATGTCCGCCAGGCCACCGCCCGCCGCCGCGGCCACCGCCTGCAAGTTGTCGAACACCTGACGGATCTGCGCCCCCATCTCCCCCTCCACCAGCTGCATGGTCTGCGGCACCAGCGGAATCTGCCCGGAGAGGTACACGGTGTCGCCGACTTTCACCGCCTGGGAATAGGTGCCGATGGCGGCGGGCGCCGCCGCCGTGTTGATGATCTCGCGCGCCATGCAGTATTACCCCCTAGTTCGTGTTATTCGCGCCACTAAATCGATGGACCGCAGCCGCCGCATGATGCGCGCCAGATGACGGCGGTCATGCACTTCCACCACCAAGGTCAAGGTGCTGAAACGACCATCCCGCTCCTCCAGGCTGATATTGTCGATATTGGCGTCCAACTCCGCAATGGCCGCCGCCACGGTGGCCAAGGCTCCGCGCTGATTGGCCACGCCCATGCGGATTTCCACCGGGAACTCGCCTTGCACCTCCGTCTCCCAGGCTACGTCTATCCATTTTTCCGGACGGTTGCGGTATTCCGCCAGGTTCTTGCAGTTTTCCGCATGGATGACGATGCCGCGCCCGGCGGTAACGAAACCGACGATGGGATCGCCGGGGATGGGACGGCAGCATTTGGCGAAGGTCACCACCATGCCCTCGGTGCCCTTGATGGCCAAGGGTCGGCTGTGATTACGCCCGCCGCCGCGCAGCCAGGCCGGCACATAACGGGTAAAGACCTTCTTCAAGGCCCCCGACCCTCCCTTACCCTTTTCCTGACCATCCTTGTCGGTGACCAGATAACGGGCCACCAGGGAGGCCATGCGATTGCCGAGACCGATGTTTTCCAGCAGATCATCCATGGTGGCGAACTTGAGCTCCTTGACCACCGCCGCCAGGCGCGTCGCCGGTATTTGCTCGAAGTTCAGCGGCGATCCCGCCAAGGCCTTTTCCAATAAGCGCCGGCCGAGCTGGATGGCCTCTTCGCGCTTGAGATTCTTCAGGTAATGGCGGATGTTAGCGCGGGCCTTGCCCGTCACCACGAAATTGAGCCATACCGGATTGGGCCGCGCGCCCGGCGCGGTGATGATCTCCAGGGTCTGGCCGTTGCTCAAGGGGCTGCGCAGCGGCGCCAGACGGCGGTCGATCTTGGCCGCCACGCAGGTATTACCGACATCGGTGTGTACCGCATAGGCGAAGTCCACGGCGGTCGCCCCGCGGGGCAGCTTCATAATCTCGCCGCGTGGCGTGAATACATAGACCTCGTCGGGGAAGAGATCGATCTTGACGTTCTCGAGAAATTCCATGGAATTGCCGGCATTCTTCTGCATCTCCAGCAGGCCGCGCAACCATTCGCGGGCGCGGGCCTGGGCACTGGCGCCGCTGGCGTCGCCGGACTTGTAAAGCCAATGGGCGGCGATCCCCGCCTCGGCCACCTTGTCCATATCCTCGCTGCGGATCTGCACCTCGATGGGCACGCCGAAGGGCCCGAACAGTACGGTATGCAGGGACTGATAGCCGTTGGTCTTGGGGATGGCGATGTAATCCTTGAACTTGCCCGGCACCGGCTTGTAGAGATTGTGCACCGCGCCCAGGGCCCGGTAACAGGTGTCCACCTTGTCCACTACGATGCGGAAGGCGTGGACGTCGAACACCTCGGAGAAGGGCAGGGCCTTCTGGCGCATCTTGCGGTAGATGCTATACAAGTGCTTTTCCCGACCGATGACCCGGGCGGGTAGACCTTCATCATGCAGGCGCTGTTCGATCACTCCCTGGATCTTCTGCACAACTTCCTTGCGGTTGCCGCGGCTCTTCTTCACCGCTTCGGTCAGCACCCGATAACGGAGGGGATACAATCCGGCAAATCCCAGATCCTCCAATTCAAGACGAATGGCATTCATCCCCAGGCGGTTGGCGATGGGCACATAGATCTCCAGGGTCTCGCGGGAAATCCGGCGGCGCTTGGCGGGCGACAAGGCCCCCAGGGTCCGCATATTGTGGAGACGGTCGGCGAATTTCACCAGGATGACGCGGATATCGCGCACCATGGCCAACATCATCTTGCGAAAATTTTCCGCCTGCGCCTCGGCCTTGCTGCTGAAGCGAATCTGGGTCAGTTTGCTGACACCGTCCACCAGTTCGGCGACCTCTTCGCCGAACTGGGTGGCCAATTGATCCTTGGCGGTTGGGGTATCCTCGATGACATCATGCAGCAGCGCGGCCATGATGCTCTGGTGATCCATGCGCATCTCGGCCAGGATACGGGCCACGGCGAGAGGATGCTGTACGTAGGGCTCGCCGGACAGGCGCAGCTGACCCTGATGGGCCGCCACCGCAAAGTCGCAGGCGCGACGAATATCTTCGATGTGGGCGTCGTCGAGATAACCGGCGAGCAGCTCACACAGCTCACCGGTTAATCTATGCGTTTTGTCTTGAGCGGTAAGGGGAGAGGATTGTACGGGATCGGGGATATTCAAGGTCGATTCAGGGAAGAGGAGGCGCTTACTCCTCCCCGACTACTCCCTGCCCTATCACTGGCTGCGGCAGAATATGCTCGCCCACCTCGGCCTCGATCTCGGCGCGTTCCAGCTCGCTCATCTCGGCGGCACGGGCCTCTTCATCGGCGCTGATTTCATCCAGGATGGCGGCATTGATATTGCCGGAGGCAATCTCACGCAGGGCCATAACGGTGACCTTATCGTTCTCCCACGGCAAGGTGGGCTGGCTGGTACCCCTAGCCAGTTGCCGTGCCCGTCGCGTCGCGACCAGCACCAGATGGAAACGGTTGTCCACATTATCTAAACAATCTTCAACAGTAACACGCGCCATAATAGTCTCCGAGTGATGCTCTAAGGGAGCAGTATACCCTCTAATTATCCAGGTTTGGAATGTTTGGACGGGCGCCTAGGCCTCTTTCAGCAGGCTTGCCAACAGCTCGCGCAGCTGCTCTTCCTGGACCTCCCGCCTGAAACTCCGGGCCTGAATGATGGACTGCAGATCGGCAACCGCCTGCCCGAAATCGTCATTGACCAATAGATAATCATATTCCGTGTAATGGGATATATCCGCCCTGGCCTCTTGCATGCGCCGGGCGATGATGGCCTCGCTGTCCTGTCCCCTGGCCCGCAGGCGCTGCTCCAACACGTCCCGGGAGGGGGGCAGGATGAAGATCGTCACCGCCTCGGGAAACAGCTGGAGTAGCTGCCGGGCCCCCTGCCAATCGATCTCCACAATCAAGTCCTGGCCGTCGTGCAGTTGCTGGACCACCGCCGCCTTGCTGGTACCGTAGAAATTATCGAATACCCGGGCATATTCCAAAAAAGCCCCTGCGGCGATCATGGCCTGAAACTGCTCAGGGCTGACAAAATGATAATGCACCCCCTGCTCTTCTCCGGGACGCAGGGGACGGGTGGTGTGCGACACCGACAGCGCCAGCCCCGGCTCTCTGGCCAACAATTCCCGCACCAGGCTGGTCTTTCCCGCCCCGGAGGGGGCGGAGATGATATAAAGGGTGCCGTGCATAATGCTCCGTCGAATCTTCACCACAACTGAAAAACCCCGCTAGTGTACCGAAACCTCCGTTAATAGCCACAAAGTCTCCGTTTGCATTGCCGCCATGACCTCGAGCATCCATCCGCCTGTCCAGCGGGGACCAATATGCCGCCGGGGGAACGTGATGCCGTTATTGCCGATGCTATGCGGTTCCAACTACTATGAAATTGTTTCCCTCACAGCCTTCCGGCGGAGGGGGGGGATTTTACTTAAGCTTACATTTTTTGGTATGAACCGTTCTTCAGGGGCCGGGTCCAACTTAAGCGATACACATGTCCGCTGCGCAGTCCTGTCGGCATTATTCAACAGATCAACCCCAAACAACTCTCACAGGAGCAATTGTCATGATCAACTTTAAGGGACGCATCCATCACATAGCCGCCGTCGCGGGCCTAGCGGCGTCGGCACTCTTGTTCAGCGTGGGCGGATCCAGCGCATGGGCCGACTCGGATATGAGCTGTCACTCCGGAATGGGCATGGGTATGGGTATGGACGGCCATGGCATGCACGGCATGGGTCACGGAATGCACGGCATGCAACCCCATAATGCCGCCGAACATTTCTTGAAAATGGGTACGGCGCTAAATTTGACCGACACCCAGATCAAACAACTCACCAAGCTCCGCGATGAATACATAGAAAAGAACGCCACGGCCGAGCAACAACTCAAGGTGGCCTATGAAGATCTGGGGCGGGCCTTGTATGGCGACAGCGTCGACATGAACGCCGTCAATGCCCTGTTCGAGAAGATCGGTAAGATGGACGGCCAGCTATGGCATGCCTATGCGCAGCAGCTGCATGACATCAAGGCCATGCTGACCGCCGAACAGAAACAATCCCTCGATGCCATGTGGCACCACGGACGCCACGGCATGCACGGCGACATGCCTATGCATCACGGCGACATGCCCATGAAAAAAAGCATGGGCATGTAAACGGCAGCCCACTCGGCCGCCGCCTTGACGCCACCGCTCGAGGCGGCGGCATTGCCCTTCCTAGCACTTAAACAATTACGATCCGCAGGCAGAATCAGTCGCGGCCCGAATCGGCTAGAATGGGGCGATCTACCGCCTGGGCCAGCGTCATCCATGATCTCACTTAAAGCTCATTTCCTCCTCGATCCTGACATCGTCTATTTGAATCACGGCTCCTACGGCGCCACGCCGCGCGCGGTCTTCGAGGTTTACCAGCACCGGCAGCTGCAATTGGAACGCGAACCGGTCAGATTCATCAACGACGAACTGCCTGCCCTGCTCAAAGACGCCAGGCGCGCGCTCGGGTGCTACCTCAATGCCGACGCCGATGATCTCGTCTATGTGCCCAATGCAACCTTCGGCCTCAATATCGTCGCTCACTCTCTACCCTTGCAGGCGGGCGACGAACTCGTGACCACCGATCACGAATACGGCGCCACCTACAACCTCTGGTCGACCATCTGCCAAAAGCGCGGCGCAAAGCTCGTCAAGCAGCCGCTGTCTTTTCCCGTCTCATCCGATGCGGAGATGCTCGAGGAGATTTGGCGGGGGATTACAGCGCGCACCAAGGCGATCTTCATCAGCCATATCACCTCGCCGACCGCGCTGCGTCTCCCGGTGGAGGCCCTGTGTCAACGCGCCCGCGAGGCGGGCTTGATCACGATCATCGACGGCGCGCATGCCCCCGGACAAATCACCCTGGACCTAGAGGCCTTGGGCGCGGACTTCTATGTAGGCAATTGCCACAAATGGTTGTGCAGCCCCAAAGGGGCGGGCTTTCTCCATACCCGGCGTTCCCGCCAGCCGCTCATCGAACCCTTGGTCATCGGCTGGGGATGGGGGGAATATCGCAAACCTTCGGATGAGCCGGCTTTTATCGATGCCCTGCAACGCCAGGGCACCGATGACTTCTCCGCCTACCTGAGCGTTCCGGCGGCCATTGAATTTCAGACGCAACATCATTGGCCGGAAGTGCGCGCCCACTGCCACACCTTGCTCGCCGCGACGCTAAAGCAGGCCGGCGAACTCACCGGCTTGCGCTCGCCGTATCCGGCACATGGACAGCACTATGCGCAAATGGCAGTGATACCCCTACCCCACATTCATGATCTGGAAACGTTCAACCGGCGCTTGTATGAAAAATACCGGATTCAAATTCCATGCATTACGTGGAACGGACACCAGTTCCTGCGCGTTTCCGTACAAGCCTACAATTCAGAGGAAGATTTAAAGACCTTACTGGGCGCGCTTAAGACCGAATTAGCGGATTGACAGGGACAATATCCAGGCGGATATACAACCGCACTTTATGCAAGGCACAGCTTACCCCAACACAATAAAAGTGACAGCGCAGCCCGCTAACCTTACTCGGGCAGACCCAGCAACTCCCTGACGTAGTCAGAAGGTTCGCCTTTGAATGCAAAGGCCATGATCTCGAAATCGTCCGGCACAGGCATGATACCCACCTTACTAAAGCCGGCCGCTAGCAAAATAGCCATCAATGATTTCGGCGTAAAACCCGTCTTATGCGCAAAAAAATCGCTACCGCTCCTTTCGATTTCCCCACCATGCCCATATATGACGTCGCGCACCGTAATCGGCCCCATTGCCGACTGGTACAACACGTCATCGATATCCATGTCCTTTTCAACCGTAATGCGCATGACCTCCTTCATGTCCGGCACACGGATAAAAACGAAACCATCGGGCTTAAGGACATGCAGGAAACCGGCCAGCACCTTGAAGGCATCATGGCGGTAATAATGCTCCAGGTTATGCGAGCAATATATAGAGTCATACTCGGCGGCGGGCAAGGTGGTCAATTGGCGCGCATCGCATACCACGTCCGGATTTCCCCGGGGATCGATATCCAGCAGCACATGCTCCCAACCGGCATACTGCGGCGGCAAGGGGATGGTCTTGTTATTCCCCCCTACATTGAGCACTCTTCTCACAATATTTGTTTCCATCGGCACTACTTACTCAACAGGCTATTTGTCCAGAGGTTCGCTTCACAGATCCGCCACGCCCCTTCCCTTCCAACATACTAGGGTTTTAGTTACCCCAACATCCGAAGGATTCGAACCAGGCGAGATCATATTCACATGCAGATAATCCGCACATTGCCTATGTACAGCAGCATTAATTTATACAGCAATGGCAGCTTCACGAAATGACACATAAATTAAATATAGCAATCTCCGCTTGCGATTGGCTAAGGGATCACGATAGCGTGCGGCATAAAAAAGCAGGGCCTACACCCAAATACTCAAACAGCCATCTAATCAAGGCTAGCGCTTCAACATCCGCCGCAGCGGCTTGATCGATAATGCCATGAACAAGGCCGCAAGCAAGGCCACCACGGTAATCGACGCAAACAGTGCCGGCAAGGCAAAGGTCTCATAGAGGCTTGCCACCGCGCCGCCCAGATAATTACCCACCGAAGCCGCCAGGAACCACACTCCCATGACCAGACCCGCGATACGCGCCGGCGCCAGCCTGGTCATGGCACTCAAGCCCACCGGACTCAGGCACAGCTCCCCGATGGTGTGCAACAGATAGACCAGCGCGAGCCACAGTGGACTGACGCGCACACCATTGACGGCAAGCTGCGCCGCGACGGCGAGAATCGCAAAGCCCAAGGCCGCGAACAACAGACCGAAGGTGAATTTGGCGGGACTCGACGGATCGCGACTGCCGAGCTTTACCCACAGCCATGCCATCACCGGCACCAGCAGGATGATGTATAGCGAGTTCAGCGATTGCCACCAGCTCGCCGGAAAGGACACGCCCAGCAGCATATTACGCGTGCTGCGTTGAGCAAACAGGTTGAGCGTGGACCCCGCCTGCTCAAACAAGGACCAAAATACCGCGGCGCCCACAAATAACACCACGATGGCGATCAACTGTCTGCGCTCCGTGGGAGTCCAGCTCTTGGCAGTGAACAGCCATACGAAGAAACCCAGGGTAACTAACAGCAACATATAGCCCACGCCCCCGGTTACCGCGGCGGCGCTCAGCATGCCGTTGAATGCCAACAGCGCAATGCCTGCCCCTGCTGCCAGGATGAGGCTCAGCCCGATGAATAGATACTTGTGCGCCGAGGCGGCTGTGGTTGCGCCATGGGCATGGGCCGGCGCAAGGCCCGCATCACCCAAATGGCGTCCACCCGCTAAATATTGCAGAAGGCCCAGGGCCATCCCTACCGCCGCCGCGGCGAAACCCCAATGCCAGGACGTCTCTGGCGTGATGCCCCATGCCGCCAGTATGCTCTTGAACGCTACGCCCTGCGCGAGCCAACCCGTCACCAGCGGCGCCACAAAGGCACCGAGGTTGATCCCCAGATAATAGATGGAGAAACCGGCATCGCGGCGCCTATCCTCGGCCTCATACAAGCGTCCCACCATGCTGCTGATATTGGGTTTGAGCAGACCCGTTCCCATCACGATCAAGGCCAATCCCAAATAGAAGGTGGCGATCCCGGTTGCGGCCAGACTGATATGACCGCACATGATGGCAATGCCGCCGTACAGTGTCGCCTTGCGCGCACCTATAAAACGATCGGCGATCCAACCGCCGGGCAAGGCCAGCAAGTACACCAACGAGGTATAGGTACCGTAGATCATCCCCGCCTGCGCCGTCCCCCAACCGAGTCCGCCCGCGGCCGCCGGCGCGGTCATGAACAGGATCAGCAGCGCCCGCATCCCGTAATAACTGAAGCGCTCCCAGAATTCCGTGAGAAACAGGGTGCGCAGCCCATAGGGATGACCGAAGAATGCTTTGGTGTGAGGCATCGAGTAACAATCTACTCGATATTCTGAACCTGTTCCCGCATCTGTTCGATCAGCACCTTCATCTCCATGGAGGCGCGGGTGGTTTCCACATCGCCGGATTTCGAGCCCAGGGTATTGGCCTCGCGATGCAGTTCCTGCATCAGAAAATCCAGGCGCCGTCCCGCAGGACCACTCTGAGCAAGCACGCGCCGCACCTCGGCCAGGTGCGCCGTAAGGCGATCCAATTCTTCCTCCACGTCGAGGCGCTGGGTGAGCAGCACCATCTCTTGCTCGACGCGCACAGGTTCCAATTCCGCCTTGAGTTCCGCCAAACGTGCCAGCAGTTTTTCGCGCATGCGGGTGCGCACCTCCGGCAGGCGCCGACTGGCGAGATCGGCCTGCGCAGCCACGCCCTCACAGCGCTGCAGAATCAATTCCTTCAGCTTGGCGCCTTCGCGGGCGCGGGTGGCCGTCAGCTCCACCAAGGCCTCATCCAAAATCCGCAAGGCCGTCGCCGCCATTTGCTCATGGTCTGGCAACGGTGCCTGGATGACACCCGGCCAGCGCAGAATCTCCAGGGCATTTACCGCCGCCGGCTGATCCAACATGTGATCCACTTCGGCGGTCGCCGCCACCAGGCGTGCGATTAATTCCTTATTTAGAGAGAAGTCGGGCGTTTGCTGGGCGAGGGATTGAAACCGCAGTTGACACTCCACCTTGCCGCGCTGCAAGGCATTGTTGATGCGCTCGCGCACCTGGGAATCCAACACCCGGAATTCCTCCGGCAGGCGCGGCGAGATTTCCAGATAACGATGGTTCACCGTGCGCAGCTCCCAGGTCAGCACACCCCAGGGGGTCTCTCCCTCACGGCGCGCGAATGCGGTCATGCTATGAATCATTTTCAGATACTCCCGATCAGCTCTTGCTATGGACTGCCATAGTACCCTGTGCGCTTCTCCCAGCGAAACCGTCCGGCAACTTTGTTGGCCTCTAGCCCCGGAAGCGGGCTATAATGCCGGCCCTCCCTAATCATGACTTTATAAGGATTCGACATGCGGCCCAGCGGCAGAAATCCCGACCAGCTACGCACCATCAAATTGATCCGCAACTACATCAAGCATCCTGAAGGCGCGGTCCTGGTGGAGTTCGGCGACACACGGGTATTGTGCACCGCGACCGTGGAGGATAAGGCGCCGCGCTGGATCAAGGGCAGCGGCAAAGGCTGGGTCACCGCCGAATACGGGATGCTGCCCCGTTCCACCGGACAACGCATGAACCGCGAGGCGGCTCAAGGCCGGCAAGGCGGACGCACCATGGAGATCCAACGCCTGATCGGCCGCTCACTGCGCGCGGTAGTGGACCTGGCTGCTTTGGGCGAACGAACCATCACCATCGATTGCGACGTGATCCAGGCCGATGGCGGTACCCGCACGGCGTCCATTACCGGCGGTTACGTGGCCCTGGTGGACGCGATCCAGCATATGCGCCAACGCGGCACCCTCAACAAAAACCCCATCTATGGCTATGTGGCCTCGGTTTCGGTGGGTATTTATCAAGGCGCCCCGGTCCTAGATCTCGACTATGCCGAGGATTCCAACGCCGAGACCGACATGAACGTGGTGATGAACGATGCCGGCGCCTTCATCGAGGTTCAGGGCACGGCAGAGGGCCACGCCTTCCGCATGGATGAGCTGCAGGCGATGCTGGACCTGGCCAAGGATGGCATTGCCACGCTCATCGACTATCAGCGCGCCGCGCTGAATAACGCGTAATGCATATATTGTTGTTCAGCGCCAGCGACCACCTATGAAACAGATCGTCCTCGCTACCGGCAATCTGGGCAAGGTTCGGGAGATCAACGAACTGCTCGCCGACCATGATATTGAGGTCATACCGCAATCGGCCTTCGGCGTCCCCGAGGCGGAAGAAACTGGACTCACCTTCGTGGAAAATGCCTTGATCAAGGCGCGCAACGCCGCGCTCCACACCGGTCTACCTGCCATCGCCGACGACTCTGGTCTGGAAGTGGATGCCCTGCTGGGTGCACCGGGTATCTATTCATCGCGCTACGCCGGCGCGGGCGCCTCGGATCGCGACAACCTGGAAAAGTTGCTCGCCGACCTTGCCGATCTCGCCGTTGAACAACGCAGCGCGCGCTTTCAGTGTGTGATGGTCTATATGCGTCACCACCTTGACCCCACCCCGCTCATCTGCCAGGGCACGTGGGAGGGACATATCCTCTTCGCAGCACGCGGCAGTAATGGTTTTGGCTACGACCCGGTATTCTACGTCCCCAGCCACGATTGTTCGTCCGCGGAATTGCCGCCGGAGATCAAGAACCGTCTCAGCCATCGCGGCCAGGCCTTACGCAAGCTCATTGCGAACTTACCCACATAGTCAAACCACGGCGAACAAGTGGTATTTGCCTGCGGCGGGAACCG
>Ga0210086_1001161_pt1 | contig 13970 bp, 7 predicted proteins | sample China_Galinas_PW_3_FD_184867 | JGI IMG/M metagenome (GOLD analysis project Ga0210086, IMG submission 184867) | Wetland microbial communities from San Francisco Bay, California, USA, that impact long-term carbon sequestration - China_Galinas_PWB_D2... | ecosystem: Environmental > Aquatic > Marine... | reverse complement strand
ACTCTCGGTGGCGTCGACGCAGCACGCACGAATCCCCAACCGGCCGCCAGCAGTGGAGGGCGTGTGAGATCATCCTCGGAAACAGCCAGCATTCTCGACATCGTCAATCGGGCCCTCGAGGTTCCGCCGATTCCGAAGGTGCTCGTGCGGCTCAACGAGATCATGGCTGAGCACGATGCGACGCCGGAGGACGTGGCACGCGTCATCAGTCTCGATCCCGCGGTTTCGACCCACCTGCTGAACATCGTCAATTCAGACTACTACGGTCTCCAAGTTCGCGTGAGCTCGGTCAAGGTCGCCGTCTCGGTCATGGGGTTCAACATGACCAAACGCGTCGCACTCAAGGCCTCGATTCGCAGCGTGTTCGTGGGGCACGAGATGCCCGAGATCCCGCGCTTCGATTGCGATGGATTCTGGAAGCACGCAATCCATGCGGGAGTCCTCGCACGCGTGATCGGTCAGGCCAGCACCAACTTCAGCGGGATTCACCCTGAGGAACTCTACCTCTGCGGGCTCCTCCACGACATCGGCAAGCTCGTCTTGCTCGACAACGCGCCCGACGCCTACGCCGAAACCCTCGAGACGTGCGTCAAGGGCAGGCGATCGCTCGTCAAGGTCGAGGAGGAGCGGTTCGGATTCAATCACGCCGACGTCGGGTCCGTGTTCGGCACCAAGTGGTTCCTGCCCGACGACATGAACCAAGCCATCCGGTTCCACCACACGCCCGAACACGATCCGTTCCACAAGCACCTGGCGTCGTTGATCGCGATCGCCGACTGGCTGGCCGGCGAAGCAGGACACAACGCGATTGGTGACCTGCCGCGGGAGGACCCGGCCCAAGCCTTGTTCGACTATGCCGGAGTCCATCGGGACGCGATCGCCGGGCTCAGCCAGAAGGCCGCCGGAGAGTTCGAGTCGATTGGGTTGCCGTAAGTTATCCGTAGACGTCGTAGTCTTGGCGGCTCACGCCGGGTTCGAACCTTGGAGTTTTTTCGCGGTTGTGTAGCCGGTCCCGGCCTCCGGTCGATAGGTGGAGCCCCCGGCCAAATCGCCCAGGAGCCTCCGTTCTCGCTGTTGTACGGGCCAGGTCGATCCTGGGGCTACCCCGGTGGTCCGCCGGTGCGTGGTGTGTTCGTTGGCTTGACTTGATCGTTGGCGGCTTCCTAGGATCCGCCCCGAACCCAAACGCTGGACACGCATGTCGAAGAAGCTGGTAATCGTCGAATCCCCGGCCAAGGCCCGGACGCTCGCCCGGATTCTCGGGAAGGAATACACGGTCGAGGCCAGCATCGGTCACGTGCGCGATCTCCCTGGAACCGCTGCCGAGATCCCGGCCAAACACAAGAAGGAGCCGTGGGCGCGCTTGGGGGTCAACGTCGACGAGGGCTTCAAGCCGCTCTACATCGTGCCTGCGGCCAAGAAGGATCAGATCAAGAAGCTCAAGGCGATGCTCGCCGGGGCCGGTGAGCTGTACCTCGCGACCGATGAGGACCGCGAAGGGGAGAGCATCAGCTGGCACCTGCGTGAGATCCTGAAGCCGAAGGTCCCGATCCACCGGCTCGTGTTCCACGAGATCACGGCCGAGGCGATCCACGCAGCGGTCGAGTCCCCGCGCGAGATCGACGAGGACCTCGTCAAGGCTCAGGAGGCGCGTCGGATCGTCGACCGCCTCTACGGCTACTCGATCTCCCCGCTCCTGTGGAAGAAGGTCAAGCCACGCCTGTCCGCCGGTCGCGTGCAGTCGGTGGCGGTCCGGCTCGTCGTCGAGCGTGAGCGCGCGCGGATCGCGTTCCATTCTGCGGCGTACTGGGACCTCGAGGCGAGGTTCTCGAAGGACGGCGGAAACCCGTTCACCGCCACGCTGACGCGCGTCGGCAACCGCCGGATCGCGACCGGGAAGGACTTCGACCCGAACACCGGCAAGCTCAAGGGCGAGGGTTCCGGCGAGGCCTATGTTGCGATGAGCGGTCCGCTACTGCTCGACGAAGCGGCCGCCGGGCAGGTCCGCGATCGTGTGATGGCAGGGGACCCCGTCGTCGCGTCCGTCGATACCAAGCCGTATACCGAGCGCCCGTCTCCGCCCTACACGACCTCGACGTTGCAGCAGGACGCCAACCGCAAGTTGCGCTACAGCGCCCGGCGGACGATGGACCTCGCCCAGCGGCTCTACGAGAACGGCTTCATCACCTACATGCGAACCGACTCGACGACGCTGTCCAAGCAGGCCGTCGACGCCGCGCGCACGCTGATCCAAAACAAGTTCGGCAGCGATTACCTGCCCGAGGGGCCGCGCGTCTACAAGAGCAAGGTCAAGAACGCACAGGAGGCCCACGAAGCCATCCGTCCGGCCGGACACGAGTTCACGGAGGTCGAGACCGTCAAGAACTCGCTCGGCAACGACGCCGCGCGCGTCTACAGCCTGATCTACCGGCGCACGGTCGCCTGTCAGATGACCGATGCCCACGGGCACCGGGTCAGCGTGGAGATCGGTGTCGATGACGCAACGTTCCAGTGCAGCGGCAAGGTCGTGGAGTTCCCGGGCTATCAGAAGGTCTACGACGACCTCCAGCCGAAGGAGGGCGAATCGAGGCTTCCGCCGCTCGCCCAGGGCGACAAGCTGAAGCTCGAGGACGCCGCGACCAAGGACCATCGCACGCAACCGCCCGCGCGCCTGACCGAGGCCTCGCTCGTCAAGGAACTCGAAGCCCGCGGCATCGGCCGTCCGAGCACCTATGCGTCGATCATCGAGACGATCCTGCAGCGGGCCTACGTCACGAAGCAGGGCACGGCGCTCGTGCCCTCGTTCACGGCGTTCGCGGTCACGAAGCTGCTCGAGGACTACCTGTCGTATCTCGTCGACTATGGGTTCACAGCCGCGATGGAGGACGACCTCGACAAGATCTCGATCGGTGAGATGACTTCGGGCGACTACCTCAACCGGTTCTACAACGGCAACGGCAAGCCCGGCCTCAAGGACAAGCTGGCCGAGATCGAGACCAAGATCGACCCGCGCGAAGTCTGCGGCATCCCGCTCGGACAGCACGAGGGCAAGCTCGTCGAAGTCCGCGTCGGCAGGTTCGGGCCGTTCGTGTCGTGCGGCGACGTGCGTGCGAGCATTCCCGACGACATCGCGCCCGACGAGCTCGATCTCGACCGGGCCCTCGAGTTCCTGCGCAAGGCCGCCGAAGGTCCGCGCGTGATCGGGAACGATCCCGAGACCGGCCGGCCCGTCTATGCCAAGACCGGGCGCTATGGTCCCTATGTCCAGCTCGGTGACATCGAGGAGGGCCAGGAGAAGCCGAAGATGGCGTCGCTTCTGGCCGGCATGGACATCGACACGATCGGGCTCGACGAAGCTCTCGGCCTGCTGTCCCTGCCGCGGACGCTCGGCAAGCATCCAAAGACCAGCGAAGACGTGCAGGCCGCCAACGGTCGCTACGGTCCCTACGTCCTGAGCGGCAAGGAGACGCGCTCGCTTCCCGAGCAGCTGTCACCGCTGACCGTGACCCTGGAGCAGGCCGTCGAGCTGCTCAACAAGCCGAAGGAACGCCGGCGCGCGCGGACCAAGCGGGAGCCGCTCAAGGTGCTCGGGGAGCACCCGGAGACCAAGGCGGAGGTCCGGATCCTGGACGGCCGGTTCGGTCCGTACGTGACCGACGGTGAGATGAACGCATCGTTGCCCCGGGGAACGACGGTCGACGAGGTCACGCTCGACATGGGCATCGAGCTGCTTGTCGAGCGGGCGAAGAAGGGCGGCACGAAGAAGGCCAAGAAGAAGAAAGCCAAGAAGGCGGCCAAGAGGAAGACGGCGGGAAAGAAGAAGTCCGCGTCGTCGAAGAAGTCGAAGCCGGTCGCCAAGAGCAAGAAGTTGGCACCTTAAACTCGAGCCTTGCATGGCCCATGGGCCGGACGGTGGGTGTCGGAATCGCGCCAAGCTTGTCCACCGCGCGCCGGGGCCTATGATCGCCCCGTTTGAATCCGCTGACAGCGGCGGTTCCCTTCCCAACGAACTTCCGGACTCATGGACATCAAAGAGATCCCCGTCGATGGCTACGAGAAGGTCATGCACGCCCGTGACACGCAGTCCGGCCTCAACGCATTCATCGCCGTGCACAGCACCGTGCTCGGTCCCGCCCTCGGCGGGTTGCGCATCTGGCCGTACGAGAGCGAGGACGAGGCACTGACCGACGTGCTGCGCCTGGCGCGCGGCATGACCTACAAGTCGGCGATTGCCCACACCGGCCTCGGCGGCGGCAAGAGCGTGGTCCTTCTCGATCCGAGGTACAAGACCGAGGCGTTGTTCAAGGCCATGGGCCGCTTCATCGACCGGTTCGAAGGCACCTACATCACCGCCGAGGACGTCAACACGACGATCGAAGACCTCGAGGTCGTCGCGACCCAGACGCGCTACGTGACGGGGCTCTCGCGCGAATCGGGTTCGTCCGGCAACCCGAGCCCATACACGGCGCACGGTTGCTTCCTCGGGATCAAGGCCTGCATCGAGCGCGTGTTCGGCAGCGATTCGCTCACGGGCAGGAAGGTCGCGATCCTCGGGACCGGGGCCGTCGGGTCGGCGCTCGTGCGCAAGCTCGTCGCCGACGGGGCCGAGGTCTGGGCCAACGACCTGCGCGAAGACCGCGTGCAGGCGCTCGTCGACGAGCTCGGCATCCACTCGGCCAGCAAGGACGAGGTGCTGACGATGGAGTGCGACGTGCTCGCCCCATGCGCGCTCGGCGGGGTGCTCAACGACGACACGATTCCCAAGCTCGGCTGCAAGATCGTTGCCGGGGCCGCCAACAACCAGCTTCTCGCTCGCCGCCACGGCGACGACCTGCGCGCGCGCGGGATCCTCTACGCACCCGATTTCGTGATCAACGCCGGCGGAATCATCAACGTCGGCTGCGAGCTGTTGCCCGGCGGCTACAACGAAGAGGTCTCGCTCAGCATGATCCGACGCATCCCCCAGGCCCTGCACGAGATCTTCGACATCGTCGACCGCGAAGACGTATCGACGGCCTCCGCGGCCTATCAGCTCGCCGAGACCATCGTCGCGGCCGGCAAAGTCGCGTAGCACCAATCGTCTCGGGGACAATTGGTGCCACGAACGCCCTTCGTAGCACCATTCGTCTCGGGGACGATTGGTTCCACTTGGCCCTCCAGTGCAGAAGCTCCTCCAGGTTCGCGTCCTCGGCATGACGTGCGCCGGCTGCGTCGCCCACGTGCGCGAGCGGCTCCAGCAGCTCGAAGGGGTCGAGCAGGCGCGGGTCAACCTCGCGATGGCCGAAGCAGGGCTGACCTACGACGACGGACACGGGATCGACAGTCGTGCCGTCGCCGGGGCGATTGCTGACGCCGGCTACTCGACCGAGGAGCGCGTCTTCCGCGTCAGCGCTCCGGGGGTTACCGGCGAGCAGCTCGTTGCCAAGACAGGGAGGCTGCCGGCGTTGCTCGCGGCCCACGCCGAGGGCGACGCTGCTGTGCTCCGGTTCCTCGCACCCGGGCCCGAGGCTGCCCGGCTGCGCAGCTCCCTCGAGCTTCCCGAGCTGCGCGTCGAGGAGACCGGCGGGGCACCCGAGTCGCCGCAGGCGCGCACCGAGCGCGAGGTCGCCGAGCTTTTCGGCCGCCTGATCCTCGCCGCGATGTTGACCGCGCCGGTGTTCCTGTTGTCGATGACCGGACTCGGGTCTCTCGTGCCCGAGCTGGCAGGCGACGTCGTCCAGATCGTGTTGGCAGGGCTCGTGCTCGTCGTGCCAGGCCGGAGGTTCTTCCGCGCGGCCTGGAACGGCGTTCGCCACAAGAGCTACGACATGAACACGCTGATCGCCCTGTCGACGGCGACGGCGTTCGTGCACGGCGTCGCGACTCTGATCGTCGGTGGGGGACTCTTCGTCGATTCGGCGGCCATCATCATCACGCTGGTGTTGTTCGGCCGCTGGCTCGAAGCCAAGGCCCGGCTCGCGGCGCTTCGCGGAATCGGTGACCTCGCGTCATTGCTGCCGACGACGGTCCGCGTCGGCGGCGCCGAGGTCGCGATCGAAGAGGTCGGCCCGGGCACGGTCTTCGAGGTCAGGCCCGGTGACCGCGTGCCGCTCGACGGCGAGATCGTCGAAGGCGAGAGCCAGCTCGACGAAGCGCTGATGACCGGCGAGAGCCTGCCGATCGACAAGGCGCCCGGCGATCGCGTCCTGTCGGGCTCGATCAACGGCTCCGGTGCCCTGTCGGTCCGGGCCGACGTCGGCGTCGAGGGCTCGACGCTCTCGCGCATCATCGAGCTCGTCCACCAGGCCCAGTCCGAGCGTGCGCCCGTGCAGGACCTCGTCGACCGCGTCGCCGCCGTGTTCGTGCCGGCCGTCCTGATCGTTGCCGCGGTCGCTGCGCTCGTGTGGATCGCAACCACGGGCGACGTGTCCGAGGCAGCATTGCGCTTCGTCACCGTGTTGATCATCGCCTGTCCATGCGCGCTCGGGCTCGCGACGCCGACCGCGTTCCTCGTCGCGACCGGGCGCGGGGCCGCGACCGGCGTTCTGCTCAAGGGCGCGTCCGCCGTCGAGCGCGCGGCCGCGCTCCGGACCGTGTGCCTCGACAAGACCGGGACGTTGACGGAAGGCCGGCCGAAGGTCGTCGGCGTGCAACCCGTCACCGGCGCCGCCGAAGCCGAGCTACTCCGGGCCGCGGCCGCGACCGAGTCGCGCAGCGAGCATCCGCTGGCGCGTGCGATCACCGAAGCTGCCAACGAGCGCGGGCTCGACATAGGTCCCGCCCAGGCGGTCATGGCGTTCGCCGGCCGTGGCGTGCGGGCCAAGGTCGACGGGCAGCCCGTGCTCGCCGGCCGCCGTGAGTGGATCGAGCAGACCGCGGGCCCGGCTCCGAGCGAGCTGACCACCTACGACGGCCCGCCGCGCTCGGAGGTATGGGTCGCCCGCGAGGGTCGCTGGCTCGGCGTGATCCGGTTGGGCGACCCCGCGCGCGCCGGCGCCGAACGCGTCGTCCGCGAGCTCGAGACGCTCGGCTACTCGCTCGTGCTGTTGTCCGGTGATCGTCCCGAAGTCGTCGCGGACGTCGCCCGGCGGCTGGGCATCGCCGAAGCCTACGGGGGCCTGTTGCCGAAGGACAAGCTCCTTCACATCGAACGGCTCGAGACCGAAGGCAAGCCGACGGCGATGGTCGGCGACGGGATCAACGACGCACCCGCGCTCGCGCGTGCCCGCGTCGGGATCGCCGTCGGCGGGACGACCGCGCTGTCGGCCAGCGCCGCCGACCTCGTCCTGCTCGGGGACGGGATCGCGATGCTCGCGGCCGCGCTGCGGCTGTGCCAGGCGACGATGCACACGATCCGCCGCAACCTGCTGTTCGCGTTCGGCTACAACGTCCTGGCGATCCCGCTCGCGGCCGGGGCCCTCACACCGATTACGGGTTGGACGCTGTCGCCGATGGTCGCCGCGTTCGCGATGAGCCTGTCGAGCGTCAGCGTCGTGACGAGCTCGCTGCTGCTGTCTACTCGAAAACGGTCGTGACCTCGACGCCGTTCTCGGTGACCAACATCGTGTGCTCGTGCTGGCTGATTCGCACACCGGGCTTCTCGGCCAGCGGCGGGTATTCGTGCATCAGCCGCTTCTTGCGCAACAGCGCGAGGCACTGCTCGGCCTCGCCGTTGCTCATGAACCGGGCCAGATCCCGGCGCGAGAACGGCAGTCGTGAGAACGCCTTCAGCGCCTTCTCGAGGTTGGGCGGGAGCTTGTCGCGCGCCTTGGTCGCACGCGAGACCTGGAACACCTCGGGCTTGCCGACCTCCTCGATGTAGCCGCACCCGTCGGTGGCGAACGGTTCGACCGCGATCGTCTGCCCGACCTTGAGCCTGCCGGCGCGCTTGTCGTCGTAGTTGGGGATGTGCGGCGCGCAGTGGATCACGAACCGCGACACGCCGTGCCCGGTCAGGTTCAACACCGGCTTGAAGCCCATCGACGTGATCGTGTCGTGGATCGTGCGTCCGATCTCCGAGATCGCGACGCCCGGCCCGGCGAACGCGATCACGTTCTCGAGCGCCATCTTCGAGGCCATCGACAGCGCCGAACCCGCGCCGTCGCGCAGGTCCACGGTCACCGCGTTGTCGGCGACGTAGCCGTCGACGTGGACGCCGACGTCGAGCTTCAGGATGTCGTCGGGCCCGCACATCGTCTCGTCACCGGGCGGCGGGCAGTAGTGCGCTGCGATGTGGTTCTTCGAGATCTGCGCCGGGAACGCGTTCTCGGCCCCGTGGTCGCGGATCATCGCCTCGCACGACTCCACGACCTCGGCCAGGCGCACGCCGGGCTTGATCAGGGTCTTGCCGTGCTCGCGCACCTTGGCGGCGATCCGTCCGGCCTGGCGGAACTTGTCGTAATCGAGAGCGGACATCGAAGCCGGGGAGAATACCCGCTTTGCGCTGCAAAAAGCCAGTCCGGTGCGCAGCTCGGCCGAGGACCTCGGGCCGAACCTTGCTCCTGAGCGGTCTTGTCCCGACACTTTGAGCCTCGCCGACTCTCTCGAGCCCTGTACATGGCACACCCCGTACACACCATCTTCGTCGCTGCCTATCTCGTTGCCCTGATCGTCGTTGGGGCGCTCAAAGCCGGCAAGGTCAAGAGTCAGGAGGACTTCTCGCTCGCGGGCAGAGGCCTCTCGACCTTCGTTCTCGTCGGCACGCTGCTCGCGACCTGGATCGGGACCGGGAGCATCTTCGGCAACGCCGAGAAGACATACGAGATCGGTGTCGGGGCGTTCATCATCCCGCTTGCCGGGACGATCGGGATCGCCGTGCTGTTCTTCCTGGCCGCGCGGATCCGCGGCACCGAGCAGTTCACGATCCAGGACATTCTCGAACACCGGTACGGGCTCGGATGCCGGATCCTCGGCCTGCTTGCGCTGTTCTTCGCCTACGTGATCATCGTCTCGTACCAGTATCGCGCAGGCGCGGCAGTCATTGACAAGTTGATCCCGGACTTCAAGGGCACGCATTGGAGCACGATCAGCGTCGCCGTGTTCGTGATCGGATACACGGCGTTGGCCGGGATGTTCTCGGTCGCCTATACCGATGTTGCCAACGGCGTGCTCATGGTGCTCGGCATCGTCATCGCGATTCCGATCCTGTTGTCGGAGACCGGTGGACTCACCGCCGCGGTCGCTGCCTTGCCGGAAAAGCAAGCGCAGATGACTTCGAGTTATACGGGGGTGAACCTGATCAACTGGCTGCTCCCGGCGTTTCTCCTGATCCTCGGCGACGCCAACGTGTACCAGCGGTTTTTCTCGGCCAAGACCCCTAAGGTCGCCCGCCGGTCGGCCGCGTGGCTGATCCTCGGGATCGCAGCGCTCGAGACTGCGATCATCCTCATCGCGCTGCTCGGGCGTGCGCTCGTCGCGCAAGGCAAGCTCGCCGCGCCGGACAAGCACGCGCACATCGTCGTGTCCCTCGCGTTCGACACCCTGCATCCGCTCCTCGGAGCGCTGCTGATGGGTACGATCATCGCGATCGTCGTGTCGACCGCCGACTCGTTCCTGCTCGCCCCTTCGACGTCGTTCGTGCGTGACGTCTACAAGCGTTTCATCGTTCGGGACGCGGACGAAACCCATGTGGTCCTCATCGGCCGCGTCGTCGTCGTTGTCTACGGGCTGATCGCGCTCGTGCTCGCGTTCCAGAGCCAGAGGTTCTTCGACGTCGCGCTGTTCGCCTACACGATCTACGGTGCGAGCATCACGCCGGCCTTGCTTGCCGCGTTCTTCTGGCCACGAGCGACGAAGACCGGGGCCCTGTGCGGGATGGCGACCGGAATGTCGGTCGCGCTCTTGTGGAAGTGGCAACAGGGGAAGGGCGGGCTCATCGAAGCGGTGTTCGGCGAGACCTTCCGAGCGGTCGACGCCGTGCTCCCAGCGTTATTCCTGAGCGTTGTCGTCCTCGTCGTCGTGAGCCTCGCCGGCAAGCCCGACGCGCCGAAGGAGATGACCCTGTGAAGGTCAAGCTGTTCGGCCTCTTGTCGCTGGAATCCGATACGGCTGCGGTCGTGTTCGGCGTCATCGTCTCGACGCTCCTCGCCGGCTCCCTCGTGATCGCGGGGCTCAAGGCCGGCATCACGCCCGGCGTCAGCCCGCTCGTCATTCTCATCGCGTGGGGCGGGTTCGCGACGATCGCCACGAGCGGCGTCGGTACCCGGTTCCTGAATCTCGCGCAGGTCGCCGGCTCGGCGGGCATGGCCGTGACCGCGGGAGTCATCTTCACGGCCCCGCTCGTGCAGATCCTGTACGCCTACAAGAAGCTCCCGGTGCCGCCGGTCGACGTCATCACGTTGATCATCGTGAGCCTCGGCGGCGCGTTCATCGGCTTCGGCTTCGTCGGGCTGGCGACCAAGAAGTTCCTGACCGACCCCACGCTGCCGGCGCCCGAAGCGCGCGCGTGCGAGGCGATGATCGATGCCGCGGTCGCGCAGACCAGTGCCCGACCGAAGCTCGGGCGATCACTCTACCTCGGGCTCGTGTTGAGCTTCCTCGCGCCGCTACTCGCGCGGATCGGCGCCGCCTCGGGCGAGCTCGTGTTCCTCCAGAAGACACTTCACGACTCCGCCGGCGAAGATCGCAACTTCAAGCTCGGCCTGCCGTTCGAGCCGATCTACATCGGCATCGGCGGGCTCCTGACGCTCGGCACGGCGTTGCTCGTGTTCGGCGGCAGCTTCCTGCGGTTGATCGGCGACGGCATGCTGACGATGGTCCCGACCGACATGGTCGCGACCTTCCCGGCCAACTCGATGCGCTGGGTCGGGGGTGGGGCGATGACCGTGGCGGTCGGCTACTCGCTGCTGCGGTTCATGGGCACCCGGTCGCCGAAGGTCCACGCGGAGATCGACTACTCGGTGCTCGAGATCGACGAGTCCATGCGGCGCAAGCTGGTCGCGTGCATCGTGTTCGGCACGGCGCTGTTGGTCGGGTGGTTGATCGTCGAGCAGGGAGGGCTCACGGGCTTCGGCATCGCGATGTCGATCACGATCCTGGTCATGGCGACGCTCATGGTCACGCTCGGGGCGATCCTGTCCCTGCAGATCGGCAGCTCGGCGTCGCCTGTGTCGGGCACGATCTTCGTCACGACGCTGGTCCTGTGCCTCGTCGCGCTCGCGGTCGGACACAAGACGATCGACGATGTGTTGGTGCTGACGCCGCTGCTCGTCGGCGCCTGCGTCGCCGTGTGCACGGCCAACGACTCGAGCCAGGATTACAAGACACTCCAGTTGTGCGGCGTCCGCGTCCAGGACGGCTTCCTCGCGCAGCTCCTCGGCCTGATCGGCGGCTGCATCGTCGTGCCGGTCGTCGTCTGGTTCGCGCACAAGGTCTACACGCTCGGCAGCGATCAGCTCCCGGCTCCGCAGGGCAAGATGTTCGCGACGCTCGTCGACGGCCTGCTGTTGCAGAGTGCCTTGCCGTGGGGACCGATCTTGATCGGCCTGGCGATCGGGGCCCTGGCCGTGTTCGTCGATATCACCGCGTCCAAGCGTGGCGTGCAGCTGCCGTCGATGGCGCTCGCCGTCGGGATCTACCTGCCAGCAGAGATCGGGATCGGGATCCTGATCGGAGCGACCTGCCGGTGGTGGGCCGAGCGGGGGCGCAAACAGACCAGCGAGTCGATCCTGGCTGCGGCCGGGTTGATCACCGGGGCGGCGATCCTGGAGCTGCTCCTCGGTGTGCTCATTGTCTCGAACAAGCACTTCGATCCCGACAAGAGTCTGAAGCTCGGCATGTTCGAGCACTTCGGGGCCGGCAAGGACGTCGTGTGCGTACTCGGGATCATCGCGCTCGGATACTTGCTCTACTACAATTCACGACGCAAGTCCGCCAACGGAACCGAGTCCCCATGAAGCTGTCCAGCCCGATCCTCGCACTCGCGCTCGCGGCGACCGTTACCGCCCAGGGTGAAACGCGCGACGCACCGATCCACGACGCCGACCTGCAGGCCATGGTCGACAAGGCCGTCCCGCTCGTCGAAGAGATCTGCGGGCGCAAGTTCAAGGACCGCCCGAAGGCGCGCATCGGCGAGATCCGCGAGATCTACCGCTTGATGCGGGGCGAGTTCCGCGCGATCTATTCCCATCTCTATCCCAAGCTCGACGACAAGGCGCTCGAGCAGCTCGTCGACCTCGAAGCGAGCGTGACCGCGTTCTCGTTGTTCGGCAAGTGGATCTTCGCCCGTTCGACTCTCTACGTCCTGCCCGAGACGCTGAAGGCGACGCTCGCGCTCGACAAGGGTTCGAAGCCGGATGTGCGCAGCTTGTTGCAGATCGTCGTGGCGCATGAGCTCGTTCACGCGCTCCAACAGCAGGAGATCGGGCTGTTCGATCGATTCCTCGCGTATCGCGACGTCGACGCGCTCGATGCATTTCAGGCGTGCGTCGAAGGCCACGCGAAGTTCGTGGACGGCGAAATCGCCAAGCGCCTGGGGTCGACGGCCGAGGCGGAGTACTGGCGCGGGCTCTTCCGGTACGAGAAGTTTCGCAACAGGGTCCCGTTGCGCGATCTCCTGCAGCGCTCGACGCGCAAGCTGAACGAGTTTCGTTACCTCGGCGGAGCGGAGTTCGTTCGCGGGCAATGGAAGCAGCACGGTGCCGAGGGCATCTGGGCGCTGCTCAAGAACCCCCCGCGGCAAACGGCGACGATCTTCCGTCCGGATCGCTACGGCCACGAGCCGAAGCCGACTGTCGATCTCGCCGGCATCTTGGAAGGTCTGCAGGTTCACTTCGGGCGCGGCCGCTGGCGAACGCTCACCCACTCGTTCGGCGAAGCACGGGTGCGATCGGAAGTCCTGTGGGTCGAGCCCGAGGATCTCGACCCGGTCCTCGCGGACGTGATCGCCAGCCGCGAGCTCGAGGCCAGCCGCGCGGCGATCACGTTGAAGGGTCGGATCAAGCTGCTGGTGTTCCGCGACGATTCCGCGGCCAAGCGCTTCCTCGAGCTCGCCGAGTCGTCGGCGCAGAACGAGCGCGTGAACTTCGCGAAGCAACCGGGTCAGAAGTGGAACGAGTTCGAGTTCGCCGACGAGCCCGATCCAAAAGCCGACGAGGCGCGTGTGCACCGGATCCGGGTCAAGCCAACGCTGCTTCCCGCCGTGCACCGGCTCACGATTCACTGGCGGCGATGGGGCCGGGTCACCGTGCAGGTCGACCTGCTCAACCTCAAGGAGTCGAAGGCCGACGTCCCGAAGATGCTGGCCGAGCTCCGCCAACGGCTCGTCGCCAAGAAGCTCGTCGCCGAGTAGTAGGTAGCGGGGCACACCCCATCCCGCCGAGATCTCGAGTGATCACTGGGATCGTGCATTGGCCCGTTCCCGTGCGTGCCCGTGCCCGTGCCGGTGCCGGTGCCCGCCTCGTGCTCGTCCAATGGCCTTTGCACACGCGAGCACGGAGCGGGCACGCGCGCGGGCACGGGCACGGGCACGCACGGGAATGGGAGCCGTCGCTGAGGAACTTGAGCAGTCTGTGAACCTTGTCGTTACGTGGCGGTGCTAGCCGTCCTCCCGAGACTCGGGGTCGCGGCAGCGCGGCAACGCGTCGAGGAACCGCCGGCCATACGCCTTGCGTCGCACGCGGGGATCGAGCACGACGACCTTGCCCCGGTCGCTCCCGCTTCGGACGAGGCGGCCGAAGCCCTGGCAGAACTTGAGGATCGCCTGCGGCAGCGAGTAGTCGGAGAAGCTCGATCGACCCTGGCGCTGGATCTCGTCCTGCCGGGCCGCGGTCAGCGGGTGCGTCGGGACCGGGAACGGAAACCGCGTGAGGATCACGAGGGTCACGGCGTCGCCGGGGATGTCGATTCCTTCCCACAGGGAGTCCGTGCCGAGCAGGACGCTGTCCGGCCTGTCCTTCTTTCGTTCGATCAGTCTCGGCAATGGCTCGTCGCCCTGCACGAGCATCTCGATCCCGGCGTCGGAAAGAAGGACAGGCCGGACAGCGTCCTGCTCG
>Ga0210086_1001158_pt1 | contig 13985 bp, 14 predicted proteins | sample China_Galinas_PW_3_FD_184867 | JGI IMG/M metagenome (GOLD analysis project Ga0210086, IMG submission 184867) | Wetland microbial communities from San Francisco Bay, California, USA, that impact long-term carbon sequestration - China_Galinas_PWB_D2... | ecosystem: Environmental > Aquatic > Marine... | reverse complement strand
GCCACCGCCCCGTCCCGCCGCTCCGCCCGCACGCAGCCGGGGATCTCGCCGGCCGCGGGTGCCCCGTCGCCGTCGACGAGGAGGCGGCACGCGCCCTCGCGCAGCTGGTCCGTCTCGTTGTCCACGAGCACCCGGCCCTCGTGGATCACTGCGATCCGGTCCGCGACCCGCTCCACTTCCGGCAGCACGTGGGAGGAGAGGACGACGGTCGTGCCCGCCTCGGCGACAAGACGGATCACGGTCTCGAGGAACTCGCGCCGGACGACGGGATCGAGGCCGCCGCCGGGCTCGTCGAGGAGGAGGAGCTTCGGGCGGTGCGCGACGGCGGCGACCAGGGCCGCCTGCCGGCGCTGGCCCTTCGAGAGGGAGGAGAGACGCCGATTCGTCGGCAGCTCGAGTCGATCGACCAGCTCGCGCTCGAGGCCTCGGTCCCAGTCGGGGAAGAGGTCGCGGTGGAGCGCGAACACGTCCGCCGCCGTGAGGGCGAGCGGCAGCTCGTGGTCCTCGGCCACGAAGCCGATCCCGCGCCGCACGGCGACCGGCTCGGCGGACGGGTCGCGGCCGAAGACCCGCACCGTCCCCGAGTCGGGCCGGAGCATGCCCACCGCGAGCCGGATCGCCGTCGTCTTCCCCGCGCCGTTGCGGCCCACGAGCCCGAGCGTCGTTCCCTCGGCCACCGCGAGGTCGAGCCCCGCCAAGCCACGGACGCCGCCGCGATAGCTCCTCGTCACGTTGCTGAACTGCACTGCATCGATCATCGCCCACTCCGTTCCGCTTCTCTCCAGGCCTTCTTCACCACTTCGATCACGTCCTTCTGGAAGAGCCCCATTACGCGCGCCTGGAGGACGAGCCCCCGCGCGCGCGCCTCGAGCGCCCGCGCCGCCTCCGCCACCGCGTCGTCTCCCGTGTCCGCGACGAAGGTGCCGCGCCCCCGCTCTGTCCGCACCACGCCCTCGCCCTCGAGGATGTCGTAGGCCTTCTTTACGGTGAGCGGAGCCACCACGAGGTCCCGGGACAGGTCGCGGTGCGACGGCAGCTGATCGCCGGGCTCGAGCAGCCCCGCCGCGACCCCGCCCTTCACCTGCTCGACGATCTGCCGGTAGATCGGCAGCCCGTCGCCGGGGTTCACGGAGAAGAGGATCTTAGCGCTCATGTGATATGTAACTATATATCACATGTGCGCACGTCAAGACGCGAGTCGGAGGAATCCCGGACTCCGCGCCGTCGTCCTCCAGCGAGCAAGGATCCCGAAGTCGAGGAGCGCTCGAGGTGTCGGGCGAACGCGACAGAGAATCGTCTCCTCGGGCCGCCGTGGCTCGTAGGCCGGTGGTCGCGGGATCGGTAATCGCGGCCAGGACCCTGCGCCGGCCGTTGAAGGGTAGGACTCGCCAGCGTCTTCCGGCATGGGGTCGTAGGCGGATTCGTCAGCCCCGGTCGACGAGCGTCTTCACGACGTCGTCGACCGTCGCCTTGTAGGCGGCCCGCTTCAGGTACTGGACCTGCGCCTGATCGCTGCTGTCGCGAGTCACGGACGAGCTCGCCCGTTCGTCGTCGATCGGCGCCGGCATGAGGCTTGTCAATGCCCCGCTCCAGAGACAGCCAACGGCCTGCGCGGCCTCGCTGCGCGTGGCGGCTTCGACTTCGTGCTGTGCTTCGTTGAGGACGAGACGCAAGAGATGCGCATCCGCGTCAGGGTCGTCCGCGCGAACAGCCAAACATGCGTCACGACGGTCGCGTCACGCCGAGGGCCACGGCATCGCCGTAGGCAAGTCGGGCGCGGTCTGTTTCGTGCAGCGATTCGAAACGCAGCGGCACGTGCCCACTCTTGCGTCTCGGCCACACTGCGAGCGACTCGAGAAGTCGATCGACGTCGTCGCGATCGGCAAGCTCGGCAAGCGCACGCCCGAGGAAGACGCATGCGAGCACAGCCTTGCGTTCAAACTCGGCCAGGCATTCCGTGCCGGCATTGAGGGCACGATCTCATTCGTGAAGCGCTGCCTTCGTCTCGCGCGCTGCTTCAACAAGGGATGGAGGCACTACGCAGCGACCGTCGGCGCGACTGTCTTCGCACACAACCTCCTGATCCTGGCACGCGGCAGTGGATGAACACGCAATCACGCAAGCTGACCTCTGCGGCCACTTCTGGCGCCAACGAACATGAGTGCAGGTGCGTACTCGTCGACATACTCTCGCGGCGAAACGCCCGAATTCGCCGCCGAGACGCCTCAACACGGCCGTTCTCGAGCCGACCGCCTGGCTGGATGGGCATCACCGGGCCGCCGACTCGCCTCCAAGAGTCCTATGTTGGACAGGATCTAGCTAGCGCGTCGCGTGCACCAGGGCCGCGGCCTCGCGGATCACGCGCGCACTCTCGCTCCTGTCCGTGATCCCCTTCGTCAGCACGACGAGCACATAGGGCGGGCCGATCCACGGGTAGACGATCGCGGCGTCGTGACGGATCGCCGTGATCGACCCGGTCTTGTGCGCGACGAAGGTTCCCGGCGGCAGCCCCGCCGGGATCAGGTCGTTGAACTTCTGACCGAGCAGGATCTCGCGCATGGCCCCACAGGAGCGCGGGGATGCCGCGCGGTTGACCGCGATCGCGAGCAGCAACACCATCAGATCGCGTCCCGTCGCCGTGTTGTTGAGCCCCGCGCGATACGCCTTGCCGTCCTCGACGCCGCGCAGCACGCGCATCCGTGTCGTGCCGAGGCTCTCGATCGTGGCTTGCACGCGCTTCGCGTCGAGCAGGTCGATCATCACGTCGGTCGCGAGGTTGCTGCTCCTGTCGATCATCCGACGCACGAGCTCGGCGATCGTGACCTTCGTCCCGACGCGCGCATAGAGCTCGGTGTCGGAGTCGTCGTCCGGGCTCAGTGAATACGGCGACCCGTCGACGATGCTCTTGAACTCGTTGCGCAGCACGACTTCGCGATCGAACGGAAGCTCACCGGCGTCGGCGCGCCGGAACGCCTCGATCATGACCGGCACCTTCATCGTGCTAGCCGCGTGCATGACGACGTCGGCGTTGACCAACCGCTCGCGCCCGGTCTCGAGGTCGTGGTAGGCGATCGCGATGACGGCGGGCTTCTTCGCGTCGGCGAACTCCTGGAGCGCGCCGGCGTGCGATGCGCAACTCGTGCCCAGAGCGATCAGGGCTGCGAGATACGCTTTCGCGCGGCCCGAGCATGGGCGAACAGCCCTTCGCACTCGGCGAGAGCGATCGCGTCCGCGGCGCATGCAGGGGTTTGGTCGAGTCGCAGCCATGTCGTGATCCGCACGAAGTTCAGGACCGAGAGTCCGCCGGTGTAGCGGGCCGCCCCCGACGTCGGAAGCGTGTGGTTCGGACCGATGCCGTAGTCGCCGAACACCTCGGCGGACGTGTTTCCGAGGAACAGGCTACCGGAGTGACGGAGCTTGGGGACCAACGTGTCAGCGGCTTCGGTGCAGATCTGCAGATGCTCGGGCGCGAGGCGATCCGCGACTGCGACCGCCTCGTCGAGGTCGTCGACGAGCGCGATCGCGCTCTCCGTGATCGCGGCCCGAGCGACGTCGGCCGTCGGAAGATCGTCGAGCTGTCGCGCGAGCTCCTCGTCGACGGCGTCGGCCAGCTCCTCGTTCGTCGTCACGAGCCAAGCCCGGGCTTCGATGTCGTGCTCGGCCTGCGCGAGCAGATCGGCGGCCACGTAGTCGGGCCTGGCGGTTTCGTCGGCGATGATCACGAGCTCGGTCGGCCCGGCGAGCATGTCGATGCCGACCCGGCCGAACACGAGCTTCTTGGCGGCTGTGACCCACCGGTTGCCGGGGCCGACGATCACGTCGACGCCCGGGACCGAATCCGTCCCGTAGGCGAGCGCGGCAATCGCCTGCGCGCCGCCGACCGGGACAACGCGGCTCGCTCCGGCGACGGCCGCGGCGGCCAGCATCACCTCGCTCGCACCCGGGGTCGCGACCGTGATGTCGGCGACGCCTGCGACACGGGCCGGGATCGCGCTCATCAACACCGACGACGGCAGCGGATAGCGGCCGCCGGGGGCATAGCAGCCCGCGCGGGACACGGGGATCAGCCGGTGTCCCGCCTGTCCACCGTCGACTTCGGCAGTGAGCTCGGAGAAGCACGCAAGCTGCGCGCGCGCGAACTCCTCGATCCGCGCAGCCGTGCGTTCGAGTAGCGCCCGGGTCTCGGTATCGATGTCTTCCCGCGCATGCTCGAGCGCCTCCCACTCGCACACGAGCGGCGCGTCGGAAGCCAGACCGTCGAGAGTCGTCGCATAGTGGCGCACGGCCTCGTCGCCGCGCCGGCGCACGTCCGCGAGGATCTCGCTGACGGTCGCGAGCACCTCGGCGCTCGTGACCTCGGGCTTCTTTTCGAGCTCCGAACCGTGAATCCGCCGCATCATCGTCCTGCCTCCGGTTTGGCGTCTCCTCTGCGGCGCGTGACGCGCCGGGCCCGGGCTTCGAGCTCGGAGATCACGTCGTGGAGCTGCACGCCGCCGCGGCGCATCGCGACGAGCGTGAAGTAGAGCACGTCGGCGGCCTCGTGCGCGACCTCGGCCTGCGTCCCCGCCTCGGCGAGCTCCCTGGCTTCCTCGACGAGCTTCTTGTCGAGCAGCCCGTCCTCGGTCAAGAGTCGCGCCGTGTAGCTTCCCGGCTCGGTTTCGCGCGTGCGCTCGGCGATCGTCCGCTCGAGCGCTCCGAGCCCGCGGTCCTCGTCGAAGCAGCTGCGCGTCCCGAGGTGGCAGAAGCCTGATCCTGCTTGCCGAACGGTGAACCGGATCGCGTCCCGGTCACAGTCGAGAAGGACCCCGAGCAGCTCCTGCGTGTTGTCGGATGTCTTGCCCTTCTCCCACAGCCCGCGCTCGCGCGACCAGTAGACGCCAGTGCCGGTCTCGAGCGCGCGCTCGAGGCTCTCGGCGTTCGACCATGCGAGCCCGAGGCACTGGCCGAGCTCGTCGCACACGATCGTCGGCCATAGGCCGTCTTCGCGATCGGAGCTCAGCATCGCGGCGAGCGACTGCGCGAGCGTCAGCTTGCCGGTGTAGAGCGCCATGCCGACCTGGGCATCGACGCCGAGCTCGTCGAGCGCGGCGATCTCGCCGGCGTTCTTGATGCCGCCCGCGACCGTCAACCGGGCGTCGCCGGCCGCGTCTTTGAGCGCGCGGACCTCGTCGAAGTCGATGCCCTGCATCCGGCCCTCGCGCTCGACGAACGTCACGAGGAAGCCGCCGACGTGCCCCCTGAGCTCGTGCATGCGCTCGAAGACGTCGACTCCGGTGTCGCGCCGCCAACCCTCGACGACGACCTTGCCGGCGACGTGGTCGAGCGCGGCGACGACGCGCTCGCGCGGCAGCTGATCGAGGATCTCGGGCCGCGCCGCCGTGCCGAGGATGACGCGCTCGGCGCCCGCGTCGAGCCAGCCGCGCGCCGTCTCGACGTCGCGGATCCCGCCGCCGACGCAGCACCTCGCGAGCCGCACCACGTCGCGGATCAATGTGGCGTTCGAGCCGCGCCCGAGCGCGGCATCCAGGTCGATGACCGCGATCTCGCCGACCCGCCCGAAGCGTTCGGCCAACGGCCTCGGATCACCGGCGTCGAGCGCCTTGTCCTTGCCACCGATGAGCTGGACGGTCCGGCCGTCCATGAGGTCGATCGAGGGAACGATCATGTTCGGACTCCGACTGCGTGCGACCGCAGGTAGTGCTTGCTGTCCGCGATCGTGTGCTCGCTGTAGTGGAAGATCGAAGCCGCGAGTACGCCGGTCGCGCCCGATTGCGCGGCTTCGACGAAGTGGGAGGCGTCAGCCGCACCGCCGGACGCGATGATCGGCACGTCGACGGCGTCGGCGACCGCGCGCAACAGCTCGAGGTCGTAGCCTTGCTTCGTGCCGTCGCGGTCGAAGCTCGTCAGCAGGATCTCGCCGGCGCCGGCGGCCACGGCCCGGCGGGCCCATTCGATCGCGTCGAGCTCGACCGGCGTCGTGCCCGAGCGCACGCGGACCCGCCAGCCATCGCCGGCGCGTTCGGCGTCGAGCGACAGCACGGTGCACTGGCAGCCGAAATCGGCCGCGATCTCGCCGAGCAGCTCGGGGCGCTCGACCGCCGCGGTGTTGACCGCGACCTTGTCGGCACCGGCTTCGAGCAGGCGCCGCGCGTCTTCGAGTCCGCGAATGCCGCCACCGACCGTCAAGGGAATCGACAACACACGACGCACGCGGCGCACGGTGTCGGCGGCCGTGCGCCGGCCTTCGGGCGTCGCGGACACGTCGAGCACGACGAGCTCGTCGGCCCCCTGGGCGTCGTAGTAGTGCGCGAGCTCGGCCGGGTCGCCGGCGTCGCGCAGGCCCTGGAACTTGACACCCTTGACGACGCGACCGTCGCGCACGTCGAGACACGGGATCACGCGCACGAGGCTCCGCGACGTGGACACGCCGCGGTACCAGCCCTCGAGCAACGACTGCCCGAGCTCGCCGGACAGCTCGGGGTGGAATTGGCACGCGAGCCAGCGGTAGCGCTCGAAGGCCGCGACGAACCGGCCGCCGTACTCGAAGCTGGCTGTAGCAAAGCCCGGCGGCGGCGTGTCGAGCGCGAACGAGTTGGCGAAGTAGACCTCGCCGCTGCGCAGCCACCGGCACTCGGAATCGGCCTGGACGTGGTTCCACCCCATCTGCGGGACACGCTGGGTCGACGGCAGCCGCCTGGCGCGACCGGGGACGAGCCCGAGGCCGCGGACATCCGGGTTCTCGTCGCTGCCTTCGAGCAGCAGCTGCAGGCCGAGGCAGATCGCCAGCGTCGCCCTCCCCCTCGTGAAGCGCTCGGCCAGCGCCCCGTCGACCCCGGTTTCGCGCAGCGCCCGCATGCCCGACGCGAACGAGCCGACGCCGGGGAGCACCACGTGCCCGGCTCCTGCGATCTCGGATGGCTCCGAGCTGACTCGCGTCGCGACGCCGAGGCGGTCGAACCCGCCGATGACCGAGGCCAGGTTGGCCGTCCCGGTCGGAACGATCAGGACCTCGCTCACAGCACCCCCTTCGTGCTCGGCACGTCGGTGTCGCCGGTCTCGGTGACGGCCTGCGCGAACGCGAGGGCGAGCGCCTTGAACGCGGCTTCGCACTTGTGATGGTCGTTGTCCCCGCGCAGCACGTCGACGTGGATCGTCGACCGTGACGCGATCGCGAGCGACTGCATGACGTGCGCGAGGTTCTCGGTCGCGATCGCGCCGAGCCTCTCGCGCGTGAGCCCGAGGTCGATACAGGCATGGGGCCGTCCGCTCAGGTCCACGACCGCGCGCGCGAGCGCTTCGTCGAGCGGAGCGTATGCCGAGCCGAAGCGCTGGATCCCGCGCCGCTGACCGAGCGCCTCGTCGATCGCTGCGCCGAGGGTCAGCGCGGCGTCCTCCGCCGTGTGGTGGTCGTCGATCTCGAGGTCGCCTTCGCAGCTCAGCACGAGCCCGATACCCGCGTGGCGGGCGAAGCTCTCGAGCATGTGATCGAGAAAGCCGATCCCCGTGCGAACCTTGGCCTGTCCGCGTTCGTCGAGCGAGAGCTCGACCGTGACGTGGGTCTCACGCGTCTTGCGTTCAGTCTTTGCTTGTCTGGTCATGCTTCCTCCACGGCGCGAAGCACCCGTTCGAACGCCTCGGGGTTGCCCGGGCAGGTGATGCGGACACAGTCGGCGAGCGCCGGCTTGTCGGGAAACCGCCGGATCGCGATGCCGCGCTCGGCGAAGTGGTCGGCGATCGCCTCGGCGTCGTCGAAGCTCGCGAGCACGAAGTTGGCCTGCGACGGCCATACGCGCTGCGCCTTGCCTGCGAGCGCGGCGGCGAGCTCCTTGCGTTCGTCGCGGATGCGGGCGAGGTAACGGCCCACGGTCTCGGCACCGAGCGTCAACCATTCTTCGGCGAGCGCGAGCGACGGACCTGCCACGGAATACGGGCTTCCGGCGGCGCGCAGACACTCGATCAGGTCGAGGTTGCCGCAGGCGTAGCCGACGCGCACGCCGGCGAGCCCGAACGCCTTGGACAGCGAGCGCGTCACGATCGCGTTGGGGTGTTCGAGAGCGACCTGCGTGAGGTCGTTGTCGGCGAGATCCGTGTAGGCGAAGTCGCACAGCAGCAGCATGTCGCCCGAGCGTTCGGCGACGGCGCGGAACTCGGCCTCGGCGATCGCGAGCCCGGTCGGGTTGTTCGGGCTGACGATCGCCATGACGACGGTCGTGTCGTCGGCCGCGTCACACGCGGCCGTGACCGGGAACTCGGTCTCGGCCCAGGGATAGCGCCGGACCTCGGCGCCGGCCATCGTCGCGTAGCGTTCGAGCATCTCGAAGCCGGGCTCGGGCAGCACGATCGAGCGACCGGGTGCGAGGAACGCGCGGCACACCCGGTCGAGCGCCTCGTCGGCACCGGCGGTGACGAGCACGGACTCGGGCGGGATGCTCAGGCGTTCGGCGAGTCGCGCTTCGAGTCTCGACGCGCTCGGGTAACGCCGGACGACCTCGGGGCCGAGCGCGAGCAGACGCTCGAGCAGCGCGCGATCGGGCACCGGGCCCTCGTTGCCGTCGAGGCGCAGGTCGACCGGGTGCTTCGGCTGCGGCACCGAGTAGCGGCGGCGATCGCGGATCGCGGGGACGGGTTCGGGGATCATGACGGCCTCACGGAATGATCTGGTCGAGCTTCTGGACGACGAGGTCGGTCGCGCCGGCGGACTTGAGCTCCGGGATCAGCGTCGGCAGCTGGTCCTTCGGCACTGCGGCCTTGACCGCGTAGCCCTGGCCTTCGTGCAGCTGCGCGATCGTCGGCTCGCGCATGCACGGCAGGACCTCGACCACCGCCTCGAGCCGATCGCCGGTGACGTTGACTTCGAGCATGACGCGGCGGCGGGCGTCGAGCACCGAGCGCAGCAGCATCACGAGGTCGTCGATGCGCGCGCGCAGGCCAGCGTCTTGGAGCGCACGCTCGCTCGCGTAGAACCGCGTCGACGACACCATGAGCTCGTCGACGATCGTCAGACGGTTGGCCGCGAGCGTCGCGCCGGTCGCCGTGATGTCGATCACGCAGTCGGCGTCTTCGGGCGGGAACACCTCGGTCGCGCCGTACGAACGCACGAAGCCGTCGTCGAAGCCGCGCGCTTCGATCCATTGTCCGGTCAGCCGCTCGCATTCGGACGCGACGACGATCCTCCGCGCGGGCAGCTTGCCGTCTTCGAGCACCGACTCGGCCGCTGCGGCGACCAGCGTCACGCGATCGAGACCGGTGTCGAGCAGCTCGACGAGGTTGCTGCAGTCGAGCTCGGCGACCCAGTCGGCTCCGGCGAAGCCGACGTGGCGCGTGCCGGCGTGCAGCATCTCGACGACGTTCTGCGGCTTGAGCAGCTTGGTGTCGATGTCCGGCACGGGCAGCCGCGGCCGGTATTGCCGTGCGCCGATCTCGACGCCGAGGCCGGCCTCGGCGAGGAGGGCGAAGATCGCTTTCTGCATGCGTCCCTTGGGCAGGGCCAGGCCCAGGGTCTTGTTGGCTTCCATCGAGGAGGATCCTTCCCGGCCTCGGATCGCGGCGCCATAACGCAAAACGCCGGCCTCCGGGGCCGGCGTTGCTGGTGCTTGCTGGTGCAGGGGTGCGAGACGCAGCTACAGCATCTACCGACCGCGGTAGCGGTGGGAACGATGATGCAGATGGTGTCGCGGATGCGTCATTGGGCCACCCAGGGTACGGGCCCTTGGCCGGGTGTCAAGGGACTGTCGGGTTTCGCGCTCGCACGCGATCATTGCTAGAGGAGGAGAACCCGAATGCTGCGCCTCTCGTTCCTGTCTGCTCTGTTGCTGCCGGCCGCCGTCGCCGCGCAAGCCACCCACGCCATCGTCGCTACCAAGCTGTCCGGCGTCGCCAAGACGCAGCTGCTATCGGTCGATCTGACCAACGGACAGGCGACGGCGTTCTCGCGGTTCAGCCACGACGCGCTCGCGCCGCTCGCGCTCGCGATCGATCCGCTCAACCGTGACGTGATCCTCGCGCTCGAGCTCGGCAGCAACTCGCGCCTCGTGCGGCTCGGTGTCGCGGGCACCTCGGTCGTGCGAGTCAAGCTGCTCGCCGACGTGTCGGGCCACGTGACTTCGCTCGGCTTCCACTCGGACTCGCTCGACTTCGCGGTCGGAGGCGCGAGCGGCGCATTGTGGAAGATGCAGCGCAACGGCTCTACGCCGGTGCTCGTCGCCAGGCTCCCGCGCGTGTCGGCGATGTCGAGCGTCGGGTACGGCGGGCCGTACTTCTGGTTGGCCGAGTCGGGCTCGACGACGCCGGCGATCGATCCGCAGATCCGGCTGTTCGACGTCGCGACGGCCAGCACTTCCATCGGGCCGGGCGTGTTCAAGGGCTTCAAGCCCGTGGACCTGACCGGGGTCGCCGAGGTCCCGACCGCGCTGATCCGCGTGATCGTCAGCGGTACCGACGGCCGCCTGTACCTGAGCGTGATGCTGCAGACGCCGACGATGCTCAACATCACCCCCGCGCTGCCAGCCGGGGCGACGCGGGCGCTGCGCATGCGAACCACGGTCGACGCGGTCGTGCTCGGCGGCGCCGTGCATCCGTATCTCGAGACGACGACGGTGTTCGGGTCTTCGCCGATGAAGTGGAAGCGGCTCTCGGGACAGCTACCGGGCGATCCGGTCGCGTTCGATCTCGTTCCGCCGGCGGCGCCGGTCATGTACATGTTCGGGGACGCCTGCGCGCCCGGAGCCCTGACGCCGCCGTCGCTCGGGTCCAGCGGGGTCCCGAAGCTCGGCTCGAGCTTCGACCTCGTGGTCCGCAGTGCGAGTCCGTCGGCGGCGGTCGCGCTGGTGCTCGGGGCGAGCGATCAGGCATTCGCGACCGTTCCGCTTCCGCTCGCGCTGCCCGGCGGGTGCCGCCTGTTCGTATCCCCCGACCTCGTGTTCGGACGGGTGACCGATGCTTCGGGGTACGCCCGCGTGCGGCTCGTGATCCCGAACCAGGCGGCGTTGGCCGGCGGGATCCTGTTCGGCCAGTGGCTCGAGCCGCGCGTCGTGCCGTCGTTCGGGTTCTCGGCCACGTCCGCGGCGGCGATTCACGTGTCCTGGTAGCGCGGACCCCGTAACTTTACACGCGGGTCGGCCGCACTAGGATGGCGGCAAATCGCTTGCGATTGCCCACAGCGCCGCTTCCTCTTATCCCAGGAGTTGCCATGAACAGCTCGGTCGGGTCGTGTCCATGCACCGCATCGCGTTGATCTCGACGGGCGGGACCATCGAGAAGACCTATGACGAGCTCTCGGGGGCGCTGGCCAACCGAGTGAGCGTCCTCGATGTGATGTTGGCGTCGCTCGAGCTTGGTGTCGAGATCGTGCGTGTTCCGCTGATGAACAAGGACAGCCTCGACATGACGCCGAGCGACCACGCGTTGATCGCGCGAACTGCCGGGAGCATGGCCGAGACCCACGACGGCGTCGTCATCGTGCACGGCACCGATCGGCTGGCGGTGACCGGTGAAGAGCTGTTCGCACAGCTTGCGACGCCGCCCGTGCCGATCGTGCTGACCGGTGCGATGCGGCCCTACATCATGCGCAACACCGACGCCGTGCAGAACTTCACCGAGGCCATGCTCGCCGTGCAGATCCTCGCGCCCGGGATCTACGTCGTGATGCACAACCGCGTGCTCGCGTTCCCCGGCGTGGTCAAGGACGTCGATCGCGGGGAATTCGTACCGACCAGCTGAAACGCGCGGCCCCGTACCTGGGTGTTTTTGTGCGTCTTGGCGGGCGCGCCTTGACGACACAGAACGGTTGCAGGAGCCTCTCGCCATGCTGTTGCTGCCGATTCTGACGACGTTCGTGACCCTCGCGCCGGTTCCCGACGCGAAGGAATACGAGGCTGCCCGCGCGCGGATCGAAGTGCTCGTGCGCCGCCATCCGGGCCTGATCACGAAGCACTCGATCGGCAGGTCGCGCGCGGGGCGCGACCTGACCGTGCTGCGGATCTCGCGGTCGAAGACCGACGACCTGCCCGGGATGTTCTTCGGTGGCTCGATCCACGGGCGCGAATACAGCCACCAGGACGTGCTGTTCGCCGTCGAGCGGATCCTGTCGCACCTCGACAATCCCGCCATCTCCGAGCTGTTCGACACCCGGATCCTCTGGGTCATGCCGATGATGAACCCCGACGGTGTCTACGACACGACGCGGTGGAACGAGGCGGGCGTCGACCTCAACCGCAACTTCGGCTACGCGTGGAAGCCGTTCGCCGGGCCCGAGAGCAGCCGTTATCCCGGACCCCGGCCGTTCTCCGAGCCCGAGTCGCGGGCCGTCCGCCGGTTCTTGCGCGAGCACCCGAGGATCGCGGTCTATCTCGACATCCACCGCGCGGGGCAGGTCATCTTCGCGCCGTTCGGCGGCTCCCCGTCGACGATTCCCGAGTCGTATCTCGCGATCTACCGCGGGCTCAACGAGACGATGGGCGGCTACAACGGAGACCGAAACCCGCAGATCCAAAAGGCGTGGTCGGCGCTCATCGGACAAGCCGGGTTCACGATCGACTGGGTCTATGGCCAGCTCGGTGCCTATGCGTTCACCTGGGAGTGCCCGGGCACGCTGCATGGCCTCGGCGACGCCGACCCGCGGTTTCGCGGTGCGCTGTACCTGTTGATGCTCGCGAGCGAAGTGACCCGCGTGCCCCAACCCAGGCGTTTGGCCCGACGCCGGCGACGGCTCTGACTCGCAACGGGAACTTCCGGCCCCGAGGTGCGTTGCAGACCTCCCCACCCAGCCCCCCACGCGGCATTGGAAGGAGTCGAAAATGCGTAGCTGGCGCACCTGGTTGTCGTCGTTCCTCCCGGTCCTCGGCCTCATGGGTGTCACCGCCTGCGGTGGGGTCAGCGACGCGGCCCCCAAGGCTCGCGTCGAGGGGCTCGATTACGAGATCTCGGGTCCCTACAGCCACGAGAACCTCGAGGTCTATCTCGTGCACGGAAACGACCGCATCACGTCCGACCGCAAGCTCATGCCGCTGTCCGAAGCACTCGAGAAGAAGCTCGCGATCGTCCACGAGACCGGCAACGTCAATCAACTCGCGATCGAGAACACGAGCGATGACGTCGACGTCTTCGTGCAGTCCGGCGACATCGTTCAGGGCGGGAAGCAGGACCGGACGCTGGCCACCGACCTCGTCGTGCTCCCCAAGTCGGGCAAGGTCCCGATCGCTTCGTTCTGCGTCGAGCAAGGCCGCTGGCAGGCTCGCGGCGGTGCGCTCGCCCTTCGGTTCGCGTCGTCGAGCAACTCGGTGGCTTCGGCTGATCTCAAGCGGGCGATCAACGTGTCCAACCAGCAGACCGCGGTCTGGCGGAACGTCGACATCATGCAGAAGAAGCTCGCTGCGAGCCTCGGGCGTGACGTGCGGGCCGCCGAGTCCGCGTCGAGCCTCGAGTTGACGCTCGACACCGAAGCTGTCCGGGCGAGCCGCAAGGGCTACACCGATGCGCTCGCGAAGCTGGCCGAGCAGGCCGACGCCATCGGCTTCGCGACCGTCATCAACGGCAAGATCAACGGCGCGGACGTCTACGCGTCACACCGCCTGTTCGCACGCATGTGGACCAAGCTGCTCCAGGCGGCCGCCGTCGAAGCCGTCGCCGACAAGCAAGACACTCCGAGCAACGACGCGGTCACGATCGCCGACGTCCGCAAGTTCCTCGCCGAGTCCGACAAAGGCAAGTCGACCGAGCGCAAGCCGGTCGAGGGGATCAACTGCGTGAGCTTCGACAACGCGACCAACCACTACTTCGAGACGCAGATCGCCGGTGAGGCGGGCAAGTCGGTGTGGTTGCACAGGAGCTACCTGAGCAAGTAAGGGGCGGCGCAAGAATAAGTTCACGCCCGGGCCGGCCCTCGCCGCCCCTGGCCGCGTTGCGCTCCCTCAGCGAATCTCCTGATTCGCTTGCGTCCGCGCGCCTTGCCAGGAAACCCTCCTTCGGAGGGAACGACGATGGCTCGG
>Ga0210086_1001157_pt1 | contig 14007 bp, 8 predicted proteins | sample China_Galinas_PW_3_FD_184867 | JGI IMG/M metagenome (GOLD analysis project Ga0210086, IMG submission 184867) | Wetland microbial communities from San Francisco Bay, California, USA, that impact long-term carbon sequestration - China_Galinas_PWB_D2... | ecosystem: Environmental > Aquatic > Marine... | reverse complement strand
GGCCGGGAGCGCGCGGGGAGTTGGGGGCCCGGGGGCGGGGGAAATCTGGATCGGGGGACCGGGCGGGGGAAGGCGCTCAGGACGGGCCGGCGGAGGACACGCCGCCAGGCGGGGCCGCAGCGGACCGGGCGGAGACCGGCCAACTCATCTCTTCTCGCCAGGAGGTCGCCGCTCGCTGCTTCTCCGACTGAGTTTCTCGCTAGCTCCTAGGAATCCCTTTGTGCTTCTGCGCTACGACATCTCGAATCCGTTCCCGCCTACTACTGGGCTCCAACTCATCCCAGTCATCGTGTGTAGCCAGAGGAAGCTCAGTGTCAAATATAATTGGAGGTTCGGCCGAAACCCAATCCTCCATCTCCAGAGAACCACATACAGGGCACGCCGGTGGCCTGCCCACACTGAATTTCGAGCCGTTACAGTCTGGGTCCAGCACTGCCGAGAGTGCGAATCGGAACAGCTCTCTCTGCTCGCCATTAGATAGCCGGAGCCCCTCGGATCGGGTGAGTTCCGTCAGCAAGGATTTCATCTCTTCCCTCACAGGATCATCCATCCGAAAGACGCGTTCTGACCTCGGACGTACACTCCGAACCAAGAGATCGCCGTAGGTCTGAGCGAGCACAGAGGCCTCGAATCTATGACCCTGTGGCCAGCATCGGTACTCAAAGAGCCTTAGGGTAGTCATGGGATCGGCGTGACCATCTGCGGAATCAGCACTTACGATAGTATTGAACTCCAGCCGAATTGCCACATCATCGAGTGTCAAGCGCTAAGTGTCCCTCCTCCCCTTCGGGCCGCTACTTGCAAGAACGTAACGATCATCATCCAGTTCCGAGACTTCGAGTTCGACGAGCGTTGGCTCCCCTTGCCCCTCTAGCAGCAGCATCTGGTAGGGATCAGGCGAACTATCCGACACCAGGCAAGTGCAATCGAGATCGCGACAAATCCCCTGCACAACGGGCACAACCGGCCTACTCTCGTATGCTAACCCAAAGACGTAAATGGACAGCAACAGTGGAAAATCGCCATCCAACCAACTACATACGCACAAAATAGTGATTTCTCCACGCGGAGGCGCATCAGAAAGGAGATGAACGACCCTAACCTCATCGTTGGGCACCTCAAATGCGCTCGCAACCGCGTCCTCAATCTCCCTGTCTTCCACCTTCCGATCAAGAAGAACATCATGCCAAATCACTGAATGGCCTCCCACACCTCGGCTGCAGCTGCCCTCTCCGACATCGATATCCCCATTCGATCTAGAATCTCGGTCGCTCGCAATGTTCGTCCAAGGGTATTGAATACGCCCAGGGCCTTGAAGGCACCTCGGTTCAACTGGTGGAAGCCTGGTCCGGAGACGGGGTAGAGAGTCTCTCCATGAACAGCGTAGATTCTCGAGTCCACGACAAATGATTCGCTGGTGCGTTGCGCCAAGCCCGCATTAATCTTCGCGACATCCCCTGCCACATCGACACCCGGTTCAATCACGGTATTCATATTCTTAGCCAGCGTACTTTGTCCGACCCGAGTTGCCCAGTGCCTCTTAGCAGGTGCTCGCAGATTCAAGGACTCACCCAACTCGGCGCCCTGCTCGGACTCCGCCGCCTCACAAGAGCCCGCCTCAAGGCTTTCCACTGTGCTTCGGCGGAGTGTCTGCCTCTCCATTACATTGACGACCACCGCCTCCGTCGAACCTGCAACGATCGTGGTATCGAGCAAGAGCGAGCACCCGTGATAAAGCGCTCTGGCCCCGTGCCTGAGCTTCTCTTTTCCCCCCTTTGCCGCGACGGTCGCATCGACCTCTCTGATCACTCCGTGGGAGTTCCGAATCATGCGGAACGGAGTGTCGAAGAACCCGTTGAGGATCTGTTCGAGGCCCGCCGCAGGCGCGACAGCGAGGGCCAGCGTACCTAGCGCGACGCGCTCGTCCCAGGAGTACCCCGGACCCAGAGCAGCCGAGGAAGCCACCGTGTATGCGTCCGTGAATCCCGTCTGAACCTGGACAGGCTTGCCCAGCCCCAACGGGTCGACCCCCATGTTGGGCTGCCACCCCACAAAGGCGTACAGGTTCGTCGAGTCGACGGCTCCGAGCGGGTCTTCCGAGAGCCAGTGTGCGTTCCGTGCGTCGTACCACCGGGCCCTGGCGTAGCTCATTCCTGTGACGGGATCGGTCCAGAGGCCCTTTTGGGTGGGTCCGACGCGGTTTCCCCACAAACCGAAGCCGTATCCTGTTGCAGTTTCTCGGCTTACGCGGTTCGAGCCCAGGTGCAGAATGGACTCAAAAAGGCCGAAGGCCCGGATGCGAGTTTCAGCCAAGCGGCCGGCGCCGTCGGAGGCGATCGCGGGGACAAGGACGACCAGCTCGAGGCGCGGGGCCTCGGGCGCGCGGGCGAAGAGGTGGCCGGCACGTGGGAGCGGCGCGGGCCAGAGGGTGAAGGCCGGGCGCGCGGGCGGCTCGGGCGTTGCCTGGGCTTGCTCGGCTCGCGCGGTCTCCCGGAGCAGCTCGAGGACGTGATCACCGGTCAGGCCGTCGCCGGCGAGCCCATGGGCGCCGTGGAGGCCGGTCACGGAAGCCGCGGCCGGAGACAGCCCTACCGAGAGGGCGAGGACGAGGCCGAGGAGGACGGCTCTGGCACGGGGAGCGGCCATGCTTTTTCCCTAGTTGCTTCAGGGAGCTGCTGGAGAATTGTAGCCGTCCTTCCCCACCGGATCGGAGAGGAGAGCGGCTAAGGAGGAAAGGCGGCGCGGCCGACTCGGCGGCCGGGAGCGGCTCGACTACGGCGCGACGTCGTCGCCGGCGGCCGGGCCGAGGGCGTCACGCCGGGCGGCTTCCGCCCGCTCGGCCTCGGCGTCCTCGACCTCGGGGTCGTGCTCGCGGGGAGCGAGGCGGGCGCCGGGGTGGGTGGCGGCGTGGATCTCCTGGAGCTTGCCGAGGGCGACGTGGGTGTAGACCTGGGTGGTCTCGAGGCTCGCGTGGCCGAGCATCTCCTGGATGAAGCGGACGTCGGCGCCGCCGTCGAGCATGAGCGTCGCCATGGTGTGGCGCAGCAGATGGCAGCCGCCGCGCTTGGTGATGCCGGCTTGGCGGAAGTAGCGGCGGACGAGGTCGGTCAGGTGGTGCGGGCTGATCGCCTCGCCGTGCTCGGTCAAGAAGACCTCGCCGTCGTCGTGGCCGCTTTCGAGCTGGGGCCGGGCCCGGGCGAGGTAGGCCTCGAGCCAGGCGAGGGCGCGCTCGCCGATCGGGAGCATCCGGTCCTTCTTGCCCTTGCCTTCCCGGACGTGGAGCGTGCCGCGGCTCCTGTCGAGGTCGTAGATCTGGAGGCGCAGCAGCTCCGCCCGGCGGACGCCGGTGGCGTAGAAGAGCTCCAGGATCGCCCGGTCGCGCAAACCCAGCAGATCGGTCACGTCCGGCACGGAGAGCACGGCCTCGACCTCCTCGACGGTCAAGGCCTCCTTGAGCACCCGCGGCTGCTTGGGGATGACCAGCTCCGAGGCGGGGTTGGCGGGGATGTGGTGGTGGCGGGCGAGCCATCGGAAGAAGCTCCGGACCGAGGTCAGCCGGCCGCGCTGGGTGAAGACCGAGAGCGGCTTGCCGTCGTCTTTGCGGTAGTGGAAGAGCGCCGCCTGGTAGCGCTCGAGGACCGCCAGGCTCACCTCCCCGGGAGCGACGATGCCGCGCTCAGCCGCCCACTCGAGGAAAAGCCGGAGGTTTCTCTCGCTCTCGGCGATGGTCGACTCGGCGTAGTGGCGCACCCGCTGCCATTCGAGGTACGAAGCGGCTAGGCGCTCGATCTCGGTCTCCGGCAGCGGCCGGGACCGGGACTGCTTGCCCCGCTTCAAGCGGACCGGAGGGAGCTTCCTGTACGGCATCAGGAGCCCCGTCCCTGGGCCAGGACGGCGCCGGCCGCGTAGGCGGCAGGGGCACCGGCGCGACGGTCACCGCCGGAGGATCGCTCCGCGGGGCGCCCTAGACGTGCAGTTCCGGCCGCAGAGGTGCCCTTCGAGCGCAAAGCCCCGTCGTCGCTGGGGGAATCGGCGTTCTGCTCGGGCCGCGCACCCCCCGCGTCCGGGGCGCGTTGGGGGCGCGTTGGCCCCGCGGGGTCATTCTCTTGCCCCGCGAGGTGGCTGCCGGACCCCGCGAGGTGGCCGGTGGCCGTCGCCTCTCGGAGCTTCGAGACTTCGATCAGGGCAGGAAGGAAGCGGTCCGGAGCCTCGGCCGTCTCCTCGTAGACCAGCTCGTAGAGGAAGCTCCGGCCGCGGCCGCCCTGGTGGACCAGGACGTACTCCAGCTCCACCAGGCGGCCCAGGTGGAGCCGGAGCTGGGTGTCGCGCCAGCCGGTCGCGGCCCGCACCTGGCGGCGGGTGAAGACCACCTCCGAGCGCTCCATCTCCTGGGCCCGCGAGACCTCCCCCACCATCCGGTCGAGGAGCCCCAGGAGCCGCCGGGTCTGCGGCGGCAGCTCGTCCAGGCTCCGGCCCAGGACCTCGCCGGCGAGGCGGTTGGCCAGCTCGACGTCGTCGAGCGTGACCTCGATGTACTCGATCGCCGCGCGCCCGCTCGGCGTCGGGCGCTCCACTGTCTTGACCGGCCGCTGGTGCTGATGGAGCAGCGCCACGGCGTCGATCAGCGCCAGGTACTTCGCGTGGTCCCGGCGGGTGCGGGTCCGGGTGTCGAGGAAGGTCAGAGCCGGGGCGTAGGGGTTGACGACGGGGAGGGGGCGGAGCAGGCGCTGGGCGTTTCGGTGCCGGCGGACGATCGCGTCGCGCTCCTGGCCGGCGAGGAGCCCCGCGAGGGTGCGGCGCTCGCGCTGCAGCCGGTGGATCGCCCGGGTCTGCTCCCGGGTCTCGTTGACGGTCAGGACGAGGCACCGGTTGAGCAGCTCCTCGTCGACGTCGATCGCCGTGGTGGTCAAAAAGATCGCCACCGGCCCTTCGACCCGGTACTCATGGGTCACGAGGCGCCCCGACTGCGGGTCCTTGCCCGTCGAGGCAATGGTGAGCTCGCCTTCCGACTGGAGGAGCTTCAAGGCGTAGCTGGCACGCTCGGCCCCCTCCTCCTCGGCCACGGCGAGGATCTTGTGCGAGAGGTCCTGCTCGCTCATGTAGAAGAGCGACTGGCCGGTCATCGCCGAGTACTGGACCCGCTCCTCCTCGGGCACAAGATCCAGAATCGCCTCCATGACCGAGGACTTGCCCGCGGCCGAGGACGACTGGAGGATCACGGCCAGCGGATCGTCCAGCTTGCGGCTGACCGCGGCCAGGTAGCCGACCAGCTTGTTGACCTCCTCGCCGACGACACCCGAGCGCTCGAAGTCCTCGAGGATGCGCTCGACGAGCCGCGGATCGCTCAGCAGCTCCAGGGCCTCCTCGCGCTCGGCCGGGCTCATCACCGACACCTCGGGCTCCGGATGGAGCTCGCGCTCGATCGCCTCCTGCTGGAGCTCTTCGAGCTTCAAGAGCACGCGCCCTAAGTCCCGGCGGATCACCTCCTCCTCGACGTCCAGCTCGGCCGCGGCCTGCTTGGCGAAACCCAGGCGCAGCCGCGCCGAGTAGAGGTCGAAGGTGTCGACGTGGAAGGCGTCGTTTCTGGAAGCCAGGAGATTGACCTTGAGCAGCTCGTAGGAGAGGTTCTTTTGAAGACCCCGGACCCGGTAGCGCCGATCGCCCCGCCAGAGCACCACCTCCTCGCCCCGGACCTCGACCGGCACGTCCGCCCCCGGTGCCGGCGGCGCCGGCGAGGCGGCCGGCTCCGCTGACTCCCGAAGCGCGGCCCGGGCGGCTAGAGAGGAGGCCAGGGCCTCGGCGGCCTCGGCGCGCGCCTGGAGCTCGCCCAGCGTCTCGGGCGGCTCGGCCGGCGGCTGCGTAGGCAGGTCGGCGGACTCGGCCGGTGCGCCGGGCTCCTCCCCCACCTCCGGCGCCGGGGCCTCGGGCTCCGCCGCCGAAGCAGCCCCCGCCGGTTGCTCCTCGCCGGCGAGCACCACGGTCGCCGCCGCCGGCGGCTTGCCCTTGCCCATCCACTGCGCCTGCCGGAGCGCCAGCCCCAGGCTCTTGGCCGCCGGCTGGACCTTGCGAGCGTAGCCGTTGGCGTCCATGCCGCGGGGGAAGAGCACCCGGAAGCACTCGATGTTCGCGGCGAGGAGCTGCTCGGCCACCTTCGCCGCTCCCTGGTCCCCCGCCTTGTCCCGGTCGTAGGCCAGGAGCACCCGCTTCGTGCCGTAGCGCACGAGCGCCGCCAAGTGCTCGGAGGAAAACCCGTTGGCGCCCCACGAGGAGAGGACGTGCTCGAAGCCCGCGGCCCAAAACGTCATCGCGTCGAGCGGCGCCTCGCACAGGATCACCTCCCGGTGGGCGAGGAGTGCCTGCCAGTGGAAGACCCCACGCCGGGGGCCGGGCAGGTAGAGATGCTTTGGCGTCCCCGAGCCGTGCGGGTCCTGGACGATCCGCCCGTAGAGGCCGACCACCAGGCCGCTCTCGTCCCGCGTCGGCAGCGTCACCCGGCCGGTCATGTGCTCCTGGCCGCTCCGCGGCCGCATGATGCCCAGCTCCTGGAGGCGCTTCCGGAAACGCTGGCCCGGCTTGGTGCGCCGCGGCGGCATCTCCCGCGAGAGCGTCCGGTCCGAGAAGCCCACCTCGAAATGCTCCAGCACTTCCAGCGACCCCAGACCCCGGTGCTCAAGGTAGCCCCGCGCCTCCTCGCTCCGCCCGACGCACTCGCGGTAGTAGCCGATCGTCCGGTCCCACAGCTCCCGGTCATCCATCCACGGCTCCAGCACCCGCGACGGCTCCCCGGAGGCCTCCGGCGGCGGCGCGGCCGGAGAGGCGTCGGCCTGGTCGGCCTGGGAGCTCTCGACCGGCTCGGTCGGCTTGGAGAGCCAGCCGCCGGCGAGCTGCTGGAGCCGCTCGACCGCCTCGCGGAAGCCGACCTTCTCGCTCCGCATCACCCAGTCGATCACCGAGCCTCCGGTGTCGCAGGCGCCCAGGCAGTGCCAGAGGTTCTTGTCCGGAGTCACCACCAGCGACGGCTCCTTGTCGTCGTGGAAGGGGCACAGCCCCACCAGGTCCTGACCCCGGCGGCTGAGCTTGACCCCCTGGGCCCGAGCCAGCCGCTCGACCGACACCTCCCGCTTGAGCCGCGCCACCTCCGCCTCCGGCACCCGTGCCACCGCCCTACTCCTCTCCCGCCGACTCGCAGACCTCCGAAGCGGGCACCAGGTCAGGCAGCTCCGGCACCGCCGTCAGCACCAGCCGGCCCGGCTCGGCCTCGACCCGGAGCTTCGTGCCGATCCCGAAGCCGAGCCGATCGAGCCACCGACCCCGCATCCTGAGGTACGGCACCACGCGATCGGCCCGGCGCCAGGAGTGCGCCGAGCGGCCGTCGCTGCGATCCTCGAGGAGGTACGACATCGTCAGGCGCTTACGCATGGGCCGCCTCGGCAGGCTCGGCTTCCCGGGTCGACCCGGCCTCCCTGGCCTCCTCGGCCGAGCGGCGCACGGACTCCTCGATCGCCCCCAGTTGCTCGGCCGGGATCCACACCAGCGGCGCGAGCCCGTCGAGCTCCACCCCTTCCTCGTCGACCCGCGTCACCATCAGTCGGCCCGGCTCCACCACCTCCACCTCGACCGGCGCCTCCACCGGGAAGCCCGCGTCCGCGAGCCAGCTCCCGACGAGTTGGAGCAGCGGCAGCTGCCCCGTCGGCACGACATGCTCTCCGGGCCGGTACAGGCCGGAGACTCTGAGCTTCATGGTCCACATCCTGGGTTCCTCCTTCTCTGTAGTGCCAGCCACCCAAAGCTGGAAGGTCTGGCGCTCCGAAGGGCTGTCAATACCCTCTTTTGATGGACCAATACTAGCAGATCTGTATAATCCCGGCAAGCCCATCTGAAGGGAGGGAAACAATGAGCCAGACCGGACGACCTCTGACCGCCATGGAATTCCCCGAGAGACTCACCACGCTCCGCAAGCAAAAGGGGCTGACCCAGAAGCAGCTTGCCGAGGCCGTCGGCGTCTCCGGCATCCAGCTCCACCGCTACGAGACCGGCGCCTCTCAGCCGCCCCTCGACGTCATCCGGCAGCTCGCCGTCATCCTCGGCGTCAGCGCCGACCTGCTCCTGTTCGACAAGGAAGAGCGCGGACCGGACGAGGAGCTACGGCTCCAGTTCGAGGCCATCTCCAGGTTCTCCCCCGAGGAGAAGCGCGTCGCCAAGGAGCTGCTCGAATCCCTCATCCTCCGCCACGAGGCCCGGCGCTGGTCCGCGAGCGGCTGAGGGACGGGTGGGGTTCAAATCCCTCTTGCCATACCACTCCCCCCGGGAGTTTGAACCCGCTGAAGACGGCAGACACCCCCCGGCCGGCTGACGCCCGCCTCTCCCCCACCCGCCAGACAAGGTCGCACCGGGGCACGCCCCCTCCCGGCCACCGGCCCCCGTGCCGGTCGATCGGGATCTCCCCCGTCTCCCTCCCGGACCGACCGCCGGACCGGCCTCTGCCCTGCCGGAGCGCCGGCGATCACCGGGGCACCGGCCCGGCGTGGGGCGCTTCGCAGATCAGCTGCTCGTCTTCGCCGAGGCCCGCCCCAAGCGGCGGCGTCGGGGCGGGCGCCCGCCTGGCGGCGGACCGGCCCATGTCCGATAAGAGCGCTCTTATCGGACATGGGCCTCGCCCGCGCCCCGCCTTGGCCTCCGGCTCTACATAACGAAGTTATGCAAACTTGGGGCGGGCAGGTTCCGGGTGGCTAGGAGGTTCGCAGCCATCGGACACGCGCCCCACCCCGGGCCTCGTCGGCTCCGCCGAGGCGACGTCGCCCGGCCAGTCCGGCCCCTCCCGCCCCCAGATAGGGCAGCCAGAGTGGCGCTCCGCCTGCGGCTGCGCTTCACACTGGCTCGTCGATCACCCGATCACCCCGCCCCACCCGAGCCCCCTCCGGCCCCTCGAAAGGGGCCTCGGACGCCGGCGTCTTCGGACGCTGCGCGCGAGCCGGCCCCGACAAGGCGCGCTGCTGGCGCAGCGCTGGGGCCGTCTCGTGCTCGGACCGCCTCAGCCGTCGGCCCCTCCCCCTCCCAGGCGGCTAAGGAGAAGAGCAGGTCCGGCACAGCGTGTACGTTTCGCCCACGACGGGTACCTCTGTAGCCCCGAGCTGTACATCCGGCGCAGGACCCGGCAGTTTGGCGGTGGCGCCGGAGGCGACGAGCCAAGCTGCCGGGCCTGCCGGGCGGGCGGCGAGGGCCAGGGGCGAAGCCTCTGGCTCGGGGGAGATCTCGGCCGCCGGGGCTGAGCCCGAGGACGGGGACGCCCGAGCGCTGCGCCAGCAGCGCGCCTTGTCGGGCGGCCCCGCCCGCAGGGAGCGAAGACCCGGCGGCTGCCTCGGGTGGCAGTTCCGAGCGGAGCCGCAGGCGTAGCGAGGATCTGCCTTCCCTCTCTGGGGTGGGAGGGACCCCAATTCCCCCGCGCTCCCGGACGAGCCGGGTGATCGGAGACGGGATGGCCCAGCTCCCGTGGACTCCCGGAGGGGGCCGGCTCGGCGGAGGCTCCGGCCGCCGGAGGGCTGCTCCGGAGCCCGCCCCAAGTTGCCACATAACGCCGCCGCGTTATGTCAAGCCGACAGGCCGAGCGGCGGGGGCGGCCGAGGGACAGGTCGGAGAATCGGCCGATTCTCGGACAACGGAGACTGCAAGGGGCGTGACCGCGGGGGCGGGCGCGGCCCTTGCCGGAGTGGCTGGCCCGTGCCCGGAGGGAGCAGAGCGACCGCAGGGACGGACGCACCCGACGCCGCTTGGGGCGGGCGGTCCTGGCGGCAGAGACGATCGCAGGCCTTCCGCCCCCTCCGGGTCGGGGCTCGACGGTGCTCAACCGGATCGGCCGGGAGCGCGCGGGGAGTTGGGGGACCGGGGGCGGGGGGAATCTGGATTGGGTGGTCGGGAGGGGGAAGGGGCTCCGGACGGGCCGGCGGAGGACCCGCCGCCAGGCGGGGCCGCAGAGAAAAACCGGGCAAGCCGACCTAGTCTAATCGGCACTCAGGGAAGTGACGGACCACCTCGCGGAGCGCAATAAGGAGGCCCGTGGCCTCTGACCTCAAACGCTCCATCTCCGAATCTCCAAGCTCAGAGACTTCGTCCGCCATCTGAGAGACGTATCGTTCCAGTCTGAGGCGCAGCCCCTCCGCCCGCTCCTCGACTGGAAGATCAGTCGAAAGCGGTTCTTCAAGCGCGCCTGCTGGCGGACTTTCGTCGCTAATACCGAGTAGACCCAATCCCTGTGTCGGATCGTCGAAAAGAAGTGCGACGGCGCGCTCAAGTTCTCCTGAAAGCGGATATCCCTCAGACCGGCTCACTGGCCCTCCTCCTTCTCTACCGCTTCTTGCCAGTTCCAATGACTGTTGGCTTTCTCATGAGAGGAAGCGTAGTCCACTAGGTCCGTATTCTCCCTCACCCACATTTCCGCTGTCTCGTGCTTCAGGAGGAGTCGATCTGTCTCAGTACCGGCACCCGTTCGAAGGCGGTGCCAGGCTGCCGCTATCTCTGGATCGGGATCCCAACCCGGATTGCGGAAAAGGTACTCCTTAATCCGCTCAATCCGGTCCGCCTTATACCCTGTGTAGCGGCTTATGGCTGAAACATCGGTGGTCGACTCTCGGATCACCTCGTAAGCCAGTTCAGCCTCTGCTTCTGGAATCGCTGCCCGACCCCAGCGCCAAACGAATCGGCCGCCCGACCTGAGCACCAAGCTTGGGTTGACTCCAAGCACCTGGCCACTCAGTTCATCTGCCACAGCCCCCGTTCCCGCAACAGCTTGTCGAAGTACTGAGCCGCCCGCTGCTCTTACGGCACTAACTGCACTGACTGCGCTTACGCCAGCTCCAACAACAACCCACTCCGCATGGTCTGCTTCGATTCGCCCGGAGATGTCAACCCACTCGCCGTTCCCCTTCAAGACCCGCTTGTGTTCGAGGTCCTCAAATACTGTTTCCTCGGCGGCAGGAGCCCTACCGTTTGCCTGCTGGAACGCGCGAATCCTCTGTCGGATGAAGATCTTCTGCTCTGCGTCCCTCATTGGATCGCCGACCAAGAAGTAAGTCATCTTGTCCGTGATCCACTGACACACTGCCGTCGACTTCAATCTCCCTACGCACAGCTTCCCCATGGGGTCGGTACCCATGTTGGGCTGCCAGCCGACGAAGGCGTAGAGGTTCGTCGAGTCGACCGCCCCGAGCGGGTCTTCCGAGAGCCAGTGGGCGTTCCGAGCGTCGTACCACCTGGCCCGGGCGTAGGACATTCCGGTGACGGGGTCGGTCCAGAGGCCCTTTTGGGTGGGTCCGACGCGATCCCCCCACAAACCGAAGGCGTATCCTGTTGCGTTCTCGCGACTTACACGGTTCGTTTCCGGACGCGAGATCGGCTCGAAAAGGCCGAAAGCCCGGATGCGAGTTTCGGCCAAGCTGGCGGCGCCGTCGGAGGCGATTGAGGGCGCAAGGACGACGAGATCGAGCCGCGGGGGCTCGGGCGCGCGGGCGAAGAGGTGGCCGGTCCCCGGCGGCGGCGCGGGCCAGAGGGAGAAGGCTGGGCGGTCGGGCGGCTCGGGCGTTGCCTGGGCTTGCTCGGCTCGCGCAGTCTCGCAGAGCAGCTCGAGGACGCGTTCACCGGCCAGGCCGTCGCCGGCGAGCCCATGGGCGCCGTGGAGGCCGGTCACGGAAGCCGCGGCCGGAGACAGACCCACCGAGAGGGCGAGGACGAGGCCGAGGAGGACGGCTCTGGCGCGGGGAGCGGCCATGCTTTTTCCCTAGTTGCTTCTGGGAGCTGCTGGGGAATTGTAGCCGTCCTTCCCCACCGAATCGGAGAGGAGAGCGGCTAGGAAGGAAAGGCGGCGCGGCCGACTCGACGGCCGGGAGCGGCTCGACTACGGCGCGACGTTGTCGCCGGCGGCTGGGCCGAGGGTGTTGCACCGGGCGGCTTCGGCCCGCTCGGCCTCGGCGTCCTCGGCCTCCGGATCGTGCTCCCGGGGAGCGAGGCGGGCGCCGGGGTGGGTGGCGGCGTGGATCTCCTGGAGCTTGCCGAGCGCGACGTGGGTGTAGACCTGGGTGGTCTCCAGGCTCGCGTGGCCGAGCATCTCCTGAATGAAGCGGACGTCGGCGCCGCCGTCGAGCATGAGCGTCGCCATCGTGTGGCGCAGCAGATGGCAGCCGCCGCGCTTGGTGATGCCGGCGCGGCGGAAGTAGCGGCGGACGAGGTCGGTCAGGTGGTGCGGGCTGATCGCCTCGCCGTGCTCGGTCAAGAAGACCTCGCCGTCGTCGTGGCCGCTTTCGAGCTGGGGCCGGGCCCGGGCAAGGTAGGCCTCGAGCCAGGCGAGGGCGCGCTCGCCGATCGGGAGCATCCGGTCCTTCTTGCCCTTGCCCTCCCGCACGTGGAGCGTGCCGCGGCTCCGGTCGAGGTCGTAGATCCGGAGACGCAGCAGCTCCGCCCGGCGGACGCCGGTGGCGTAGAAGAGCTCCAGGATCGCCCGGTCGCGCAAGCCCAGCAGGTCGGCCACGTCCGGCACGGAGAGGACCGCCTCGACCTCCTCGACGGTCAAGGCCTCCTTGAGCACCCGGGGCTGCTTGGGGATGACCAGCTCCGAGGCGGGGTTGGCGGGGATGTGGTGGTGGCGGGCGAGCCAGCGGAAGAAGCTCCGCACCGAGGTCAGCCGGCCGCGCTGGGTGAAGACCGAGAGCGGCTTGCCGTCGTCCTTCCGGTAGTGGAAGAGCGCCGCCTGGTAGCGCTCGAGGACCGCCAGGCTCACCTCGCCGGGGGCGACGATGCCACGCTCGGCCGCCCACTCGAGGAAGAGCCGGAGGTTTCTCTGGCTCTCGGCAATGGTCGACTCGGCGTAGTGGCGCACCCGCTGCCATTCGAGGTACGAAGCGGCCAGGCGCTCGATCTCGGTCACAGGCCGCGGCCGGGATCGGGCCTGCTTGCCCCGCTTCAGGCGGACCGGAGGAAGCTTCCTGTACGGCATCAGGAGCCCCGTCCCTGGGCCAGGACGGCGCCGGCGGCGTGGACGGCGTAGGCGCCGGCGCGACGGTCACCGGAGGATCGCTCCGCGGGGCGCCTTAAACGTGCATTTCCGGCCGCAGAGGTGCCCTTCGAGCGCAAAGACCCGTCGTCGCTGGGGGAATCGGTGGTTTGCTCTGACCGCGTACCCCCCGCGTCGGGGGCGCGTTGGGGGCGCGTTGGCCCCGCGGGGTCGCTCTCTTGTCCCGCGAGGTGGCCGCCAGACCCCGCGAGGTTGCCGGTGGCCGTCGCCTCCCGGAGCTTCGAGACGTCGATCAGGCCGGGGAGGAAGCGGTCCGGAGCCTCGACCGTCTCCTCGTAGACCAGCTCGTAGAGGAAGCTCCGGCCGCGGCCGCCCTGGTGGACCAGGACGTACTCGAGATCCACCAGGCGGCCCAGGTGGAGCCGGAGCTGGGTGTCGCGCCAGCCGGTCGCCGCCCGCACCTGGCGGCGGGTGAAGACCACGTCGGAGCGCTCCATCTCCTGAGCCTGGGAGATCTCCCCCACCATCCGGTCCAGGAGCCCCAGGAGCCGCCGGGTCTGCGGCGGCAGCTCGTCCAGGCTTCGGCCCAGGACCTCGCCGGCCAGGCGGTTGGCCAGCTCGACGTCGTCGAGCGTGACCTCGATGTACTCGATCGCCGCACGGCCGCCCGGCGTCGAGCGCTCCACCGTCTTGACCGGCCGCTGGTGCTGATGAAGCAGCGCCACGGCATCGATCAGCGCCAGGTACTTCGCGTGGTCCCGGCGGGTGCGGGTTCGGGTGTCGAGGAAGGTCAGAGCCGGAGCGTAGGGGTTGACGACCGGGAGCGGCCGGAGCAGGCGCTGGGCATTCCGGTGCCGGCGGACGATCGCCTCGCGCTCCCGGCCGGCGAGGAGCCCCGCGAGGGTGCGGCGCTCGCGCTGCAGCCGGTGGATCGCCCGGGTCTGCTCCCGGGTCTCGTTGACGGTCAGGACGAGGCACCGGTTGAGCAGCTCCTCGTCGACGTCGAT
>Ga0210086_1001155_pt1 | contig 14014 bp, 10 predicted proteins | sample China_Galinas_PW_3_FD_184867 | JGI IMG/M metagenome (GOLD analysis project Ga0210086, IMG submission 184867) | Wetland microbial communities from San Francisco Bay, California, USA, that impact long-term carbon sequestration - China_Galinas_PWB_D2... | ecosystem: Environmental > Aquatic > Marine... | reverse complement strand
CCCTTAAGAATGTAACCATCAACGAACCTTTTTTTCAGGGTCATTTCCCGGCGAATCCGATAATGCCCGGTGTTCTGATTATTGAGGCCATGGGTCAAGCCGGAGCTGTCCTGGCTGCTAAATCCCTGGAACGGGAACCCAATGGCGTACTGATTTATTTTATGGGTATGGATAAGGTTAAATTTCGTAAGCCAGTCACCCCAGGTGATCAGTTGATATTTGAGATGAAATTTCTTAAACAACGACGCAATGTGTTCAGAATGTCTGGGACCGCCTATGTTGATGAAAACATTGTAGCTCAAGCCGAACTGATGGCCACTTTTGGAGAGGAAAAATGATACATCCAACAACAATTATCGATTCTAAGGCAGATATAGATTCTAATGTGCAGGTTGGTCCGTATTCGATTATCGGAGCGAATGTCACTATCGGATCTGGAACGGTTATCGGTCCCCATGTCGTTATTCAACCGCATGTTGAAATCGGTCCGGACTGCCATATATTCCAATATGCTTCCATCGGGGCAGTCCCTCAGGCATTAAAATTTCAGGGCGAGGAAACCTATGTTAAGATCGGACGGGGTACGGTCATCCGTGAGTTTGTTACCGTAAATAGAGGGACAGGATTTGGTGGCGAAATTACGGAGGTTGGTGAAGAGAACTTTCTGATGGCTTATGTTCATATCGCCCATGACTGCAAAACCGGGAGAAACGTTATTTTAGCAAACAACGCCACATTAGCAGGTCATATCGTCATTGAAGATTTTGTGACCGTGGGAGGATTGGTGGCGATTCATCAATTTGTTAGGATCGGAAACTATGCTTATATTGGTGGAAAATCGGCAGTGGTGAAAGACATTCCCCCTTATATTATTGCGGCCGGGGACAGGGCAAAATTACACGGGTTAAATAGTGTAGGGCTAAAACGCCATGGGTTTTCACAAGAGACATTGTCTTCATTGAAAAAGGCCTACAGGATTATCTTCAGGATCGGGCTGACACTGAATGAAGCCATAGAAAGAGTCAAGGCGGAGGTGGAACAGGTCCCCGAAGTCAATGACTTGATCCATTTTATTAAATCCTCAGAAAGGGGAATTACAAGGTAATCAGTTCATTTACTTATCCTATACACCCTGTCCATTATCCTGACACTCCGCTAACGTTTCTTTAAGAGGTATATTTGCGTCTCGGAATTTCTATAATTTAATGAAAATAAAGATATTATTTAGGTTTAGATTTTAACTCGGACATGGAATGATGGAATATTGGAATGATGAAATATTGGAATGTTGGTTTTAAAAGGATGTTATTCATCTCTTTAATTCCTGCCAAGAGGATTTATACAATAACCCAATTTTCCATTTCCTCAAAACCCATTACTCCATTATTCCATTATTCCAACATTCCAATTGGGAGCGAAGTGAACTAACTTGTCATCATGCGTATAGGACTAATAGCAGGGAACGGCCAGTTCCCCATTCTTTTTTCAAGAGCTGCAAAAGCTAAAGGGTATAGTGTTTTTGCCGTTGCTCACAAAAATGAAACGGATTCAGGTTTGAACGATCATGTTGACACGGTTGAATGGATTCATGTTGGACAGATCAAGCGTATTATTAAGTTTTTTAAGATAAATGATATCAACCAGGCCGTCCTGGTGGGCGGAATTACAAAAACAAAGATGTTTTCTGATTTAAGACCTGATACAAAAGCCATTTCGCTCATTGCAGACATGAGACATACCCATGACGATGGGATATTGAGGGGATTTGTAAGGGTTCTTGAAAAAGAGGGTATTCAGATAAAACCCTCAACATTTTTGTTGCCGGAGCTTCTGGCGCAACCAGGTTGTTGGACAAAACGGAAGCCCTCCCGGACGGATAAAAATGATATCGAACTCGGCTGGAAATTGGCAAAGGAAATCGGGCGTCTCGATATTGGACAGTGCGTTGTGATCGGTAGGGGATCGGTGTTGGCAGTAGAAGCCATAGATGGAACAGACGCGACCATAAAACGGGGGGGGCGGCTCGGCAAAGGTGCTGCAGTCGTCGTAAAAGTATGCAAACCTCATCAGGACACCCGGTTCGATATTCCTGCTGTAGGCGCCCAGACGATAAGAACGATGGTTGAGGCCGGAGCGAAGGTTCTGGGCATTGAAGCCGGCAAGGCAGTTGTTTTTGACAAAAAGGAGATGATCGACTTGGCGAACGAAGTTGGTATTACCATTGTTGCGTTGGAAAACCTAAGCTGAGCGTTTTAAATTTTTGAAATGGTTAATTTAATCACATTTTTAAGGTATTCTGACATCTTAAATTTCAATAATTTGAAACCCTACAGGATTTCCAATTTTATCGCACCTACTACGTCAGATGCCGTTCCGCATAGGTGATTATAGTGAAACAACATCTTCTCCCGCGGAGCGGGATTTCACTATGCTCAACTTGCTTATTTGCGGCAAACTTGAAAATCGCTCAATTTAGGGAAAAGTGAGGATATGAAAAAACTGCGAGTTGGTGTGATTGGTGTCGGATATCTCGGACAATTTCACGCTGAAAAATATGCCAGTATGAATGATGTTGAACTGGTGGGCGTTGTTGACATTGATAAAGACCGTGCTGCGGATGTTGCTGAAAAGGTAAATACAAAAGCCATTTTCGACCATAAAGCGCTGTTTGGAAACGTCGATGCTGTCAGTATCGCCGCTCCCACACCGGTTCATTTTGCCATTGCCAAAGATTTTTTGCTGAATGATATCGACATCCTGATTGAAAAGCCGATTACAGAGACCACCGAAGAGGCTGATGAACTGATTGACTTGGCAGAATCAAAGGATCTGGTCATCCAGGTCGGACACCTTGAGCGGTTTAATCCGGCAGTTGTTGCGTTGAAAGACATTGTTAAGAAGCCGATGTTTATCGAGTCTCACCGATTGAGTATTTTTCAGGGGCGTTGTACGGATGTCAGTGTTGTATTAGATCTGATGATTCATGACATTGATCTTATTTTGAACTTTGTCAGGTCGGAAATAAGTGCTGTGTATGCATCAGGAGTGCCTGTGGTTTCTGAACATGTCGATATTGCAAATGCCCGTCTTGAATTTGAAAGCGGGTGTGTTGCCAATGTGACAGCCAGTCGAATATCAACTAAAAACGAAAGGAAAATCAGGCTGTTTCAAAGAGATGCTTATGTTTCCGTAGATTTTTCAAAAAAAGAAATTACTGCTATTCAGCAAACTGGCGGCACTGACTGTGGTTTGATTCCCGGGATGGATATTAAACAGGTTAGTTTTGAAACAGTCGATGCCCTGGAAAATGAATTAAAATCATTTGTAAATGCGGTCACCCATCGTGAAACTCCGGTAGTTACGGCTCAAATGGGACGTGATGCTCTTGAAATTGCGTTGAACATTATGGGTCAAATTAAAGAAGGCTTTCGCAAATTTTTGTGAAACCTAAATTGAGCGATTTTCAAGTTTGTCACAGATACAAGGAAGATGTTATCTCGCTATATTCGTCTATGCGGAACAGCATCTGACGCAGTGAAATTGGAAACGCTCAGCTTAGGTGAAAGATACTCCATGGGATGTTTTTCAAACAAGAAACGAGTCGTGATTATTGCCGGTGAAACTTCCGGTGATCTACACGGTGCAAAACTTGTCAAGGCCATGCAAAAAAGGAACAAAGGGCTCTTTTTCTGTGGTATCGGTGGTCAGGCGCTTAGAGAAACCGGAGTTGACATATTGATTGATGCTCGTGAAATTTCCGTTGTTGGGATAACTGAAGTATTTTCAAAGGTTCCAAACATTTTAAGAAGTCTTCGAATGGTAAAAAAAACTTTTAAGACCATGCGTCCGGATTTACTGATATTGATTGATTTTCCTGATTTTAATCTTCATGTGGCAGCAACGGCCAAGAAAATGGGAATACCTGTTTTATATTATATTAGTCCGCAGATTTGGGCGTGGAGACCTGGCCGTGTTAAAAAGATTGAAAAATTGGTGGACCACATGGCCGTTATTTTGCCCTTCGAAGAAGATTTTTACAGAAAACAAAAAATCCCGGTAACCTTTGTGGGACATCCATTGCTGGAAAATAGTCTTCCGACAAATCAAAGGATCGAGGATAAGTGGAAGGACGATGTCCCTGCCATCGGTCTACTTCCGGGATCCCGCCACGGGGAAATTGAAAGGCACCTCCCGATAATGATTGATGCAGCCCGAATCTTGTTAAAAAGGATCCAAACCATAAAATTCATTATATCACTTTCACCCGATGTTGAAGAAAAGCATGTTAAAGAAATTGTTAGAAAACATAAAGGAGAGGCTGATTTTGAGATTGCTGCCGGAAATGTGAGAAAAGTCCTTGAGAGAAGCAAGGTCGTCATGGCTGCATCCGGCACCGTGACTTTGGAGTCGGCAATTTCAGGGACTCCGATGGTTATCATTTATAAAGTATCTCCGGTGAGTTTCCGGTTGGGAAAGGCAATGATACGAGTTAAAAATATTGGCCTTGTCAACCTCATCGCGGGCAAGGAGATTGTTCCTGAGTTGATCCAGGAAGAAGCATCTTCCACCAGGATTGCGGATACGGTATTTAAAATGCTGAGCGATCCTTCCGGTCTCAAACAATTAAGTCTTGAACTACTGGCCCTTAGGGATAAACTGGGTGGTCCGGGTGCATCGGAACGCGTGGCAGATATCGCCTTTCGCATGCTCGAAAAATGAACCTACAGGAGATAGGAAACAGGCGATAGAAAAGAGGAAAAAGGATAAGAGAAACCAAGGATAAAAACGAATAAACACAGATATGTTTAAACTAAAATTAAAAGACAGGCACAAACACTTACTGGCGCTTATCAAGGAAAACAAATTTAGACTTTTTCTGGCAATGGCGTGTATGTTGGTTATTGCTGTGGCGAGCTCTGCTACAGCCTTTTTAGTAAAACCTGTGCTGGACGACATATTTTTTAATAAAGACACCACAATGCTCAAAATCATTCCCCTGGTTGTTATTCTAATTTACTTTCTTCGTGGTCTGGGAATGTATGGTCAAGACTATTTAATGAATTATGTGGGCGAGAATATCATCAAGGATTTAAGAAACGACCTTTATAACCGCATACAAGACCTTCCTATCGCTTTTTTCCATAAAGAACAGACCGGTGTTCTCATGTCTCGAATTACAAACGACGTCAATATCATCAAAACCATGGTTTCAACAGCGGTCACAGGATCATTAAAAGACAGCTTTACCATAGTGGGTTTGACATTTGTAATTTTTTACCGAGACTGGAAAATGGCCTTGTTTGCATTTATTATTTTGCCGGTTGCTTTTTTCCCTATCGTTGAATTTGGCAGAAGAGTTCGTCGGATAAGTACCGGATGGCAGGAAGCCATGGCGGATTTGAATTCTTTTTTGCATGAAACAATTGCCGGTAACAAAATTGTTAAGGCATTCGGTATGGAATCATATGAAAAAAAGCGTTTTTTTAATAAAACTCTGGGTCTGTTTAAACTTGAGATGAAAGCCGTGATTGCAAGGTCCTTATCTTCTCCGATCATGGAGTTTCTCGGTGGATTGGGAATCGCTTTTATTATATGGTACGGAGGTTATAAAGTAATTACGGGTAGTTCCACAGCCGGGACGTTTTTTTCATTTATGGCTGCAGTACTGATGCTGTATGATCCTGTAAAGAAACTGAGCGGGCTCAATAATGCGGTCCAGCAGGGACTTGCTGCTGCTGATAGGGTTTTCGACATTATAGAGATGGAATCAGACATAAAAGAGAGAAAGGATCCTATAACGATTCAACGAGGGCCACACCGTGTAACATTTGAAAATGTTTTTTTTAAATATGATAATGTTATGGTTCTAAAAGACATCAATCTGGATGTCCAGTCCGGTGAGGTTCTGGCACTGGTCGGAATGAGCGGCGGCGGGAAAACATCGCTGGTTAATTTGATTCCAAGATTTTATGATGCTACCCGGGGGGCTATCAGGATCGATGGCGCCGATATTCGCGATGTTACGTTATCTTCACTTCGTGATCAGATGGCGATCGTTACTCAGGAACCCATCCTTTTTAACGACAGTGTAAGGAACAATATCGCATACGGTAAACAGGATGCAACGGACGAGGAAATAATCAAGGCGGCAGAGGCAGCCTATGCCTATGATTTTATACAAAATTTTCCGAACAAGTTTGACACTAATATCGGAGAACTTGGAGGACGTCTTTCCGGTGGAGAAAAACAGAGGATATGTATTGCGCGTGCCCTGCTTAAAGATGCACCAATATTGATTCTAGACGAAGCAACATCTTCGCTGGATGCAGAGGCGGAGATGCTTGTTCAAAAAGCCTTAGAGAATTTAATGAAAGGGCGAACAACCTTTGTTATTGCACACAGGCTCTCAACCATTGATTATGCCGACAGGATTGTTGTGATTGTTAATGGTCGGGTCGAAGAGGAGGGGAAAAAAGAGGAACTGATTTCTATGCAAGGAGAATTTTTTAAACTCTATCAGATGCAATACAGTAATGACAAAGGCTGAGAATTACAAGCCGATGTGTTCAAACAGAATCAATAATCTATGAGAAACTCGTACTTGCGTGGATCTTTTGATACCAAGAGCAATAAAAAAAATCGTAACATTTTAGCCCTTTGAAAATATTACCGCTTCATGTATAATTAAATTTTTTCTGAAAGAACTCGTGAATAAGGGCTCGTAATAAAAGAACCTGCCCAGGCTAATCATAAAGGTCTCTGCTTTAACATAGGATTTCATCCATAAAGTTAAATTGCCTATGGTTCTTTCAAAACGATCCCTAATCCACTCAGACAGCTTCCAGTCAAAATTTTAATCACACATGAAGCTCTTCTCTTGTTGGGCGTAGCTGAAAGCGAAGACCAATGAAATCGATTTGTTTCAGAGGACTAAACTATTATAAAAATCTTCAATCGAAAATTTTCAATGGGTAACAGCCATCCCGCCTAAGATGAAAATTAATTCCATTATAAATAGATATCTGCTCAAAGAGATGATGTTGCCTTTTGTCATCAACTTGGTGTTCTTTACATTTGTATTTCTGATGACAAAGATACTCGATATCACAAATCTGATTGTAAATTACAAAATCAGTATGTTTTCCGTTCTTTTTATCCTCCTTTATTCCGTTCCCCGTTTTCTAACTTTTGTGATACCCATGTCAGTGATGATGGCTGTTTTACTGACGTTTATTCGATTATCAAACGATAAAGAACTTGTTGCTCTTAAAGCGGGCGGTGTAAGTATCTACGGCCTAATGCCCCCCGTACTTGTATTTTGTGTCATGGGGGCAGTCTTATCATGTCTAATAACTGTTTATGGAATACCGTGGGGGACGGTCTCCATGAAAGAGCTGACATTTGATGTCATTGCATCTCATGTCGATGCCGGACTCAAAGAAAGGACTTTCAATGACAGTTTCAAGGATGTCATGCTTTATATTAACAAGATAGATTTAAAGAAAAAAATTTTAAAGGATGTTTTTATTGAGGATAAGCGGTCGCAAAATATTGTAAGCACCGTAATGGCTCCAAAAGGAAGAATGTTTGCCGAACCTGATAAGTTCGTATTTCACTTAAAACTCTATCAAGGCACCATTAATCAGGTCAATCTTGAAGACAGATCCGCCCACTCAATCAACTTTGACAGCTATGATGTCAATCTTGATTTCAAAAAGACTTTTACCCCTACAAATGGTGGCCCCAAAGACGAAGATGAGATGAGCTTTGGGGATTTGAGGGAGTATTTGAAGACCTTCTCCCAAAAAAACGAGCAATATTATACGGCATTGATTGAGTTGCATAAAAAATTTTCGATTCCTTTTGCATGCTTTGCCCTTGGGATTCTGGCAGTTCCGATAGGAATTCAGTCGGAGTCTGCAAAACGGTCCACAGGTCTGGGGCTGGGAATGGTATTCTTTTTAATCTATTATATTATGTTGTCGGCTGGATCTGTTTTTGGAGAAACCGGGGTTTATCCACCAATGGTCGGAATGTGGATCCCAAATATCGTCTTGGGTGGACTGGGTCTGTTTCTTCTTATCAGGACCGCAAATGACCGTTCTGTAAAAATCAAGTCGTTTACCAACTTTTTCAAAAAGAAATTTAAACCGACATCTAAAACATCATGATAATATGTCTATTATTTACAGATATATAACGATTCAGATTTCAAAATATTTCGGCATTGTTCTGGTATTTGTCGTCGGTATATATCTTGCTGTGGATTTTTTTGAAAGGGTCGATGATTTTATTGAAGCTGGCATACCGTTTTCAAAGATGATATTTTTTTTCGCACTTAGAATACCGTTTATCGTTGCTCAAATAATTCCCATTTGTATTCTGATGTCTGTTCTCATCGTTTTTAGTCTCATGGCTCGAGGCAATGAGATTGTGGCTTTGAAAAGCAGTGGTATACGCATCTATTATCTTTTAAAGCCGGTTTTCATCATGGGATGTATTTTGGGTGTCCTGCTTTTTATCTTATCTGATGTCATCGTGCCAATTACAATGGCAAAGTCGAACCAGATTTGGCTGAAAGAAGTTCGTAAAGAGTCAACAATTATTACCAAGGAAAAAAATATTTGGATTAAAGGCAATCGAAGCATAACACACATAAAATACTTTAATCCCAAGAACAACACTATCAATGGAATTACATTTTATAAGTTTGATGAAAATTTCAGACTGATTCGGAGAATCGACGCCGAGAAAGGTATCTTCAGTAATGGAGAATGGATGTTATATGAATTAATGGAACAGATTCTTGATACAAAAAAAGAAAAATACAATATAACATTTCATAAGAAAAAGACTGAAAGGTTAAATGTATTACCTGAAAATCTAAATATTGTTGCTAAAAAATCTGAAGAGATGACGTTTGGAGAACTTTTTAAGTATATAAAAAAGATTGAGGCAGAAGGATATGATGCCACTATATATAAAGTGGACCTTTATGCCAAGATAGCCTTTCCTTTTATCTGTGTCATTATGAGCATGGTAGGGACAGGCCTTGCAGCCAGAGGAACCGTGAGGGAAGGAATGCCTGTTGTTATCGTCTACGGTATCGGTACTGCATTTATTTACTGGATTTTTTACAGTTTTTGCTTATCGCTCGGATATGGTGAGATGCTGCCGCCCGCTATTGCTGCATGGACTGCAAACCTGGCTTTTTTCAGTTTTGGAGCGCTGACATTGTTAAACGCTGAATAATACCTGAATCTTGCATGAAAATTAATGAGAATCTTTTCGTGTAAAATTTTAATAACGAATCATGCGTGACCAATGGCAAACAAAAAAGGACACGGTGTTGATATTTTTATATAATATACTGTTTTTTATAGTGATAACTTTTGGATTTCCCCTGATAATTCCCATGGTCTTGATATCCGACAAGCGACGAAAAACAGTTCTTCAGAGGTTGGGAATAGCCCGGCTACCAGGAGGATGCGTACCTGGAAAACCCGGCAAGCCTGTAAAAAAGCATATATGGTTACACGCACTTTCGGTGGGAGAGGTCCTCTCTTCAGTCCCACTCGTTAAAGGGTTAAAGGAATGTTCTAATACCAGAGAAATTGTATTTTCTGTTTCAACAAAAACAGGTTTTGATATCGCCAAACAGTATTTAACAGACGCTGTTCATTCTATTTTTTATTTTCCTTATGATCTTACCTTTTCGGTAAAACATATTGTTCAGAGAATAGATCCTGCAGTCGTTGTCATCGTTGAGACAGATATTTGGCCTAATTTTCTTTTTGAGATGAAAAAGCGTCAGGTGCCTGTTATTCTAGTTAATGCAAGGCTGTCTAAAAAATCTTTTATTGGATACAAACATCTTGGGTTATTTGCAAAGCAGGTATTTTTGAAATTTTTTCATATCGGTGCTCAATCCTCAGAGGACTCAGGGCGTTTTCAAGAACTTGGTGTTCCGTTCCATCGGATAACTGTAACTGGGAACGTTAAATTTGATGGTATACATCAAATCCGGGGATCTCAAGAAACAGATAGTTTAAGGCAGTCCATGCACATACAGAATACCCGGAAGGTATTTCTCGCAGGGAGTACGCATCCGGGTGAAGAATCGATGCTGTTGGATGCGTTTTCAAGAATAAAACATCATGGGGACGATTTACTGCTCATCGTGGCACCCCGCAACCCGGAACGTGCTGGTTCAGTATTTCGTATTTTTGATTCTGCGGGATATTCAGTTGGCCTCATGAAAGAACTTAAAAAGATGTCATACGGCAAAATATTGGATGTTATTATTATTGATAAAATAGGCGTTCTAAAAAAACTTTATGCTATCGCTGATATCGCATTTATTGGCGGGAGTCTGGTGAATTGCGGTGGACACAATCCTCTTGAACCCGCAGCATTTTCAAAACCGATTATCTTTGGACATGATATGAGCGATTTTAGAGATATATCAAAGATGCTTCTGGATGCTGGAGGAGCCGTTCGTGTCAAGGATGCAAAAGATCTTTATACTGCCCTGGTTTCACTTATGGAAAATGAAAAAAGAGCCCTGGAGATGGGAAAGAACGCTTTGGGGGTTTTGACCGCCAACAAAGGGGCTGTTGAAAAGACGATAAAGGTGATCAAGCCACACCTTTAAAGGCGGGGTTCAGGGCTCAGGTGTCAGTAGATAGGTGAGAAGGTTAGAAAGGAAAAGGGAATAGAGCAAAGAGAGAAGGATGAGAAGAATGGAGAGTGAGATATTTAGAGGTCAGGGGCTGGTGGCTTGCTACCGGATGGATAGCAACAGCGGAAATCGGACATAAAAGCAATAACGGATAACGAATAACATATAAACAATAACCCAAAAGGCGCCGTGATAAGTATTAAAAAGAAGATCGAAAGAGTTATAACTGGGGACAATAAAAAAGGATACGGTTGGTTCGGGTCTTTTTTGTTTATGATTTCAAAAGTTTATGGCGGTGTTGTAAAATTAAGACGTCTTTTTTATAAAAAAAATATTTTAACATCAAAAAGACTCCCTTGTCCCATAATTTCTATCGGAAACATTACCCTCGGCGGCACCGGAAAGACACCCATGACAATATATGTAGTCCATGCTTTAAAACAATTGGGGTACAAGGTGGCGGTTATCAGCCGCGGGTATAAAGGGAGCGCGGAAAAAATCGGCGGTATAGTGAGTGACGGGAAGGTGTTGTTGATGACACCTGATGTTTCGGGCGATGAACCCTATATGATGGCAAAAAGATTGAAGGATGTGCCGGTGATTGTTGGGAAAAACCGTTTTATGGCAGGCAGAATGGCTATTTCGAAATTCGATCCGGATGTTATTGTGCTTGATGATGGATTTCAGCATTTAAAGCTTCAGCGGGACCTTGATATTGTATTGCTCGATTATCATAAACCTTTCGGAAATAGACACCTATTACCCAGGGGTGTTATGAGAGAACCGGTTTCAGCGCTTTTGTATGCAGATGCAATCATATTGACAAAAACCGACACGGTGAACAATAACGAAACATCATCGTTACTAAGGAAGCTTCGCTCCTTTGAAAGAAAAAAACCGGTCTATCGCTCTTTTCATCATCCGTTTGTTTCTAAAATCATTAACACAGAGAAAAAAATATTTGAGAAAAATATGCAAGAGGCGTTACGACAAAACTCAGATTGCATAAAAGGACGCACTGTCTTTGCCTTTTCCGGTTTGGCGGATAATCATAATTTTCTGCGGACCCTCAAAAGCCTTAATTGTAGTGTGTCGGGTTTTATGGAATTTCCGGATCATCACCCGTATTCAGAAAGGGATCTTGATGAAATATTGTCAGCTGCCAAAAGGAGCATGTCGGAGTGTCTCATTACCACTGAAAAGGATTATGTCCGGATCGTTCACAAGATCGATTGGCCTAATGATCTATTTGTCATCGGGATTGAAATTGATTTTGGGGCGGATAAAAAACGATTTAACTTTTATATTAAAGACTGGATTAAAAACCGGAATGAATCGGATTAAAACGTCAGCAACAAGGGCATAGGAAGAGATTCATGAACATGGGAAATTCAACCATCGGTATCGCAGTTATCACAAAAAACGAAGTGGATCGAATCGGGCGTTTGCTAAAAAGTGTTGATTTTGCAAATGAAATACTTGTGGTCGATTCAGGAAGTACAGATGGAACTCAGCATCTTTGCCGGAAAATGGGTGCAAAGGTTGTATTTAATGAGTGGCCGGGATTTGGCCCACAAAAACAGTTTGCGATGGATCAGATCCAATCTGATTGGATTCTAAACCTTGATGCAGATGAAGAAGTTTCAGTAGAGTTGGCTGAAGAAATGACCGAGGCGGTCAGCAGCGCTGATCCCCAGGTGAATGGTTTTTCCATGCCCAGATTGTCAAGATATCTTGGTCGATGGATAAGACACGGCGGATGGTACCCTGACTATAAAATACGTCTTGTTCGCAGGAGAAGCAGCAGGTGGAGCGATGATGCTCTACATGAAAAGCTTCATGTTAACGGGACAGTTAGACAGCTTTCAAAACCAATTCTTCACCACGTTTATCGGGGGATTTCAGATCATGTAAACACCATTAACCGATTCTCCGACGTTTATGCTCAGGAGCGCACTCCGGCAGGCAGCGGATTCGTCCTTGCCGGCGTGGGACATGCTCTTGTTAAATTTTTAGAGTGTTATGCTTGGAAACTTGGTATTCTTGATGGTGTGCCGGGGTTGATTATTGCGATGAATTCATCTTGGTATGTGTTTTTAAAACATGCCAAGAGGTGGGAAAAGAATGTTTAAGTAAATCAGGAGTCGGGATGTTTTTATTTGTTTGATCGCTTCATGGATCATGCTTTTTTTCAAAACGTGTAAACTCGTGGTTAAAGGATCGTAAAGAAAGAACAGAGTTCAAAATAAAAACAATGGGTTCGTTTCGAAACCAACCATTTCTCGGGATAAAATATTTTGCACATGCGTCTGTTCTTTCAAACGATCCCTAAACCACTCAAACAGTACACGTTTTTCAAAAAAAGATGATCCAATAAGCTCTTCGACCTGTGGGCTGACACATACGTTTTACAATAAAAACTGTTCCGATCTCTAAAATAATCGAATGATGCGTTATTCTGAAGAAATTACAGTAGGTGTTTTTAAGACCCTGTTCAAGTTAATCGGTTTTTTCCCGAAGACATGGACTGCAGGAATGGCTGATTTTTTGGGAGGTATGTTGTTTTGTGTCGACAAAAAACATCGCGGTATCGCGATGGATAACCTGACATACGCTTTTGGTCATGAAAAACAGCCTGAGGAGATAAAAAGAATTGCACGGCAGGTGTTTATCAATCTGGTAAAGGTCCTTTTTGAGATCGGTTGGTCTTTGAACTTGGACGAAAGATATCTATACAAACATTTTAAAATTGACGGCTATCATCATATAAACAACGCCTATGAAAAGGGTAAGGGGGTTTTGGTACTGACGGCCCATCTCGGAAACTGGGAGCTTTTAACGGTTATTGGTAAAATTATTAAATTTACTATCAATATTGTGGTTCGTCCGCTGGATTTTAAACCCCTGGACCAGTTTATTTTCAATTTGAGAACCCGTTTCGGTGGAAAAATTATTCCAAAAGAACGATCGATTCATACGATCATCAGAAGTCTTCATCGAGGGGAAATAGTGGTGCTGTTGATGGATCAGAATGTGGACTGGTATGAGGGTGTATTCGTCGATTTTATGGGTCATCGGGCTTGTACCAGTAAAGGATTGGCCCTTTTGGCCCTTAAAACAGGCGTACCGGTGATTCCGGTTTTTATGATTCGCGAAAAGTCGGGATTCAGGGCTGAATTTGGGCCGGAAATTGTTACCGTTAAAACCGGGGATAGACAAAAAGATATTGAAAATAACACACAGGAATATAACAAAGTGATCGAAAATTGTATCCGTCGTTATCCGGATCAATGGTTCTGGGTTCACCAACGCTGGAAGACAAAACCGTATCAG
>Ga0210086_1001153_pt1 | contig 14020 bp, 7 predicted proteins | sample China_Galinas_PW_3_FD_184867 | JGI IMG/M metagenome (GOLD analysis project Ga0210086, IMG submission 184867) | Wetland microbial communities from San Francisco Bay, California, USA, that impact long-term carbon sequestration - China_Galinas_PWB_D2... | ecosystem: Environmental > Aquatic > Marine... | reverse complement strand
GGACTCGACCCGCCGGCCGGACGGCCGGACGCGAACGTTGCGCTTGACGGCATCGGCATGCGGGCCGGCGCGGGCGTGAACCCGCAGCCCGACGATCCCGGGTTGTTTCGCGTGGAGCTCGAACCGGTGCGCCGCGCTGGCCTTGCCGTCGACGGGGATCTCGGCAAGATCGGGCTCGGCGAGGCCCAGCGCCGGGATCGCATCGACGCCGATCGCGACGTCGAGGACCTTGGCCGTGCCGTTGCGCACCCCGACCGGAAGCTCGACACGGTCGCCGACCGTCAAGAGCCGCGAGACCCAGGGTTCGATCGACAGCGGTTGCGTCACGACGATGTTGGTTTCGCCGACGCCGACCGCGCCGCGCACATCGGACGCGACGAGCCGCATGCGCCACGTCGTCAGCGAGTCGGAAAGCGGCACGGTGAGCCGCGCGCGCCCCGAAGGGCCGATGATCGTCTCCGGCACGAAGCACAGCGTCGGCCGGAAGTCCGTGCGCGTGCGCATTGCATCGCTGGCAGCGACGGCCACGTCGGCGCCGCGTGAGAGCCGGCGCCTGCGACCGCGCCCACCGAACCTGCCGCCGGCGCCGCCACCGAGCCCGACGACGTCGTTGAACGCGTTGCTGTCGAACGCCGAATCGACCTGCTCGACGGTCTCCTCGTCCTCGATCAGAGTTCTGCGCACGAGCCGCACGAGGGCGCGCAGCTCGAGCGGCAAGTCCTTCCAGATCTGCGATCCCCACCAGGATCGCTGGATCGCGCCCGTGAACCCCCGCGGTGAGCTCCACACGTAGTCGCCCCAACCCTTCCACAGCAGCAACGGCTGGCCCCAGGGGTCGACGAGCAGGCTCTCGGACATCGTTCCATGTCGGAGGACACTGCGAACGAGCTGCTGGAAGCTCGCGGCTCGCCGGAACTCGGACAGCGGCACCCTGGCGATCGCCTCGACGAAGGTCTTGCGGATCTCGGCCAGTCGCTTCTCGAACAGTCGCGCGGCCGCCGTCTCGACGTTGCGGCGCAGCTCCGTGAGCAGACGGTGACGGATCGCGAACTTGTGCGCGTGCTTCTCCGGCGCTCCGAACAGGCCGATCGCCGCTTCGAAGTCCGGTCGCCGCGTCGCGATCTCGACGAGTCCGGCGCTCGCGTTGCGCGGGATCGCGTCGAAGTAACTCTCGTCGCCGACGACCGGCTCGGCGACCTCGTCGAGGGCGGTGTCGACAGCCCAGTAACCGAGTGCGGCAGCCGTCGGCTCGCCGTGCTCGTCCTTGACCTCGACGTCGATGCTGGCCGTGTCGCCGGGACGCAAGCCCGTCGTAACCTGGGAGGCCGTTACGTCGAGCGAGCGTCCGCGGAGGACGAGGATCGGCTGGCGCGTGCCCTTCGGCTGACCGTTTACGATCCGATACGCATAGAGGTCGAGCGCCCCGACCATGTCGTCGTCGAGCTCGACCACGATCTCGGCGCTGCCGTCTTTGGTGACACCGTGCAGGGTGCGCAACTGGGCGCCGCCCCTGAGGACGTCGAGCATGACCGGTCCGTCGCTGGCCAGGATCTCGATCGTTGGGGACTGGCCGACGCGCTGGACGAGCGCGGGTGCGAGTACGAGCGGGTACGCTGTCGAGACGGGGGTTGCTGACAGCGTGCGCTGTGCCTGCGCGGTTTGGTCGTCGGACGTGGTCAGCTTGGCGACGATCGAGAACACCCACGCGCGGACCGTCGTCTCGAACGTTGCGCGACCATCGTGAAGCTCGATCTCGCCGACGTTGTCGCCGGCGACCGTGATCTTCGCGGTTCCAGAGACGGGCTTGCCGTCGAGCCAGCGATGCGCCGAGAGCTCGAAGCGCGCCTGCTTGCCGAAGACGACGTGACCGAGTCGTCGGATCTCGCACCGGATCGCAGAGTCGTGGACCTCGATCGGGACAAGAGTGTCTTGCGTGCGTCCGTCGGAATCGCTGACGCGGAACTCGACGCTTCCCGATCGCTCGGCGCGGGCAAGGACGTAGTCGAAGCCACCGTCGGCGCCGGTCTTGCCGGTAACGAGCTTCGCCCGGAACCGCTTGGCCTTGGCGATGACGCGTGCTCCGGCTACCGGAGCTCCGTCGACGTAGCTCGCGACGATTCGCAACGCGACTCGCTCACCGCGCCGGCAGGTGATCTTGTCCGGTCTCGCGCGCAGCTTGAACCGCGGGAGCTCGAACGCCGAAACCTCGAACCGTCGCGTGGCACGGGCACTGCGGCTCTCGGCGACGAGCATGTAGTCGCCGGGCGCGGCGTCGACGAGGTCGAAGCTGCCCGACGCGATACCCCACTCCGACGTCGCGACCGTCCTCTCGGCGATCACGGCGCCAGCGCCGTCGTGCAGGCGCAAGCAAACCGGCACACCTGCCGCCGGCTTCCCGCTCGGGAACCGGTGCACGAGCATCCGGGCATGGACGGTGTCCGTCTCGCGGTAGATCGAACGATCTTGGACGAGGCTGATCCTGTCCCGCGCCACGATGCGGGCATTGAACTCGGTTTCACCGACCAGGAGCTGCGCGGCGCCCGGCTTGGCGTCTTCGGGGACGCGCAGCTGGAAGTCGGCGGTTCCGGTTTCGTCACTGATTCCGCTCGACTTCGCGATCGTCTGACCGCCGGCGATCAGCTGCACGGTCGCGCTCTGGCCGGCGACGGGGTTTCCGGTCTTCGATTGCTCGAAGTACACACGCACGGCATGCGTGCTGCCTGCGAGAATCTGGTTGGACGTGAACACGCGCCGGTCGACGATCCCGACGAGCTGCTCGATCGTCTTGGTGTCGAGCAGGGTCACGTCTCCGAACCGCCACGAGACTTCGAGTCGCCACGCACACGGCGCGAGCTCTGCCGGGAACGGGAACGTCGCGGTCGTGCCGTTCGCCGGGGGCAGCGATTCGGCCCACCGGACCTTGCCGTCGACGCCGACCACGCGGGCGTCGAGCTTGGCGACTCGGACGCGCGCGACCGCGGGAACGGCGACGGAGAACTCGATGCGGCTGCCTTCACGGGTTGCGCCGCGGATTGCCAGAGGTGGTCCCTCGAGGTCGCGCATCCGGCGGGAAGTCATGGCTGCCAGCGCGATCAGCTGTCCGATCAGCTTCGAGCGTCTTCTGGCGGTGCGGCTGGAGTAGGGCAACAACTTGAACTTGTCGGTTCCGATCACGAGCCCACGGCGTCCCGGATGCACGACGCGCACATTGCCGAGCCGGTGCCGATACCCGACCGCGGCGTCGATTGCGTTGACGATTTGCTCCGGGTTATCGCTGGTCCGATTGGTGGCCGCGAGCGCGAGCACGTCCAGGTCCGAGTCGGTTATTCGTTCGACCTTGGCTCCGGGCACCAGCCGCTCGAAGTACTCTTGCGTGGCCCCGTCGACGCAGACGATCCCGCCACCGGCCAGGTAGCCCTGGACGAGCTCGAGCTCACCGCTCGCGAGCTTGCGGGCCGGCATGAGCACGAGCGGAAACCGACTGCAGTCGTCGGCGAGGATCTCTCGGAACACGACCTCGAGTCCGAACGCTCGCTCGAGGGCTGCGGCCGCGCTCCGGAGCCCCTCGGCTCGTTCGCCCCAAGGTATGACCGTGATGCTGCGTGACTTCGCGGGGGCGCCGTCGGCCTCCTCGAGTCGTCCAGCCTTCTTGTCGGCGAGGAACCGCTCGAGCTTGGCCTTAGGCAGCAAGTCGTAGAGCTTCTCGGGGTTGGCGCGCGGAACCAGCAAGCCGACGTAGATGCGAGCTCGTGACAGACGACCGTCGTAGCGGACGCTCGCGGGAAACCCCGGCCAGCCTTCCTTGTCAGCCTGGGGCTGTCCCGACAACGCGAGGGCCGAGACGAGGACGAGGAGCGCAGGCGCCAACAACGAACGGGTCATCGATCTCATCGAGAGAGGCTCCAGGGCTGAGTCCAGGAGGACGGTCGGTTCCCAACGGGGCTCGGGGGGCGGTCGTTCAGCCGAGGTTCATGCAGCACTTCTTGAACTTCTTCCCGCTCCCGCACGGGCACGGATCGTTGCGCCCGACCCTCTCGCCGCGGTGCACGATCGGCTTCGGCTTGCTCGTGACGGCGATCCCTTCGGCGTGGGCCGCACCGGACTCGACGGCCCGGACGAAGTCGCCCGCGTGCGCGGACAGCGCCTGGCGGATCTCGAACGCCTCGGGCACGAGCTCCCGCTCTTCGAGGTGCTCGAAGTAGGCGCGGAGGATCTCCGCGACGGCGCCGGCCAGTGGATCGCGGACTCCGAAGTAGCGGGGCAGGATCGTCGTGAGGAGCGCCGCGACGTCCTGGCCGTCGAGCAGCTTCGGCGCCTTGCCGACGCCGTCGAAGCAGGCCGACAGGAACCGGCGCGTGATCTCCCGGATCTCCTTCGTCGCGGACGTCTCGACGCGCAACGCCTGCGGAGAGTCGAGGAACGCCGCTGTGTCGAGCAGGACCCGTTTCTCTGTCATGCACTCATCGTAGCCGTAAGGAGCGCGCGAAGGGCCATCACCCGCGCCGTTAGTAGTGCGGAGGTTGCTCGTCGTGCGGGCCGACCTCGTCTTCCCCCTCGCGCATCGCCTTGATGCGCTTCTCGAGCGAGTCCAGGCGGCGCTCGAGACGATCGATGATGTTGCCCTGCTCGAGCACGACCTCGTTGAGCGTGTCGAGGGTGCGCTCGAGGAACGCGGTCTTGATTTCCAGGTCGACTTGGTCACTCATTCGAACGTTGCCTTGGAGGGAATCGATTCACCGGGGAGCCTGAACGAACGCGTGTGCTTGTCAAGCATGATCGCACCGTGTTCTGATGGGATGATGGGTTCCTCGGTGAGATTCGCTCTGGTGCCGCTGTTGCTGTGCTCGTCGCTCTTGGCTCAACACGACGGCGAGGCAAGGAAGATCGTCAACCCGTATTTCGAGACGACGCAGTGGAAGGTGTGGCGCGACCACCCCGAGCCCGTGCCCGACGTCCTGTCGCTCGTGCGTGACGGCAAGATCAAGAAGCAGACCGAGATCACGCTCGAGGCACCGCCCGTGGATCAGCGGTTGTTCCCGGTGACGAGGCCGGGCCGGTTCCTCGCCTACGAGAAGGTCAAGTCCTCGAAGTTCGCGGGCATCTGGGACGACGTCTACGCGAGCTGGTCGGGGCTGCACGGCTACGTGCGCAATCGCTGGAAGGGGCCAGGCGACAACGTCGTCGGCGGCCTGCTCGGCCAGATCATCCACTTCGTCGACGTCGGCCGGCGCAACACGCTGCGCGCGGGCGTCAACTTCATCCACCAATCGACGACCGGGATGGGCCACACGCTGACCAACGGCTACGGCCGCGGACGGCTGTCGTTGCAGCACGAGAAGCTCTACTTCGCGGACGTGCTCGTGACCGCGCCGGCGCACTTGTCGTTCACCGACCTCGATCCGCAGCACTCGTCGGACCTGTATCTCGCGCTGTTCCCGACGATCTTCAACTCGGTCGGCTCGTCCAACAGCGAGACGATGGCGATTACCAAGATGATCCTGGCCGGCGGCTACCTTCCACCGGCGACCAAGCTCGCGCTCAAGCGCAACGGGCTATATCCGGCCGCGATGCTCTACATGTGGAAGGCGGCGCTGCCGTACGACGTTCCGTACGACAACGAACTGCGCCACCGCATTGCCTACAAGTCGATCGGTGATCGGTCGACGTATCCCGAACGCTACACCTCGGCCGGGATCGACAAGGGGGATCTCGCGCTCGCCTACCATCGCTACGACGACGCTGCCCACATGCGGGCGATGATCGAGATCGCCAAGTCGATGACGGTCCCGCTGCCGGAGGCCGTGTTCGATGTCGAGTCTGTCGAAGGCGGGCGCAAGATCTACGGCCTGAAGAAGGCCGCGCTCGTGCTCCAGGAGCCGGGGCAGACCGTGACCGTCAAGCTGTCGACCAAGGGTTGCTACGACATCGGCGGCCGGCCCGTGACCTCGCGCTGGAAGCTGCTCTACGGCAACCGACGGACGCGCCTCGTGCGAGACGGCGACCACACGACGATCACGGTGCCTTGGGACGACGCGTTGCCCGAAGGCAGGACGTGCATCGCGCTGATCGCCAACAACGGCGTCTTCGACAGCAATCCGGCCGTGGTCAGCGTGTATCGCAAGCGCCAGGGCATCCCGCCCAACGGCGGCGGCTACGGCGACTACAAGTATCCGAGCACGTTCACGAACCGGCGACCGGTGATCCTCGACCTGCAGGACCAGGTCCTGCGCAAGAACCGCACGGCCAAGATCGAGATCCTGGCTGTCGATCCCGAGGGGCAGCCGCTTCGCTTCTACAAGCGTACCGGCGAGGTCGGCGAGCTCGACGGCAACGTGTTGACCTGGCGGCCGCACTCGAAGGACGGAGACGGACCCCGTCCGGTGACGATCATCTGCTCCGACGGCACGGGTGGGAACAGCTACGGGGGCAAGCAGATCGAGCTGTACGTCGGCAAGCCGAAGGTGTACGCGCACATCACGGCGAAGCAGCTCGTCGGCAAGGCGCCGTTCACCGTCGAGGTCTCTGCCGCCGGCTCGTTCGGCGCCAAGGGCAGGCTGCAATACGGTTGGGAGTTCTTCACGCCTGTGCGCAAGCACAAGTCACCCACGTTTTCGATGCTCCCTCACGGCAAGACCGCGAAGCACACGTTCGACAAACCCGGCGTCTACGTCGTGAAGCTCTCGGTCGAGAGCGGGACCGGGAAGGACACCGAGACGGTGCGCGTGCTCGTGACCAAGGCCGAAAAGAAACCCGAGAAAGCCGCGGTGCTCGTGACGGGCAACGGCGTCGAGATCGCGGACGGCGACACGACGCCGCAGGCGTTCGACCACACGCTGTTTGTTGGCGACGGGTCGCGACTCGTCCGCGACTTCACGATCCACAATCGCGGCGACGAGGAACTCGAGCTGCTCGGATCGCATTCCGTCCACGTCGACTCGAAGGCGTTTCGCGTCGTGCAGCAGCCGCGCCGCAAGATCGCGGCCCGGGGCAGCACGCGCATGACGATCGAGTGGAGAAAGCACGCCGCCGCACCCGACCGCGCGACCGTCGAGATTCGCGCGAAGGTCGGTTCGTTCAAGTTCGGGGTCGGCCGCTGAACCGCCGCCAACCGCCCGAGGATACGGGACAGGGAACAACCTCTTGGCAACGCCAGCGGTTGCCGTAACCTGTTCCCCTCGAACCCTGGACCAGCGAACACACATGACCGCCGGCTCATCACCGCGATTCGTAACCAACCGCACGCGCCCTTCGTTCCCGAAACGCGCCGTCGTGACGGCCGGGATGCCGTACGGCAACAAGGACCTCCACTTCGGGCACGTCGGGGGGGTCTTCGTTCACGCGGACGCGATGGCCCGGTTCCTCCGCGACCGCATCGGCGTCGACAACGTGATCTTCGTGTCCGGGACCGACTGCTACGGCTCCGTGATCGTCGAGGATCATCGGGCCAGGGTCCAGAGCGGCGAGATCGACGGCTCGATCGAGGACTTCGTCGAGCTCAACCACGAGCGCCAGCGCGAGACTCTGTCGCTGTTCGAGATCTCGCTCGACACGTTCGCTGCTTCGGCCCTGGAGCCGTGGACCGGAATCCACCGTGATCTCGGCGCGCACATCATGCGGACGCTTTATGCGAACGGGCATCTCGAGAAGCGCACGACGCGGCAGTTCTACGACACCGAGGCCGAGACGTTCTTGACCGGCCGCCAGGTCGTCGGCCGGTGTCCGATCGCCGGCTGCAAGTCCGAGAAAGCGTACGCGGAGGAGTGCTCGCTGGGCCACCAGTTCGAGCCGAGCGAGCTCATCGCGCCGCGGAGCACGCTGTCCAAGGTCCGGCCCGAGATGCGCGAGGCGACCAACTGGTACGTCCCGCTCGAGAAGTTCCGCGAAGCGCTCGCGCCGTGGTACACGAGCTTGCTCGAACACGGGACGTGGCGCGACTTCTCGGTTCGCAACCTGCTCGAGTACTTCGAGCCGCCGACGATCCACGTCACGCGCGACCAGCTCGCCAAGGTCGACGAGATCGCGAACGAGCTGCCGCCGCACTCGCGCGAGGAGGGCAGGTCCAAGTCCGAGCGCCTGGTGTTCGAGCGGCTCCACGACATGGAGCGGGCCACCGATCGTCTGCGCGAGAACGACGTACGCTACCGCACGGGCAAGTCGCTCGTTCCGTTCCGGCTGACCGGCAACCTCGAGTGGGGCCTGCCGGCGCCCGACCTCGACGAGACGTCGGGCCTGACGTTCTGGGTCTGGCCGGAGTCGCTGTGGGCGCCGATCTCGTTCTCGGCGCGCGTGCTCGAGGAACGGGGTGCGAGCCGCGACGACTGGCACGAGTGGTGGTGCACCGACAGCGCCCACGTCTACCAGTTCATCGGCGAAGACAACATCTTCTACTACGGGCTCGCGCAGATGGCGTGCTTCCTCGGCATGCAGGGGCCGACGTTCTCGACCGACGTGCCCGAAGGACAGCTCAAGCTCACGCACATCGTCACGAACCGTCACCTGCTGTTCCTCGACAAGAAGGCGAGCAGCAGCGGCAAGGTCAAGCCGCCGCCCGCGCGCGAGCTCGTCGACCACTACACGGCCGAGCAGCTGCGCATTCACTTCCTGAGCCTGGCGCTCGGCGCGCGCAACGTCAGCTTCCGGCCGAAGCCGTACGACCCGAAGGCGGACGAACGGAGCGCCGACCCCGTGCTCAAGGACGGCAACATCCTGAGCAACGTGTTCAACCGGGCGGCGCGCTCGTGCTTCTACACGACGCAGAAGTACTTTGATCGGATCATCCCGATCGGAGAGGTCGGCGAGGACGTCATCCGTGCGTCGGAGAGCGTCATCTTCGATTTCGAGGAAGCGATGGCCCGCCAGGAGTTCCACGTCGCGATCGAGCACGCGGGCGCGTATCTCCGCGACATCAACGGGCGTTGGAGCCGCGACAATCCGTACAACAAGAGCTGTGATCCGGACGTGCGCAGGCAGGCTGTGATCGACGCGTTCCATGGGGTTCGCGTCGCTGCCGTGCTGCTGCACCCGGTCGCGCCGAACGGCACCGACAAGATCCGCCGGTTGCTGGGCATCGGGCCCGAGTTCTGGAGCTGGGACCGGATCTTCGAGCCGCTCGCGGCGTTCATGGAGGACCCGTCCACGCACGAGATCGCGGAGCTGCCGCCGCGCGCCGACTTCTTCGAGAAGCACCCGAGCCAGATCAAGGACGAGGGCTGAGCTCGCCGACGAACTGCCGCCAGCCGGCCTGGAAGTAGCGAACCGTGCTCGCGACGATCAGGATCGTCAGTGCGATGACGACCCACATCCCGCCGATGTCGGGCAGTCCGGCCGTGATCCAGAACAGCATCAGGAAGGTCAGGAAGCTCGCGAGCTTGCCGTGTTGCTCGTGCTCGACGACGACGGTGCCGCGCTTTGCGCGGATCAGGAGCCACCCGACCCCGAGGACCACGTCGCGTGCGACCACGACCGCGAAGAACCACATCGGGATCGTCCAGAAGAACGTGCTATCGTCGAACGCGAACAGCGTGATCAGCGCGACCTGGGCCAACTTGTCGGCGACGGCGTCCAAGGTCGCGCCGAACGCAGTGCCCAGCCCATAGCGACGGGCGAGCCAGCCGTCGGCGACGTCGGAGAAACCGAGCGCACCAAGCGTGACCATGCACGCGACGCGGCTCCTGGACTCGGCCGTCGCGAGCAGAAGGAACACGGGAATCAGGACGATGCGCAACCAGGTGATCGCGTTGGGCAGCCATCCGGGCAAACGGGCGGGTGCGTGGTCGCCCGTCTCTCGCGCGTCGGTCATGTCTGCTCGCGAACGACGGGGGAGTCGTGCTCGGGCAGATGCAGCAGGTTCGGGAGCAACCCGAGGTCAGGTGACGACATGCGATCATTGGACCCGCTGTCGGGCCGGGAGGGAAGCGGGCAGTCTGTGCCGCAACGCGACCACCGCGAGCTGCGGGCCACGACACGGTCTCTTCGTGGCGGGGACACGAAGCGTCTCGCGAGGGGTGCTCCCTGGCGGCGATGCCAGCGGCGGTTCGCGAGCGTGCCAGCGCGGGAGCCGTGCGTCTCCGTCGGGGATGCGATCTCTCACAGGTAGCCTAAAGAACCTGCCGAGATCAGACGATGAGGGCTGCCACGAGTGAGCGGCCGCACCGCGCACGAGATGGTAGATGTAGCCGAACCTGGGGGGGAGACCATGGTCTACACAGCCGAAATCAGTCGAGCGAATCCGACGTGCTTTTTGTTCATGATCGATCAGTCTCGGTCCATGGAGGACGAGATCAGCGCTGGTGACGGCAGTCAGCGCAAGTCCGACGGCGTTGCCGACAGCATCAACCGGTGGCTGCAGGAGCTGTCGATCAAGTGCGCGAAGTCGGAAGGCGTTCGAGACTACTACTACGTCGGTGCCATCGGCTACGGCCGCAATGTCGGACCGTGCTTCGCGGGCCCGCTCGAAGGCAGAGCACTCGTGCCGATCAGCGAGATCGCCGAGAACCCTGCTCGGCTGGAAGAGCGCGTCAAGAAGGTCCCGGACGGAGCAGGTGGACTCGTCGAGCAGACCGTTCGCACGCCAGTCTGGTTGGACCCGGTCGCCAACGGCGGCACGCCGATGTGCCGCGCCGCGGGTGAGGTGCAGCAGATCCTGCAGGATTGGGTGGGCGACCACCCCGAGTGCTTCCCGCCGATCGTCATCCACATCACCGACGGTGAAGCGACCGACGGCGACCCGACCGAGCGCGTTCGCATGCTGACGTCCCCGGCCTCCTCGGACGGCAACTCGATGTTGTTCAACATCCACTTGTCGGCCAACCCGAATGCGACTCCGATCATCTTCCCGGACGACCCGGGCGTGCTCCCCGACGACTACGCGCGGATGCTGTTCGAAACCGCGAGCCTGTTGACGCCGACGATGCGCGCGCTGGCCGCCGAGCACGGCATCAAGACCAGCGAGAACTCGCGCGCCTTCGTGCTGAACGCCGACATGGTCCTGCTCGTGCAGGCCATCGATATCGGAACGCGGCCGAGCAACCTGGGTGGCTACGAGCCCGATGACGTCGAGGCCGAGGAAGAGGAGTATGGCGACGACGACGTCGAGGCCGAAGAGATCCACGAGGACGAGTTCGACGACGACTCCGACGACTCCGACGACTCCGACGACGACGACGACGGTCTCCGCTAGTCAACGTTTCGGGGCCGGAGCCGGAGCTCGCAGCTCTGGCCCCGAGAGCACGCTAGCACCGGGCTGCCGGCAGGCTGTTCCGCTTCGAAGCAGAGAGGTCTGCGAGCCATGAGGGGGGACGGATGTGGATCGCGACGCAGGAGTTTCATGTTCCTAAGCAAGGCTCGTCGGAGGAGGAGTACGAGGATGCGTGCTTCCCGCCGGATGCCTTCTGCGGCGAGGTCTTCGAGTATCGCTGTGCCGTAGCGGACGGGGCGACCGAGTCGGCGTTCTCGGGCGAATGGGCGAATCTTCTCGTCGACAGCTTCGGCAATCATGAGCTCCGGCTCGCCGAGCAGCAGACGAAGCTGCAGCAGATGATCGGCGGGCGGCAGTTGCCGTGGTATCTCCAGGCCAAGGCGCAACGCGGTGCCCATGCCACGTTCGCGGGGCTCTCGCTTCGCGAGGAGATCGACTCGGGGAACGAGGCACCGATCGGGACCTGGCACGCGTTCGCGGTCGGCGACAGCTGCATGTTCCACGTGCGCGACACCAAGTTGCTCGAAGTCGGCCCGATGAACCGGTCGGAAGACTTCGGCAACTCCCCGCGTCTGTTGTCGAGCCAGCGAACCAAGCGGCTCATGCGTCATGCACCCGAGCTCAGCGTGATGAACGGTCGTTGGGAGGCCAACGACGTGTTCTACCTCGCGACCGACGCAATGGCCCAGTGGATCCTGTCCGAGGTCGAGTCCGGTCACAATCCGTGGGGCCTGCTCGAAGACCAGGGCCCCGAGACGTTCCCGATCATGATCGCGATCCTGCGCGAGACCAAACGGCTGCACAACGACGACACGACGCTCTTGCGCGTGGAGGTGGTGTGACATGTCGTCGGGGACACAGACGTCCTGGCCGACAATGGCGGAGTTCCAGGAGGCGGTCCAAGCGCCGTCCCTGTGCTTCGTCGACGGCGAGCTGAAGGGCGGTGAGCCGGTCGTCAATGCGCTCGGCCTGCCGCGGCCGATCTGCGGGCAGTTCGCGAGCGTCTACGAGGTCGAGTCCGGGCGTCACTTCGCGGTCAAGTGCTTCCTTCGCAACATCCCCGACCAACACGAGCGATACGCGAAGATCTCCGATCACCTGAAGGCGCAGAGCACCGACTACTTCGTTACGTTCGAATACCAGTCCGACGGGATCAAGGTCCGTGGCAGGGCATACCCGCTCGTCAAGATGGAGTGGGTCGATGCGCTCGGGCTCAACGAGTTCATCGAGAACAACCTCCAGAACCCCGAGGCGCTGCGCGAGCTCGAACGCCGCTGGCTCGAACTGCTCGAAGACCTGCGCGCGATCGGAGTCGGCCACGGCGACCTGCAGCACGGCAACGTGTTGGTTCAACCCGACGGGTCCCTGCGTCTGATCGACTACGACGGGATGTGGGTTCCGTCGCTGGCGGGCGAGACCAGCCATGAGATCGGGCACCCCGACTACCAGAGCCCGCGACGGACCGAGACGGACTTCGACGCCGACGTCGACCGCTTCGCTGGAACGATCATCCGGCTGGCGATCCACGCGCTCGCGATCGACCCGAGCCTGTGGCAGAAATACGACAACGGAGACAACCTGCTGTTCCGGCGTCAGGACTACCTGAAGCCGTCGAAGTCGAAGCTGCTCGCCGAGCTGCGCGCGCTCGGCGATGCCGAGATCGACGCGGGGCTCGACGCGCTGTTCGGCCAGTTCAGGTCGGAGCCGGGTGGATCCAAGCAGCCGAAGAAGCCCGCGGAGAAGACGAAGCCGGCCGAAGCGCCCAAGCCGGACAAGCAGACTACGCAGCCGGCGCAGAGAAAGCAGACGCGGGCTGTGACGTCACCGCCGCCGAAACAACAGCCGCCCAAGCAAGCGAAGAAGGGGAAGAAGCACCAGAAGAAGCTGCGCGGCAAACGGGCCAAGACGCGAGCCGCGCGCACGCGCCGAGCTACGCAGCCAAGCGGGTCGGTACCGTCCTGGCTCAACGATCATGTCCCGGCGTCAGGTGCTCCGCAGGCTGGAGCTTCGAATGCCGGACAGCAGCCGGCGAAGCCGGTTGCCAATAAGCCCGCGGCGACGCCTGCGAAAAAGCCGCAGCCACAGGCCAAAGCCGGCACGCAGCCCGGCAAGCAGAAGACGCGGCCGGCAGCCACACCCGCGGCGCCGCAACCGGCACTGCAGCCCGCGCAGCAGCCGGCTCCGCGACAGACCACGCAACCAGCCCCGGCCCAGGCGAAGCCGGCCCAGGCGAAGCCCGCGGTCGTGATCGGCCCGCGCCGGCGCCCGCGTGGCAGGGCGTTCTGGGGGCTCGTCCACCTTCTGGCGGTGCTGCCTCTCGCCGTGCCCGAGGTCGCGCAGTCACTGTCGTTTCCAGCGAAGGGCGAGCCGATCGCGTCGCTCCCCGAGTGGTGCTTCAACGTCGCGCTCGGCCTGGGTTGCGCGTCCGTGTTGAGCCAGTTCGTGTTACCGAAGATCCACCGCGCGTTGCGCTTGTGGTTCTTCGGATACCTGTTGCCGCTGTTGCTGCTCAACCTGATTTCGATCGTCATGAACGGGCCGGAGTCGGCCACGGGCCTCGACTGGACGCTTCTGTGCGCCACAACAGGTGCGTTGATCCTGGCAAGCCTGTGGGTCGTGATCTTCGGACGCAAGAAGCCGAAATCGCCCTGACGATCTAGCTCCGCTAGGGGCCGGAGTCTAGATCGATATGAAATGTGTCAGATGTGATGAGAGGGTCGACCTCCGAAACGCAGTAGCCTTTCGGCTCTGCAATCAAATAACGCAGTCGCCTTGCGGCGCTGCAAGGAGATCGACCCAGTGACACAGACTACCGCAATCTCG
>Ga0210086_1001152_pt1 | contig 14021 bp, 11 predicted proteins | sample China_Galinas_PW_3_FD_184867 | JGI IMG/M metagenome (GOLD analysis project Ga0210086, IMG submission 184867) | Wetland microbial communities from San Francisco Bay, California, USA, that impact long-term carbon sequestration - China_Galinas_PWB_D2... | ecosystem: Environmental > Aquatic > Marine... | reverse complement strand
GCCACCCCGGCGGTTCAGATCGTGACCCCGGTCTCGGCATCGCGGAGGGTCCGGTCGGCCTTGCGCACCCAGACGAGCGGGGCGGCGACGGCGATCGAGGAGTAGGTGCCGACGATGATGCCCATGAGCAGGGCGTAGCTGAACGCACGGACGCCCTCGCCGCCGTCCACGTACAGGATGATCGTCGCGATGAACGTGGTGCCGGAGGTGATGACGGTGCGGCTGATCGTCTGGTTGATCGCGTCGTTGATGACCGTGCGCGAGGCGTACGGGAGCTTGCCGCGGTTCTCGCGGATGCGGTCCATGATGATGATCGTGTCGTTGAGCGAGTAGCCGATGATGGTCAGGACCGCCGCGACCAGGTTCAGATCGATCTTGAACGGGAGGATCATCAGCGCGTTGGCGATGGAGCTGTCGTTGGCGTAGAGGTAGTCGGCCAGGGCGATCAGCCCGATCACGGCGAGCACGTCGTGGAACAGGCACGAGATCGCCGCGAGTGAGTATCGCACCGACCCGAACCGCACGTAGATGTAGATCATGATGAGCAGGAAGCTGATGAAGATCGAGCCGATGGCCTGCGCCTTGAAAGTGCTGGCGATGGCCGGGCTGAAGCTCTGCACGCTGGCCAGCCCGGTCGCCTCGGTCAGGGCGTCGTGCGCGATCGTCCACTCCGAATCGAGCACCTCGTCGTCGAACCGGTCCTGGTTGTCGAAGTAGGTGAGCGTCGGGTCGCGGACGAGGACGACCGCTGCGGTGGCCGCGTCGGGCGTGCCCTTGATCGCGACGACTTCGCGCACGCGGCCGAGCAGGGAGAGACTGGCGTACTCGGGCAGGGCCGCCATCTTCTCGGCCATGCGGTCGATCCGCTGCTGGAGCGACTCGACCGAGGCCGGCGGGGAGATGTCGTCGAGGACAATCGCGGCGCCGCCGAAGTACGCCTCGACGTCGTTGCGCACGTCGAGGCGGTTGATCGACGGTCCGAGCGGGACGGCACCGGACGCCTCTCGCTGGATGATGGGGTAGGCGGGCGGCGCTTCGTCTGCGGAGAGGGTCGCGCCGGCGAACGTGAGCGGCTCGAGTTCCGGCATCTCGTCGCGGAAGGCGGTGGAGAGGGCGCGTTCGACGGCGCGCTGATCGGTGGCGATGGTCTTGATGTTGAACTCGTCGGAGGTGACGCCGTCCTCGGCCGGGTTGATCGGCAGGATGGTGGGGTTGTTGAGGTCGTGGAGCGGGTCGGTGTCGGGGACATCGGCGGCGATTTCCTTGACCCGGTTCTCGACCTCGGCGCGGGTCATGGTGATGGGGTTGCCGTCGGCGTCGGCGAAGCGGAGGGTGACCTGGGTGCCGCCGCGGAACTCGATGTCGAGCATGTTGGAGCCGTACCCGAAGACCATGACGAGCCCGAGGGTGATCGCGGAGCCGGAGAGGACGATGAACACGTACCGCAGGGCCATCCAGTTGATCTTCGGCTCGAGCAGGCGCTCGAGCGGCTTGATGATCATGGGGAGCATGGACATCCTGCGGATACCGATGGTGTCGACGAACAGGGCGAAGATGATGCGGCTGATGATCAGGGCGCTGAAGAGGGTGGCGACCACGCCGATGCCGAGGGTGATGGCGAAGCCCTTGATCTCCTGGGTGCCGAAGTAGGCGAGCACGAAGCAGACGATGAGGTTGGTGACGTTGCCGTCCACGATCGAGGAGAGGGCTCGCTGGTACCCGAGGCGGACGCTGGTCCGCAGGTCGGAGCCCTCGCGGAGTTCCTCGCGGACGCGCTCGTAGATGAGCACGTTGGCATCCACGGCCATGCCGAACGTGAGGATGACGCCGGCGATGCCGGGCAGTGTGAAGGCGGCGCGGTTGAGCGACATGGCGCCGAGGATGAGCAGCGCGTTGCAGAACAGGCTGACGACCGCGACGAGCCCGTACCCGAAGTAGTAGACGACCATGAAGACGCTGACAGCGGCGAGGGCCCAGATGCCCGCGTTGAGCCCGCTCATCAGGTTGTCATGCCCGAGGTCGGGACCGACCGAGCTGACGCTGATCGGTTGTTCGCTGAGCTTGGCCTGGAGCGAGCCCGCGGCGAGCACGTTGATGATGTAGTTGAGCTCCTGCGGGCTGAAGTCGCCCTCGATGATGCCGGCGGCCGAGATGGTCGAGTTGATCCGCGGGGCGGTGTAGATCTGGTCATCGAGGAGGATGGCCATCTTCTTGCCCTGGTGGGTGCTGGTCAGCTCGCGGAGCAGCTCGGCGCCCTTGGCGTTCATGCGGAACGAGATGGCCGGGCGGTTGAGCTGGTCGCGTCCCTCGCTGGCGCCGGAGACGCTCCAGGTGGAGCCCTCGGCCTTGGTCAGACGCGAACCCGGCGCGTCCCAGCAGAGCAGGTAGTACTCGCCGTTGTAGTCCTCGCCCACATACCCGCGGGTGGAGAAGAACGCGCGCGGGTTCGCCTGGAGGTAATCGAACTGCTCGAACGAGTCGTACCAGTTCTCGATGTCGTTGATCTTGTACCAGGCGGCATCGCCGGCGCGGGTGTTGCGTGGGCCGACGCGGCGCAGTTCGTCGCGCAGGCGTGCCTCGTCGGGGTGGGCTCCCGGGTCCACGGTGATGCGGAAGTCGAGCACGCCGGCACCCTGGAGCATCCGGATCAGGTCGTTGGGGTCGTCGAGGGTGGTGCGTTCGCGCTCATAGGTCTGGTAGGCCTGCCTGATCTTCTCGAGCTGATCGCCCCAACGCGGGTTGCGTTCGACGAGCGCAGTCCACGCCCGCTCGCGCGGGCTGGGGACCTCGCCCATCTCGCCGGTGGACTCGTGCTTCTTGAGGCGCGAGCGGTTGGACAGGTGGAGGATGCGGTCCACATCTTCGGGCGAGATGGCCGCAGACAGCGCGTTGTCGCGTGCCTTCTCGTAGGCGAGTTCGGCCTGGGCGGTGCGCAGCGCGAGGTCGTCGATCTTCGCCTGGGCATCGCCCGCGTCGCGCGCCTCGTTGTACTTCTGGCGGGCGTCCGCCGCCTCGTCGAACGCCTGCGCCGCGCCCGTCAACGCCTCGCCCATATCGGCGTTGCCGCCGGCGAGCTGCTCGAGACGGGCGGCCCGCGCGTCGGGGTCCAGCCGCATCGCCAGCTCGAAGTCGTTGGCGTCGATCGACGACGCCCGCAGCTTGTCGAGCTCGGCGCGGTACGCGTTGCGCAGACCGGCGACTTTGGGGTTGGAACGCGGCATCGAGATCTCGATGCGGTCGCGCCCCTGGGCGACCATCGAGATCTCCATGAGCCCCTCGGGATCGACGCGGCGCTTGAGCACCTCGATCGTCTTGGCGAGGGTCTGCTGGGCGTTCTCGTCGTCGCCGATCTGGACCGAGTAGACCAGCGTCACGCCGCCGCGCAGATCCTTGCCCAGGCGCAGCTTGGTCTGCGGCGGGTAGATCGACCAAGCGAAGAAGACGAGGATGGCGAGGACAAAGATGGAGTTGCGGAGCAGGTGGCGCATGAGATGTCCGGGGGTTGTTCTGGGATCCGGTGAGGGGTGAGTTTAGACCCCCCGCAGGGCCGGATCAGGGCTCGGCGGGCTGGGGCTCGGCGCCGAAGCCGGGCTTGAGCACCTGCTGGATGGCCGAACGGCTGAAACGGATGCGGGTGTTCGAGGCCTCGTCAACCTTGAGGACAATCTCGTCGTTCTTGACCTCGACAATCGTCCCGATGACCCCCCCCACCGTCTGGACCTTGGCGTTGCGGGCGAGGCTGGCGAGCATCTCGGCCTTCCTGCGTTTGTCCTTCCGCCCGGACATGACGCTGGTGAAGACCATGAAGACCAGCAGGAGGATCATGATGAGGAAGAACGAGCTGCCGCCGAATGCGCTCGGGCCGGCGGGCGGCGTGCCCCCGGGCCCGGCCGGCTGAGAGCCGGCAGGGGCCGCTTGGTCGCCCGGGACGCCCTGCGCGAGAACGAGGCTGGTGAGGTCGTACATGCTCATGGGTTCCCCAGATCGGCGTGGAGCCCGGGGGCCGCGACGGGCCACCGAGCCTCCAGGCGGGACCAGTCATCTTCGCGGACGGCGGCGCGGATGTCCAACATGAGGCGTTGGAAGTGCCTGAGATTGTGGAGGCTGAGGAGGATCGGCCCGAGCATCTCGCGGGCCATAAACAGGTGCCGCAGATAGGCCCGGCTGAGGGGTGCGTCGGCGGGCCACCCGTGGGCGGCGGGGTCGCAGGCGGGGCAGTCGCACCCGTCTTCCAGCGGGGCCGGGTCTTCGGCGAAACGGGCATTGCGCAGGCGGAGCTGCCCGGTCCGGGTGAAGGCGTTGGCGTTGCGCCCGTTGCGGGTGGGCAGGACACAGTCGAACATGTCCACGCCGGCTCGGACCGCCGCGACCAGGTCGCGCTCGTACCCGACGCCCATGAGGTAGCGCGGCTTGTCGTCGGGGAGCAGCGCGGCGGTGTGCGCGACCACGCGGGCGATCTCTTCGTGCGGCTCGCCCACCGCGACACCGCCGATCGCGTACCCGGGCAGCTCGACATTGCCGACTCGGCTGGCCGACCACGAGCGCCGGGCGAGGTCGGTCCCGCCCTGGACTATGCCGAACAGCGCCTGGTCGTCGGGGCGCCCGTGGGCGCGGGCGCATCGCTCGAGCCAGCGGATGGTGCGCTCGTTGGCCAGGTCGAGCCGCGCGTCGTGGTCGTAGTTCTTCATGCGGGCGCGCAGCTCGATGTGCCGGTCGCGGGCGAGGCTCGGCGGCGCGGCCGAGGGATCGAGCGGCGGCGGGCAGTCGTCGAACGCCATGATGATGTCGGCGCCGAGCTTGTTCTGCACCTGGATCGCACGCTCGGGCGAGAGGTGGATCGGGGTGCCGGTGACGATCGACTTGAAGGTGACGCCGTCGTCGTCCACGGCGTTGATGTCGGCCATCGAGAACGCCTGGTACCCGCCGGAATCGGTGAGGATGGGGCGGCTCCAGCCCATGAAGCGGTGGACGCCGCCGAGGGCCGCGACCTGCTCGGGCCCTGGGCGGAGGAGCAGGTGGTAGGTGTTGTTGAGCGTGACCTGGGCGCCGGTGTCGGCGAGCTGGTGCGGCGTGACACCCTTGACGGCGCCGCGGGTGCCGACGGGCATGAACGCCGGCGTGTCGAACGACCCGTGCGGGGTCTCGACCACGCCGACGCGGGCGGCGCTGGAGCGGTGGGAGACAGTGAATCGGAGGGGCGCGGGCATGGACGGGCGATGGTACGGAGCGTATTGCGGGAAGCGGAGCCCCCGCCTGCTTGCCCACGGGTGGGCTGCAAGACTCCGCGGACCTTCGTCCGCGGCTCTTCACGAAGGACGAATCACGAATCTCGAATGCCGGTTCTCATCCTCGTCGGCGTTCGGCCTCGGACGCGCGGGCGAGGAGGCGCTTTTCCTTTTCGCTGAGCGAGTCCATGCCGTGCTCGCCGACCTTCCTGAGGATGCGGTCGATGTCGAGTTGGCTGGGGCCGTGAGGTTTGGGTCGGCGTGGCCCCTTGCGTGAGTCGCCGAAGATGTCGAAGAAGTCGCGGAGGAGGTGGGCGTTGCGGATGAAGAACCAGCCGGCGATGGCGCCGCCGACGTGGGCCGCGTCGCCGCCGGCGTTCTGCCCGGCGCGGAGGAGGTTGACCACCGCGAGCCCGACGTACCCGTAGGCGAGCCACTTCATGCGCAGCGGGATGGGCGGGAAGATGAGGTACACAACCGCATTGGGGGCGATGCGTGCGCAGGCGATGATGACGCCGAACACGCCCGCCGATGCCCCGATCAGCGGCGTGTGGATGTCGCCGAAGAGCACGCCGGGCAGGCGGAGCCCGAGCCCCGCGCCGAGGACGTTGAGGATGAGGTAACTCACCCCACCGAACACGCCGCACACGAGATAAAACGCCGCGTAGCGCTTCGGACCGAGCTGCTGCTCGACGAGCCCGCCGAAGATGAACAGCCCGAACATGTTGAAGAAGACGTGGGTGAGGTTGGCGTGGAGGAACTGGAAGGTGACGAAACGCCAGACCTCGACGCGGAAGAAGGCGCGGGCGGTGGAGAAGTGCCCGTACGCCTCGAGCGGGTCCATGACGATGTACTCTTGGGTCCCGACCATCCGCCCCGACGCGTCGAGGTAGCGTTTGAACAGCAGGTTGCCGACGCGGCGCAGGTCCTGAGGGCTCGCGACCCTCGTACCGAGCTGTCCCCGCGCGCCGCCCTGGATGAGATAGTCGTGGTCGATGCTCAGTTGTCCCTGCACGTTCGGGCTGAGCCGCGACTCGACGAGCACGGGCACGCCGCTGTTGGCCAGCGTCAGCCCGAAGACGAAGACGGCGAAGTTGATGATGATGATCCAGGTGTTGACGCTGAACATGCCGAGCACACCGACGGTGCGTCCGGACACGCCCCCGCCCATCGTGCCCCCGACGCGCCGGTTCCTGACGTAGTCACGGTCGTAGATGCCCACAGTGGCTCCCGGATCGGCCCGCGGGCCGCCTGGTCTTTGGGATTGCCCTTCCGGACGTTCAGCGCCCCCGCTGCTCGGCCGACTCCCGCGCCAGCGTCTTCTTCTCGCCGCGGGTCAGCGCCCCCATGCCTTCGTCCTTGATCTTGGCGAGGATACGGTCGACCTCGCGCCGGTGCTCACGCTCGCGTTTCTCGCGTTTTAGATCCGCCCTGGTCGGCTCGGAGCGTGTCCGCAGTTCGCGGTCGCTCATCCTCGCCGCGGCCAGGTCGTACGGGTCCTCGGCCACCGCCGCGAAACGCAACTGCTGCTTCTGCTGCCAGCAGTAGAACCCGCCGAACAGCGCGAGAGCAATCAGCAGTGTCTGGTTGGTGACGATGGCGAGCACGGTGAGGGCGCCGGCGGCCACGAGACCCACCGTCAGCGTCACCTCGGTCGCCCGCCGGTGCCCCATGCGCGCCCAGAGGACGGCGTGCAGGGTCCGCCCGGCGTCCATCGGGTACATCGGCACCAGCATGTTAAACGCGAAGAGGACCACGTTCACGTAGAACCAGTACCACAGCACGATCAACCAGAGCGGCTGGATGCCCTCGTCGAGCGTCGCCAGCCCGAACCCTTCGCTGGCGTTGAAGTAGTTGAACACGACCGCGCCGACGTTGCCGGTGATAACGACGATCGCCGCCCCGAGGACCAGCGCAAGGACCACGTTCACGGCGGGCCCGCCGATGACAGTGACGAGGTTGGCGCGCCAGGTGTTGGGCGGGCGGCAGCTCGCGAGCCCGCCGAGCGGCCACATCAGGATGTCATCGGCATCGCCTTTCACGGCGCGGCAGGCGATGCAGTGCCCGTACTCGTGGAGCAGCACGGTGCCGAAGAGCACGAACATCGCGATCGACTGGAACATGATGCCGGACGAGTCGCGGACGAGCGATCCGAGCAGCTCGAAGGCGATGTAGAGCAGGAAGAAGATGTGGACGCGGACGCGGATGCCCCACGCGGTGTAGAGGGTGAGCGCCCACCCGAGCGGGTTCTCGCCGTCGCCGAAGATGCGACGGAGGGCGTCGCCGGATGTGCCGCCGCGTCTGGTCATCTGGCAGGTGGTCTCCCGTTCCGGTGTCGGCGCGATCCGCGACGGACTGTACCGGGCGGGGGCGCCGGGGGCTTCAGATCAGCCCCTTGCGGGCCGCCAGCAGCAGAGTCACGATCGACTTGGCGTCGATCAGCTCGCCCGAGTCGAGCATCGCCATCGCCCGCTCCGAGGGCACCGGCTCGACCGTCAGCCGCTCGTCGGGCTCGAGCCTCTGCCCGACCACTTCGAGCCCGGTGGCGAGGAACCCGTGGATCACCTCGTCGGACATCCCGGGCGAGGTGAAGAACGTGGCGATCGGCTCCAGAGCCGACGCCCGGTACCCCGTCTCCTCCTCGAGCTCGCGGGCGGCGCAGGTCGCGGGGTCCTCGCCGGGGTCGAGCGTGCCGGCCGGCAGCTCCCACAGCGTCCTCCCCACCGCGAAGCGTTCGACGCGTTCGAAGACGATGAGCATCTCGCCGTCGCGTTCGAGCAGCGGCAGGATGACCGCCGCGCCGGGGTGGCGCACCGCCTGCCGGCTCAGCACCCCGCCGTCGTTGGCCCGGAGCGTGACCTCGAAGAAGTCGAACTTGCGACCCTCGTGGATCGGCGTCTCGGCGATGACGCGTTCGGCGGCGGGGTCCATCGCGCTCACCCCTCGGCCGGCCAGATCATCCGCCCTCCGCCCACCGGCACGATCTTGTTGATCTTCGCGACCACGTCGTCGGGGAGCGGGCCCCTGGCGCCGCCCTCGGTATTGCCCGACGCCTGCTCCCGGTTGCGCGCGCCGGGGATCACGGTCGAGACGGCCGGGTGCGAGATCACGAACCGCAACGCCAGCTCGACCAGCGAGACGCCGGCCTCCTCGGCGATCGTGCGCAGACGCTCGACCGTCGCGAGGTCGCGGTGGAATTGGGCGTTCTGCTCTTCGTCCTCGATCCACGCCTGCCGGAAGTCGCCCTCGTGGAACTTCGACTCCTCGTGGAACTTGCCGGCGAGGATGCCCATCGCGATCGGCCCGCGCACGATCACGCCGATCCCCGACTCACGGCAGTACGGGAAGATGGCGTTCTCCGGCTGCCGATTCAGGATCGAGTAGTCGATCTGGAGCGTGTCGCAGTCGCCGTCGGCGTTGAAGGTCTTCACCAGCTCGAAGTTAGACGTGCTGATCCCCCATGCCCGCACCTTGCCCTGCTCCTTGAGCGTGCGGAAGCCCTCGATGAAGACGGGTGTGGTCGGTTCTTCGTACCAGATGTGGCACTGAATGAGGTCGAGGTGGTCGGTGCCGAGACGCCTCAGCGAGTCTTCGACGCCGGCGACGAGCTTCTCGACGCTGGTGTACTGGCTCTGCTGCTTCGCGCCGTCGTACCCGATCCAGCCGATCTTGGAGCCGACGATGAAGCGGTCGCGCCGCCCCTTCATCGCTCTGCCCAGCAGCTCCTCGGAGTGCCCCATTCCGTAGACGTCGGCGGTGTCGAAGAAGGTGACGCCGCGCCCGAGGGCCTCGTCGATCGCGTCGAGCGCGCCGCTGTCATCGGTGGGCCCCCACCCGCCGCCCTGGGCCCAGAGCCCGATGCCGATCTCGGTAACGTCGATGCCGCTGCGCGAGCCGAGCGGGCGTGTCCTGAGGTTGGTCGAAACCGGCATGTCTGCCCCCTTCCGCGGCATTGTGTGGGCGCGGGGGCGGGCGTTCAACCTCCGGAACGTTACATGTGCGCTTTGTTCAGCGCCACCATGTCGTCGAGCCGTACACGGCGCTGTCCCCCAGCTCCTCGGCGATGCGGAGGAGCTGGTTGTACTTGGCGTTGCGGTCCGAGCGGCACGGAGCCCCGGTCTTGATCTGCCCGCAGTTGGTCGCGACGGCGACGTCGGCGATCGTCGCGTCCTCGGTCTCGCCGGAGCGGTGGCTGATCACACAGGCGTAGCGGTTGCGCATCGCGTACCCGACCGTGTCGAACGTCTCGCTGACTGTGCCGATCTGGTTGAGCTTGATGAGCACCGCGTTGGCGCACCCCTCGGCCACGCCCCGCTCGACGAACTTCTTGTTGGTCACGAAGTTGTCGTCGCCGACGAGCTGGATCTTGTCGCCGAGGCGCGACGTCAACTTCGCCCACCCCTCCCAGTCGTTCTCGCCCAGCCCGTCCTCGAGCGAGCGGATCGGGTAGCGCTCGCACCAGTCGGCGTAGAGGTCGATCATCTCGTCGCTCGAGACGATCTCCTGCGTCGAGCTGAAGAACTTGTAGCCGGTCTTGCCGTCCTTCTCGGCCTCGGACCACAGTTCGCTCGATGCCGGATCGAGGGCGAGGAAGACCTGCTCGCCCCACGAGTATCCGGCCTTGCCGACGGCCTCCTCGATCACTTTCAGTGCGTCCTCGTTGTCCTTGAGGTTGGGGGCGAAGCCGCCCTCGTCGCCGACGGCCGTCGAGAGCCCGCGGGCCGCGAGCACCTTCTTGAGGGTGTGGTAGATCTCGACGCCGGCGCGGAGCCCCTCGGCGTAGTCGTCGAAACCCCACGGCTGGATCATGAACTCCTGGAAGTCCACGGTGTTGTCGGCGTGCTTGCCGCCGTTGAGGATGTTGAACATCGGGACGGGCACGATCCTGGCCGCCGAGCCACCGAGGTAGCGGTACAGGGGCAACCCGGCGGCATCGGCGGCGGCCTTGGCGACCGCGATCGAGACCCCGAGGATCGCGTTGGCTCCCAGCTCGCCCTTGTTGGGCGTCCCGTCGATCTCCAGCATCGTCGCGTCGATCAGCTCCTGCTCGCGGGCGTCGAGCCCCTCGACCGCCGGGGCGATCCGCTCGTTGACGTTGTCCACCGCCTTGAGCACGCCCTTGCCCATGTAGGTCGATGTGTCGGCGTCGCGGAGCTCGACGGCCTCGTTCTCGCCGGTGCTGGCCCCGCTGGGGATGCCGGCCCGCCCGATCGAGCCGGAACTGAGCCCGACCTCGACCTCGACGGTCGGGTTGCCGCGTGAATCGAGGATCTGGCGGGCGTGGACGACTTCGATATCGAAAGCCATGTGGCGTCTCCCTGGGTTCTGCGCCGATGGTAGGCCCGGGCGTTCCGGGCCCCCGGGATTGGCCCGATCCCCCGTCCGCGATATCGTGGTGTGCGGGAGACATGCGTATGGCGTCCGCGACGGAGAGCTACGGCAAGCGGATCGAGCGGCTGCGGGCCGACCTGGTCAGCCAGGGGCGGCGGGTGCAGGCGCTGGTCGAGGCGGCGTTCGCGGCGTTGATCGGCGGCGACGAACGGGCCGCGGCCAGCACCGTCGAACTCGACGACCAGATCGACCGCGTCGACGTCGAGATCGAACGCGCGTGCGTGAAGCTGCTGGCCGAGGCGTCCGGTGCCGGCGTCGGGCTCACCGAAGAGCAGTTCCGCAGCGTCCTCACCGTCGTGAAGGTGAACAACGAGCTGGAGCGGACGGCCGACCGCGGCGTCGACATCGCCGAGCGGGTCGGCGCGATCCGGCAGAGCTGCGGCGAGCTGCCCCGCGTCTTCGAGGTCATGACCAACAGCGTCGTCGGCATCATCCGCGATACCTGCGAGGCGTTCGAGAAGACCGACGCCCACCTCGCCCGCGTCGTGCTCCGCAGCGAGGACACCGTCGAGGAGTTCGAGCGTCAGGTCCTCATCGGGCTCGAGGAGCAGCTCGCCACCGGCTCGGTCAAGGTCGAGACCGCGTTCGGGCTGCACGAGGTCTCGGCGGCGTGCTCGCGGATGGCCGACTACTGCACCAACATCGCCGAGCAGGTCCTCTACGTCGCCACCGGCGCCATCGTCCGGCACACCGATCAGGGGTGGGTCGACGTCGGTGAGGGGTGATCACGGGTCCTCAGGCTGGACGCCGAGGCTGAGGCGTCTTCGCCGAAGGCTCGGATTCGCCCGAATACCCCGCGGCGTTCTGAGCACCGACCGATCCGAGGCTTCGCGGACTCAACCCCGCCGTCCGATCCCGATCACCCCACCGGCTTTGCAGAAGCGAGATCGCCGGCACTCCCCGCCATGCACACCGACGACAGCGCGTCGCAGACGTAATTCACGTCGTCGGTGGTGTTGAACACGCCGAAGCTGATGCGGGTCGCGCCGCCGGTCTTGGCCGTGCCGAACGTCGCGTGGGCACGCGGGGCGCAGTGCAGCCCGGCGCGGGTGAGAATGCCGTGCTCGGATTCGAGCACAGCCGCGAACTCGTGCGAGGTCATCGCCTCGTGGGCGAAGGCGAAGACGCACATGCGTTGTTCGGGCTCGAGCGGCCCGAGCAGCGTGAGCCCGGGGTAGCCCGACTCGTCTGACAGCCGGTCGAGCATGACGCGCGTCATCGCCAGTTCGTGCTCGTAGATGTTCTCGACGCCGTAGTCGAGCAGCCAGCGTGCCGCCTCGCCGAGCCCGGCGATGCCGGGTGTGTTGTGCGAGCCGGCCTCGTAGCGGTCGGGCATGTTGTCGGGGTGGGTGTCGAGGTCGCTGACGCTGCCGGTGCCGCCCTGCCGCGTGGTCGCGACCACCTGCTCAACGCCGGGTCGGATGTAGAGCCCGCCGGTGCCGAGCGGCCCGAGCAGCCCCTTGTGACCCGGAAACGCGAGCATGTCGATCTTCATCGCTTCGACGTCGATCGGCAGGTGCCCGAGCGACTGGGCCGCGTCGACCAGCAGCAGCACGCCGGCGTCGCGGCAGATCGCGCCGATCTCCGCGATGAGCTGGATCGAGCCGGTGATGTTGCTGGCGTGCCCGAGGGCAACCAACGCGGTGTCGTCGCGGATCGCCCCGCGCAGCTCGTCGAGGTCGCACCGCCCGGTCCGCTGGTTGCACTTGAGGCAGGTCCACTCGACGCCCCCGTCCTCGACCAGCGCGTTGAACGGGCGCAGGATCGAGTTGTGGTCCATCGCGGTGGTGATCAGGTGGATCGGGCGGTCCGGCTGGGTCAGCTTGCGGTGCCGCACCACGCCCTTGATCGCCAGGTTCAGCGAGTCCGACGCGTTGAGCGTGAAGATCATGTGGTCGGGCGCGTCGGCGCCGATCAGCATGCACAGCCGCTCGCGGCAGTCGGTCAGGATCGCCGCGCTCTTCCGCGACTCGTCGTACGCCCCCCGCCCGGGCGAGGCCCCGAGCTTGGTCATGTAGTGCGCCATCGCCTCGACGACGCCGGGGGGCTTCGGGAAACTCGTCGCCGCGTTGTCGAGATACAGCCTTCTCTTCGCCATACCGGACTCTAGGGGCGCTTGAGTATTCAGGGCTGCTTCGGGCGGGTGTAGAACGGCAGGGGGACGACCTCGGCGTCGAGCTTCGCCCGCCCGGCGTCAACCGCCAGCGCCGTCCCCGGCTCGGTCGATTCGCGCTCCACGAACGCCATCGCGATCGGGCGGTCGAGCGTCGGGCTCAGGCACCCGCTCGAGACCGCCCCCACCGCCGTGTCGCCGGCGAGCACCGTCATGCCCTGGCGCGGGGTGCGCTTGCCGTCGAGCACCAGCCCGACCAGCGTCCTCGCCGGCCCGCCCGCGTCGCGCGACCTCTTCAGCGCCTCCTGTCCGACGAACGGCTCGGGCCGGTCGCCCTCGTCCTTGTCGAGATTGATCGCGAAACCGACGTTGCACCCCAGCGCGTCGATGTCCTCGCCCAACTCGTGCCCGTAGAGCGCCATCCCCGCCTCGAGGCGGAGCGTGTCGCGGGCGGCCAGCCCGATCGGGCGGATGTCGGCCCCTTCGGCGGCCATGTCGATGTCCTTGAGCAGCAGCTTCAACGCCGTATCGACCATGCCCGAGGGCAGCACCACCTCGACGCCGTCCTCGCCCGTGTACCCGGTGCGCGAGACGATCAGCTTGAACACCAGCAGGTTCTTGACCGTGAAGCGGTACCGCTTCAGCGTCGGTACCTCGCTCGAGACGCGGGAGATCATGTCCATGACCTTCGGGCCCTGAAACGCGAGCATCGCCGTCTTGAGCGTGCGGTCGTCGATCTCGACCTTGTACTCATCCTCGGCCTTGACCGAAGCGAAGTGATCGAGAAGCTTCTCACGGTTCGCGGCATTCACCACGAGCATGAACTCGTCGTCGTCGAGTCGGTAGATCAGCGCGTCGTCGCGGACCCCGCCCCGCTCGTTGCAGATCAGGGTGTAGCGGCACTGCCCCTGCTTCATGTCGCTGACGCGCCGGGTGCACAGCCGCCCGACCAGCCGGCGCGCGTGCCGCCCCTTGAACCACACCCGCCCCATGTGCGAGACGTCGAACAGACCCCCGTTCGTGCGCACCTGTTTGGCCTCGTCCTGCACGCTTCCGTAGCGCAGCGGCATCTCCCAGCCGGCGTACTCGACGAGGTGAGCGCCGAAACGCTCGTGGAAGGCGCGGAGGGGGCTCTGATTCACGGCGTACTCCTTCGGGGGCATGCTACGCAACAAGAGCACGATCACGGGTCATCCGCGAGCCGGCTCGTGCCGAGCCGGTCCACCTACAGCGGCCAGGGCATGTTGTCGAGCAGACGCGTGGTGCCGACCGGTCCGGCGACCAGCGCCCGC
>Ga0210086_1001149_pt1 | contig 14044 bp, 10 predicted proteins | sample China_Galinas_PW_3_FD_184867 | JGI IMG/M metagenome (GOLD analysis project Ga0210086, IMG submission 184867) | Wetland microbial communities from San Francisco Bay, California, USA, that impact long-term carbon sequestration - China_Galinas_PWB_D2... | ecosystem: Environmental > Aquatic > Marine... | reverse complement strand
TCGGCGGTCCGTGACTCCTCCGGCTGGGAAGCGGGCGACACCGTCACCTGGCGGCCGAGCCGGAACAATCGCTGATCGCGGATCGGGCAGTCGAATTCGATCCACAGCGGATCGAGTGTCGCGACCTCGATCACCGGCTCGAGCTTGATCGCCGGCTCGCCCGGATGTCGGACCCACGTGACCACCCGACCCGAGAACGGGCTCGTCACCGTACGTTGGGCGAGTCGGACACGGGCTTGTTCGAGCTTGTTGTCGAGGATGAGATGGTCGAGCTTCGCTTGTTCGTAGTCGTTCTCGGCAACGGCGGTCTCGAGCTCGCGCCTTTGCAGGTCGGCGTCGCTCGCCACGTTCTCCCGCGACAACTGACGGACGCGCGCCTCTTCGCGTCGGGCGTGCTCGAGCTTCTTCTGGGCGCGATCGACGAGCAGAGTCGAGGCAGCGAGCGCTTCGAGACGCGCGACCTCGAGCGCCTCGATCTCCGAGCTGAGCTGGAACAACACGTCACCCTTGGCCACCCGCCGGCCCTCGAACTTCGGCATCTCGGTGATCACGCCGGACTGCTCGGGGCCGATCGCGGCAGCCCGGCTGGGGAGGCTGACTCCGGTCCAACGTCGCGACTGGCTGGCGGCGGCTCCCGGGTACGGTGGGGTCACTGCCCACAGGCAACAGAATCCGAGTACGGATACAGCCGTCAGGATCCGGAACGCGGTCATGCTCGATTGGCCGTAAGGGTCGTGGGGAACCCTGGACTGTTCGGCGCCGGCGGGCCTGAGACTTGAACTTCGCCGCAGCAACATGGCGCCGCCGCGGGGTGTTCGGGTCAAGCTCGCGCCGGCTCGGGGCCGATGGGCAAGGCACGGGGGTCGGTACGAGGCCGACCCCCTCCCCCCCCGACCAAGCACAGAGGTTGACGATGGCCAAGGTCAAGGAACCCGACAACGAAGCCAGAGCCGCCCAGGCCGGCGAGAACGAGCGGCGCACCGAGCTTCTCGTCGACGACTCGAACGCGACGGTCCACTACGCGACGACCGTCCACATCAACGGTTCGGCCGAGGAGTTCGCGCTCGACTTCTCTCGCGGCGTGAGGCCCGGCCCGCGTCCCAACACGGCCGTACTGCGAGTCGACTCCAAGATCATCCTGAGCCCATGGGCGGCCAAGCGCCTCGCGATCGAGATGTCGCAGGCCATCCAGCGCTACGAGGAGACGTTCGGCGCGCTCGAGATCGACCCGCGCAAGCGCTCGAAGTCGTCGGGCTCCTGACCCTGTCCCGGCGTTGCCATCGCGGGTTCTCCGGCTCCGGGAAGATCCGGCCGAGACCCTGCCGATGAGTCGGAAAACGGAGAATCCGCCTGATGTGCAAGGACTCGATCGAGGAACTGCTCGAGGCGCTGACGGGTTGTGCGGTCTTTCGAGTTACCGCTGACCGACAGTTGATCGCGGTGGGGGAGAAGGCCCGGTCCGTGCTCGGCCCGCAATTGTCGTCCGGGGTAGCGCTGCTCGATTCCCCGATCCATGGCATCAACGCTTGGGTTGCCGCGCTCGAGAAGGGGGACCACGACCGAACCCCGAAGCTCGAGCTCGAAGGCCCGGACGGTTGCCGTGCGAGAGTCGCATCGGTGCGGCGCGCGTCGGAGAGCCCGGACCGGGTGCTTCCGATGTACTTGGCGCTCGACCTTGACGGAGTGCTCGCGAGAGATCCGACCAAGAGCCCGGAGGTCGCGCGGAACCAGGAACCGCAAAAGCCCGGGCCACCTCCGAAACGATTGTCGGGCAAGCGCATCCTCGTCGCGGAAGACGGACCCGACAACCAGAAGCTGATTCGCCGGTTCCTCGAGAAGGACGGCGCTGACACGACGATCGTCGAGAACGGGCAGCTGGCCGTCGACGCCGCCTTGGAGGGTGAGTTCGACCTCGTGCTCATGGACATGCAGATGCCGGTGCTCGACGGTCAGGCCGCGGTTCGGCAACTGCGTGCACGCGGTTTCGACAAGCCGATCGTCGCACTCACGGCCTACAACGACGAGCGGTCGCGTACCCGCTGCCTGCTCGCGGGGTGTTCGCACTTCATGCCCAAGCCGATCTCGCGCAGGGGTCTGACGAAGCTCGTGCGCACACTGCTCGACCCAGAGGCCTGCGGCGAGAACGGCGACGAGCTCGCGTGGGCCGAAGACGTGCTCTGGGCGGACCCGGACTTCCGTGTGATGGTCACCGAGTTCATCAACGACCTGACCCCGCGGCTGCACGAGATGGAAGCCGCGCTCGAACGTGGTGACTGGGAACGCCTGGAGACCCTGTCGCATCGTCTCAAGGGCGCTGCTGGTGGCTTTGGGTTACCCGAGATCACGACCATCTCGGCCGAGCTCGAACGCCTCGCGAAGGCTCGCGAAGGCAGGCGCCGAGGAAGACGCCGGGTCGTGGCTGCTGCGGCTGCGCGACTTGGTGGCGGAGATTCCGTAGCAGGTTCCTCCGTCGGAGGAACCTGCCCCGTGCCCGTGCCCGTGCCCGTGCCCGTGCCCGTGCCCGATCGAACGCAGTGGGTCTTCGCAAGGCCGACGGTTGTCGAGCAACGGTGACGAGTAGCCGCGCTGCCACCCCCAGCGTCACAGCGGGCACGGGCACGGGCACGGGAACCGGTGTCGTCCAACGCGCCGCAGCTTGCTGCGGCGCGTTGGACGACGCCGGTTAGAGCGAAGACGCCAACGTCTCGATCGCTTCGAGGATCTGCTGGCTCGCTTCTTCGAGCAGCGCCGTCTCGTCGGCGGCTTCCTGATTCCGGCCTTCGCGCGCGTGCATCATGATCGAGTTGCACAGGGACGAGACCGCGACGAAGCCGAGGTTGCCGAAGCTCGACTTCATCGAGTGGGCGAGCCGGGCGATGGCCTCCAGGTCACTGGCCTGCTTCGCCGCCGACAGCTCCTTGAAGTAGTCGGGGGCGTCGTCCTTCAGCTGATCGAACAGCTCCTTGAGCAGGTCGACATCGTCTTCGTCGTCGAGATCGAAGATCTCGGCGAGTGAGTGCTTGTCGGGGTTTGCCAGATTCGAAGCGTCCATTGCTTCCTCGTGTGTCTCCTGCCCAGCACCGGGCACCGTGGGTTCGGATCGGCAGATTCCGCGTCCGACCTCGAGTGTGGTTGGCCAACCTCCGCCTCCGGGTGCCCGTGGACCTCGCAAGTCATTTCGTCCCAGTGACTTGAACGATTTCGAGGCAATTTGCAATTCGCGGGAGTCCGGCATCAAACAACTCGTTGTATCGCGATCAAACGAGGCGTTTGTCGATGACCCCGAACCCCAGGCCGTCCGACGGCGAGCTGCGCATTCTCGACTTCTTGTGGCGCCATGGACCCGCAACCGTGCGCGAGGTCGCCGCTGACGTGTTCGGCGATCCGAGCTCGACCCAGTACCGCGCGATCCAGGTCCAGCTCGATCGCCTGTGCAACAAGGAGCTCGTGATCCGCGATCGCACGGACACACCACACCACTTCGAAGCTGCGATCGATCGCGCGAGCTTCATCGGGCGCGAGATCGAGACGATGGCTGACAAGGTCTCCGATGGCTCGGTGGCGTCACTGCTGATGAACCTCGTCCGCAAGGTCGAGCTGACCGACGAGCAGAGGCGTGAGCTGTCCCGCTTGCTCGAGGAGGGTGACGATGAGTGATCTCGTCGTGATCCTCGCGTGGAACAGCGGTCTCGCTCTCGTCGTGGGCGGCATCGGCTGGGCGGTCTGGCGTACCATGCGGAGCTCTTCGCTCGCCCATGCCCTGTACCTGCTCGCTGCGATCAAGCTCGTAACGCCGCCCGTCTTCCTCGTCGACGCCCCGATCTGGCGAGCGGTCGAACCCGTAGTCGGCGAGGCGACGCCGGCACAGCCAAGTCCGTCGCCGGAGCTCGCGCTCGATACGCGGTCGTCCGCAGAGGCTGTGTCCGGGCTCCGGCCCGTGATTGCGCCCGTGGATCCGTCGCAGGCTGGGGCCCCGATGCCCACGCCGGCCGAGATCGCAGGAGCGCTGTGGGCGCTCGGTGCGCTAATCGTCCTTGCCGTCGCATTGCGACGGATGTACCGGCTTCGCCGGCTCCTTGCACATGCGGACGTCGCGCCGCCGCGAGTGCGCGAACTCGCGAGCGAAGTCTGTGCGACGCTGAAGATCAGCCGCGTGCCACGGATTTGTATCGTGGATGCTCGGCTGTCCCCGAGCCTGTGCGCGATCGGCCGGCGGCCCGTCGTCGTGCTGCCGGGCAATCTGCTGCGGCAGTTCGAGGATCACGAGCTGTTGGCGGTTCTGACGCACGAGCTGTCGCACCTCGCGGGCCGCGATCATCTGACGCGTTGGCTGGAGCTGCTCGTCGGTGCCGTGCACTGGTGGAACCCGATCGCGCTGTGGCTGCGCCGCGGCATGCGAGAGGTCGAGGAGATTCGTTGCGATGCCCGCGCCGTCGAAGCGCTTGCTTGGCATCCGCGACGCTACGGGCGTGTGATTCTGAAAGCCGCGTGTGTTCTGCAGGCCCAGCCGGTGCCGTTTGCCGCGGCCGGACTGGGCGAAGTGGACTCGTTGAAACGGAGGATGCAAATGATGAGCAATGGCAAGCTGCGACATGGATTGAACTGGCCGATTCGCCTGGCCCTACTCGGTAGCGCCGGGACCCTGCTGCCGCTCGGTGTGCAGGCGCAAGAGCGTCACGAGGAAGTTCGCGTAGAGGTCAAGAAAGACGCGGGTGAGATCGCCGATCTCGTGAAGAAGCTCGTGCGCAAGGTCAAACAACAGGACAAGAGCGAGAAGTCACACGCCGACGACATCAGGGAGAAGGTCGAGAAGGCGCTCCGGAAGGTCGAGAAACACGACTCAACGGACGATCTCGACGACCTCGGGGAGCAAATTGGCAAGGCTGTCCGCGGCGCGATCGAGAAGGCGATCGCGGCGCACGGGGGATCCGGTGCGTTCGACAAGCACGGGCAGTCGTTGCGCAAGCTGCTCGAGGAATCAGGTCACGCCCCGAGCGACCTGGCCAAGGCGATCCGGGATGCGATCGGCCAAGGCGCCGAGGTCAAGGTCATCGGGCCGTACACGAAGAGCTTCACGGTTCGGGACTTCAAGGACATCCCCGAAACCGTGCAGAAGGCGATCAAGAAGGCGATGAAGCACTTCGACTTCAAGGACGGCGGCGACTTCGCCAAGGCCGTCAAGAAGTCCGTTGGCGATCACGTGGGCGTCGAGGTGCTCGGGCCGTTCGTGGACAGCTACTCGGTCGGCGCTCCTCCCGAGCTGGTGAAGAAGCTGCGCAAAGCGCTCGAGGACCAGGACATCGACGTGCTCGACGATGCCAAGCTCAGTGAGAGCATCAAGAAGGCGCTACGCGAGGCGATGCGTCCGACCCACAACAGCTCGAAGCTCCCGCACGACATCGCCGAGAAGCTGCGCAAGGCGCTCGAAGGCAAGGCGCAGCCGAGGCGTCGTGCCCCCGAGAGCGCGAAGACCAAGGAGCTGCTCGAACAACTCGAACAGCTCAAAGCGCAGATCCGCGATCTCGAGCGAAAACTGCGTCGCTGACGAGGGCTACTTCGTGCGCTGGATGAGATGCCAGCCGCGCGGGCTCGTGTTCGGGTCATAGGGGGCCACCCCGATCTCGTTGACTTCGAGACGCCAGGCGACGTCGCCGACACCCTGCGCGACGTCGCCTCTTGTGTCCTTGGTCAGTTCGAAAACCCCCAAGCCGCTGTCGCTCGAGAACTCGTGCATCAGCGCGGCGAAGTCTCCGCCGGCCTGCAACCTCGCGAGCAGATCGGCCGTGAGCTTTTCGGCCTCCGCGCGCGTACGCCTCAGTCTTGGGACCGTGCCCGCGAACCCGATGAGAATGTGGCGAATCGTCACGCGCTCGGCCCCGTGTTCTCGTCGTCGGTCGAGCTTGCGGATCGAATCCATCAGATTCGCGACGCTGCCGTTTCCGCACGCGAACAGGGCCGCGAAGCAGAGGATCGCGATCGCGGGCTTCATGAGATAGTGGCTCGGGCTCGGGTCATGATGTCGCCCGGTCCCGAGCACGCCGGCAGTCGGCTACATCGCGATGAAGTCGTGACCGCGAACCGTCTTCCGCCCATTGGCCGAGGCGCGACTCGCAGCCTGCTCGAGATACCAGTGCACGACCATGTTCAGTGCGTCGAGTGAATCACCGGCGACGTTGACGCCGTGAGCCTTCAACGCGGCCTTGGTCTTGCTGCCGACCAGGAGCATCTCGACCTGCGGGGCCTTCTTCCTGCCGCCGGACGCTCTCTTCTTCTTCTTCTTTGCTGCCATGAGTGTTTCTCCGGTTCGTTGGAGTTTCGTTGAGCCAGTCAACGCCAAGATGCTGCCACATGCGACGGGCTGCGCAAAACACTTGTTTTGGCTTGTTTTGGCGATTCGCTGGCGTCTACGGCCTCGGATCGGCCCGGGCAAGGTGGCGTCCGGTAGGTGATCCCGGGCACTCGACGATCCCCGAAGGCGGGCCGCTGTAGACGACGTTCCCGCCCTCGGGTCCTGCGCCTGGACCGAGGTCCAGGAGGTGGTCGGCGGCGCTGATCACCGCTTCGTCGTGCTCGACGACGAGAACCGTGTGGCCGTTCGTCGTGAGTCGGCGGAACGTCTCGATGAGTCCGAGGACGTCGCTCGCGGCCAGCCCCGTGGTCGGCTCATCGAACGCGTACAGAACCCGCCCGCGGCGCCCGGCGATCAGTTCTCTGGCGAGCTTGACTCGCTGCGCCTCACCGCCCGACAGCGTGTTTGCCGGCTGGCCGATTCGGAGATAACCGAGCCCGACATCGTGCAGAGCGTCGAGCCGCTTCCGGATTTCGGCATGCTCGGCGAAGCGTTGGCGCACGGTATCGACGCTCGCCGCGAGGACGTCGGCGATGCTCATGCCCTCGCACGAGCACGAGAGCACGCCGGCCCGGTAGCGCGAACCGTTGCACACCTCGCACGTCTGCCATACGTCGGGCAGGAAGTCCATCGCGATGCGGAGCGCGCCGTTTCCCTGGCATTCCTCGCACAGCCCGGCCCGTCCGGCGAAGTGCTTGCGTGACAGGCCGAGGGCTTGCGCCGAGTCAGTGCGAGCGAACACACCACCGAGCTTGTCGAGGACACGCGTGTACGTTGCCGGTGAGCTGGCTGGATTGCGTGCCAACGGCTCCTGATCGACGCTGGCCACCGCATCGAAGTCGGGACTGGACACTGCCGAGCAGCCGGTCGGCGTGCCATGTTCGATCGAGGTCGCGATGACCTCGAACGCGAGTGTCGACTTGCCGCTGCCCGACACTCCCGTGACGACAGTCAATGCGCGGGTCGGTACCTCGACATCGATGTCACGCAGGTTGTGGCGGTTGGCGCCAGCGATGCGGATCGCAGGGCCGAGGTCGCTCCGTCCTCGAGTCAGCGCCACACTCGGCGCGCGCGAGATTGCCGGCGGCCCTTGCGAAACGATCCGGCCGCCGTCGTCGCCGGCTCCCGGTCCCAACTCGACGACGTGGTCGGCCGCGGCGTGGACGCGCGGGTCGTGCTCGACGACGATCACCGTGTTGTCGTTGGACACGAGCTCGCGGAGTCGCTCGAGCAGCCGGTCGGTGTCCTGCGGATGCAGGCCGACGGTCGGCTCGTCGAAGACATACGTGATTCCGCACAACCTCGTCGCGATCTGCGTCGCAAGCCGGACCCGCTGCGCCTCCCCGCCGGACAGCGTTGCCGCGCTCCGGTCGAGTGTCAGGTAGCCGAGGCCCAGGCTCTCCAGCGATCTCAGTCGTTCCACGACTTCCGCGCGAGCCTGCTCGCTGACCTCGTTCGAGCGTGGATCGAGTCGCTCGCCGACCGCGTCGAGCCACGCGCGGGCCTCGGCTGCCGGCATCCGACAGAGCTCGGGGAGCGTGATTCCGCCGAACCGGTGCGTCCGCCCGATCGGGCCGAGACGCGCCCCGGAGCAGCCGCTGCACGTGTGCTCGGTCAAGAGAGGCCGCAACGCGTCGCCGCGCGCATCGAGGCTCTTGCGCATGTACTCCTCGTCGACGTAGCGAGCCAGCCCGAGGTAGGGACGCGTGAACTCGTGCTGCCCACGCCGGTTCTTGCGCTCGAACCGCCATGTCACGTGGAACTCGCGCTCTCCGGCCCCGTGCATCGCGATGTCGCGCTCGTGTGCGGTGAGCTTGCTGTACGGGCGATCGAAGTCGATCCCCAGGTCGCGGCCGACGGCGCTCAGGATCGCGAGGTGCTGTCCGTTCGGATCGCCGTAGAACCGCCCGGCCTTGTGCCCGTTCATCGCACCGTCGAACAACGAGCGGTCGGGGTCCGTGACGAGCTTATCGGGGTCGCATAGCAGCCGCGACCCCGCGCCCGCGCACTCGGGGCATGCTCCCTCGTGGTGGTTGAAGGAGAACATCCGCGCCGTGGGCCGTTCGCCGGATTCGCCCACGCCGGCGCGCGAGAAGATCACCCGCAGGTAGTCGTGAGCCTCGGTCATCGTCGCGACCGTCGACCTCCGGCCGGCCGGTGGGCGGTCTTGCCGAACGCCGATCGTAGGAGTCAGACCACGCGCACCGGCGAGCGACGCGCTGCCCGTGGTCGTCACGAACCGGCGGGCGTGCGTCGTCAGGTTGTCGGCGAAGCGGTTCTGGGCTTCGGCGAACAGCGTGTCGAACGCCAGCGAAGACTTGCCGCTGCCCGACACGCCTGTAATCACGGTCAGCTGCCGGTGAGGGATGCGGACGTCGATGTCGGCGAGGTTGTTCGTCGCAACGCCGGTCAACTCGATGGCGTCGGGCACCTGTTCGTCTCGCGCGCGAGGCTCGACTTCGGGCATCCGGCCCGACAGCACGGCGGCGAGCGCGGGCGCAGTGACCGAGTCGTGTGACTCGGCCAGGAGCTCGGGTGTTCCGGAGAAGACGAGGCGACCACCGGCGGCACCTGCGCCGGGGCCGAGGTCGACGACGTGGTCGGCGACCTTGATGACGTCGAGATCGTGTTCGATCACGACCGCCGTGTGTCCTTGCTCGACGAGCTCGTCGATCGCTGCCAGCAGCACAACGATGTCGTCGACGTGCAGTCCCGTTGTCGGCTCATCGAGCACGTAGAGCGTGTGACCGGCCGCCGGTCGCGCGAGCTCGCTCGCGAGCTTCACGCGCTGAGCTTCACCGCCGGACAGCGTCGTCGACGACTGCCCGAGCCGCAGATAGCCGATGCCGAGCTTCTGCATTGCGATCAGGATGCCGGCGATCTTCGTATCGTTCGCGAACGTGCGCGCCGCTTCGTCGACGGACATCGCGAAGACTTCCGAGATGTCGTGGCCGGCGTGGCGGACCGCCAGCACGTCGTCGTGAAACCGCTTGCCGCCGCAGTGATCGCAAGTGATCTCGACGTCGGCGAGACCGTGCGTCGACACGACCTCGCGCCCGGCGCCGAGGCAGGTCTCGCACCGGCCGCCGGCAACGTTCATCGAGAAGTGGCCCTTCGCGAACCCGCGCGCGACGGCTTCCGGCTCGCTCGCGAACCGGTCACGGATCCAATCGAAGACTCCGGTGTAGGTCGCGGGATTGCTGCGCGGGGTGCGGCCGATCGGGCCCTGGTCGATGTGAATGATCTTGTCGATGCCCTCGGCACCGTCGATTGCCGTGTGGGCGCCCGGCGGGTCGCTCGCTCCGTGCAGCTTCGCTCGCAGCGCGCGAGCGAGCACGTGGTCCACGAGGGTCGACTTGCCCGAACCCGAGACTCCCGTGACGACGTTGAGGGCGCCGAGCCGGAACTCGACGTCGATGTCTGCGAGATTACGAGCCGAAGCTCGGCGGACGACGAGCGCCCCGATGCCGGTCCGGCGCTGCTTCGGAACAGGGATCGGCGTGTCGCCCGCGAGCCAAGGGAGCGTCCGACTCGCGGTTTGGCCGTCGGCTGGCGCTGCGGCGATCGGTCCTTGATACACGACGTGACCCCCGGCGGCTCCCGCGCCCGGGCCGAGGTCGATGAGCCAGTCGGCGGCCCGAATCGTCGCGGCGTCGTGCTCGACGCACAGCACCGTGTTTCCGAGATCCCGCAGCCGGGCCAGCATTCCGAGCAGCCGGCCGGTGTCGTGCGGGTGAAGGCCGATTGATGGCTCGTCGAGCACGTAGAGAACACCGTGCAATCCCGAGCCGATCTGCGACGCGAGGCGGATCCGCTGAGCTTCGCCGCCAGCCAGCGTCGGAGTCGGGCGATCGAGGGCGAGGTATCCGAGCCCGAGGTCGCGCAACAGGGCGACTCGGCGCGAAAGGCCCGGTAGCACGACGTCGAGGACCCGCCGGGACCCGTCGGGGAGCCGGACGAGCCATTCGTCGGTCGTTTGTGCGAGCTCATCGATCGTCATTCGCGAGACCCTTGCGATCGGCGTGCCGAGAACCCGAACGTGACGCGCGGCCTCGTTCAGCCGAGCTCCGTCGCAATCGGGACACGCGAGCGAGCGCACGAACCGCAGGATGTTCTTGTTGCGGTTGCGCGCGAGCGTCTCGGTCATCGTCGGCAGCAGACCGCGGTAGAACCCCTCCTCGCGCGGTCTTGCCGTGATCCCGGTCCACCTCATCCGCGACTCGAGCGGGTGCTTGCCGAACGGGACCCGGATCCGCTGCGATCCGTTGAAGATCACGTCCCGTTGCTCGGGCGTCAGCTCGGTCCACGGCGTATCGACGTCGAATCCGTGTGCGCGGCAGACCTCGTCGAGGACGTCGACCGTGACCTGAGAGTAGACGATGTAACCCGACTTCGTCGTCGGGACGAGCGCTCCTTCGCGCAGCGTCCGTGTCGGGTCGGCGATCAACAGCTCGGGGTCGATGCGATCGACGACCGCGAGGCCCTTGCATGTCGGGCACGCGCCGTGCGGGGAATTGAACGAGAACAGCGGCGGGCTCAGCCGCGGGAACTCCGTACCACACGCCGTGCAGGTCGGAAGCTCGGCGATCTCGGCGCCGCATGCGGGGCACTCGACCTCGCCGAGCGCCGCGAACACGACTCGGATGTGGTCCCAGATCTCGGTCCACGTGCCGACCGTCGACCGAGGGTTGGCGACGGTCGTGCGCTGGTCGACGGCCAGCGCCGGTGGCAATGCGCCGAAGTGATCGGCGTCGGGACGCTCGAGCCGCGCCAGGAGGCGTCTCGCATACGGTGACAGCGACACGAGAAACCGTCTCTCGCCCTCGCGGAAGATCGTGTCGAAGACCAGGGACGACTTCCCCGAGCCCGAGACCCCGGTCACGACCGTCAGGCTGTGATGGGGGATGTCGACGTCGATGTTGGCGAGGTTGTGCGTACGCGCGCCACGGATCGCGATGGTTCGCGTCACTACCCGACGATCCCCGAGACATCGATGAGCCAGAGCTGGCGGCCGTGGCCGCCGTGCGGGGAGTCGATGACGACCGAGCGACCGTCGGGGCTGAACCGCGGATGGTTGTCGCAGCGCCACTCACCGCGGTACTGCACGGGGGACAGGAAGTGTCCGAGTGCGACGCGGCGCCCTGTCTTGACATGGAACAGGTACGGATGCTGGCGGCGATGGCGGTCGGGGTAGGTGTCGTTGAGGATCCACTCGTTGCCCGGGAGATACGTGCAGTGCCCGTTGCGCGTCATGACGCCGCGGCCGATCGCGCGTGGACTCCGTGCATCGTCCGCGTCTTCGAACAGCCAGAAGCCGTCTTTCTTTCCGACGCGTGTCCAGGCCAGGATGTGCCGGGAGTCGCGCCAGATGAAGTGAGACGTGTAGCCCGAGCCGTCGACGACACGGAGGTCCGTGCCATCGGCACGGGCTGTCAGCATACGAGTCCGAAATCCGCCTCGCCCGCCGTTGGGGCGCCAGCGATGCAGGAGAATGAACCGCGTTCCGTCGGGACTGAACAGCAGGTGATTGAAGTAGTGCTTGGCACCTTCGAAGTCGAGCCCTCCCGGCGCGTGCGCGGCGATCTTGGCCAGCGGGACGACGAGGTCGCTGTGACCTGTCTCGAGGTCGAGCCTGAAGATCCCCGACGATTCGGGCGCGAGCTCGCCGGCGTGCGTGTCGCGGGAGCCGACGTATCCATAACCGGGACGCATGGCCTGCACGCGCGCGAAGTCGACGCTCATCGCGGTCTTGCCATCCGGACTCAGCGTGTAGATCGGACGTGGCAGAGTGCGCCGCTTGTGCGTCTTGACGTCGACGATGTGCGAGACGAACGCGTCGTCTTCGCGGTCGTTCCAGACGACTTCGGTCTTGCTGCCCGGCCGCCACTGCAGCATGCAGCCTTGCTGCCAGCACCACGCGCGACTCTTGCCGAGCTCGATGTATTTGTCCCCGTCGCGCACGTCGATCATGCCGATGCCGATCTCGTCGTCGGGCTTGGGCGTGCGGTGCTCGAAGTCGGTGGCCATGCCGAGGCAGTAGCGGCTCGTCGGGTCGAACTCCAGCTTGTCGTAGTAGCCGAACCAGTGGAACTTCGGTCCTTTCGTGATCGCGCGCACCGGTGGGAGCTCGTCGCCGCGGACGGGCTCCTGGCGGTCCTGGAGCAGCGCGAGGGACGCGATCGCACCGCACTGCTGGAGGAACTCTCTGCGGGGAATCGACGGCATCTTCATGGCTCGCTGGTGTCCGTGTGCTCGACGCATGAGCGGCGAGCGGGCATGATAACAGAGGCCCTGTCCACCTCTCGCCCCGGATCGATGCAGTGCACCAACCCCGAAATCCCGATCTACCCTGCATCTTCCCCGCTGCCCGCGGCGGCATCGCGATCCTGGGAAGAACCGCGTAGTCGGCCTCCGTTTGTGCGGATCCTGCTTGCAGCGGTAACGTTGCTGTCCGCGTCGGTCCTCGCCCAGGAACCGGCGGGGGTCGGTTGGACCACCCTCGAGCCGCAGGCGGTCGGGTCCGCGTGTGGGGCGAAGCTGACGGTCCTGTCCGACGGTTCGATCGTCGCGAGCGGCGCGAACCCGGCCAAGGACACCTACACGGTCGAAGTCGAGACCAATCTCGTCGGGATCACTGCAATCCGGCTCGAGGCGCTGGTTCCGGCCAAGGGGAAGCCCCTGGGCCGCTCACGCAGCGGAAACATCGTCGTGAGCGAGGTCTCCGCGACCTACTCGTCGCGCATCACACGCGACACCAGGAAGCTGGTGTTGCGCTACGCGACGGCCAGCTTCAACCAGGACCACCACGCGGTCACGCGCGCGATCGACGGTGCAGCGAACACGGGGTGGGCCGTGAGCCCACGGCAGAAGAAGCCGCAGATCGCGGTGTTCGAGACGCTCGAGCCGTTCGGCTTCCGGAACGGGACCAAGATCGTGTTCGAGATCGCGCAGCTGTTCGGCGACCAGCACACGATGGCGCGCTTCCGGCTGTCAGCGACGACCGCAGCCAAGCCGCCGCTCGCGCCCGTCGACCCGACGCGCTGGCACGGATTGCAAACCAAGGTCAACAACGCAATCGCCCGCGGAGTCGACTTCCTGGTTCGCCAACAACGGCTCGATGGCTCGTGGGCGGGACACCAGGACACGTATCGCAACGGCCAGACGGCCCTGTCGCTCTACGCGCTGCTCAAGTCGGGAGTCTCGTCCAAGCACCAGTCCGTTCGGCGCGCGGTCGCGTTCCTGCGCAGCGGAACTCCGCGTCGCACGTACGAGACGGCCTGCCAGATCCTGGCCCTGCTGGCGCTGGACGATCGCAGCCACGAGGAGTGGATCCAGGAGCTCGTCGATCGGCTCGCCGGTTGGGAAAAGGGCGGCTACAGCTATCCGAAGGGAGCGATCGACCTGTCGAACACGCAGTACGGCGCGCTCGGCTTGTGGGCCGCGTCGAAGCACGGGTACAAGGTCTCGGACAAGCTCTGGTCGCACATCGCCGATCGTACGCTGCGTCATCAGGAGCAGACGCGCGAGGCCTACGGTCCCGCGGGTTTCGGCTATCGGATCGGGAGCAACGCGACCGGCTCGATGACGGCGATCCGCCGCTCTGGCGCGATGCGGTCTACCTCTGGAATTACTGCGATGGCGCCTGGGACCTGATCTGGGCCCACGAGTACCGCGAGAACAAGCGCGACTGCTCCG